>ERZ1032852.267-NODE-267-length-13713-cov-10.759189_pt1 | contig 13713 bp, 8 predicted proteins | sample MGYA00516689_ERZ1032852 | MGnify/ENA primary metagenome ERZ1032852 (study PRJEB33719, sample SAMN04262499) | wastewater metagenome | biome: rural village; feature: composting latrine chamber; material: composting feces with ash | place: El Salvador | collected...
ATGCTATGTATTTGCACACACTGCGCGCTAAAATTAATAAAGCACTTAGTGTATATATTATTGACTAAAGTATAATCTTTTATCTTTACTATTATTTTCTCTACTATCATTTTCTTAAATTTTATCAATTCATTAATCCTCTAATCTTATAATCCTGACAATACCGATTCAGACAGTTTTGAATTAAACACCTTCTTAAACTGCAAGCTACGTGCACCAAAATTGATGAGCAGTCCAATGGGTTTATCGTAAGCCACTACATAGTTTTTGGCTTGTGCCAAATGCACATCTTCCAGATTTACGAGGGCTTTCAGTTCTACAATCACTTTATCTTCTACCACAAAATCGGCTCTACGTGTTCCCACCTGAATACCTTCGTAATAAATATCGTGTTCCTTTTCGCGTGCAAACTCCAATCCTACTTTATCTAACTCAATAGCCAAGCATCTTTGGTATATTACTTCTTGAAACCCATTCCCCAAAGTGCGGTGAACCTTCATAGCGCACCCATTTATCTTATATGTAATCTGATCTAACGTCATCATTAAGCAAAATTTAAAATTTCTGAGATTAGACCTTCACTCTGCTTCTCCAACTCCAATATATCTTGGGTAACCTCCTCGATACTACGCAGTGGCTTGTGTTGATAGAAATATTTATTGAAACTAATTTCGTAGCCAATCTTGGTTTTATCTAGATCTATCCAAGCTTCAGGAACATGAGGATGCACTTCTCTTAAAAAATAGGTATGTATGCTCTCTTCCAATGGAATACTCTCCGAGTCACGCAGGTCAGTTTCGGTTTCGTAGGTAATATACTCATCTTTTTTGTCCGATGGATAATAGCCATAATTGGGCAGTTGCTCTATGGTGCAGTCTAGGTGTGCAAGCAATTGGTCTAGCTTATCGCCACGTAGCTTTTGTTTGCTTTTGATTACTTTTTCGGCATCTTCGTGGTACCAACTTACAGCAGCCAATATCTGACGTTTTTCAGCAGCAGTTAGCTTTGTGTTGCTTGCTTTGAGCTCTTTGTCTACTTCTTTCAGAAACAAGTTGTAATCGTTGTACTCTTCGGTGCCAATAGCCTCTAAAAGCTGTGTAGCCGCTTCAAGCAGCTCTTTCTGTTTTTTCCAATTAGATGCTGTGGTCAGTGCCTTCCGCCTTCTAGCATTAAGCTCTATATCGTTTTTCTCGCACCATGCTAACAGCTCTTTCTCAATCTGTTTCATATCGGTATACACCTTGTCGCCAAAGGTGGTGTAAGCCCACTCCATGGGTTCTTTAATTGCTTTATCGAACCGAAGTTCGGCTATGCGCTCTGCGGTAAATTGAGCTTTCAACCGTGCAGGCCTGTCGATGGTTACCCTGTAATATCCAAAATCGGTATTGTTGAACACTTTTGCAGCCAATCCATCTTCGCCTTCTCGTTCAATGTCCTCAAAGTTGAGATAGGCTTGGTTAATCTCCCTAATATGATGGGGACGGAACTCACAGTTTTTAGCTCCCAAATTTTTACGCAACTTGGCATATCGTTCCGATGCATCGATGAGCAACACTTTTCCTTTTCGCTTTTCCTCTTTGTTGTTGCTTAGCAACCATATATAGGTGGTGATGCCTGTGTTGTAAAACAGGTTGTTGGGTAGTTGTATAATACACTCAAGCAAATCGTTCTCTATGATATGCCGCCTTATATTGCTTTCTCCTCCACCAGCATCGCCCGTGAAAAGACTAGAGCCATTGTGCACCGATGCTATGCGAGAGCCAAGTGGATTGACAGAGAGGGGCTTCATTTTATCTACCATCTCCATCAAAAAGAGCAACTGCCCATCCGACGAGCGCGGTGTGGCATCCACAGTTTCGAGGTTGCCCCAAAGGTCTGTAAGTTGCACCTGGAAACGAGGGTCGATAATATCGCGTCCATCTTTTATGTATTTCATTTCGCTGCTCCACGATTTTCCATAAGGAGGGTTGGAGAGCATAAAATCGAAATTCATACCTGCAAACTCATCAGTAGAGAGTGTAGAGCCAACTCTAATATGCTCGGGGTTGTTGCCCTTTATCATCATATCCGATTTGCAGATGGCATAGGTTTCGTCGTTTATCTCTTTTCCAAACAGATACACATCTCCCATTGCACGGATGGCTCCCTCTTCGTCTTTAATGAAGTTTTGCGCTTCGGTTAGCATTCCTCCCGATCCGCAAGCGGGGTCGTAGACTGTCATCACGGGTGGAAGGTTATCTTTAATAGGGTCGAACACAATGTGTGTCATCAGCTCAATCACTTCGCGGGGAGTGAAGTGCTCACCTGCCTCTTCGTTGTTTTCTTCGTTAAATTTTCGAATCAACTCTTCAAACACATACCCCATCCCCAGGTTGCTAAGTGGTGGAAGTTTACGCCCATCGGGGTCTTCTTTTTCAAAAGGTGTGAGGTTGATGGAAGGGGATGTGAATTTCTCCAACACATCCAGCAGCACATCTTTGCTAGCCATGTGGTGCACTTGGCTTTTGAGTTTAAACTTATCTATAATCTCCTTTACATTGGGGCTAAAGCCATTGAGATATTCCTCGAAATTGGCTTGCAGTATCTGTTGGCTATTGGTAGCGGTGTCGTGTAGTCGCTTTAGTGTCCATGGGCTGGTGTTGTAAAACACATAGCCACTGGCAGTTTGTAGTCCTTGGTCGTCCCACTCTGTAAAGCCTGCTTCGTCGCGTTGAAAAACCATCTCTTCCATCACAGCATCTTTGGTGGGCTCTAGTAGCGCATCCAATCGGCGCAAAACTACCATGGGGAGAATAACATCTCTATATTTTCCTCTCACATATACATCGCGCAGACAGTCGTCGGCAATGGACCATATGAAGGATACTAATCTATTGTGTACGGCTTGGGTCATCTATTTAGCGCCTCGACAGCGGCCGCGATGGCGTACGCCGCAAACGCCAAGATAAACACAAGCAGGAAGATGGCAAACCGCGATGCGTCTTTCCACCACGGGGACGTGAAGATTCGCGCGTAAGATTCGGGGCCAGCAGCCGCAATGTAAAGCGCGAGCACCAGTACTGCTGACAAAACCATGACCTGCCCAAAACGGAAACGCAAGAGCAATACCGCCCCGATCAACGCGAGAGCTAGAAGCGCGGGAATGAATCTGCTGTGCGCCTGAAGATACGTCAGACCGGTCAGCAGATGGCGGATTGCAACGTCGTAAGGCTGTGATTCCGTGGGACGCGAGTTCAAACTTTGAACGATGCCAAGGCGAGGCAAACCCACAAGCGCCGCAACAATGACCAAGATCAATCCGAGGAGCCCTGCGCTGCCCACGCCGTAACGCCCGCTTCGAAGCTGCACCCAGGACCATTGAACGGCAAGCACGGCCCCCCACAGTGCCACCACCGCAACAACTATGAGTGCCGTAGCCGGTTGCGCCGCCGCGGTGCCAACGGTGGCTAGCAGTACAGCGATTCCAAGCCGCGGGCTGGGTTTTCGAACCAGAAGCACTAGCAGACCCAGGTTGCTGCCCAAAAGAACGATGGACAGACTCAGCGGATAAACCCCAAACGCAAAAACTTCAATTGCTGGCATAAGAACGATTGGGGCAGCAAATAGGGGCGCGGTGAGGGCGGCAACACTTGAGTCTGGCCGCAGCGCCAGCGCGAAGGCTCCAAGCGACAGCGGCCAAAGGATCAGGCCTAGCGCGAGGGCACCAGTATTGGTAGCAACGACAACACCTTGCAGCTGCGCGGTTGGAGACACCAGTGCATGCCAAAGCGTTGGGTAGAACTGAGCGCCGTCAACCTGCGGGTAGAACTCCCCAAATGGACCAAACGGACTTGCATAACCAGTTTCGCCAATGATTCGAAGAGCCTGCAAATGGTATTGCGAGTCGCCAAGCGTCGGAACTGCATCCACCGTTCCCAGTGCCGGGAACACCCCAAATGTGTACATTCCCGCAAACACTGCAGTTCCAAACAAAAGCCAGCCAAGCGGGGCGAAGCTAGACAGGTCACTTGCCCCCCTTCGCTTGCCCTCAGGGGCCACCCGGTTCCTAGTTCGAAAGAACTCCGCCGCGAAAGCCGAAAGCAGAACCAAAACGATGACAAGGAGCGCGGTCCACAGGTTCCACGGAATCGTTAAGACCCCGAAAAGAACTGTGACGATCCCGATGATGCCTGCACCGATAGGGGCTGCGAACAGAAGAGATTGCGCCCAAGACAACCCAAGCCAACCGCGCAGGGCAGCAGTGCCGGGGACGTATAACAACGCGACTGTGAGGACTACCCCCGGTAGCGCTTCAAGCCACATTGTCATCTACTAAGCGCCAATCACCAGCCGGGGTGTCCCAACCCAAAGAGCGGGGTCTGTAACCCTGCGACCGTCAAAGAGAAGTTTGATTCCGGGGAAGTCCTGCGGAGTGATGGTCTTGTACTCAGCGTGATCCGCCTGAACGATCACGGCATCAACCGCGTCACCTTCCGTGTAAGGTTTCCACCCGAACGACTCGATCTCCTCAGCGGAATACATGGGGTCTTGGACCTTTACGTTCGCCCCACGCTTGCGCAGTTGGTCCACGGTTTCGAAGACCCCGGAGAACGCCGTCTCTTTGACACCTCCACGGTAGGACGCCCCCAAGACCACGACGTCTTTTCCGTTCAGGTCGCCGAGGACTTCCTCCACCCGGGACACCGAATATTCCGGCATGCCCGCGTTGAACTGACGTGCTGTCCGCACCACGGAAGCATCTGGGTCTGTCGACAAGTAAAGTCGCGGGTAAACGGGGATGCAGTGACCTCCAACCGCGATTCCAGGACGGTGGATGTGGCTGAAAGGCTGGGAGTTGCACGCGTCAATCACCTTGTTGACGTCAATCCCCTCTTTATCGGCGTACACCGCGAACTGGTTCGCCAGGCCGATATTAACGTCGCGGTATGTGGTCTCAGCCAGCTTCGCCATCTCGGCGGCTTCCGCGGTTCCCATGTCCCACACCCCATTGGGTTTCTTCAGGTCGGGACGCTCATCAAAAGTGAGGACCTGCTTATAAAACTCGATGCCCTTCTCGGTTCCTTCATCACTGAGTCCGCCAACCAGTTTCGGGTACTTCTTCAGATCCTCGAACACGCGCCCCGTGAGAACGCGCTCGGGAGAGAACACCAGCGTGAAATCCTTGCCCTCTTCAAGACCCGAAATTTCTTCAATCATTGGCTTCCACCGATTGCGGGTGGTCCCAACGGGAAGCGTGGTTTCGTACGAGATCAACGTGTCAGGAGTCAGATGCTCCGACAAAGACTGGGTTGCCTGATCCATCCATCCGAAGTCCGGTTCCCACGTCTCATCGTTCACGAAGAGCGGCACCACCAAAACAACGGCGTCCGCGTCGGGAATCGCTTCGGAGTAGTCAGTTGTTGCACGCAATTTGCCGGCGGGCACCAGGCAAGAGAGCTTCTCCTGGAGGTGCGCTTCCCCGGGGAAGGGCTCAATCCCCTGATTAACCAAGTCCACGGTTTTTGCGTTCACATCAACGCCCACAACTTCGTGGCCCATGTCAGCGAATTGAACAGCCAGAGGCAGACCGATTTTTCCAAGAGCAACTACAGCAATGCGCACGGGTATTCCTTTGAAAGTGGGTTTGTACGTACTTAAGCTTCCCTGGAAAGCCTAACGCAGCGCACCTGACACGCTCCGTTAGACTTGACACATGAGAGTACTTTCAGTGGTCGGGGCTCGTCCCCAATTCGTCAAACTGGCCCCGATTGATCATGCGCTGAAAAGAGCGGGCATAGAACACGTAATCGTCCACACCGGACAGCATTACGATCCCATGTTGTCCGACGTCTTTTTTGAGGATCTCGGAATCGATGCCCCCAAGGAGCATCTGGGGGTCGGCTCGGGTTCTCACGGAAAACAGACCGGCGCGATCATGGCGAAATTGGACGAGGTGTACCTGAAGTACAACCCGGACTGGGTCCTTGTGTACGGCGACACCAACTCGACGCTTGCGGCCGCGATCTGTGCGGCCAAACTGCACATCCCCTTGGCGCACCTTGAGGCCGGTCTGCGTTCCTTCAACAGGAAGATGCCAGAAGAACACAACCGAGTGCTCACGGATCACGCCGCGGATTTACTTCTCACCCCCACCAAGGTTGGTGCTGACCATCTTGCGGCCGAGGGAATCACCGAGGGCGTTGTGATTACCGGCGATGTGATGACCGATGTCCTGTTCCAAACCAAAGATAAAGTGGCAGATCAGGAGCCGCCTTTCTCAGACAGCCTTGAGCTGGCTCCCGGGGGCTACTCCGTTGCAACAATCCACCGGGCTGAAAACACGGACGACCCCGAACGTCTAGAAGCAATCTTGGATTCCCTAGGCAAAGTCGACCATCCGGTGGTTATTTTGGCCCACCCTCGTCTCCTAGCGAAAGCCAACGAATTTGGACTTGAAGTGGGACGAGGAAACCTGACCGTTCACGCTCCCCTCGCCTATCCCGAACTGGTTTCCGCAGTCATGAACTCCCGCGGAGTCATCACCGATTCTGGCGGCCTTCAGAAGGAGGCTTTCCTGCTTCGTGTTCCCTGTACCACGGTGCGGACGGAAACGGAGTGGGTGGAGACAGTGGAGCTGGGGTGGAATGTGCTAGTTGAACCAGGCTCCTCGCTAACGGAGGCTGCGTCCCGGCCAGCTCCAGAGCCCACTGACGCGCAGCCCTATGGCAACGGGCACGCCTCCGATAACGTCGTGGTCGCCCTCAGCGAGTACTAGGAGCGGTCCGCGGCAGCCTCCAGCAGGCCGTCATACAGGTCCATGTACATCTGTGCGACCGTTGAAGGAGAAAAACGGTCTCTCACGGTGTCGGAGATCTGTTCAGCACTGACCCCTCGCGTCCTGTCACGAAGGTTTACCAGCGCTTCCGCGTACGCTTCGGGTGTCTGATCCACAACGATCTCGGTAAACCGAGGGTCAGCGTATTCAACGTGACCACCTTGGTCGCTGGCACAAAGGGGACGCCCATTCACCAGCGCTTCTGCCGCTGCGACAAAGAAGTTCTCGCCCTTAGTCGGTGCGAAGAAGATGTCGGCTTCGGCGATTTCCTTCTCAACATCTTCGGGGCTGCCTGCCCCTAGAAACACAGCGTCAACGCCCAGTTCCTTTGCAAGCTCTGTCGCTTCCTCACGCTGGTCTCCGTCGCCGGTCCAGCGGAGGGACGCTTCCACCCCTCGTTCTTTCAAAACGCGGAGTGTTTCCACTGCTAGCAGCGGATTCTTTCGGTCAATCACACCGCCGGTTGAAGCGAGCCGAAGAACATCGCCTTTCCCGGGACGAGGAGCAAAATGGGCCGGCGCTGGAACGATGCAGGGGATCAACGACACCGGCTTATCGCCACGGAACTTCCGTATCGGGTCAGCCAGTCGTTCGCTTTCGGCCACGACAACGTCAGGAAACCGAAGCATGGATGCAAACGCAGGTCGCACTGTGCGGAGCAATTTGGTGGTGGCTGTTGGAGAGCTCAGCGCGGACCAATGCTCTGTGTGAACCCACGGGCGTCCCCCATGGGCCAGGGATACTGCGGGAAGAGCTGAAATGGCGTGCGAATTGACCACATCAACATTGAGCAGTGCGGCACGCAGAGGGTCAATAGCCCGGGATACAGAAACCGGGTTGCTCGGATTCATCCCTATATGAAGTACGCGTAACCCGTCCCGAATTTCCCGTTCTTCAGATCCTCCGGGGACATCGCGGTCCAGGTGAATCACTCTCACGTCTACGCCCTCTGCCCGGAGCGCATCGACTTCACGTTTAACGAAGAGTCCAGAAACGGGGTTTTCCTCGTTCGGGTACCAGGGGGTAACCACGGCTACCGACTTCTTCTTGAGTGATGTCCGAGGGGACCCGGCAGTTTCTGCTTTTCCCAAACTAGTGTTCGTTGGCACTTTCTTGTCTCCCTTGGCAACCCTCGAAATGAAGTTTGCCGCATCATCTCCGGCATTCTTCATCGAGCGGTTTTCTAGCACCCAGTTTCTCAGGCGAGCCGGATCAAAACTATCCTCGGACGCCCTAAACACTCCCACAAGGACTTCCCCGATCGCGCCGCTATCGTATGGGGCCGCGAAACCGAGGCCCTGTTCCGTGAGGTCGTCAGCAACGGGACCCTTCCCCGCGTAGAGGACTGGCACGCCCGCGGACAGGGCCGCCAAGACCTTCGTTGGGTACGCAAAGTCGTATCCCTGATCCGGAACAATTGAGACCAAAGCGACTGTCGCACTGGCAAGGAGCTGCGCGACGAACTCGGCAGACGAATGCGGTATTTGGACCAAGACCTCCCGGCCGTATTTTTCGTTGAGCGCCTCCCCTATCTCCTGGATGCGCCCCCATTCGCTGCCCTGCCCCACGAAAACAAGCTGCGCATCCGGGACCTCCGCTGCGACCCGATCGAATGCTTCAGCGAAGATCGAGGCTCCTTGCCATTCGGAAGCCGTACCCGCGTAAAGCGCGTAAGGGCCCTTCACCCCCATCGCTTCAAGGTCACCGACCGGAACCGGCTCCACATCCGGCCGATAAATGTCCGTATCAATGCCGTTGGGGATGACCCGGATGTTCTGACCACCGAGCTCAGCAACTCGGCTTGCCACACCCTTTGACACCGCGATGATCCCGGAAGCGCCCCCAATGGCGAACTTTTCCACCAAACGCAACGCCCCCACTACCGCCTTGGGCGCACCTGCAATTTCGGTGGCATCCGACCACACGTCAGCGGCATACCACACGTAGGGAAAGCGGCGGAGAGCCGAGGCTACGCGCGTCACTGCTCCCGTTGTAGGAGGAGGTTCGACGAGGGCAACGTTTGGACGACGCGAAAGAACCATTCGAAAGAACAGCGGGATATCAAACGAAAGGTACGGAAGATATCCGCGAACATAGCCGGTCTTGTCCCGCAGAACAGGCCAGCGGCTCACAACACCAACGCCCGCTTCATCCCCCAGTGTGTCCCCAAGGAACCGATTAGTTGGATACCTAGTCGTCAGCACCGTGACTTTGCAGCCGCGCCGCACCAGTGCCCGTTCGACAGCATCAAGGCGGAAAGAAGCAGCCGAAGGTTCGGGAAGGTGAATCCGGGTGGCAACCGTTACGCGCATGTGGCAAGCCGTTCCATCTAGGCCGATTGTGGGACTACATGGAAGTGTAGGTGATCCTGGAGCGCCGCCGCCCGCAGCGGATAAACCTGGAGGGAAAACTACTCGACCAGGTCCTGGAGCGTGTCGTGCTCGAAGGCCAACCGCACCTCTTCCATCTTCTCGAAGTCAAGGTTGATAATCGACTGGCCGTCTGCGGATGTGCCAACACCGGTGGTGGGTGCGCTCAGGAAGTGGATGTTGTTGGCCCTTAGGTTGTGCAAGCTAGGAGCCAGACTGACCAGGTAGCCGGCGTTCAATCCCTCATCCCGCGCGATGTAGGGAGACACCTCTTCGACAACCTGTTGGAGTCTTGCCGGGCTGGTTAGCGTGTCACGACTAAGTAGTTCCGACAGCAGCCCCTTCATGTACGCCTGTTGGTTCCGAACGCGCTGGTAGTCGCCATCGAGGAACGTTTTACGTTCACGAACGAATGCGAGGGCTTCTTCACCGTTCAGGGTGATCTGTCCCTGCTCGAAGTGGAAGCCACCCGCGTTGAAATCTTTAGTGTTGTTCACTGTCACGCCACCAACTGCGTCGGTTAGGCCCTTAAAGGTGGTGAAGTCAACGACTGCAACATGATCGATACGAGTGTCCAGGAGGTCTTCTACAGTCTCAATCGCCAGTGGCGTACCCCCATACGCGAAAGCGGCGTTGATCTTGCTGGGACCGTACCCGGGGATCTCAACCCAAGAGTCACGCATGATGGAGAGGATGTAGATGCCATCGCGGTCTGCCGGAATACGCATGACCATGATGGTGTCGGAACGCCCCGATTGGGCGCCTTCTAGATGCTCATCGTCGATATTCCCGCGAGTATCAGATCCGAGGAGAAGAATCGTCTGAGCAGCATCTTCACGTTCAACCGGACGGGTTTCTTCCAGAGGAAAAGCATCAACAATTGTTTCAGACTGGTTGTTGTACGTGGATGTTAGCCGCCAGAAAAACCATCCCAAAGTAGCACCTGCGCCCAGCGCCAGCACCAGGACGATGGACAGCGCGATGAGGATGCTCCGGCCCACACCGGTTTTCTTCTTCGTCGCAACAGGCATTGGCATATTTCCCGGTTTGCGTTGCGGCGGGCGCGGTTGGGAGGAGGGCGCCTGATCGGAAGGTGCCTGCTGTGTCCCGGGCGCATCACCATGAATCGATCGGCGCGAGGGGATCTGGCCTTCACCGCCGGGAACGCCCGGTATTTGGTTAGAATTCGACATTTGCCTTGCTCTCTGGAGACAGCCACGGAACGCAAGGTCAGACACGCACTCACGGTGGCGCCAGACATTTCTCTTGCAACCATTGATCGTAACGCTGTTTGCGGGACATTGAGGTGCGATTTTAGTCCCAGTGTTGCAATAGGCTTGAACCAGACGTTGTTCGCTGCTGACGAGTCAAAGCAGAAGGAGCGCAGAGGATGTTCGACCACGCGAAGCTCTCAGACCCCACTTTGGTCCAAGAGAATCGACTCCCAGCCAGGTCAGACCACCGTTGGTTCGCAACACGGGAGGAAGCTGAAGCCCCTCGTAGCGCCGTAGGAGGTCTGCTCGCATCGCCGCAAGTAGTTAGCAGCTTCGAGCAGAGTCTGAACGGAACGTGGAAGTTCCACTATGCGGTAAATCCCAGCGAAATGATTGAAGGATTCCAAGACCCCGGCTACGACACCTCTGGGTGGGCGCGGATAAAGGTCCCCGGACATATGCAGCTGCAGGGGTATGACCGGCCCCAATACGTGAACACCCAGTACCCATGGGACGGGCGGCAGGACATTTCTCCCGGGGAGGCACCCAAGGATTTCAACCCGGTGGGACAGTACGTCAGAGAGTTCAACTGGGAGCCCCGCCCACACGCTGAGGACAGAGTCATCCTGCGGTTCAACGGTATTGAAAGCGCGGGAGCGATCTGGTTAAACGGGCAGTATGTTGGCTACACGACGGATTCTTTCACCCCGGCAGAGTTTGATGTAACTGACGCGATCGTCAGCGGCACGAATAAGCTGGCCGTCGACGTTTTCAAGTGGACAGCGGGGTCATGGCTGGAAGACCAGGATTTCTTCCGGTTCTCCGGGATTTTCCGGGACGTCCTGCTGCTTGTTAAGCCTGCGGTGCACATCGAGGACTTGACGATCACCACTGATCTATCAGACGACCTAAAAAGCGCCACAGTGTCGTTGCAGGTGAAGATGACGGGATACGGCTCGGTAAAGGCAACGCTTGCTGGCGTGGGCCCGTTGTCCATCAACGAAGAGGGCGTCTTCCAAGTTGAAGTAACCGACCCGCACCTGTGGAGCCCAGAGGACCCGTTCCTATACCACTTGGAAATTGAGGTTTTTGACGCTGAATACACCCTGACAGAATTCATCATCCAACGCGTCGGGATACGCCGATTCGCCATCGAAGACGGGGTGATGAAGCTCAACGGGGAACGAGTCGTGTTCAGAGGCGTGAACCGACATGAGTTCGGCAAGGACGGACGTGTCTTTGACCGACCCGCCACAGTGCGGGACATGCTGCTCCTGAAGCGTGCCGGGGTGAACGCGATACGAACCAGCCACTACCCGAACAATTCGTTCTTCTACGCGTTAGCAGACAAGTTCGGGTTCATGGTTATTGACGAAATGAACCTGGAAACGCACGGCACCTGGGACCCAATCGTTGATGGCCGCTGGCCTGTGGAAGCCGCTGTCCCTGGCGACAATCCGCAGTGGTTGCCCGCAATCCTCGACCGCGCCGAAAGCATGTTGGAAAGGGATAAGAACCACCCTTCGATCGTGATGTGGTCTTCGGGCAATGAGTCCTACGGCGGTTCGAACCTGCAAAAGGTAGCGGATTATTTCCGAGAGTCAGATCCTACGCGCCTCGTTCATTACGAGGGCATCTCATGGGACCGCCGCTACCCCGGGTCTTCTGACGTGGAGAGTCAGATGTACACCCCCGTGGCCAAGGTCCAAGAATTTCTCCAGGAGCACAGGGATAAGCCTTTCATCCTGTGCGAGTTCGCCCATGCGATGGGGAACTCCTTTGGGGCCGTGGACAAGTACGTGGAGCTCGCCTACCAGGACCCCCTGTACCAGGGTGGGTTCATATGGGACTTCGCTGACCAGGCGGTTTGGATTAATGGGGACAACGGCAACGGCTACTTTGCCTTTGGCGGGGAATCCGGAGAGTCACCAAACGATGGAGCGTTCTGCGGCAACGGAATCGTCTTCGCCGACCGCACCCCGAAGCCGATGTATCAGGAGTTGAAGCATCTTTATCAGGGCCTAAAAATCACTGTCGATGAATCCTCGTTCCGTGTGGAAAACCGTTACCTGTCAACTCCCTCCTCGGACTTCAAATGCGTTGCCACTCTCTCGAAAGCGGGGACGCTGATTGCAGAGGGGCGCGTGGTGACGGACGTGCTCCCCGGGCACTCCGAAACGTACAAGCTTCCGTTCACGGTCCCGACAGACCCGGGCGAGTACGTGATCGATGTGTCGTTCCGCCTGAAGGAAGACACCCGCTGGGCTCGCACCGACTTTGAGGTGGCGTACGCTCAGGACGTAGTTGTCCGTCCCGGAGCGAGCCTCGCCCCTAACTCCCCGTCGATCCTCCTTGCCGGAGCCCCGGGTGAAGAACCCCCGGTGGCTTTGGTAGAAGACCTCAAAGTTGTGAATGGGATCCACAACGTCGGAGTACACGGAGATGGATTCAGCGCACTGTTTTCGAAACTTGCCGGTGGATTGCAGTCGTACCGGTTCGGTGGTGGGCCCGAGGGCGGCCAGGAACTCCTGACAGCCGTGCCCATGCCGAATTTTTGGCATGCGCCAACAGATAATTCGGAGGGCTGGGGTGGTCCAGCAGAAGACGGACAATGGTTGCTGGCTAGCCGATACGCGATAGCAGAAAAAGGCCCCGATCAGCCCATCGTTACAACCAGTGACGAGGGGGTTGAGGTCACGTTCGGCTACCTCCTACCAACGACGCCTCCAAGCAAATGCAAAGTGACGTACTTGGTGACAGCAAGTGGAAGAGTTCAGGTAACAATGCACCTCGACCCCGGTGAGGGGCTGGGGCCCGCCCCTGAGTTCGGGATGCTATTCCGCACTCTAGGCTCTTTCAACCACCTGACGTGGTACGGAGAGGGACGCGAGGAATCCTCCGTCGACCGACGCCTGGGCGCCCGGTTGGGGATCTACCAAGCCCCTGTCGACAGGCAGCTCACCCCATATTTGCGTCTCCAGGAAGCCGGCAATCACACCGGGGTACGGTGGGCAAAAGTGACCGACACGCGGGGTGCGGGCCTGATGTTCGACTATCAGCAGAGTCAAAACCCAGACTCAGTGCACAACCCATCTGGGGGCATGGACTTCTCCGCTCTCCCCTGGAGCCCGTTCGAGATTGAGAATGCGGACCACCACCACCAACTACCACCCTCCCGTGGAACGTTTGTACGCCCGGCACTGATGCGGCGTGGGGTTGGGGGCGATGACACCTGGGGATCGCGGCCGCATCCCGAGTACCTGCTACCTCAAGGACCGTTGACCTTCACGTTCGCATTTCGAGGGATTTGAGCAAA
>ERZ1032852.268-NODE-268-length-13656-cov-8.338284_pt1 | contig 13656 bp, 10 predicted proteins | sample MGYA00516689_ERZ1032852 | MGnify/ENA primary metagenome ERZ1032852 (study PRJEB33719, sample SAMN04262499) | wastewater metagenome | biome: rural village; feature: composting latrine chamber; material: composting feces with ash | place: El Salvador | collected...
TGAAGGGAAAGAGTTTCTCTCGAACTACCGTTCAGGCTTGTACGGGTACACCTACTTGGAATAACCCGCTGCTCTTCCACGCCTATTTGCTGTTTTAGAGCTATACACCGGTTCCCCGGTTTTTATCAAGGCAATAGAAGATTTAATAAATATATAACCTAAACAAGTTCACATGAAACAGTACCAAGTATTGATTATCGCGGCGCTCGTGATCGCGTCGTGTAACGTAAAAAAAGAAGAGGTGAGTATCACGAAGCAATCTGATTTTCCCGCGCCCCCGGTCGCGGAAGTAATTCCCGACACGTTCAATAACTTCGGGCAACAACGGGTCGATTCCTATTACTGGATACGAGACAAAAACGACCCGAACATCATCGAGTACCTAACGGCCGAGAACGCGTACACCGACACGGTGATGGCTTCCACGAAAGCATTGCAAGAGACCATCTTTAACGAGATCGTGGGCCGTATAAAGGAGGACGACGAAACCTATCCTTCGTTCCGCGACGGCTATTACTATTACAGCCGCACCGAGAAAGGAAAACAATATCGTACCTATTGCCGCCGGAAAGGGTCGATGGACGCGCCCGAGGAGATTATCTTCAACGTGAACGAGATGGCCGAAGGAAAGCCCGCGTTCATCTTCCGGGGTTACTCCATCAGTCCCGACAACAGCAAGGCGGCCTACTTTTATAACGAGACCGGTTCGTATGCCGAGTTCACGCTAAATGTAAAAGACCTTGCCTCCGGCCAAGACGTGGGTTTCTCGGTGGACGGGGCCGTTTCGGTCGCGTGGGCAAACGACAACAAGACCCTCTTTTATAGCTTGGTGGACGAGACCCTTCGCCCCAACAAAATCTACCGGCAGATGCTGGATGCCTCTACCCCAGAACTGGTTTACGAGGAAACCGACACCCGCTTCCGGACGTACGTATATGGCAGCAAAACCAAACAATATATCTTTATCGGGAGCTCGAGTTCTACCACTTCCGAAGAGCGGTATATCTCGGCCGACAACCCCACGGGGGCATTCAAACTGTTTCTACCCCGGGTACAGGACGTGGAATACAGCGTTTACGCGCACAAGGAGAAGTTCTTCGTGCGCTACAAGGATAAAGAGCACCTTAACGGTATGATCTACGAGGTACCGCTCGCCACTCATGGCGACCGTTCCACGTGGAAAATCTTTTTACCGCACGATAACGAGGTGCGGGTAGAGGGAATCGATGTGCTGAAAGAGCACGTGTCGCTGGAGCTGCGGAGGAACGGGCTGACCGAGATACAGGTGATGCCGGCCTCGGGCAAGGGTGAGGCAACCACCATCGCTTTCCCCGAACCGGTTTATTCGGCATGGCTCAGCGGCAACCCCGAGTACGAGGCCACCACCTTCCGGTATTCTTACACGTCGCTCAACCGGCCCACCACCCTCTACGAGTACAGCATCGAAACCGGAGAGACCACCACGCTGAAAGAACAAGAGGTGCCTTCCGGGTTTAATCCCGACGACTATACCGTGGAGCGGCTCTGGGCCACGGCTTCCGACGGAGTGCAGGTGCCGATGGCCATCGTCTACAAGAACGGGATAAAAAGAGATGGCAGCAACCCGGCACTTATCTATTCATACGGGAGTTACGGCGCGAGCTCCGATGTCTACTTCAGCACGAGCATGTATAGCCTTATCGACCGCGGCTTCGTGTATGCCATCGCCCAGATACGCGGTGGAAGCGACCTCGGAGAACAATGGTACGAGGACGGGAAGCTGCTGAAGAAAAAGAACACCTTTGGTGATTTTATCGCGTGCAGCGAACAACTGATTGAACAAGGATACACCTCCCCTAACAAGCTGACGGCCATGGGAGGTAGTGCGGGCGGATTACTGATGGGTGCCGTGGTGAATGAACGGCCCGACCTCTACCAGGCCATCGTGTCGCAAGTGCCCTTCGTGGACGTGATTAACACCATGCTGGACGACACCCTCCCGCTCACCACGGGCGAGTACGAGGAGTGGGGCAACCCCAACGAAGAGGAGTATTACAACTACATCCTCTCCTACTCTCCCTATGATAATATCAAGGCGCAAGGCTATCCCCATATGCTGGTGACCGGGGGTATCAACGACTCGCAAGTACTCTTCCACGAGCCCGCCAAGTACGTGGCCAAGCTGCGGGCAATGAAGACCGACGACAATATCCTGTTGCTGCACATGAATATGGACTCGGGACACGGCGGGGCCACCGGAAGATACGACGGCATCAAAGATACCGCCTTCGAGTTTGCCTTTCTGTTGAACCGCGTGGGTATCAACGAATAAAGTAAACGGTATGATCCAAATTAAACGTGTATATGAACAATCGGCCGATGAAGATGGTTATCGTGTATTGATAGACCGGTTATGGCCCCGGGGCTTGTCGAAAGAAAAAGCCTGCGTGGATCTCTGGCTAAAGGAGGTAGCCCCCTCCACCGAGTTGCGAAAATGGTATCATCACGACACGGGGAAATGGGACGAGTTCGGCAAACGGTACCGGGAAGAGCTAAGCGATAAAAAAGAACTTTTAAAACAGATAAAAGACCTCGAAAAAGAGCATGGAGCCGTTACATTGCTGTACGGGGCCAAGGACGAGGAGCACTCGCAAGCCGCCGTGCTGGTCAAGGTGCTAAAAGGAAAAAGCTAAGAGGAGATGAATAAAATCCCCCTGCATTGGAAAATAATCATAGGCATGGTGCTTGGCGTGCTGTTTGGCTTGCTGATGAGTGCCTTCAGTTGGGGGAAAGGGTTCGTGATCGACTGGATCGCCCCGTTCGGGACTATCTTTATCCGGCTGCTCAAGTTGATCGCTATCCCGTTGATCTTTGTCTCGCTCATAAAAGGGATATCCGACCTCAAGGATATCTCCAGCTTCAGGAATATCGGGGTGCGCACCATCATCCTGTATATGAGCACGACCGTGGTAGCCATCGTTATCGGGTTGTTGCTGGTAAACACGCTGCAACCGGGTGCAGGCATGGCGGAAGAGACCATTGAAGAACTCACCAACACGTATGCATCCGACGAGTCCATCACCTCTAACATCCACGAGGCGGTGGAACAGGAAAGCAGCCCCTTGGACTTCCTGGTGGATATGGTGCCCGATAATATTTTCGCGGCGTTGGGCAATAACAGCCTGATGCTCCAGGTGATTTTCTTCTCCATCCTGTTTGGTATCTGCATGCTCCTGATTGACCGGGCCAAGGCACACCCCATTGCCGCCCTTATCGACGGGCTGAATGCGGTGGTGCTAAAGATGGTCGACCTGATCATGTGGATGGCCCCCTTCGCTGTTTTTGCCTTGCTGGCACAGATTATTGTCAGCTCCGACAACACGGAGATCTTGGAAAAGCTCCTCTACTACGGGTTAACGGTGGTATTGGGATTGATCCTCATGGTTTTCTTTTACTTGACTATCATTTTCTTGTACACGAAAAAATCGCTCCGGTGGTTTTTCCGGGGAATGGCACCGGCACAACTACTGGCTTTCTCCACCAGTTCCAGCGCGGCCACGCTGCCCGTCACCATGGAACGGGTAACGAACCACTTGAGAGTAGACAGCCAGGTGTCGAGTTTCGTGTTACCGGTAGGTGCTACCATCAACATGGACGGTACCAGCCTCTACCAAGCGGTAGCCGCTGTCTTTATCTCACAAGCGCTGCATATCCCCTTGGATTTTTCTGACCAGTTAACCATCGTGCTTACCGCGCTGTTGGCATCTATTGGATCGGCCGCGGTACCCGGTGCCGGCATGATCATGCTGGTGATCGTGTTGGAATCCATCGGCATACCGGCGGATAAGCTTGCCGTGGGAATCGCGCTCATTTTCGCCATCGACCGGCCGCTGGACATGTGCCGCACGGTCATCAACGTCACGGGCGATGCCATGGTATCGATGGTAGTAGCCAAATCGCTTGGAAGGCTGCATCCCGAGGACTTGTTAACCACGAAAAACAGGTAGGATCACATGCTTTTTCAAGGTCTATACATGGTTCCCGCTAATATCACGAGCATGATGCATCGTCTTACCCTGCTTTTTACCATCGCTTTATCGTTTCAACCTAACGCGATTGCACGAGACGTCAACCTCTTCCCCGACACCTCTCTTTTACTCGCTGATACACTAACCCAAACGGGTGCGAAAGAGGCAGTCGATACTACCCTCCTCCTCGGTGAAGTGATCGTGCGGGCATACCATGTAGATTCCCGGTTGAGCCGGGTGCCGGGAAGCATTTCGGTGCTGTCGGGCGACGAGATACAGGTGGGCGACGGGAATAATTTCGCCAACACCCTTCATGCCGTGCCGGGTATCTACATGCATAGCGGCACCTACGCCACCAGCCGCGTCGTGATCCGGGGCGTGGGCAGTCGCACTCCCTATAACACCAATCGCGTTAAATCGTACCTCAACGACATCCCCATCACCTCGTCCGACGGCATCTCCGCCCCCGAGGATATCGATCTGCTGGGCATCGGCCGGATGGAAGTGATCAAGGGGCCCGCGTCGGCGCTCTATGGCTCGGGGCTGGGAGGGAACATCAACCTGTATACCCCCGCGCCCGATCGAAACAGCCTGCAAGCAACGCTACAACACGGGAGCTACAATACCACCAAAGCCTCCGCGGGAGGTAGTTACCGGTGCGATAACCTGAGCCTGTGGGGCTATTTGTCGCACCTCCGGTCGGACGGTTACCGGGAAAACAGTCAGTATAATCGTTCTTCGTTGCTCTCGTCGGGCACGTGGCGTCAACCCGCCTACACGATAGAGTACACGCTGATGCTGATGGACCTGGACGCGGGCATCCCCAGTTCCATCGGGAAGACCCTCTACGAGACCAATCCGCGAGCGGCCGCCACCAACTGGAACGAGGTAAAAGGATACAAAGCCTACCAACGGGCCATCGGCGGCATCACGGTAGAAAACCGGTTCTCGAACCAATGGAATAATCGTCTCACTTTTTTCGGGAGGGGAACCGACAGTTACGAACGACGCCCCTTTAATAACTTGGACGACGGCACGGCCGGTGCCGGCATCCGGAACAAACTCTCGTATCATACCGACCGGTGGGACGCGTTGCTGGGCGTGGAGTGGATGAGCGACACCTACCGGTGGCAGATGGAGTTGGACGGCGAGCTGATCAATAAAAACCGGGAGCGACGGGGACACGCGAACCTGTTCGGGATGATTTACTGGCGGCCGGACGACCGGTGGAATATTTCGTTGGGAGGGGCATGGAACAAGGTCGACTATCAACTCACGGACCTGTTTCCCGAGAACGGGGATCAAAGCGGGAGCCGCTCCTTCTCCCCCGTCTTCTCGCCCCGGGTAGGCATAAACTACGCGCCCACCCCCCGAATGGCACTTTACGCCTCGGCGGGACACGGCTTCTCGATGCCTTCCCCCGAAGAGACCCTGCTTCCCGAGGGAGATATCAACGAGTCGCTCCAACCGGAACAAGGCATGCAATACGAGGCGGGCATACGCCTCAACTTCTTTAACAACGCCACCCGGTTGGAAGCTTCGGTGTATCGCATCGACCTGAACAACCTCTTGGTCACCAAACGAGTCACCGAGGACATCTTCACCGGCATCAACGCGGGCAAAACCCGTCACGCGGGGATAGAACTCATGCTTCACCAACGGGTATTCTACTACCCATCCTTCCCGGGCAGCCTCTCCCTGAACGCCAACTACACCTACGCGCGCAATCGGTTCATCAATTTTGAAGACGACGGCAACGTGTACGACGGCAAGCAACTGCCCGGGGTACCTTCGAGCATGGCGCGAGCCGCCATCCAATGGCAGCCCATCCAACCCCTGCAAGTTAGCGCCCAGTTACAGCACGTCGGCAAACAATATATCGACGACGCCAACACCGTCGAAAACGATGGCTATTTCTTAGCCGACCTGAAGGCTACTTACCTTATTCCCACTCCCCGTACCGGCAGTTTTGAACTGTTCGCCGGGCTGAATAACCTTACCAATGCCCGTTACTCGCCCATGCTTACCGTGAACGCCGTCGCCTTCGGCAATGCCGAGCCGCGCTATTACTACCCCGGCATGCCCCGCCACTACTTCGCCGGAATCAACTGGCAGTTTTAAAAACCGTCCGTTTTCGGACACTCCTGTTCGGGAACGAACAAGCATCAACACGTTTAATAATTAACAATCAATACATTATATTCTTGGCACGCGCTTTGTTCTTAACGGGGCAAAACAAGTCATCTATGGATAGAGAAATACCAAAAGAGGTGCTGCGTGCCGAGAAAAGAAAGCGTTGGATAAAGGCTGGGGCTATTCTCCTTGGTTCCATCGGTGCCATCGCCCTCCTTATCTTTTTACTGCGCGACAGCATCTCGCTCGATAACCTGCAACTCTCCACGGCGGAGACCGGAACCATCGAAGTCACGGTGAGCGCGTCGGGGCGGGTGGTGCCGGCCTTTGAAGAGACGGTAATCGCGCCCATCGAAAGCCGCATCGTGAAAGTTTTTAAAAAGGCGGGCGACGAAGTGGAGGAAGGTACCCCGTTGGTACAGCTCGATTTGCAAAGTATCGAAACCGATTACCACAAAATGCTGGACGAGCTGGAGATGCGCCGTCACCGCATCGAGCAGCAAAAGGTAGAAAACAGCAGCGCGCTCAGCAATATGGAGATGCAACTAAAAGTGAACGATATGCAGATCGACCGGATGCAGGTGGAAGTGCGCAACGAGCGATACCTCGACAGCATCGGGGCGGGAACCACCGACAAAGTACGGGAGGTGGAGCTGAGCTATAACGTGGCCAAACTACAGCAAGAACAGGCACGAAAGAAATTCGAAAACGACCGTGCGGTGGCCAATGCCGAGCTGCGGGTGCAAGAGTTGGAACTCGAGATTTTCCGGAAGTCATTGGCAGAGACCAAACGTATCTTGGAAGACGCGCAAATCCGCTCACCGCGCGAAGCCATCCTTACCTATATCAATAACCAGGTGGGTGCCCGCGTGGGACAAGGAACGGAGATTGCTATCCTCTCCGACTTATCGCGTTTCCGTATCGATGGCGAGATTGCCGATAGTTACGGCGACCGGATCTCGGTGGGTAGCAAAGCGGTGGTCAAGATTGGAAGCGATGAGCTCGCGGGCGTGGTCAGCAACGTGACCCCGCTATCGAAAAACGGTGTGATACAGTTCACCGTGCAATTGGATGACCCCGATAATGCGCGGTTGCGATCGGGCCTTCGCACCGACGTGCACGTGATGAATGCCATCAAGGAGGACGTGCTGCGTATCCACAACGGCCCCTACTACAGCGGGCAAGGGACGTATGAACTATTCGTGCTAAGCGGCAGCAACTTAGAGAAATGCGCGCTGCGGTTGGGCGAAAGCAATTACGAGCACGTGGAGGTAATCTCCGGCTTAAAGCCGGGCGACCAAGTAGTGGTATCCGATATGAGCCGGTACAGGGACAAGAACAGGCTGAAAATTACTGAATGAGACTCATGATGTGGTGATGTGAGGATGTGGTGATGTGAGGATGTGAGGAACGGACGGTTTGATTTTAAAACGATAAAATGATAAAACAATATTTCAGGCAGGCAGGTAAATTATGGAAGGCGAACCCACTTTTTAGCGTGATTTCTGTCTTGGCCACGGCGTTGACCATCACTTTTGTCATGGTACTCTACATGGTGTACGCGTTCCGGACAACCGATATGAAACCGGAGATCAACCGGAGCCGTACCTTATATTCCGACTCGGGATACTCGTACTTGACCAAAGATCACTCACAGGCAAACAGCGGGATGTCGTACTCCACGGCAAAAAACATTTTTGGCAATCTGGAGCATGCCGAAACAGTCAGCTACTTCATGCAAAAAGGCGAAGGGATCGGGTTCGTGGGTACCAGCCGTGCGAATTTCGAGAAGAAAATTGTGAGCCCGGTCGACGACGACTACTTCAAGGTTTTCAATTACGATTTCATAGCGGGAGCCCCTTTCACGGGGGAGCAGGCAGATGCCGCCCGGAGAGAGGTTATCATCACCGACAAGGTGGCGACGCAGTTTTTCAACACGACCGACGTGATTGGTAAAAATATCATGATCAGGTTTACCGATTACAAGATAACGGGCGTGGTTCGTTCCGTTAGTTCGTTCTTCAACAAAGCGTACAGCGACGTCTGGGTCGTGATCGATAGAAATACCATGAACTGGGGACTTAACGAGTCGGAAGGATTGGTCGGAAATTGCCTGGTCGCCGTGGTGGCAAAAAAAGATTCCTCCTTGAAAGAGCTTCGAGAAGAGATCGAGGAAAACATTTCCATTCTGAACAACAGTTTGCGGGAGTTCACGTTCGAGCAAACCATGCACACCCAAGCGGAGAGTAACTTTTTTAAAGATACCGAGAGAAATCCACTCCGGGCATTTATCCTGCTTATCTTGGTATTGTTAATCGTACCGGCCATCAACATGTCGGGGCTTCTCTCCACGCAAATCAAAAAGCGCGGTAGCGAGATCGGGATTCGGAAAGCATACGGGGCCGGTAATTGGCATGTAGGCGGGCAACTACTGTTCGAGAACCTGGTACTGACCCTCGTCGGCGGGATTATCGGCCTCGCCCTCTCTATCGGCGCGGTTCTTTTGTTTAAAAACACGTTGTTGGGCGACATGATGACTTTCAATGTCTCGGAGAGTTTCCGGCTTCCCCTGACTGCTTTTTTCAGGCCGTGGCTCTTCTTCTTCGCGTTCCTGTTTTGCTTACTCATCAACCTGCTATCGGCCATCATCCCGGTATGGAACGCGTCACGCTCCCCCATCATCGAAACCATTAAAGGAGAATAAAACCATGTGGAAATCAACACTCAAGCAACTTTGGAAGAACAGGAAATCCAACGGTTGGATTTTTGTCGAGATAATCATCGTATCGGTGTTGTTGTGGTACTGCGTGGACTTCATGTACGTTATCATCCGCAAGAACACCGAACCATTAGGCGTGAACCTTGAACATGTATACCGGCTGTCGTTGGGAGCCCACCTGACCCGGGCAATTGACCGAAGCAGTCCCGACAGCGTGGATGCCTTGTGGATAGATCCCTTGTTGCAAATCGTGCAACTGGTGGATAATTACCCGGGCGTGGAAGCGACCGCTTACTATCACGGAAGCGAACCCTATAACGAAAATATGATGTTCCAAGGGTACACGGCGGACGAAGTGAACGCCCATCGAGCCACTATCCGTTACGTGAGCGAAGCATACGATAAGGTATTTAAGGTAGAAATACAGGAAGGTGGATTTACCGGTTGGGATATCCGCACCTCCCCGCAAGGAGCTGTTGTCTCGCCCGAGCTTGCCGACTCACTTTTCCATTCTCAAGCAGTAATAGGTAAGACATTCAGGGATTATTACGCACCTGACTTGAAGTTTCGGGTAACCGGTGTTTCTGCACCAATGAAATACAACGTCTACGAACGATATGTTCCCTTTATTTACACGCCCTTTAACCCGTTCAGGCTATTATACACCATTCCTAAAATCGGTTTCCGGGTAACCCCCGAAGCCGATATGCCCGGTTTCGAACAGCAGTTTATGGAGGATATGAAGAACCGGCTCAATATCGGCCCTTTTTACCTTTTCAGCGTGACCTCTTACGATAACCAGGCCGAGGCGTACGATATTTATTCGGGGATCGGCAAATATATAAATATCATCACGTGGGTAATGCTCTTCTTCCTCTTTATCGTTTTCTTGGGCATGCTGGGAACATTCTGGTTCCAGATGGAATCGAGACAGGGTGAGATTGGCCTTCGGATGGCATTGGGATCAAGCAGAAAAGGCGTGTTAAGGCAGGTAATGATGGAAAGCATGCTGCTTTTTTCGATTGCTTTTGTTCCCGCGTTCATTATTTGCGCGAGCCTCGCTTACTGGGACATCACGTATACCTACAACAACGCGATGGATTATACTCCCGTCCGTTTTTGGATTACCATTCTCGCGACAGCAATCATTATGGCAGCGACTATCCTGATAGGGATACTTATTCCCGCGTACCGGGCAGCACGACTGCATCCGGTAGAGGCGCTTAGGGAAGAGTGATCGATGGGATGATGGGATGATGTGAAGATTTAACGATGTAACGATGTAACGATGTAACGAGAATAGTTGAAGTCAATATATTTAGCTGTAATACGATACAAACGAAAACTAAAAAATAAAAGAAATAACAATGGGAACAATGATTTTACTGGACAAGGTGCACAAGATTTATCGCACCGAAGAGATTGAAACCATGGCATTGGAAAACGTGAACCTGGAAGTGAAGAAAGGAGAGTTTCTTGCCGTGATGGGGCCCTCGGGGTGTGGCAAATCGACCCTCCTCAACGTGATGGGACTCTTGGATGCCCCTACCTCCGGCAAAGTAATTATCGACGGGAAAGAAACCGCCGTGATGAAGGACCGTGCGCTGGCCAAGTTTCGTAACGATAACCTCGGCTTCGTCTTCCAGAGCTTCCACTTGATTAACTCGCTTAACGTGCTCGACAACGTGGAACTCCCGCTCCTTTATCGCAAGGTAGGGGCAAGAGAACGCCGCAGGTTGGCAGAAGAAGTACTTACACGGGTGGGACTTTCACACCGGACGCGCCACTTCCCCACGCAGCTCTCGGGAGGACAATGTCAACGTGTGGCCATTGCCCGCGCGGTGATCGGGAACCCATCGATTATCCTTGCCGACGAGCCGACGGGGAACCTTGACTCCAAGATGGGCGCCGAAGTGATGGAACTGCTGCACCGGCTCAACCGGGAAGACGGACGCACCATCGTGATGGTAACGCACGACGAAAGCAAGGCCAAAGAGACTTCCCGTATCATCCGCTTCCTTGACGGCCGCCAGATCGCGTAAAGTTGATGTGATGATGTGATGATTAATCTTGGAAGCTGGAATCCGAAATCTTGAAATTCTAAACGAAAAAATGATTCGACAATATTTTAAACAAGCGTGGCGGTTACTGAAAGAGAACCCCGTATTGAGCACCATCTCCATACTGGGTACGGCATTAGCCATCTGCATGATCATGGTGATGGTGATGTCGCACCAGGTAAAGAACGCCCCCTACCCGCCCGAGACCAACCGGGACCGGATGCTTTACGTGAAATGGATGGCAAGCAGGGAAAAGGGTACAACTGGAAGTTCATCCAACGGCCCCATGGGGTACGGGTTCGCGAAAGCCTGTTTCAAGGCATTAGAAACACCAGATGCCGTGGCCGTGACGGCATTGATGCCGTCGGCGATGGTTTCCATGCCGGGACAGGAAATAGCAGAAAGTTACGATAAGTTACTCACCGACGAGGATTTCTGGCGGGCTTTTGATTTCTCGTTTATTGATGGGAAGCCCTATTCCCAAGCCGACGTGGACGCGGGGCTACGAAAAGTGGTGATCACCGAAAAAGTGGCACGAGAAACGTTTGGTTCCACGGCAGTATCCGGGCAACGTGTTTTGATTGATTACACCGAGTTTATTATCAGCGGTGTGGTGAAGGATGTTTCCGCGCTAGCCACGGCAGCCTATTCTCAGGTATGGGCCCCCATCACCACCGAGCCCCTACCGGAAGGCGACAACGGGATAAGTGGGCAATGCAGGGTTTATATATTGGCAAAAAACAAGAAAGACTTCCCTGAAATAAAGGAAGAGGCCGAGGTACTTCGTCAGAAGTTCAACGATGCGTCAACTACCTACGAGGCATTCTACCGCAACCAGCCCGATACCCACTTTGTCTTTATTCACCGCAAATGGGCCAATGTTGAGCCGGACATGAAAGCCATCACGCGCCAATCGGCCATCGTGTTGGTGCTTTTATTAACCATACCTGCCATAAACTTATCGGGCATGACCAGCTCACGGATGAGAAAACGTTTGTCGGAACTGGGCGTGCGACGGGCGTTTGGCGCGACCAGGGAGAACCTGTTGTCGCAAGTGATGTGGGAGAGCTTGCTCCAATCGTTGGTAGGAGGCATGTTAGGATTGATATTATCGTATGGTGCCGCGTATGCCCTGAAAGGAGTTATATACGAGAATAGTGATATGGCCTACCGTTTGGGTGACGTGGCTCTTAACCCCGGTTCATTGCTCAATCCCAGTATCTTCCTCTATGCCTTTTTGTTTTGCGTGCTACTCAACGCGCTATCCGCGTTTATTCCTGCTCGCAACGTGTCTCGCAAGCCCATCGTGGACTCTATTCACTCTAAATAAATCACGGTATGATAAAACATATTCTCACTATTATAAAGAACGAACGCAAGCAAAATATTGGTTTATGGATAGAGTTGCTTATCGTCTCGGTTTTCCTGTGGTATATTGTCGATGACGTGTATGTTACGATGTATAACTACAACAGGCCATTAGGGTTTGATACCGAGCACACGTACATCATGCACATGGGTACATTAAATGAAAACAGTTATGAATATATTAAAGATATACCCGGCGAAACCGCGATAAACTATATACGTACAGCATTGGAGCGAATAGAGCAGAACCCGATGATTGGAGCAGCCAGCATATCGTTTCATTCCAGTCCCCATATCGGGAGCAACAGGTCCTCTACTTTATACCGGGATACTATCCACACGAGATACAGCGTGTTAAATCGAACAGTAACCCCGAACTTCTTCAAGGTATTCAAGTACAAGTCGACTAACGGCAGTACCGATGAGCTGGTTCAAGCGTTGGAACGCGGTGAACTCGTCTTGTCGATTGATGTGGCAAACGAGCTATTTACTGCCAATGAATCGCCCGTGGGTAAACAAGTCTCCTTTTCCAAAAGTGATTCAGCAAATTTGTACCGCGTAGGTGCCATTTCAGAAATTGTTCGGTACGACAATTTCTCCAACTGGAATTCCTATTTCGCTCGACAGATGGATAACGAATTCCTGAAAATGTTCACGGGAGAATGGGTCGGCGGTTTAGAATTTTGTGTCCGTGTAAAACCGGAGCAGGATCATGACTTTATTCGCCGTTTCCGGGAAGAGATGACCCGCCAGTTACGCCTTGGGAATTATTATTTGGGAGATATACAGTCGATCCCTGCCAACAAAAAAGCATACCAGAAAGATGATATCAACGACCTGAAGATGCGCATGTTTGTTATCCTCTTCCTGTTGATCAATATTTTCCTCGGGGTTACCGGTATATTCTGGTTCAGGACGCAACACCGGCGAAGCGAGATCGGGTTGCGAATATCGCTTGGAGATACACCCCGTCAAGTATTAAAAAAACAGTATATCGAGGGTTTGCTCTTGCTGACTATGGCAATCATTCCCGCCATGATAGTCATGTATATTCTTGGCAGGGAAGATATCGTGAATATTTACCTGATGAAGTTTACAACCGGGAGGTATATTATTGGTTTTGCCATTACTTACCTTCTCTTGGCCATTATGATTATCGTGGGTATTTGGTTCCCGGCACACAAGGCAATAAAAGTATCCCCCGCCGACGCGCTACGCGACGAGTAAATCAATGTGCTAATTTTCTTAGGAACGAGAGCAAAGCCAAACTTGTTTGAATATTTTCGATAAGCGATGTGCAGAAGGCAAATTTGTTTGTATTATGCCGTCGCGAGAATTGAAAATCGAGGAGCGAAGGCGACTCAAAATA
>ERZ1032852.269-NODE-269-length-13632-cov-6.210724_pt1 | contig 13632 bp, 9 predicted proteins | sample MGYA00516689_ERZ1032852 | MGnify/ENA primary metagenome ERZ1032852 (study PRJEB33719, sample SAMN04262499) | wastewater metagenome | biome: rural village; feature: composting latrine chamber; material: composting feces with ash | place: El Salvador | collected...
AGCTCTGGGTTTTCCCCACGTTCCTGGGCGCACCGGTCGCCACTGATACCCCCGTGTTCTGGTTCATGATGCAGATTGCGATGCTGTTTGGGTTTGTAACCGCCTACCCCGTCAACTGGTTCCTGATTCACGAGGGGATCAAAGAAAGGATGTAGCCAGCACAGCCATCTGGCGTGCTGCCTGGAACCGGATTTCTTCTTGGATCTCACAGCATGGGGGTTGTTTGGTGGTGCAATACCCTCGTAGCAATTTCGACAAAAAAGAGGGGCCTGCTTGATCGCTCATCAAGCAGGCCCCTCTTTGTGCCCCAGACTGTTGTGACCGAGTCAGCCGTTCACTGAAGCGTTGACAGACTTGTCATCGGCGGATTCCACCGAATCACCGAAGTCATCCGAGTCGTCTGGACCTGAACCGGGGCCAACCTCCGCGTCACCGCGCTTTGTTGCCGCACGCGGGGCGACGAAGAACAGCAACGTGAGAGCCAGGAACAGCGCGAAACCGCACATGACCGACGGGATTGCGTTCTGAGTCTTCGGATCAAGGAGCGCAACCGTGATGGTTGGGACGATGAAAACGATGTAGCCGATGGCCAGCCAGTACAGAGCCCAGCTGGTCCTACGGTTAGCGGCCTTGGCGCCCCAGTAGAAAGAGACGAAGGTTCCGATGGCAAGCAGTACGTAGTAATAGGTACCGAACAGCCACATTGCGTCATCGTTAGCGATGAAGACCACGTAGTTGCCGCCGCAGGTAGCTCCGTCCACTCCGCGCATCTGGAGTAGCCAGTAGATGAGGAACCCACCGCATGCGACGTACATGATCACTTGGGCGATTGTGGATTTCTTCCCAGCGATCGCCATCGCCAAACTGATCCCAAGGGGAGGCAGCGTAGTGATGGATGCGTATGCGATGTGCGGCCAGTAGTGGGCGGCCCCCGTTTCGCAGATTACAAACTCTGACAGTTGCATGCCGCCGAGGAAGACCAGGAGCGCGAGGATCAGCCAGCCAACCTGGTTGAGCTTGTAGCGGGCAGCAATCCACAGCGCACCGCCAAACTCGATGATCATCGTTATGAGCATTGCTTCGGGGGAGAAGCACCCTGCGCGTGACATCCACGACCGCCGTCTGCTCTGCGGTCGGATGTCTGAGATCTCTTTCGTGTCCATTTAGCTTCCTTGTGATGGGATTGGGCTTCAGGTGATCGCCTCTGTATCAGCCTACAACCGGGGCTCGGAACGCACGCGCCGGGACGGCGAAGCCGCCGATTTATCCCCGCGGAGATGGGCAAAGACTAGTGGCCGCTTTTGGTAATTGAGGAGTCCCCAATTACCTGTGGCCCGGCGCTCATCGTCGCAACTCGGCTTCTATTTTGGGCGGCTGCGTTTGCAAGGACTAAGGCCTTCAACTCAAGCGTGTGTTTGCCGTTAGTTAGGGAATCGGAGGTCTCGCCAATAAAACTCGCGATCTCTTTCGGAGATGGGGCGCAACACCTTGCACGGCACACCGGCCGCGACGACGTTGGGAGGAACATCGTTGCTCACAACACTGCCCGCTCCGATAACCGAATTTTCGCCGATTCTCACGCCGGGTAGCACAGTCGCGTTGGCACCCAGCCAAACATTGCGTTCAATGTGTATTGGCAGGTTGAACTGGACTCCTCGAGATCGAGGTTCCGGCAAAACGGGATGTCCTGCCGTTGCCAGCACGACGTTGGGCCCGAACATGACGCTGTCGCCGACGGAAATTTCGCCGTCGTCAACCAGCGTCAGCGCGAAGTTAGCGTAAATGTTGTTGCCGAAGTGCACTTGGCGCCCACCCCAGTTGGCGTGAAGAGGAGGTTCTACATGGCAACCTGTCCCGATCGTGGCAAACATTTTTCTGAGCAGGCGCTGCCGCTCCTTACCCTGACGGGGGCGGGTCGCGTTGTACTCGTACATGAGTTCTTGAGCCTGTACCTGCTCATCCAGCAGGTCCGGAAGACCGGGGTCATACGGCAGACCGGACAACATCTTCTCCCTTGACGTCATCTCTTCCAAGTCGCTGTGGGCCGAAGCAGCTTCTCTCGACAAGGAGGAGTGGGGTTTTAGTGGAGTTTCGTCGTGTCTCATAGGGGTATTCTTGCAGGCGCTCTCAATGCCTCCGTCGAACCGCGCCTCATTGCGTCGGGAAACAGAACTGCCTCCGACCAAAGAAGAGGCCGGAGGCAGCTTGTTTGAGGCCAGATTCTGGGCTCCAATCGGAGCGATCAGATGGCCGTGTAACCGCCGTCAATGACGATGTACGCGCCCGTAATGAACGAGGAATAGTCCGACAACAGGTACGTCACCAGGTGTGCTACCTCTTCGGCGCGGCCCAGCCGTCCCAGAAGGTGCTTCGAGGCGAGCGCATCATATGCGTCAGTTGGCAGTGCCTTGAGTAGTGGAGTCTCGATATACCCCGGTCCAACCGCGTTCACTCTCAATCCGCAGGGGCCGTATTCGCCGGCCGCGGTCCGCGTGATGCCGACAACCCCGTGCTTGGCAGCCGTGTAGGCACCGTTGCTTAGTGCGGCAACCATCCCGTGGATGGAAGCCATGTTCACGATGGCGCATTCGGTGGGGCCGGCCTCCAGCATTTTTGGAATCTGGTAGCGCATCCCGTAGAGGACGCCGTTTAGGTTGATGTCTATGACGTTGTCCCAGGCCTCCAAATCTGTTTCACCCACGGGAGCCTGAGGGCCTCCGATCCCCGCGTTATTCACCGCATAGTTCAGCTTTCCGTAGGTTGAAACCGCAAAGTCGACCATGGCTTTGTTGTCTTCTTTGCTGGCAGTGTCGTCAACGAAGGGGGCTGCGGTGCCGCCCTCCGCGATTATGTCTTCGACGACACGTTCCGCGGCTTCTGCGCTGATGTCGGCCACAACTACTCGTGCGCCGTTTCGTGCCAGATCGTGGCAGATTGCTTCTCCAAGCCCTGAACCTCCACCGGTTACCAGAGCAACTTTTCCGTTGAAATCCCACTGCATATACATGCACTTCATCGTTGAGTTAGATATGAGCGCGTTGACCACAGCACAAATCAGTGCTGAATAGAAGGGAAGAGAGCCCCAGAAAGAGGGCTTGGCAGGTTCGCGGGCGCAGTGTTGCTTTGGGCCGCAGTGTTGCTTTGGGCCGCAGTGTTGCTTTGGGACGCAGTGCTACTGGAACCGCCACGTTGGCGACGGCTCCATTCGGAAGGGGGTTCCCGTAGCGTCGTACCTCGGAGGTGCTGTGGATTCCCGTGGCGATTTACTTCAGGGGCGCCGTTGACTCGCGCACGACCAGGTGGATCGCCAGATCAATCCGGGTTGTCTTTCCGGACTCCGTGCGGCTTTCGTCCAGCAGCATGTCCGTGGCGGTTGCCGCCATTTCCTGCAGTGGTTGATGCACGGTGGTTAGCTCGGGAGAAATCCACTTGGACATGGGGACGTCGTCGTAGCCGACGATGGAGAGATCCTCGGGCACACTCAACCCCAGTCGCCGTGCAGCCTTCATGACGCCCAGAGCCTGGTAGTCGGAGCCCGCGAAAAGAGCGGTGGGTCGGTCAGTTCTATCCAGTAGTGCGAGCCCGTTCAGATACCCACCCGAAAGATCGAAGTCTCCCCAGCGAATCAGGTCGGCATGCCATTCAAGTCCCGCTTCTTCGTGAGCGCTCCGAAAACCGTCTACCCGGGCGCGGGAACAAGGGAAGTTCTGGGGGCCGCTGATGACGCCAATCCGCGTGTGACCCAACTCGATTAGGTGGCGGGTTGCGACCAGGCCGCCGTTCCAGTTGTTGGAGCCGACGACGGAAACCCCCTCGGACATCTCCCCGTACGTATCCACCACTACGAACGGAATGTTGCGGGAGCGAAGTTGGCTTTGTTGCTGTTTCGCAAGTGTGGCCAGGACCAGGATCACTCCCAGGGGTTTGCGTTCGAGGACACCGTCAATCCACTGCTTGCCAGGTTTATGTTCGCCGCCGAGCTCTGTAAACACCACGCCGACCCCGGCCTTGGATGCAACGCGTTCGACGCCGCGAATGAGTTCGAGAGACCAGGGCGTGCTGATCTCGTTTATGACCAGCTCGACGAGGTTCGTGTGGGAGGCCCGACGGATCGCTCCTCCGCTCCGGCGTTGGTACTGGTTTTTGACCAGGGCAGCTTCCACCTTGGCCCTTGTTGCCGGGGAAACGTCTTTTCTCCCGTTGAGCACTTTGGAGACCGTGGGGACGGAAACTCCGACTTCTTGGGCGATGTCAGCGATAGTCGGCCTGGACATCGAGGCTCCTCACTCTTTCGTACGAGGCAGCCTGCGGTCTCCTGGGCAGCGCTGCAACAGTGCGTCGCAAGGGATGAAGAGACCCAAACTTCCCTGCGGCAGAGTGATCCTATCAGGTCTCCGAAAGTATTTCGTAATCAAACCGATACCATCTTCCGGCTGTAAAGATTGACGAATCGCACATTTTAGGGCTACCTTAACCGAAACGGTATCGGTCACAGTATCGAAACTTTCGGTAATGGGGTGGGAGAGCCCTGCGATCCGTTTCGCCTGCGAGGCCCTGGTCCGCGCGGGCACCTGTATCAGCTCAAGGCAGAGAGAACGGGAAACCCAATGAGGAACATTAGAAGAGTGGCCGCGGCTTCGGTCTCGGTGCTTGCACTCGGACTGCTGACAGCGTGCAGTTCGGGCGGAGGCACGGACGCCGGCGCGGGGTCCACAGAATCTGGCGACGACAGCGGAGCCGTAGAAACAGTAGAAGATGTGCACATGGTGTTCTGGCACAACTCCACAACCGGCGACGGTAAGGAGTACTGGGAGAACACAGTCAAGGCGTTCGAAGATGCGAACCCGGGTGTCACCATTGACATCGAAGCAATCCAAAACGAAGACATGGACGGCAAGCTGCAAAACGCACTGCAGGCCGGAGATGCACCTGACATCTTCATGGCCCGTGGTGGCGGCAAGTTGCAGGACATTGTCGACGCAGGTCAGGTTATGGACCTGAAAGACAAGATCACCTCCGAAACGGATGCCGCAGTGGGTGGAGCGCTTTCAGCATTCGCAGTTGGTGATGGGATCTACGGTATGCCCGTGTCGATCCTCCCCGGTGGCCTTTTCTACAGCCAGGACCTCTTCGATGAGGCCGGCATCACCGACACGCCTACAACGATTGCCGAGTTGGAAGAGGTCGACGCGCAGCTTCGTGCCGCAGGGATCGAACCTATCGCTCTGGGCGCCAAGGACGCTTGGCCCGCAGCACACTGGTACTACTTCTTCGCGTTGCGTGAGTGCCCGCGTGAGGTAATCGAGGCAGACGGTGCGGAACGTCAGCTCAACAACGAGTGCTGGGACCGAGCAGCGGACCAGCTTGAAGACTTCGTCAAGACCGATCCGTTCAACTCCGGATACCTGACCACCTCTGCACAGCAGGGCGCTGGCTCTTCTGCTGGCATGATCGCCAACCACCAGGCCGCCATGGAGCTCATGGGCGCTTGGAACCCGGGCGTCATCGCTGACCTGACCCCGGACGGCGAACCGCTTGCGGATCTCCGCTGGTTCGCATTCCCCGAAATTGAAGGTGGCGAGGGCTCACCTGGCGCCATGATGGGTGGAGTCGACGGCTTCTCCTGCTACGTGGATGCACCTGATGCTTGTGCAGACTTCCTGAACTTCATGGTTGAGAAGAAGTACCAGGAAGAATACGCAGAGGCCTTCACCACTCTGCCCGCTTCGAAGGAAGCGCAGGACGTGGTTACGGACCCAGCACTGAAAGACATCCTGGAGGCCTACAACAAGGCTCCGTACACGGTGATCTGGATGGACACCATGCTCGGACAGAACGTTGGTAATGCGATGAACGCAGCGGTCGTGGAAATGCTTGCGGGCAACCTTCCCGCCGCCGACCTGGTTCAGCGCGTGAACGACGCCGCTGCCAAGGGCTAAGAGGAAAGCGCACCGATGTCTAACCAGCAGATTCTGGTAGAAGAAGAAGCTGCTGGCCGTGCGGCCAAGGCGGTCGCGGAGGAGTACGACTATTCTCCGCGACCGACTGGCCGACTATCTGGGCGGAGCAGGCTGGAGATCCTGATCCTTCTGGGGCCAGCCGTAGCAATGTTCCTGATCTTCGTGATCTTGCCGGTCTTCATGGCCGCCTATTACGGATTCTTTCGGTGGAACGGGTTCGGACCCGTCACAGACTTCGTGGGGTTCCACAACTACAAGATCATCCTGAGTGACCCAACGTTCCTGAACTCACTGAAGCACAACCTAATAATTGTTGTCCTGTCCCTCCTCATGCAGGGGCCAATAGCGATCTTGTTGGCTCTCCTCATGAACCGAAAGATGCGGGGCCAGGTCGCCATCCGTGTCCTGATCTTTGTTCCCTACGTGATCTCGGAAGCCATCGTTGGGGTTGGCTGGTCGCTGATCCTTTCCACCAACGGAGCGATGAACTCGTTCCTGACCAACATCGGGTTGGGGAGTTGGGTTCAAGATTGGCTCGCAAACCCCAAGTTCGCTCTGTGGTCACTAATGGCTATCTTGACGTGGAAGTACATCGGCTTCGCCGTGATCCTTTTCCTCGCCGGACTCCAAGGGATCCCAGTAGAACTCTACGAAGCCGCGCAGATGGACGGCGCAACCTTCTGGCAGATGCAGTTCCGCATCACCTTGCCGCTGCTGGGGCCAACGATTCGGATCTGGGCGTTCTTATCAATCATCGGGTCACTGCAACTATTTGACCTGGTCTACATCATCTGGGGTCAATACATTGCCGACACCGCAGGTGTTTCGACCATGGCGTGGTACATGGCGCTAAACGGCCGGCTCTCCGGCAACTACGGATACGGTAACGCCGTCGCTGTTGTCATGTTCGTGATCTCTCTAGTGATTGCCCTCGCGTACCAGAAGTTCATTCTTAGCCGCGATACAGAAGGCGCACTTACAGGCACGAAGCAGAAATCTGGGAAGAAGAAGAGGGGCTGACATGACTACTTCGACTATCACTCCAGTTGCACCGCAGGCTTCGCGCTTCGACGACTCTGAGCCCCCTCAGAACAAGAGACCCTACGAGTGGAACAACATCGGCGTTTACGCGATCGCATTCCTCCTCATCTCGGTGATCATCGCCCCCGTTGCATACATAATCATCGGCGGTTTCCGCACGAACTCGCAGATCACCACGGACCCGGCTGGCTGGCCCAACCCGTGGAAAATTGAAAACTATGTAACGGTCCTGAGATCGTCCGAGTTCTGGCGTCAGATGGCCAACTCCGCAATCGTGTCTGCGGTAACCACAGTGTTCGTGGCGGTACTAGGCCTGATGGCCAGTTACGCGCTTGCGGCATACAAGTTCCGCGGTAATGCCCTCTTCTATGCGCTATTCGCCTCCGGCCTCATGTTCCCTCTCACAGTTGCGGTAACGCCCCTGTACATCCTGCTGATGAAGATGCACCTAACGAACAGCTTGATCGGGGTTATCCTCCCTCAAATCGCGTTTGGGTTGCCGATGACCGTCATCATTTTGGTGCCGTTCCTCCGCGCGATTCCAAGCGAGATCAGGGAGGCGGCAGAAATCGACGGGTGTAGCCAGCTTGGATTCTTCTGGCGGATGGCGATCCGGCTTTCAATGCCGGGCGTAGTAACCATCGCTATCCTCACGTTCGTGAACTCCTGGAACAGCTACATGCTGCCGTTGTTCCTCCTCAGCGATTCGAAGCTCTATACGCTACCTCTCGGGGTTGCGAACTTCAGCTCCGAACACTCCGTGGATACCGCGCAGGTCCTCGCGTTCACTTCACTGTCAATGCTTCCGGCACTCATATTCTTCTCTTTGTTCCAGAAGCGCATTGTTGGCGGTCTAACCGGAGCCGTTAAAGGCTAGAAACGGATTGAAACTCAATGGCAACGCAATCTTTTGACCAAAAAACCTCGGCCCGCGTGCGCGACTTGGTGGACTCCATGACCCTTGAGCAGAAGGTCGCTCAGCTGGTCGGTTACTGGGTTGACCGGGGAACGGAAAGCGTCGCTCCGATGCAGGGGGCAATGGTCAAGGACGATTCCTACCTTCAAGTGTCTGAAAACGGACTGGGTCACCTGACCCGCGTCTACGGCACCCGTCCGGTTGACCCGGTTCAGCGATCGCAGTGGCTCCAGGAAGAGCAGCTCCGGATTCGCGAACAGTCCGGGGTGGATGTGGCGGCGTTGGTGCACGAGGAATGCTTGACCGGACTCGCAGCCTGGCAAGCCACTACGTACCCGATCCCGCTTGCGTGGGGCGCAACTTTTGATCCGCTTCTCATAGAGAAGATGGGCAGCCATATTGGGCGGGATATGGCTACGTTGGGCATCCACCAGGGCCTGGCGCCCGTCCTTGATGTCATCAGGGACCCGCGCTGGGGACGGGTTGAGGAGTGTATTTCCGAGGACCCCTACGTTGTGGGGACGATCGGGACCGCTTACGTCGAGGGCTTGCAGAGCGCCGGCGTAGACGCAACACTCAAACACTTCCTGGGATACTCCGCGTCGACGGCTGGCAGGAACCACGCGCCCGTGCAGGCAGGTCAACGCGAAATTGCCGAGGTGTTCTTACCCCCGTTTGAGATGGCAATCATCGACGGAGCGGCTGCTTCTGTAATGAACTCCTATGCGGCGATTGACGGGGTACCGGTTGCAAGCGACCCGAAGATCCTCACCGAACTTCTGCGCGAACAGTTGGAGTTTGAAGGCGTGGTGGTTGCGGACTACTTCGCCGTTGCGTTCCTGCGACTAATGCAGCAGGTGGCGGCCAACAATTCCGATGCTGCTACACAGGCGTTGACGGCGGGCATTGACGTTGAGCTCCCCTCGGCGGATGCCTATCCCGAACTTGTGGGGTTGGTGCGAGAGGGTGCGCTCCCGGAACGCTATGTCGACCGGGCGCTGATTCGGGTCCTCAACCAGAAGGAGAAGCACGGTCTCATCGGCGGTTCTGGAAACCCGATAGACGCGGAAGTCGACTTGGACAGTGAGGAAAACCGGGCCCTCGCACGGCAGATTTCGGAGCAGTCCATAATTCTCCTTTCCAACAACGGTGTTCTGCCGCTGAAGGGTTCCGACGCGAAGATCGCAGTGGTTGGGCCGAACGCGGATAGCTTTGAGGCGCTGATGGGCTGTTACTCGTTCGTCAATCACGTCCTCGCACACCACCCGGGCGTCGAATCTGGCATACAACTCCCCACGGTTCTTGAAGCGCTACGCTCACGGGTCCCCTCGGACAAAATTGTTTACGCCAAGGGCTGCGACGTTGAGTCCGCGCCCGGTGAGGACCAGCAGGAGTTTGACCATGCCCTCGCCGTCGGCGCGGAAGCAGACATAATCGTCATGGTGGGAGGCGACCGTGCTGGGCTGTTTGGTCGTGGCACGGTGGGCGAGGGCAACGATGTTGACTCCTTGGACCTTCCAGGCCGCCAACTGGAACTGGCTAAGGCCTTATGCGACTTGGGTAAACCTGTCATTTTGGTGCTGTTGTCCGGCCGTCCCTATCACTTGGACTGGGCCCTCGACGCTGAATCGGCCCCCGCGGCCGTGGTGCAAGCCTTCTTCCCGGGTGAGGAAGGCGGCCAAGCGATAGCCGAGGTCCTGACGGGTTCGGTGAACCCCTCGGGACGTTTGCCCGTCACCCTCCCGAACGCGGCGGGAGCGCAGCCCTTTACCTACATGCACCCACCGCTGGGGGGAGCAACGGAGATAAGTTCCCTTGACCCGACCCCGGTGAGGCCGTTTGGATTTGGTTTGTCCTATACGGAGTTTGAACATTCAGACCTCGACGTTGCTTCCAGGAACGAAACCAGCGATGACCTGAACGTCTCCGTGACTGTGAAGAACTCGGGACAACGTGCCGGTACAGATGTGGTGCAACTTTACGGTCACGACCTGGTTGGCTCTGTGACGCGACCGGTTGCCCAACTTCTGGCCTACCAGCGGGTTACGCTTGAACCGGGAGAATCGGCGCGGGTGACCTTCACGCTTCCCCCATCCAGGCTTTCACTGATTGACCGGTCCTTGAACCGGGTTGTGGAACCAGGCGAATGGGATCTGTGGGTGGGACACTTCGTTGATGACCGGGAAGTGGAAGCCCGGATCGAACTGGTGGGTTCTGTGCATGATGTGGCACTGAGGGATCCTCGGCGTTCTGCCGCGAAAGTTGAGGTTCTGCCTTGACTTGCACGACAACGTAATTAGAGGAAACAGGAGAGCAGTACGTGGCTTCGGGAGCAACAACACCAATCATTCCGGGATGTTATCCCGATCCGTCAATCTGCCGCGTGGGGGAGGAATACTACCTGGCGAACTCTTCATTCGAATGGTTCCCAGGGGTGCCCATCTGGCGCAGTCCGGACCTGGTCAACTGGGAACAGGTCGGCAACGCTATAGACCAGCCCGACAAGTTCCCGGCAGGTGAACTCAAAACATTCCAGGGAATCTACGCTCCGACCCTCCGGTTCCATGACGGTAAGTTTTGGCTGATCACCACACTGGTCGGACCTAACACCAGCCACGTTGTGTACTCCGCCCCCGAAGGCTGGGACCGGGATCCTGAAGGTGCCTGGTCCGGGCCCATCTACATTGACGGGATCGGCGGGATTGACCCTGATTTGGCGTGGGACGAGGACGGGACGTGCTACCTCACCTGCTGCACCAACTCTCCTAACGACTTTGAGATTTCTCAGGCGCGCATCGACCTTGACACCGGCACGTTGCTGGAGGAGCCGCGCGCGATCTGGAAGGGGACGGGGATGCAGTGGCCCGAGGGCCCGCATCTCTACCACATCGGCGAATGGTGGTACCTGCTCACGGCTGAAGGCGGCACGGAACGCGGTCACACCGTGACGGTTGCTCGTGGACGCAGCCCGGAGGGGCCGTTCATGCCCTGCGCGGATAACCCCATTTTTACTCGTCGTTCAACCAACCATCCGGTGGCAAGTGTCGGTCACAGCGACCTGGTGCAAACCCCCGATGGACAGTGGGCGCTGGTGTATTTGGGTGTGCAGCCAAGGGGGGTGTTCCCCGAGTTCCACGTGAACGGGCGGGAAACCTATCTTGCTGGCATCGAGTGGCGCGAGGGCTGGCCCGTAGTGTTCCCCGAACGGTACGAAGTGCCAAGCGGAGGCACTGACTTCAAAGAGCGCTACGTGAAAGACAGCGAATCGGCAGGGGACTACGTGGACTGGCTGACTCCCCGATGGACTTCTCCGGGTTATGCGCCGTCACAGGTGGCCTCCTTCACCGAAGAAGGGTTGAAACTGGTGGAAGCCCACGCCCCGAACGGCGCCCCCAGCGGCATGGGAGTTCGGGTTCGCGACAGCCACTGGTCTTTGGAAGTAGACGTGTCAACAGCCGGTTGTCCCGCGCTGCGCCTGCGGCAGGATGAATCGCACTGGTACCAAGTCGGCATCGAGAATGGGCAGGCGTATGTGCGCCTCCAGATCGGCCCGGTCCAGGAAACGGAAACCGCGAAGATTCACGGCGATACAGCCACGTTGATCGTTCGTTCGGTGGAGCCGGGTGAGGTGCCTTCTCCTGGCCCGGATGACATTGAACTGGCGGTCCGTGATGACGCTGGAGAACACCTGCTGGCACGCGTTGACGGCCGCTACCTCTCAACTGAGGTGGCGGGGGGCTTCATTGGACGCCTCGCGCTGATTCACGCGCAGGGTTGCGTCAGCAAACCTGAGGAACCCGACACGGAAACGGTGGTTTACGAGGTGCGATACAAGCCCCTGTAACCCCAGCGTCATCCCGACGCGACCCCAGGCGGCTCCGACGGTGGGTGCCCAACGTCCAACGTCCAACGTGACGGACTGCACCCCATGCCGCAACTCGTGGAGGTTAGGCTAACCTAAGTCAAGACGCGGGTGTTCTGCACACCGCGTCTGATTTAGTGGAAAGCATGGTGACCTGACTGATGACGCGTAAAGGGGACTTGCATCCTGGCGTTGGCGCTACCACCCCTCGTTACGCGATGGTCACCCAGATTGCCCTGCGTTGGATCAGTACCCTTGCCGGCGCTATTGTCGCCGTGCTGGTTGGACGGGCGGTTGACCTGTATCACCAGGGTGGCCCCAACTTTTCGTTGCCGGGTAACTGGTGGGCGTGGGTGGTCGTGATGATCTCGGTCGCCGCTATCACCATGGGTGTCGCGTCCGCACTGTCTCTTCGCAACCAGTCCGAAACGGAACGCGGTTTGCGTGAGGCATCGCAGCGTGCCTGGGTTTCCTTGGGGCCAATCAGGATCCGAGGGCGGGAAGGTGCGCTCCTCGACCTCGCCACAAACGGCGCGCTGCGGGCCGCCCGGTACCGGGGCGGGTTCATGGCCGCCACCGTTGCCTCCCTTTCCGCGCCAGTAGTCGTCGCCCTCGTCATGGGGGTGGAACTGGGGTGGAAGATCGCGGGCATCATGGCGTTGGTGATCATCGTGGGGCCCTTAGTAATCGGCGCTTTCCAAGGGATGAACAAGGACGTTGGGGACAGGTTCCGCGCCTCCCAAACACATTTACGAGGGGCGTTCCTGGAAGGAATCCGCGCCCTTGAATCCTTGGCTTACGCGGGGGCCGGCGGCCGGTACGCAGCGGATCTTGCGGAGACAAATGAGCAGCACCGACGCAAAATCATGCGCCTCCTTGGAGCGAACCAACTGCTCATTTTAATCATGGATTTGGCGTTCTCTTTGGCCGCACTGGTGCTGGCAACGATCCTCGCCGTGAACGGACTGCAAGGCGGCGCCCTAACCTTGGGGCAAGCACTGTCCCTGATACTTCTGACGCTGCTCCTGGTCGCCCCCGTTGACCTGATCGGCCAGTTCTTCTACATCGGTATCGGTGGGCGGGCGGCCCAGCGACAGTTCAGCGCGCTGCTGCGTGAACAAGACCAGGCGGAAGAAGACGACCGCAGAGCAGTTGCTCATCACCAAGTTCCGGACGCTGAACAGCGAAGTACGGTGGTCGTCGAGAACCTCACGGCAGGTTGGCCGGACGGCCCGGATTTGTTCGAGGGGGCCTCTTTTACCATCGACAGGGGAGAGCATGTTGCCTTGGTTGGGCCCTCGGGCGTCGGGAAATCGACCTTGAGTGCCATCTTGCAGGGCTTGCTTCATGCGCGATCAGGAAACGTGCTGGTGGCTGGCTCGCAGCACACCTCGCCCGATGGCTCCTCCGTGTTGGCTCTGCCGATGATGATCACCCAGTTCGGTAATCAGGAGTCCGGTTGGGTGCAGTGGGTTGCAGTGAACCTCGCCGACCCAGGCGCACCGCTTTATCTTGTGCTGTTCACCGCGATGATCATCTTCTTCGCGTACTTCTATACCGCCATGGTGTTCAATCCGCAGGACACGGCTGACAACCTACGCAAGCAGGGTGGCTTCATCCCCGGCATCAGGCCCGGTGGAGCAACCGTCCAGTACATCAAGAACGTCCTCAACAGGATCACGCTGCCGGGTGCGATCTTCATCGCGCTCGTGGCTATCGTCCCGTCCATCTTCTTCTTCTTCACCAACAACCCGCTCATCCAGGCATTCGGCGGGACTTCGATCCTCATCATGGTCGGTGTCGCCCTCGATACGATGAACAAGGTGGAGAGCCAGTTGAAGATGCACGACTAC
>ERZ1032852.271-NODE-271-length-13550-cov-19.238829_pt1 | contig 13550 bp, 10 predicted proteins | sample MGYA00516689_ERZ1032852 | MGnify/ENA primary metagenome ERZ1032852 (study PRJEB33719, sample SAMN04262499) | wastewater metagenome | biome: rural village; feature: composting latrine chamber; material: composting feces with ash | place: El Salvador | collected...
AGAGCGCCCTGTCCCACGCCTGCCGCCGGGCCTTCGGCCAGCCGCCCAGCCAGCTCAGGCGGGCGGGATCCCCACCCGCCGGCCGCGTCGCCCGAGCCCTCGACTGATCCCGGCCCTTCGACTGCCCAGGGCCCGAGGCAGGCACCGGTGCCAAGCAGCTTTCTAGACGAAAGTCTAACCCTCTGATCAGCCTGGCGCGCCTTTCCGCGGAATCGACAACAATCCCCGCGGAATCGACAACAATCCCCGCGGAATCGACAAGCAGCCACGCGGCCTGCCTCCTACAGTCATGGACAGGGGCCACACCGCCCATCGGCACATCCTGCCTGCCGCTCCCGCGGCAGGTGCCCGCCTGACGACACCACCAGGGGACCTTTCATGCTCGAAGCCAACAACATGCTGGATGCCGCCACCTGGCAGCAGGACCTCGACACCCTCTTCTCCCGGGTGAGCGACCACTACGTGGTCGACGAGGAGGCCTTCGTCGCCGAGCTGGTCAAGGTGCTCAGCGCCGATCCCCGGGACTTCCAACGCATCGCCGGCAAGACCGCCGAGCTGGTCCGCGAGATCCGCGAGATGGATACCGCCGTGGACTCCATCGACCAGCTGCTTCAGGAGTACAGTCTCGACACCCACGAGGGGCTGATGCTGATGTGCCTGGCCGAGGCGATGCTGCGCATCCCCGACCGCGCCACCGCCGATGCGCTGATCGAGGACAAGCTCGGCCCCGCCGACTGGGAGTCCCACCTCGGCCAGAGCGACTCCTGGTTCGTCAACGCCTCCACCTGGGGACTGCTGATGACCGGCCGGGTGCTCAACCTGGACCATCCGAAGGAGGGGCGCCCCGCCGGGTTCATCAACAAGCTGGTCAATCGCCTGGGCGAGCCGGTGATCCGGCGGGCCATGCGCGAGGCCATGAAGGTGATGGGCAGGCAGTTCGTGCTCGGCCGCGATATCGACGAGGCGCTCAAGCGTTCACGGCCGCTGTTCGACAAGGGCTACACCTACTCCTACGACATGCTCGGTGAGGCGGCGCGCACCCGGAAGGACGCGGCCAAGTACTTCGACGACTATGCCCTTGCCATCGAACGGGTGGGCAGGACCAGCAAGGCGCTCTCCGCGAAGACGCCGGCGCCCTCGGTCTCCATCAAGCTCTCGGCCCTGCACCCGCGCTACGAGTTCGGGCGGCGCGACCAGGTGCTGCACGAGCTGGGCGACAGCGTGAAGAAGCTCGCCGCCATGGCCCGCGAGCGCGACGTGGCGCTGACCATCGATGCCGAGGAGGTCGACCGCCTGGAGATCTCCCTGGAGGTGTTCCGCGCCGTCTACGAGAGCGATACCTGCCGCGGCTGGGGCCACTTCGGCCTGGTGGTGCAGGCCTACTCCAAGCGCGCCCTGCCGGTGCTCCACTACCTCAACCGCCTGGCCGACCTGCAGGGCGACGAGATCCCCCTGCGCCTGGTCAAGGGCGCCTACTGGGACAGCGAGATCAAGGAGTCCCAGCAGCTCGGCGTCGACGGCTACCCGGTCTTCACCCGCAAGGCCAGCACCGACGTGGCCTACCTGGTGTGCGCACGCTTCCTGCTCTCCGACGCCACCCGGGGGCGCATCTTCCCGCAGTTCGCCACCCACAACGCCCACACCATCAGCACCATCCTGGAACTGGCCAACGAGGCCACTCGCCCCTTCGAGTTCCAACGCCTGCACGGCATGGGCGAGGCGCTCTACGACGCCGCCCTGACCCGCGCCCCCCGGGGCACCTACTGCCGCATCTACGCTCCCGTGGGCGCCCACAAGGACCTGCTCCCCTACCTGGTCCGCCGGCTGCTCGAGAACGGCGCCAACTCGTCGTTCGTGCACCAGCTGGTGGACCCCGACGTGCCGGTGGAGTCGCTCTGCGTGCACCCGGCCGAGACCCTGCGCCAGTACCCTACCTACGCCAACCCGCGCATCCCGCTGCCCCGGGAGATCTTCGGCCCCGGCCGGCCGAACTCCCGCGGCGTCAACCTCAACGTGCGCAGCCAGTACCAGCCGCTGATGGAGGCGATGGCCACCACCATGGAGAAGGAGCACCGGGTGGGTCCGCTGCTGGCCTTCGAGGTGGCCGATGACCCGGCCAGCCGGCACGCGGTCAAAAGCCCCTATGACCGCCGCAAGCAGGTGGGCACGGTGCAGTGGACCAGCGCCGACGAGGCCGCCCGCGCGGTGGATGCCGCCTGGGCCGCCTTCCCGCGCTGGGAGGCCACCCCGGTGGCCGTACGCGCCGCCATCGTCCGCCGCCTGGGCGACCTGATGGAGGCCCACATGGCCGAGCTGATGACGCTCTGCTCCCGGGAGGGGGGCAAGCTGCTCACCGACGGCGTCGACGAGATCAAGGAGGCGGTGGACTTCTGCCGCTACTACGCCATGCGCGCCGAGGAGCTGTTCGGCCAGCCCACCGTCCTGCCCGGCCCCACCGGCGAATCCAACCAGCTGATGCTTTCCGGCAAGGGCGTCTTCGCGGCGATCAGCCCCTGGAACTTCCCGGTGGCGATCTTCTGCGGCCAGGTGGTGGCCGCCGCCGTGGCCGGCAACACCGTGCTGGCCAAGCCCGCCGAGCAGACCTCCATCGTCGCCCACCGGGTGATCGAGCTGCTCTACGAGGCCGGCATGCCTCGCGACGTGGTCCAGCTGCTGCCCGGCGATGGCCCCACCGTGGGCAGCGTGCTGACCGGCGATCCGCGCATCACCGGCGTGGTCTTCACCGGCGGCACCGACACGGCGCAGATCATCAACCGCGCCCTGGCCGCCCGGGAGGGCGCCGCCCTGCCCACCCTGATCGCCGAGACCGGCGGCATGAACGCCATGATCGTCGACTCCACCGCCCTGCCGGAGCAGGTGGTCGCCGACGTCATCCAGTCCGCCTTCCAGAGCGCCGGCCAGCGCTGCTCGGCGCTGCGGGTGCTCTACCTCCAGGAGGACGTGGCCGACCGGGTCATCGAGATCCTCGACGGCGCCATGGCCGAGCTGCGCGTGGCCGACCCTCGCGACCTGGGCACCGACGTGGGCCCGGTGATCGACGAGGAGGCCCGCCGCGGGCTCTCCGCGCACATCGAGAAGCTCAAGGCCGAGGGCCGCCTGGTGGCCGAGACCCGCCTGGATCCGGCCCTGACCGGCGACGGCACCTTCATCGCCCCGGTGGCCTTCGAGATCGACGGCATCGAGGCGCTGGAGCGGGAGCAGTTCGGCCCGATCCTGCACATCGTGCGCTACCGGGCCAGCGAGATCGACCGGGTAATCGAGTCGATCAACGGCCGGGGCTACGGACTGACCTTCGGCGTGCATAGCCGCAATGAATCCTTCGCCGAGGAGATCGCGCAGAAGATTCGCGTTGGCAATGTGTACGTCAACCGCAATATCATCGGAGCCGTCGTGGGCGTACAGCCCTTCGGTGGCCAGGGCCTCTCCGGAACCGGACCCAAGGCCGGCGGGCCGCACTACCTGCTGCGCTTCGCCACGGAAAAGACGGTGACCGTCAATACCGCCGCCCTGGGTGGCAACGCGTCACTGCTCGCGCTGGGAGACGAGTGAGCCCCGCTCGTCAGTAACGACAATAAACGGAAGGAAACCCCTCATGGTTCAGAACAACATGGCCATCGGCCTCACCTTCGTGGTGTACCTGGCGCTGATGCTTGGCATCGGCATCGTCGCCTACAAGCGCACCACCAACCTCTCCGACTACATCCTCGGCGGCCGCTCGCTCGGCCCCTGGACCTCGGCGATCTCCGCCGGCGCCTCGGACATGTCCGGCTGGCTGCTGCTGGGCCTGCCCGGCGCGGCCTATGTCAGCGGCATCTCGGCCAGCTGGATCGCCGTGGGCCTGCTGATCGGCACCTGGCTGAACTGGCTGATCGTGGCGAAGCGCCTGCGCCTCTACAGCTTCAAGGTCAGCGACGCCCTGACCCTGCCGGAGTACTTCGCCAACCGCTTCCAGGACAAGTCGCACCTGCTGCGGGTGATCTCGGCGATCTTCATCCTGATGTTCTTCCTCTTCTACACCAGCTCGGGCCTGGTGGCCGGCGGCCGCTTGTTCGAGACCGTGTTCGGCTTCGACTACCGCATCGCCGTCACCATCGGCACCCTGACCATCATCATGTACACCTTCATCGGTGGCTTCCTGGCGGTCTCCTGGACCGACCTGATCCAGGGCCTGATGATGGCGGCGGCGCTCGCCATCGTGCCGATCATCGCCTTCAGCGACCTGGGCGGCGCGAGCGGCGCCGGCGCGGCACTCGCCGCCGAGAGCGACTACATGCTCGCCTGGTTCCGGGATGCCTCCACCGGCGAGGCCCTGTCGGTCATCGGCATCGTCAGCTCCCTGGCCTGGGGCCTGGGTTACTTCGGCCAGCCTCACATCCTGGCGCGCTTCGCCGCCATCCGCAGCGACCGCGACATCCCCGCCGCCCGCCGCATCGCGGTGAGCTGGACCGCCATCGCCCTGATCAGCTCCGTCGCCGTGGGCCTGCTCGGCGTGGGCTTCGTGCAGCGCGACCTGGCCGACGGCGAGACGGTGTTCATGGTGATGGTCAACCTGAGCTTCCACCCGGTGATCGCCGGCATCCTGCTGGCCGCCATCCTGGCTGCCATCATGTCCACCGCCGACTCCCAGCTGCTGGTCTCCTCCTCGGCGCTGACCGATGACTTCTACAAGGCGATCTTCCGCAAGGATGCCAGCCAGACCGAACTGGTGTGGGTCGGCCGCTTCGCGGTGATCGCCATCGCCGTGGTGGCCTACCTGCTGGCGCTCAACCCCGATGCCACCGTGCTCGACCTGGTCGCCTACGCCTGGGCCGGCTTCGGCGCCGCCTTCGGCCCGGCGCTGATCATGTCGCTCTACTGGCGCCGCATGAACAAGTGGGGCGCCCTGGCCGGCATCGTGGTGGGCGGCGTCACCGTGGTGGTGTGGGCCGAGCTCTCCGGCGGGCTCTTCGACCTCTACGAGATCGTGCCCGGCGTGGTCCTCGCCTACCTCGCCATCGTGGCGGCGAGCCTGGCCACCGAAGCGCCGACGGACGCCATCACCGCCGACTTCGACACCTTCGACCAGGCGTGACCGACCGGGCGGGCATCGTCCCGCCCCGCTCGCACTGACGCAGGAAGCCGCCCCGAGGGGCGGCTTCCTGCTTCATGACGACGACGCTGGCAACGTCGTCTTGCCCGGCGATCAGCCAGGCAGCGACCGGGCCAGCAGCAGCAGGGAGAAAAGGCCAAGGGCGACCAGGTTCCAGGGCGGCGAGGTGGCCCGATGCGGCCAGCGCCGAGGCGCCAGCGGCACTAGCGGGCGCAGGAAGCCGGCGCCCAGGGCCCAGACGCCGAGCACCACGGCCGGCAGCCTCAGCATGAATGGCAGTCCCTGGATCAATGCCGGCTGCAGCAGCAGCCAGACCGCCAGCCCTGCCGCCCCCAGCAGTGAGAGCCAGGGCTCCCAGCGGGCCTGTCCGACACCCAGTACAATAGGCATGACTGTTCCTCCCGAGCGGCCTCCCATCAGTCAAGACGATTTGCCGCCGATGCGCGAATCACGAATGCCACATCGCCACAGTTCCTACTGCAGCGCCCCTCTCGACGACTCCCTCTCTTCTCCTTCAGCCCCCGCCCCTGCTGCGTGATAACGATTTTCACAATTCTTGACGACTTGCTACGGGACATTTGGAAACACTGTTTCCTATAATACCTTTGTCATAGGCCACCGGACATTCCGGCCCGGCCCTAGCGTGAAGCAACAGGAGGATCCCTGACCATGCGTACCACTCGACTGATCACCGCCGCCGCCATCGCCGCCAGCTGCGCCTTCGCCAGCCAGGCCGCCTTGGCCTACAGCGCCGGCGACACCTTCGTACGCGGCGGCTTCGCCAAGTCCGACACCCGCTCCGACAACGGCGCCGCCGACGGGGTCAGCAGCGGCGAGACCGGCTTCACCTTCGGTGCCGGCTACCTGTTCCACGACAACATCGGCGTGGAGCTGAACAGCTCCGAGAAGATCGAGCATGAGATCGCGGGTGATGGCTTTGCCGGCAGCATCGACCGGATGCCGGTCAACCTGCTGGTCAACTACTACCCCCTGGGCGGCATGGACTCCCGCGTCCAGCCCTACGTGGGCGCCGGCCTCAACTACACCCGCTTCTCCGGCGAGCCGGAAGGCGTCGACGCCCGCCGCAGCTATGGCGCCGTAGGCCAGGTGGGCGTGGACCTCGCCATCACCGAGAACCTGATGCTCAACGGCTTCGCCAACTACGCCGACGTGGATTCGCGCATCTCCGTGGACGGCGAGCGCGTCGGCACCGCCAAGATGGACCCGATGACCATCGGCGGCGGTGTGACCCTGCGCTTCTGATGCCGTCCATGGCATGACGCGTGCGGCAACCAGAGACGCCGCCGGGCCCAGCCCGGCGGCGTCTTTTTTGGCACCTGCCTTGTGCAACGCAGCATCACTTGACCGGCGTCAAGAAAGTTCCCGGGGAGACTGATTAAACTTCCCGTAACCCTGACAGGCCAGAGAGTGCCTGTACGACAACGCTGAAACCGGAACGTCAAGGAGCCGCCCCATGCGCAAGCACCTCCCCACCCTGCTGGCCGCCGGCCTGGCCGCCGCCGCCTTCACCACCAGCACTCAGGCCCTGGCCTACGGCGCCGGCGACTTCTTTACCCGCCTGGGCGTGGCCAAGGTGGCGCCCAAGAGTGATAACGGTGATCTTGACCTCAGCCCACTGCTGGGTGATGGCGCCATCGTAGGTACCGACGTTGATGACGATACCCGCTTCGCCTTTACCCTGGGCTATCGCTTCCACGACAAGATCGGCGTGGAGCTGCTGGCCGCAGAACAGTTCAAGCACAGTTTCACCCTGGGTGACGGTGCGGCCTCCGGCTCCACCAAGCATCTGCCGCCGACCCTGACCGTGCAGTACTACCCGCTGGGCGGCACCGCGGCCAGCGTGCAGCCCTACGTCGGCGTGGGCGTCAACTACACCCGCTTCTCGAGCGAAGAAGTTGCTCTCGCTGATGGCACCGCACTCGATCTGGATCTCGACGACTCCTGGGGTGCCGCCGGCCAGGTGGGCGTCGACCTGCTGATCAACGACAACTGGGCGCTCAACGCCGCCGCCTGGTATATCGACATCGACTCTGACGCCAAGGTCGAAGGCGTGGACGTCGGCAGTGTCAAGATCGACCCCTGGGTCATCATGGGCGGTCTCAGCTACCGCTTCTGATCCCCGCGCCACTCACGCGAAATGCAGGAGGCCCGCCAATGGCGGGCCTCCTGCGTTGGTCGGGAAGGGCATCGCGCCGGCTCAGCCCTCGGTGACCAGCCGGTCGATCTGCGCCACCGCCTGGCTGATCATCTGCCGCTCGCTGGCCCCGGCCCCGGACTCGGCCAGCCAGGCCTCCACGGCGGGGGCCACCTCGCACTTCGCCGGCATCGGCGCACGGGCCTCCACCAGCGCCTCCAGGCGCACGATGAAGACGAAGCGCAGCCACTGGGCCAGCGACATGGTGTCGGCACAGAAGGGCTCGATGCTGGCAAAGGCCGCGGGCTCCGGGGGCTCCATGCGCCACTGCCCGGTGGCCCGCATGGTGGCCTCCAGCTCGCGCAGGGCGGCCGCCAGCTCCTGATGAACGCTCATGGGAAATACCTCGGTCATGTGTGCTCGCCATTATCCTTATGATCCCCCTCCCCTGGCTACCCCACAGGGTTGTCCACACCCGGCACCTCTTCCGGGACGGCCTGAGCACAGTTCACAGTTTTCCTGAACGGGGCTATGGATAATCTCTGGAAAGGCGACGCGGAGCCACGGCTCATGGGGGCTGGCAGAGATCGATCAAGAATTGACCAGGGCCCTGTCTCCCGCTGCGCTCGGCTGCTGACAGCGGCAGGCCGCCAAGGTAGAGTGCACGGTTCGATGACGGGAGAGAGCATGCAACCCATCCATACCCTTCATGACTTCTTCGTGCGCAGCGGCGCCGAGGTGCGCCTCTACCATCTGGGGCGCCGCGTCGAGCCCTGCGAGCTCGCGACCCTGGCGGCCATCGAGGCCGGCGGCCACCACGGTGACGCGCAGCTCGTCGCTCATCTCCATGTCGATGGAGGTGCCCACCACGATGGTGGCGTCCTGGGAGGCGAACTCCTGGACGGTAGCGCCGACATCGTTGAACTCGCCGATGGAGAGGTCCGGGCCGGCGGTGATGTTGACCAGGATACCGCGGGCGCCGTGGAGGTCCACGTCCTCGAGCAGCGGGCTGCGAATCGCCTTCTCGGCGGCTTCACGAGCGCGGTTCTCGCCCACGGCGCTGCCGGAACCCATCATCGCCATGCCCATCTCGGACATCACGGTGCGCACGTCGGCGAAGTCGACGTTGATGATGCCGGGGCTGGTGATCAGCTCGGCGATGCCCTGCACCGCGCCCAGCAGCACGTCGTTGGCCGCACTGAAGGCGGTCAGCAGGCTGGCGCTCTTGCCCAGCACCGAGAGCAGCTTCTCGTTGGGGATGGTGATCAGGGAGTCGACGTGCTCGGAGAGTTCGCGCATGCCCTCCTCGGCGGCCCGCATTCGCTTGGGCCCCTCGAAGGGGAAGGGGCGAGTCACCACCGCCACGGTAAGGATGCCGAGCTCCTTGGCCACCTGGGCCACCACCGGGGCACCGCCGGTGCCGGTGCCGCCGCCCATGCCGGCGGTGATGAACACCATGTCGGCACCGTTGAGCAGCTCGGCGATTCGCTCGCGATCCTCCATGGCGGCCTGACGGCCCACCTCGGGGTTGGCGCCGGCGCCGAGCCCCTTGGTGATCTCGTTGCCGAGCTGGAGCACGGTCTTGGCCGACACCCGCTTGAGCGCCTGGGCATCGGTGTTGGCGCAGATGAACTCCACGCCCTCGATGTTGCTCTCGACCATGTGGTTGACGGCGTTGCCGCCGCCACCACCGACACCGATCACCTTGATGACCGCGCTGCTTGAGGGTGCGCTATCTACCAGTTCAAACATTTGCCCCGTCTCCTGGATCGCCACGGCGACCCTGTCAGAAATTTCCTTTCAACCAGCCCTTGAGCCTTGCCAGCGCCGGTATGCCTTCCCTGAAGCCGCGCCGGCCGGCGTCTTCGCGCCGCGCCTGGACCGGCATCACGCTGCCCTGTGCCTGTCGACCGTGACCCTGCCGGGTCTCCTGCAGAGCGTAATGTAGCAAACCGACCCCGGTCGAATAAATCGGGTTGCGGACCACATCCGCCAGGCCACGCACGTTCTGCGGGCAGGCGATGCGGACCGGCATGTGGAAGATCTCCTCGGCCAGCTCCACGACCCCCTCCATGCGGGCGGTGCCGCCGGTCAGCACCACGCCGGCCGCCACCAGGTCCTCGTAGCCGCTGCGGCGCAGCTCGTCGCGAACCAGGATGAAGAGCTCCTCGTAGCGCGGCTCCACCACCTCGGCCAGGGCCTGGCGGGAGAGGTCTCGGGCCGGCCGGTCGCCGACGCTGGGCACCTTGATCAGCTCGTCGCTGGCGGCCAGCTGGGTCAGCGCGCAGGCGTACTTGACCTTGATCTCCTCGGCGTGCTGGGTCGGGGTGCGCAGCGCCATGGCGATGTCGTTGGTGACCTGGTCACCGGCGATGGGGATCACGGAGGTGTGGCGAATGGCCCCCTCGGTGAATACCGCGATATCGGTGGTGCCGCCGCCGATGTCCACCATGCAGACGCCGAGCTCGCGCTCGTCCTCGGTGAGCACCGCCATGCTGGAGGCGAGCTGCTCGAGGATGATGGCGTCCACCTCGAGGCCGCAGCGGCGCACGCACTTCTCGATGTTCTGCACGGCGTTCGACGCCGCCGTCACCAGGTGCACCCGGGCCTCCAGGCGCACGCCGGACATCCCCAGGGGCTCACGGATGCCGCCCTGGGTGTCGATGGCGAACTCCTGGGGCAGCACGTGCAGGACCCGCTGACCCTCGGAGATCGCCCGGGCGCGGGCCGAGTCGATGACGCGGTCGATGTCGGAGGGCGTCACCTCCCGCTCCTTGATCGCCACCACGCCGTCGGAATTCATGGAGCTGATATGGCTGCCGGCCACGCCGACATAGACGGAGTGAATATCGCAGCCGGCCATCAGCTCGGCTTCCTCCACGGCACGCTGGATGGACTGCACCGTGGATTCGATATTGATCACCACGCCCTTCTTCATGCCGTGGGAGGGGTGCGAGCCGATGCCGGCGATCTCGATGCCGCCATCATCGGTGGGCTGCCCCACGATCGCCACGACCTTGGACGTTCCGATATCCAGCCCGACTACCATATTGGACGCGTTGGAGGGACCTGCCATGAGTCGGGAACTCTCCTCGAATCTGGCCCGCCTGGGGCCTGCATCATAAATAAAAGAACCTGGGGCCAATTATAGGGACAACTCGAGTTGATCCTCCACCCCGGAGCGAAAATCATCTTTCACGATACGGCGATTTTGCGCCAAAAGAAACAGGCGCATGCCATTGGGCATGCGCCTTTGCCCGGAAAAAGGTCTCACCCCTCCTCCGATTCATCCTCCTCTCCGGGTTCGGTTTCACCATGCCAGGCAACCGCCACCCCGTTGGGGTATCGAAGGTCGATGTAGCGGATATGCGACGCCTGGGTACCGAGCTGCCGCTGCCAGGCTGCGGCCAGCCGAGCCAGCCTCGCTTCGCGGTCGCTGCGCCCCAGCATCACCCAGACCCCATCATCGAGCTGGAAGCGCCAGGCCCCGCGGGGCTCGAGCCGGAGCTGGGAGAGCTCGAGCCCCATGGTGCCGAAGCGGGTCGCCAGGCGCTCGTGGTAGGCCAGCACCTCGGCACCGCTGCCGAGCGGGCCGGCCAGGTCGGGGAGGTCGCCGGGCGGCGACACCGACCCGAAGGCGAAGGGCTCCCCCTCGGGGTTGAGGAGGTAGTCGTCGTTCCAGCGTGCCACCGGCACCTGCTCGGTCAGCTCGAAGGTCAGCGCATCGGGCCACTCCCGGGTGACCCGTGCCTCGGCGATCCACTCGATGGCCAGGGCCTCGTCGCGCAGCTCGGCCACGTTGACCGAGAGCCAGGAGCGGCCGCGGATCAGCGGTGCCAGCTCGTCGCGCAGGTAGTCGGCGTTGACATGGGTGAACTCGCCGCCGATGGAGACCCGCTCGATGGGGCGGTCGAGCCACAGCCACAGGGCTCTGCCACCGGCGCCGAACAGCACCAGCAGCAGCAGGACACCCAGCCAGCCCCCCCGTCGCGTCATGCCGGGCGTGCCTCCAGGGTAGCCGCCAGGATGCGCAGCACCAGGGCCTCGAAGTCGATGCCCGCATGGGCTGCGGCCTGGGGCACCAGGCTGTGGTCGGTCATCCCCGGGGAGGTGTTGATCTCGATCAGCCAGAAGCGCCCCTCGCCGTCGCGCATCACGTCCACCCGCCCCCAGCCCTCGGCGCCCACCGCCTCGAAGGCCTGGCGACACAGCTCGCCGAGCTCGGCCTCCTCGGCCTCGGCCAGCCCGCAGGGCAGATGGTAGCGGGTGGTATTGGAGAGGTACTTGGCCTCGTAGTCGTAGAAGCCGCCGGGCACCTCGACGCGAATCGCCGGCAGCACCTCGTCGCCGAGCAGCGACACGGTGTATTCCTCCCCCTTGACGAAGCGTTCGGCCATCACCCTGGCGTCGAAGCGGGCCGCCTCCCGATAGGCCGCCGCCAGCGCCTCGGCGCTCTCGACGATGCTGATGCCCAGCGTCGACCCCTCGTGGACCGGCTTGACGATCAGCGGCAGGCCCAGACGCTCGACCACCGCCTGCCAGTCGGCATCGGGGCCGAGCATGACGGCCTCAGGCGTGGGCAGCCCCAGGGCCTGCCAGACCAGCTTGGTGCGCTGCTTGTCCATGCCCAGGGCTGAGGCGAGCACGCCGCTGCCGGTGTAGGGAATGCCGAGCAGCTCCAGCGCCCCCTGGAGGGTGCCGTCCTCGCCGCCGCGACCATGCAGGGCGATGAAGACGCGGTCCGGGGCCAGGGCTTCGAGCCCCACCAGGCCACCCTCGGCAGGATCATAGCCGGTGGCCTCCACCCCGGCACGCTGCAGGGCCGCCAGCACCGCGGCACCGCTCTTCAGCGACACTTCACGCTCGGCGGAGCTGCCACCGTAGATGACGGCCACGCGGCCCAGGTCGTCTTTCAGGCTCATGGGGTTACCTCGTCGAGCTTCAGGGCCGCATCGGCCAGCGCCTGGGAGATCCCGCCCACATCGCCGGCGCCCTGGGTGATCAGGATGTCATCGGGGCGCAGCACTCGGGCGAGCAGCCCGGGCAGCTCGCCCTTCTCCTGCACGAAGATGGGGTCCACCTCGCCGCGCTGGCGGATGGAGCCGGCCAGGGTGCGCCCCTCGGCACCGGGGATCGGCGCCTCGCCGGCACTGTAGACATCCAGCAGCAGCAGGGTATCGACCCCGGAGAGCACCCGCACGAAGTCCTCGTAGAGGTCCCGGGTGCGCGAGTAGCGGTGGGGCTGATAGAGCATCACCAGGCGGCGCTCGGGCCAGCCGGCGCGCACCGCCCGGATCACCATCTCCACCTCCCGGGGGTGGTGGCCGTAGTCGTCCACCAGCATCACCTCGCCCTCCCCGCCCGGAGCCGGGAAGTGGCCCTGCACCTGGAAGCGGCGCCCCACCCCCTGGAAGCCGGCCAGGCCCCGCAGGATGGCGTCGTCATCGACGCCCGCATCGCTGGCCACGGCGATGGCGGCCAGGGCGTTCAGGGCGTTGTGCCGGCCGGGCATCGCCAGCCGCACCGGCAGCGGCGCCAGGCCACCCGGGCGATGGGCGGTAAAGCGGATCTCGCCGCCCTGCTGGGCGAAGTCGGTGATGCGGTAGTCGGCATCCTCGCTGAAGCCGTAGGTCAGGAACTTTCGATGCACCCGCTCGAGCAGGCCGCGCACGTTGGCATCGTCGATGCAGAGGATCGCCAGGCCATAGAAGGGCAGGTTGTGCAGGAACTCCAGGAAGGTGCTCTTGAGCTTCTCGAAGTCGCCGCCGTAGGTGGCCATGTGGTCGGCATCGATATTGGTGACGATGGAGACCATGGGCTGCAGGTGCAGGAAGGAGGCGTCCGACTCGTCGGCCTCGGCCACCAGGTAGTCCCCCTCCCCCAGCCGGGCGTTGGTACCGGCGCTGGTCAGCCGGCCGCCGATCACGAAGGTGGGGTCGAGCCCCCCCTCGCCGAGCAGGGTCGCGGTCAGGCTGGTGGTGGTGGTCTTGCCGTGGGTGCCGGCCACGGCGATGCCGTGGCGGAAGCGCATCAGCTCGGCGAGCATCTCGGCCCGGCGTACCACCGGCACCCGATGCTCCCGGGCCCAGACGATCTCGGGGTTGCTCTCGTCCACGGCGGTGGAGACCACCACCACGTCGGCGCCGGCCACGTGCTCGGCGGCATGGCCGATGGCCACGCTGATGCCGCACTGGCGCAGCCGCGCCACCACCGGCGACGCCTTGAGGTCGCTGCCGCTGACCGCGTAGCCCTGGTTGGCCAGGACCTCGGCGATGCCGCACATGC
>ERZ1032852.272-NODE-272-length-13534-cov-9.031160_pt1 | contig 13534 bp, 11 predicted proteins | sample MGYA00516689_ERZ1032852 | MGnify/ENA primary metagenome ERZ1032852 (study PRJEB33719, sample SAMN04262499) | wastewater metagenome | biome: rural village; feature: composting latrine chamber; material: composting feces with ash | place: El Salvador | collected...
TTATTCTTCATTCTTCATTCTTCATTCTTCATTTTTTTGCCGGTATCCCAACAGCCTCATCCCGTTAAGAATAACTACCAAGATGCTTGCCTCGTGTACCAGCATGCCTACCGACATGTTCACCCAGCTGCTGAAGAATAGCCCGGCAAACAAGAGCAGAACCACCCCAACGGCTATGGCTATGTTCTGTTTCATGTTTAGAGCCGTGGCTTTTGCTAACCCTAACGCGTGGGGCAAGCGGCTTATATCGGAATTCATGAGAACCACGTCCGAGGTTTCTATGACGACGTCGGTACCGCCTCCCATCGCGATGCCTACATCGGCCAATGCTAAGGAGGGACTGTCGTTCACACCGTCTCCCACGAAAGCAACGGTTTGCCCCTTTTCCTTTAATCGTTTCACGTGGTCGGACTTATCTTTTGGCAACATGTCTCCATACGCCTTGGTTAGTCCGAGCTCGCGACTGACCGCGTCCACCGTTCCTTGATTATCTCCCGAGAGCATCACGAGGTTCTTTACCTTCTGCTTTTTCAGTCTTTGGAGTTGCTCCTTGACACCCGGGCGTAACTGGTCGCGTACCCCCATCAACAGGTTCAGTTCGCCGTCGATGGCCGTCAACACGATCGAGTTCCCGTCCGCGGAGAGGCGTTCGATGTCCGCTTTTACTTTTTCGCTCAAGAAAACTCCCTGTTTCTCCATCAGCAACGCGTTGCCCACGGCCACCTCGTGTCCTTGCACCTCTGCCACGATACCCCCGCCTTTCACCACGTCGGTTCGGTTGACGGGCAAGAACTCGGTTTTCCCGATTTCCCGCGAGACGGCTTTCGCCAGCGGGTGATCCGACTCGTGCTCCACGCTCGCGAGGTAGCTCAATACTTCATCCCGGTTGCCCGAGTAGTGAATAGTTTCTCCCACCGAGGGATTCCCCACGGTCAGCGTGCCGGTTTTATCAAACAGGATGGTGTCTACCTTGCTGAAATCGGAGATCACTTCGCTCCCTTTTAATAGCACACCGTTTCGTGCTCCATTACCAATGCCGGCCACGTTGGATACAGGCACGCCAATTACCAAGGCGCCCGGACAGCCAAGTACCAGGACAGTGATAGCCAACTCAATGTTATTCGAGAACAGCCAAACAACAAAGGCCAAGAGTAACACGGCGGGCGTGTAGTACTTCGAGAATCGATCGATAAATCGCTCTGCCTCCGACTTGGAGTCCTGCGCCTCTTCTACCAGTTCGATGATTTTTCCGAACGTAGTATCTTCTCCTACCCGGTCGGCCCGTACCCGGATGGTACCATTTTCCAAGATGCTGCCTGCAAACACTTCGGAACCGCTCTCTTTCCTTACCGGAGCCGATTCGCCGGTGATGCTTGCCTCGTTGATATGTCCCTCGCCCGATAACACGGTGCCATCGACCGGAACTTTGGCTCCCGTCCTGACAAGCAGCACGTCTCCTTTATCCACGTCGTCCACGTCCACCGTCTCGAATTCACCGTTCTCCAATTGCTTCAGCGCGCTTTCCGGTGCCATGGCTGTCAATTCCTTAATGGCTGAACGGGTCTTGTTGAGCGTCCGCTGCTCGAGGTATCCCCCGAAGAGGAAGAGAAAGGTAACGATAGCCGACTCCTCGAAATTTTGAATCAGGAACGCGCCAATCACCGCGATGGTAACCAGTACATCGATACTCACCACCTTTACACGCAGTGCTTGGTAGGCTTGGATGGCAATCGGCATCACTCCCAGTATGGAAGCGATCACCAACGCACTCGTGAAAACGGCGTCGTTGCCCGTCATCCATTTACTGGTGAACGCGAGGGCTATCAATATAGCACTTACCAGCGTGATTTTATTTTTGCTGTTTAATATGATTTTCTGCATTTTTCTTCTTTACTATTTTATTTTGTACGACAAAGGTACCCCTGTTAAAGAAGGAACAGCGTCACCCAAGCGACACGTGACGACAGTTGACGTTGTTTAACATTTTGGTGAAAGTGGTTTTATTTTCGACCTGATTGAGGCTTCGCTCCCGTCACTCTAATGTTAATAACGTGGAAATTAACGTTAAATTAATTGAACGTTGTAAGTGAATTAAAAACTTCGCTCTATATTTGCAAGTGAGCGTTCACTTACACGAAGGATGCAGGAGATTTTAAAGATCACCATATTCATAATTATTAAACAGTAAAGAAAACGTGATGCTAATAAAAATGGAGATTAAGCCGAGGCAACTCGAGATTATTGAAGTAGCCGGGAAATTGCTCACCCGCTCGGGTATAAACGGACTAACGATAAAGAACTTGGCCAATGAAATGAATTTTTCAGAAGGGGCCATTTACCGCCATTTCAAAAACAAGGAGGAGATCATACTCACTTTGCTGCGCTACCTGCATGAAAACATGCGAAAGATTTTTGAAAAGACCCCGCCCAGCGGGGATTTCGATAAAGACCTTCCCACGTTATTCAGTAAGCTGGCACGCTATTTCAAAGAAAACCCTTATTACGTGGTGGCAGTTTTCTCCGAAGGGTTAATGGATGAAAGCGAAGAGATTAACAAGCAGATCTTGCAGTTGGTAAGCACGTTGATGAAACACGTCAAATTGGTTGTCGAACAGGGGCAAGAAAAACAGGCGGTCATCGGCTCTGTTGCATCTGAGGAGATCATGCAAATAATTATTCCCTCTTTCAGGTACCAGATGTTCAAATGGAAGCTATCAAACTTCGAGGCGGATATCGAGCAAGAGGTCATCTACTTATCGCTCGTTTTTATAGAATTATTAAGAGCACGTTCTTAACACGTGATTATTATTGATGAAAGGATTTCAAATAAAATCATGGCATTTTGTTATCGCGATAGGGCTGTTTTATATCCTTACAGTGATCGTGGCCGATATTCAACTGAAACACCTCCCCATGGCAGCCGAAGAAACGCGTTTGAATCACGTGGAGATGATGGCTTTTGAGACGGATAAGCTTCTCTTCCTGTTTTTTTATGATAGTCAATCAGCGCTATCCCAGAAAATGAGATACAACATTGAAAAATTACTTGAAGAGGATTTGGAGCACGATTTATTTTACGCGGTGGACGTACAGAAACACCCTCAACTCTATTATGAACATAATGTATCGGGTGTTCCTAATATATTGGTTTTTAAAGAAGACAAGGAGATACGACGGGTTATGGGTCTCGTATCCTACAAGAATTTAAGCACGATCGTGCGAAAACTCCAAGCAAAAGAATGAAAAGATTGAATTTATTCGTGAGAGAAAATGGTGTGGTGTTGATAAGTATTGGGATAGGCGTATTGTTGGGATACGTGTACTGGCTCTACTGGGGGATATATTACGGTACGCTCCCGCTCTCATCAGAATGCTGGGTGAATTGCACGTACGGGGGGCTTTTCGGGGGAATGGTGGGTTCTTTCCTGTTTCGTGGGTAATCCGGGTAAATCGTGCTTGACTTCCGCGTGTTAATAAAACGAGGAAAACGTTACCCGGCTTGATTGTCGGTAAGGAAAACAGGTATTAAAACAGGGTTATAGTTTTACAAAAAACGGATATATGAGACGAAAAAGATTTAGTTTACTCGCGGGACTGATCTGCATGTTCAGCACGCTCGCGATGGCACAAGTCGTCACGCTGGACGAGATGCAGGCGAAGGTGGAAGCAAACTGGCCCGCCATTGCCCGGTACGGCATCATCGAGAAAACAAAGAAGTATAATATCTCGAACGCCAACAAGGCCTATCTTCCCCACGGCACGTTGAGCGGGCAGGCCTCGTGGCAGTCCGACGTGACCCATTTCAACGTGGAACTACCCGAGGGGCTGCCACCCCTCGATATACCGGTGCCCGATCAAGATCAGTACCGGGTGGTGGCCGAGCTAAACCAGCTTATTTGGGACGGGGGGACTGTCTCGGCCGGCAAAAAGAGCTTGGAAGCCCACGCGGAACTGGAGAAGCGACAGCTGGAAACGGAAATGTATGCCCTCCGGGAACGGGTGAATAACCTTTATTTCGGCATCCTGCTCATGAAAGAGAACCTGAAACAACAAGCGATACTGGAGAATGAATTGCAACGCAACCATAACAACGTGCTTACCTACATAGAGAACGGGGTGGCCAACGAGGCCGATTTAAGCGCGGTGAAGGTGGAGCAGTTGAAAGCAGGGCAACGGCGTATCCAGCTGGAATCGACACTCGAAGCGTATACCCGTATGCTATCGGTAATGGCAGGCGAATCGCTTGACGCGAAGAACACCGTGTTCGTGAAGCCTTCACCTGAAGAGGAACTCGTCTCCCCCGTGATCAATCGTCCCGAACTGGAACTTTTTAACGCGAGAGCGACGGCCGTCGAGATGCAAAAATCGGTGCTGAACGCCCAAAACATGCCCCGGCTGGCCGCCTTTGCACAGGGGGGGTACGGGAAGCCGGGACTTAATATGTTTGATACCGAGTTCTCGCCATACCTCGTGGGAGGAATTCGCCTTTCGTGGAACTTCGGGAACCTTTACACGCTGAACAACGAGAGGAAAAAGATCGACCTCCAGAAACAGGCGGTGGAGATAGAGCGAGAGACGTTCCTGCATAACCTGTTCATGCAGGTACCGGAACAGCAGGTAGAGATCGAAAAATACCGGAAGACGATGCGGGACGACGACGAGATTATTCGTCACCAGACACGGATACGTGAAGCGGCCGAAGTGAAGGTGGAGAATGGTACCCTCACCGTCTCGGAACTGATGAAAGAGATCAATGCCGAGGAGTCGGCCAAGCAGGCAAAGACGCTGCACGAAATCCAGTATCTCATGGCGCTCTACGCGCTAAAACATACCACGAACCAACCCTAACAGGAATAGATATACTTGAATTTAAACAAATGGCTTATAGTTATATGTCTTTTTATTTAACTATAAACGAAACTTGAATATAGAAATATGCAGACAAAAAATTACTTGTTGATAACCGTAATGGTACTGTCGCCCCTGTTCCTCCTTTCCTGTGGCGACGATAGTGGAGACTGGGACGCGACGGGGTCATTTGAAGCTACCGAGGTCATTGTATCGTCGCAAGCTAATGGACGCTTGCTGGAACTGAACGTGGTCGAGGGGGAGCAGCTGGAGGCGGGACAGGTCGTCGGACAAATAGACAGCACCCAACTCTTCCTCCAGAAGATGGCCCTTCTCTCCAACGCGAAAGGAGTTCGAGCTCAACAGCCCGATATCCGCGCGCAGACCGCGGCCATTCAGGAGCAGATAAGAACCTTGGAGCGGGAAAAAGCACGCGTGGAACGGCTGATAAAGGCCGACGCGGCCAACCAAAAGCAGTTGGATGACATCGATTCCCAAATGGAAGTGCTTCAAAGCCAACTCTCGGCACAAACCTCCACCCTCCGGAAGAGCAGCGAACATATCTCGGCACAGGGTTCCAGCCTCGATATCCAGGTGGCGCAGCTGGACGATCAACTCGAGAAGACCCGAATCACTTCCCCCATCTCCGGCACGGTATTGAACCGCTACGCGGAAGCGGGCGAACTGGCGACGATGGGTACACCCCTCTTCAAAGTGGCCGATACCCGCACTCTGTATCTGAGGGCTTACGTGACCAACGACCAGCTGGCACGAATCAAGCTGAACGACGAGGCGACGGTGCGGATCGATGACGGGGAGGGAGGAATGAGGCCTTATACCGGCAGGATAAGCTGGATATCCGATAAGTCGGAGTTCACTCCCAAAACCATACAGACGAGAAACGAGCGGGCCAACTTGGTGTACGCGCTAAAAATTGCCGTCCCTAACGACGGTTTCCTGAAAATAGGCATGTACGGCGAAGTGAAATTTCAACAACAAGATTGAAATAGTGGCAAGATAGATTTAACGGTAACATTGGTTTAACGGCATGATTGAAGTAACAGCATGATTGAAGTAAACGAACTCCATAAAAGCTATGGCAAACAGGGGAAAGTAAACGCCCTTAACGGGATATCTTTCACGGTAGATGACGGGGAAGTATTTGGTGTAATCGGCCCGGACGGTGCAGGTAAAACGTCACTTTTTAGAATTCTGACTTCACTTATTTTACCGGACAGTGGTTCGGCAACAATGAACGGGTACGACGTGGTGAAAGATTATCGGAAAATCAGGCAAATAATTGGCTACATGCCCGGCCGGTTCTCGCTCTACCAGGATCTGAGCGTGGAGGAAAACCTGAAGTTTTTTGCCACTCTTTTCGATACTACCATTGAAGAGAACTACCACCTCATCAAAGATATCTACCAGCAGATCGAGCCTTTTAAAAATCGTCGCGCGGGCGCCCTTTCAGGAGGGATGAAGCAAAAACTCGCGCTGAGCTGCGCGCTGATTCACAAGCCCGAGATTCTTATTCTTGATGAGCCAACAACAGGCGTGGATCCGGTCTCGAGGAAGGAGTTCTGGGATATGCTTGCACGGCTAAAGGAGCAGGGACTTATTATCTTGGTTTCCACGGCTTACATGGATGAAGCGAGCCGTTGCGACCGCATTGCGCTTATCCGTGAAGGTGAGTTTATAGCCTCCGATACTCCCCGGGGCATTGTTGATGATTATTCGGAAATATTGTGGGCGGTTGAAGGAAGCAGGATGCCGGCAATCCTGCGCGAATTACGGGCGCATGAAAGGATTAAGAGCAGTTTCGCGTTTGGAGACAAAATTCATATCACGGTAGACGAGGGCCTACAGACAGGAGAACTGAAGCAATACTTCATGAATAAAGACTTCAGGGACGTGCGCGTAACCCCTATTGAACCTACCGTGGAAGATTGTTTTATGGCATTGACAAATTAATGGTATGGGTAAGAAAGTAATCGAGGTGTCAAACCTGACTAAAAAATTCGGCAGTTTCACGGCCGTGGATCATATCTCTTTTTATGTTGAGGAGGGAGAAATATTTGGATTTCTTGGTGCCAACGGGGCGGGGAAGACCACCGCTATGCAGATGCTTTGTGGTATTAGTATGCCCACGGCGGGTGAAGGAACAGTGGCAGGCTTCGATATAATTAAAGAGAACGAGTCGATAAAACGAAATATCGGCTACATGAGCCAGAAATTCTCGCTCTACGAAGACCTGAAGGTTTGGGAAAATATTCGGCTATTTGGTGGCATTTACGGCCTCTCCGAAAAAGTCATTGCCGGTAAAACCGATGCGCTGCTAAAACAATTGCATTTTGAATCAGAGCGAAACACGCTGGTGAAATACCTCCCCCTGGGGTGGAAACAGAAGCTTGCCTTTTCGGTAGCCATATTTCACGAACCGGAGATTGTATTTCTGGATGAGCCCACGGGTGGAGTTGACCCGGCAATGAGGCGACAGTTCTGGGAGATGATATATGATGCTGCCGACCGGGGAATAACCGTTTTCGTGACAACGCACTACATGGATGAGGCCGAGTATTGCAACCGGGTATCAATAATGGTCGACGGCCGCATCGACGCGCTCGATACACCGGCGGCCCTGCGGCATCAATACAGCGCCGACACCATGGACGAGGTATTTCGGCAATTGGCACGTAAAGCGGAAAGGGGGGACTAATGAAACAGTTTTTCGCGTTTGTAAATAAAGAGCTTCGTCACATTTTTCGGGATAACAGGACGTTGCTGATAATTATTGGTATGCCCATAGTGCAGGTACTCCTGTTTGGCTTTGCCGTTAACATGGAGGTACAGGACATTCGAGTAGCTTTTTATGATCCTGCACCCGACGCGATAACCATCGATATTGCTGAACGATTCAAGCAAAACTCCTATTTTAATTTTCAGGGAAACATGCAGACGATGGAGCAGATGGATGAGTCGATGCGAAAGGGAGAACTTGATCTGGCAGTGGTGTTCCCGCAAAACTTCCAAGAGGATTTAATGCACTCGGGGTACGCGGCTGTTCAACTGCTTTCTAATAGCTCCGATCCTAACAGGGGCTCTATCTCGGTAACATACGCGACAGCAATTATTGCCGAATTTCAACAAGAACAGATGGAATTGATGCAGGTACCTTTCCACGTGCAAACAGAAAACAGGATGATCTATAACCCACTAATGAAATCATCCTACATGTTTGTGCCGGGAATCATGGGGCTAGTACTTATTATTATATGTACCATTATGACCTCTGTTTCTATCGTCCGCGAAAAAGAGAGGGGAACCATGGAGGTATTGCTTGCATCACCACTGGAACAGGGAATCATGATTTTTGCCAAAACCATACCTTACATGGTAATATCGTTTATCGATTTTATAATTATTCTTTTCCTGAGTTATTTTATACTTGGCGTACCGGTTAACGGCAACCTGTTGCTCCTCTTTTTAGTCGCGATAATCTATATCATGCTCACGTTAACGTACGGGCTAACAATCTCTACACTCGTGGATAAACAAATTAATGCCGTCCTTGTTTCGGCCATCACGACGATGATTCCCGTGCTGATGCTTTCGGGAATGATTTTTCCCATAAACAATATGCCACATATATTGCAGGCACTGTCGGCTGTTGTGCCTACACGTTGGTTTATAGATGTTGTCAGGAAAATAATGATCCAAGGGCAGGGATTCATTATGGTATGGAAGGAAATTTTAATATTGATTGGAATGACGCTTGTCCTGCTGGGAATTACCATTGCAAACACTAAAAAGCGGTTGGAATAAAATTTTATCAAATGAAAACGTTACGATTTCTTATAGAAAAAGAGTTCAAGCAGATGTTCCGGAATCCCTTGATCCCAAGAATGATCGTGGGATATCCCATCATGGTGCTACTAGTATTCCCGTGGGCTATAAGTTTCGAGGTAAAGAATATTAAAGTGGATGTGGTGGATCATGGTAAAAGCGTGTATTCCCAAAGGCTGACCGACAAAGTGGCTGCTTCACGGTATTTTATCCTACACGATACCCCGCTTGATTATCAAAGTGCCGTACTTAATATGGAGAATGGCGACACCGATGTGATACTCGAGATTCCGGCTTCCTTTGATAAAGATATAGTAAAAAGCCGCGGTGCGACAGTTGGGGTGGCAGTGAACTCCGTGAATGGTACACAAGGCCTGTTGGGCAGCAATTACATGATGCAGATTGTAAACGATTTTTCGTCGGAACTACGTGGAGAACTTATGCATACAATGCCTCCCCGGTCAAGGGCTTCGTTAATGAACATGGCTCACGTGGATATTGTCCCCCAGTACAAGTACAATCCCGAGCTCGACTACAAGACATTTATGATTCCGGGTTTTATGGTATTACTGCTGACTTTGATATGTGGTGTTTTGCCTGCCATGAATATCGTGATGGAGAAAGAGAACGGCACCATTCAGCAGATCAATGTCACACCGGTCAGCAGGATTAACTTTATCTTGGCCAAACTGATTCCTTTTTGGGTGGTCGGCTTGATTGTAATGATTATATCTGTCTCCGCGGCATACCTGTTATACGGCCTCTGGCCCGCCGGGAGTGTCACGGCGGTACTTTTTTCGGCCGTGGTCTTTATTCTCTCCATCTCTGGCTTGGGAATCATTATCTCCAACTACTCCGATACTATGCAGCAGGCAAGCTTTCTGGTGATGTTTTTTATCTTGATCCTGATCCTGCTGGGAGGGATGTTCACGCCTGTTTCGAGCATGCCGACATGGGCACGAGCAATTGCAGCGGTAAACCCTTTCACCTACCTGACGTCAACATTCCGTATGCTTTATCTCAACGGGAGTACGCTGGCTGACGTGTCAAGGAATCTACTCGCGCTGGTATCAATTGCCGTTGTATTGAACGGGTGGGCGGTGATTAGTTACAAGAAGAGAGGGTAGATTAATGAGACTAATGAGACTAATGAGACTAATGTGTTAATTTTCTTAGGAATGAGAGCATAGCCAAACTTGTTTGAGCTTTGACGAGTGACGACAGAAAATGGACGAAGTCAATGAGACTAATGAGACTAATGTGCCAATAATTGATTCAATGATTCAACGATTCAATATTCAATATTCAATGATTTCGGAATGTAATCGAAAAAATAGGCTTAATTTTTAGAACATAATCGGAATATTTAGCCTATATTTGGATTAGCCCGGCTGCATCAACAACAATGAAAAACTTTTTTGACTTAGATGAAAAAACTGATTCCTATACTGTTACTTGTATGCTGTTCTACGACCTTGGTAATAGCACAGGGAAGCCTCGGTCAGGCATATAATTGGCAGTATCGCTGTTTCTCTCCTATGCCGATAAGTTCCTCTGCTGTCCCGATAAGTCCCTCATCTACCTTGGTAAACCAAGATTCTGCTGCTTTAACAACTGGTCAAGGGAAGCAGCGTAAGAAAGTGGGGGTCGTGTTGAGTGGAGGGTCAGCCAAAGGGTTCGCGCACGTGGGGGCATTAAAGGTACTCGAGAAGGCCGGCATCCCTATTGATTATATCGCGGGTACCAGCATGGGCGCGGTAGTGGGTGGCTTGTACGCGGTAGGCTATAGCGCGGAGATGATTGATTCTCTTATTCAGCTTCAGGATTGGAACTACCTGATGCGTGACCATGTAGCCCGTGAGAATTTGCCTGCCGCGCGGCGAGAGGATAGGAAAAAATATCTCCTGTCTCTTCCCTACGAGGTGAAAGTAAAAGAGAGAAGTGGCCGGGTAACCCTTCCCCCGGGCGTGTTTGCCGGACAGAATATCTATAGCCTTTTTCTCAATCTAACCATCGGCTACCAGCACGAGATGGATTTTGCCGACCTTCCCATCCCTTTCGCTTGCGTGGCGGCTGACGTGCGTACCGCGAAGGAAGTGGTGTTTCAAGATGGCCATCTGCCCATGGCGATGCGCGCGAGCATGGCTATCCCGGGCGTGTTTACCCCGGTCGAGAAAGACAGCATGCTGCTTATCGATGGCGGGATTATCAACAACTACCCGGTGGACGTGGTGCGGGAGATGGGAGCCGATATCGTGATTGGTATCGTCTTCCCGCCGGATGAAGAAGCAATAGAGAAAGGACAGGGGAGCCTTACCGAAGTAACGGAGCAGCTTTGGAACTTTGTCGGAAGCCAAAAAAGAACGCGGAATATAGAAGATACTGACCTGTTAATTACACCCCACTTGCACCCCTTTGGTTCGACAGATTTCCAGACAGAGAGCATCGATTCCATTATCTCCCGGGGCGAGGATGCCACCATGAAAGAGTGGGAGGGGTTGATGGCTATAAAGCAGTCGCTTGGCATCGAGGATGCAACCGTATCAGAAAGAACAAGAAAAAACCCCTTTATCGGCGTGGATACACTTCTTATTAACGATATCCGGGTGGAAGGGATATCGCCCCGGGAAGAGAAGCTGGTGTTAAAGTGGCTGTCGGTGCAAGGAAACAAGGTTACCCGGAAGCAGTTGGATGCTATGACCGCACGGGTATACGGCAGCGGCCTATTCTCGCGGGTTTACTACCGGTTAGACGGGGAGCATCCTTTCGACTTGGTTTTTTCGGTCGAGCCTCGACAGGTCAATACCCTCAACCTGGGGATGCATTTCGATAGCAAAGATATGGCGGCCATCTTGGCTAACACTACTATCCGGCTCAATCGCTCCCTCCGCTCGCTGGTGGATATCACCGCTCGTCTCAGTCGGGACCCTTACCTGATGGTGGACTATTCCATTAATAGCGGCCTCTTCTACAAAGGGGGGCTTAACTACACGATTGGCAGGAACGACCTGCACGTGTACCAACGCGGGAACCTCTCGTACAATGCCCAACTTACTCGCAACACGCTGGGGCTAAATTTCTCCGAATTCTACTTCGGGAATATCAGGCTTCACTTGGGTGCCGCGTTCGAGAGCTTCTATTTTGCCAATCCCCTGCAAAGCATCGCTAACCCGGATATCACCGAAGTGGAGAATCAATTTTATATCAACTACACTTTCAACGGCGTGTACGATAACCTGAACGACACCTATTTTCCCTCGTCGGGAGGCTATTTCTCGTTCCAGTACTCCGTGCTCACCGATAACTTCGTGCAGTTAAGCGACGATACGCCTTTGAGCATACTGAAAATGAACACGTACAAACCCATCCGGTTGGCCGACAAGGTTTACGTGACCCCTCGCGTCGCGGCTCGCTACGTGATGAGCGACAACGCGCCCAACATCTACCGCAACTTCGTGGGAGGAAGGGTCGACGGGCACTACTTACCGCAGCAAATCGCGTTGCAAGGTTCAGTCGGGATGGAGGTGCTGGACAATATGATTGTCTCCTCCGACGTGGGCATCCATTATCGTTTTCGTCCCAATAATTACCTTTACGGGAACGTCAACTTCACCGTTCACCACGACCAGCCGCACCATCTTCTTGAAGGAGAATCATTCTGGGGAGGCAATATCGGCTACTCCTACCTATCCATCGTGGGGCCGCTGCGTGCCGAACTGGGTTACTCGGGCCTCTCCAAACGGTTCCATCCCTACGTGAGCATCGGTTATTATTTTTGACAAATAGGGACGATGCCCTTTGATTGTTGTAAAAACAGGTTCCCGTACTATTGCCGGCAAGCTGTTTCGTTGTTCTTGATGGATGACATTGAGTTGATACCTCCTTTTATACTATCTTGGGTGTTACCGTGGATGAAAGGAAGTCCCGAATATACACGTGTTCTATCCCTTCAAAACTGTTCTCGAAAGAACGTTCACTTGAAACCACGATTTTGGGATAATTATCTTTTATTCTCAACAGGTTGCCAAATTCACGTTCAACGGTCTCAGGCTTCGATAGCTCAACGGCAACTTGTATATATAGGGTTTCACCACCACGCGTACAGACAAAATCAATCTCTGCCGTGTTCAGTGACCCAATTTTAACATCATAACCACAATACAAAAGGTGGTTACATACAAGATTTTCCAGTCGTTTTGCCCGGTCTTGAAAGGTATATCCCGCTACCGCGTTCCGAATACCCATGTTCTCGAAAAAATACTTTTCTCCTCGTTCGAATAGCCGCTTACCAATAATATCGTATCGGCTGACGCGATGGACCACGAAAGCCTCGGCCAGCGAATCTGCATAGCCTGAAACCTGATTTGGAGAAATATTGACCTTTTGGTTCTTCAAAAAATCACTAATACTTTTCGAGGAAAAGAGGCTGCCGGTATTATTCGCCAAGAAACGAATCAACTGCTCCAAAAATGCGGTGTTTCGTATCTTTTTCCGTGCTACCACGTCACGCAGCACGATCGTGGAATAAACGCTGTTGATATACTCCATGATTACCGATTCATGCAAAGGGAGATGCATCAAGTAAGGCAATCCACCAAAATGAGTGTACTTCTCCAGTGACTCATCGCTGTTTGCCAAGCCATGGAACATGAGAAATTCGAGGTAAGAGAGGCTGTAAATTCTAAACTCGACATACCGCCCGCCAAGTTCATTAGCTAAATCACCGGAGAACATTTCTGAATTACTGCCGGTAATATAAATATCGTTGTTGTCATTTAACGCCAGTGAGCGGATAGCTATCTTGAAGTTATCAATTTCTTGAATTTCATCCACGAAAATATAG
>ERZ1032852.274-NODE-274-length-13433-cov-6.252355_pt1 | contig 13433 bp, 8 predicted proteins | sample MGYA00516689_ERZ1032852 | MGnify/ENA primary metagenome ERZ1032852 (study PRJEB33719, sample SAMN04262499) | wastewater metagenome | biome: rural village; feature: composting latrine chamber; material: composting feces with ash | place: El Salvador | collected...
TTTAATTTAAATTTCACTTATATATATAGGACAGTTTAGAAGAGAAAATATTAACAAGGTAATGATTTTTCTGTATTTTTTTTCTATCATAGAAACTTTCGCAGTTTAGTCCTCGCTCGGTTAACCTGTACACCAACTGCATTGCTAGAAATACCTAATCTTTTTGCAATTTCGTCATACTTTAGTCCTTCTTTCCACCACATCAAAAATACCTGTCTGCATTGTTCCGGTAAAGTACCTATTTCATCGTTTATTTTTCGTTCCGTTTCTTTCGCTATCAATATGGCCTCCGGCTTATTGCTGTTGGATGAATCTGTATTTTCGTCCCAAAAGCTTTCTTGATAGTTGAGCTTGACTTTGTTATGTTATAGATAGTTCCAGCATTTATTGCGAACGCAAATATATAAATATGCTTGCAAAGATTTCGTAATTCTTATCGTCTCACGTTCTTTCCATAGTTTCGCAAGGGCATCATGGACAATATCTTCGGCTGTTGCCATGCACTCTACTTTTTTTGCTGCATAAGAACATAACTGATGAACGTATTTATTGTATATCCATGTATACGCTTTCTCGTTACTGTTCTTCAGGGCTTTTAATACTGTCTCATCAGAATAGGTCATTTCGATTTCAAACGGTATATTTTTCCACTGCACTCTTGCCGCATTCCCGATAACCCGTAGATATACGCAAAACTACAACATTTTCTATCCACAAAAAATATGATAAATTATTCATCAATAATATATTATAATTAAACAATCACGCTTGATTTGTGTCCTCAATATCGAATACTATTAATCCAGTCCATCTTACATACCACATCATATGGTTTGAGACATTCAGGTAGCGGATCATTTTCCCACCGAGCCAAAGCTTCCACGTTGACCAATGCTAGATCAGAAAGACCTGCATCACTTCTCATGCTGTTTTGCACCCCGTAGCCTGTGGCTACCAGAAGTGCAAGGGCAAACAACCCGGATACTAATTTTTTCTTCATACTTGAAAAGTTTAATGGTTTGTAAATGAACACTAAGCAAACCTGTTAAAGAGATTGTTTTAAACTTCAAGCAGGCGTGAATAGGTCCCGGTTACAAATAAGCGAAACAAGAAATGATTTACCAAAAAATAACCAGTCAAGATTCTGTCTCAATTCTGTTTCGTCGTTTCTTCTTCACCATCAGCAGGGGCATGAAGATAAAGATGCCGATAAACGACATGATGAGCCCGCCGATGGTGCCGGCGGCCAAAGGGAACCAGAAGCCTTCTTTCTGGGTGCCCACCATGAACGGGATAAACCCGAGCACGGTGGAGATGATGGTCAGGAAGATGGGGATGATCTTCGCGTTCCATGCCTTCAGGTACACGCGCACCGGGGAGAGGCGAGGGAAGCGTTTCCTTACCCGGTTGTACTCGTCAAGGATATAAATGCCCGCGTTGATGGTGATGCCCGATAAAAGAATAAACGAGGCAAAACCGCCTTGGTCGAAGTTCAACTTGAACCAATAGAAGGTGAGGAAGATGCCGATAAATGATACCGGGATGATGAAAATAACAATCAGCGGTTGCTTCAACGAGTTGAACAGGATGGAACTCGTGAAGAAGATAATCACGATGAGTAGGCCGATCAACCAATATTGCTTGTTATCTTCCCTTCCCCAGCCCCAGTAGCTGCTTTCACTTCGAGCGGTATACCCCATGGGGAGCCGTTCGTTAAACGCCTCGAGCTCCCTCTCCAGTATTTTCTGACCTTGCGTGTTGGAGCCGATGTAATCGTACTGCAGTGCTAACCGGTATTGCTGATTCTCTTTTCCTACCTCTTGGGGTGCTTGCCCCTTGGTTATCTCGGCTACCTGGTCGAGTTTATAGAACCGCTCTCCCACGTTCCTCCCCAGGTACTGTAGTGCCCATGTGTCGTATTCCCTTGCCTGCTTGGCGGAAAGGATAATATCCTCGCTTTCCCCGTCCATCACCACGGAGCCCGCCCACGTGTTCCGGGCGAAGACCGGTTGGAGCGAGGAGAACAACTGGCCGGGAAGGATACCCCGGGCCGCGAGCTGCTCCTTGTTCAGGTCGAACGAGAACTCCTGGTAATCGTCCTTGTACCACGAGAAGTTGGAGTTGACAATCACCTCCCGTACGCGGCGGTAGGTGAGTAGCTGCTGCTTCAGGGTGTCTGCCCATGCCGACAACTCGTCGTAGTTATAGCCGTTAAGCTTTACCCGGTATTGACCCGCCATCTCCCGCACGTCGTTGCTGAACCCTTGGTCTTGTAGCCCGTACACCCCCCAGCTGCCCCCCCCCAGCACCAGTGCCTTGCTGATCACGTTGCTTTTTAGCTGGTAGGGAAAACCGCTCTTCTCAGCTTCCTCGCGGAAAAAGACGTTGATAGAGGCACGGCGGGCACTGGGTATGCTGGTCTGGAATTGCCGTATCTCGGGAAACTCGCTCAGGTACCGCTCCATTTTCACGACCAGGTCGTTCATTTGCGACAGGGTGGTGCCGTTGGGCATCGAGGCGGTGATCGTGAGCACCGTCTCCTCGCCCCGGGTGAAATAGCTCCCTTGGTAAACCTTCTCGACGAACAACCGCAAGGTGCCTCCCAGTGCCTTGTCTACCACCGGCTTCACTTTCTCCTTGTAGGTGCTGCTCCCGAATATTTCGTTATACTTGATCGAGAAGGGCGTCTCTTTCTGTATCTTATCCGGCAGCATGAATACCGGGAGGCCGAATAGCAGCACGATACAGGTGAAGGCGATCCACTTCCGCCGGGTAAACAAGAGGATCATTTTTTCGTACAGACGCGTGAGCCGGACAACCACCCGGCCGCGGGAAAGGTATCGAAGGCGAAACCTCGTGAGATGGTTGGAACGAGGTAGGAACCGGAAACGAAACCGGCTTGCCCTTTGCTTTTTCTTCCGGCGACGCCGTTTGGTAAGGCCTACCTGCTCCACGAGCGCGGGCACGAATAGCAGCGCGACAAACAGCGATACCATGAGGTTAATCATCACCACCGCCGCGAAATCCTGCAGGTTCAGCCGTATCCGCTCGTCCAGGAAAAAGATCATGGAGAGGGCACCCACGGTAGTGACCGTGGCGGTGAGGATAGGCATGAAAGCATTCCTGTTCCCCTTGTGCATGATATGGTCGGTCATGATGATGGCGTTGTCGATGATCAGGCTTAGCGAGATGGTGATGCCGGCGAGGGAGTAAAGTTGTATCTCCAGCTTGAACAGGTAATAGAAGATAACGGCGATGGCAAGGTCGATAAAGAGGCTGGTGGTAATAAGGAAGAGGTAGCGGGTGTTCCGGGTAACCAGCAGCACGAACAGGGTGAGGATAAGCACGGTGAGCCCTGCGCGCAGGTAAATTTTGTCCAGCTCGTCCCGTATATAGTCGGTCGCATCGTAGCTGGCATGTATCTCGTACCCCGGGGGGAGGGCTGCTTCCACCCGTTGCATCGCCTTTTTTACCTCTTCGTTCAAACGCAACTGGTTGGCCGACTCTTCCGCGGTGAGCGATAGGTAGATGGAGTTGAGGCCGTTGATGCGGTAATAGCTCGTGGGCTCCCTTTCCGCGTGTACCACCTTCACGAGCTGGTCGAGCCGGATAAGGGCTCCTTCCCTGTTGGCCACGTGAATGCCGGCCGGGTTGAACCGGTTCTCTTCGGCCGTGGAGGCCAGCGTGACCCGGATCCACGAGGGAGCGTTCCCTTCCACCCGGTTTTCCGCCATCCCCAGGAAGTCGGTAGCGTAGTAATTAGACAGGGCTTGCCGGATATCTCCCGCGGTCACGCCCAGCGATTCCAGCAGGAGGTAATCGTATTCCAGTTGCCACTCCATGGGGGTAGCCCCGGTAACGTCAATCTTGTACAATCCCCTGATATCACTCAATGCTGTTTTTATCACGTTCTCCGTGTAGCGATGAATCACGATGGGCGTGGCCGCCGAGTTCACGGTATAGGTCATGAATGGGCGTGCCGCGTCCTCGTCGGGGCGGTTTACCGAGATATAAGGATAGGTCACTTCCCGTGGCAGCTCCGGCCAAGTCTGGCGAATGATGGTGGAGGCCTCGAAGCGGGCCACGTCAATGGAGGTGTGCTTGTCCAGTTCCAGGGTGATGCTTCCTCGGCCATTCCCCGAGGTGGAGTACATGTTCCTGATCCCGTTCACCCGGGCCAGCATTGATTCCAGTCGGGAGGTAACCTCCATCTCCACCACGCGGGCGGAGTTCTGGGGCATGTTGAAGCGCACGGTGATGCTTGGCAAGGTCCGCGAGGGTGCCAGTTTCACGGGCAGTAGCGGCACGAGGGCTACTCCCACGATTGCCAGGCAGACAAACGCGACGATGATGGTGAAAGAGGAAGTATGTTTTTTCTCGGCCAAGGCGATACTTTTTATAAACCTGTTAAAAACCTGCTGTTTACCAGTTGTTGTATTTTACATCCCGGTTAAATGTATTTGTCTCCAGTCGAACGTGTCCGTGATGGGTGCCCGTTTCTCGAAATCGTACAGGGTTAGCTTTCGTATCTTGAAGTAGCTCTGCCAGTAGTTCTTGAGTGCGGAGATATAGTTGCGTTGCGCTTCCTGCCGCCGGTTGGTGGAGAGGGTGAGGCTGTTGATGTCCGCTTTCCCGATAATAAAGCGTTCCCGCGTTTGCTCGTAGGCCAGCTTGGCCAGCTCCATCGCCTCCTCGGCGCTACGGATAAGGTGTTGCTGGATGGTGAAATCTCCCACGGTCATGATCACGTCTTCTTCCAGCCGCACCTCGTTTTCGCGGGCGGTAAGGCGGGTGATGTTCAGGTTGCTTTTTGCCATGTTGTAGCGTCCTTTCCGCACGCCCCAGTCCACGAGGGGGATGGAGAGGGTGAGGGAGATGATATCCTGTTGCAACGGGTCGCGGTACGCGTTGCGGAACGACTCTGCCACCTGGTTGAACCCCACGCTCGCGGAGAGTCCCGCGTTGAACCACGACTCGATTTTCGCCCTTTCCACGTTTTGTTCCGATTGCAGTACCTGCTGTTCCGAATCGAGGTAGCGGGGATTGTTCTCCCGTGCCAGCATCAATGCCTCCTCTTCGGTGATGATCACCTCCCGGGGATAGTCAGGCAGCTTCAGGGTAACGCGCGTATCTTTCTCGAGGTTGAGATATGCCGCGAGCGCGAACATGCTTCGCTTGAGGTTGATCTCCGCGTTCTGGAGGCTATTCCGGGCATTTACCCTGTCCAACCGCAGGGTAAGCAGATCGGCCTGCCCGATCGAGGCGATCTTGTGCCTCTTTTCCCCGATGCGGTAGAGCGTGTCGGAGCTGGCGAGGTTCTCCACCGCCAGTTCGTGTTCGGCTTGTGCCATGGCCAGGTCAAAGAAGTACACCGCGGCAATTTCAGCGGTCTGTTCCAGTTCATGAATCAGCTCTTTCTGGGCTTTCTCGTACTTCACGGGGGCGATCCTCTTTTCCCATTTGAAAGGGTTGTACCCGATGAGGTCTTGCCGGTAGCCCACCCGTATGGGCACGCTCGAGAACTGGCTGTAAGTTTGTTCCCCGAAGTTGCGGATATACCCCAGCTCCGAATCGATAAAAAAGGTTCCACCGGTGATATCGAGGTTCTGCTGTGCCGCCACGTTGCCGTAACTATAGAACGATTGTTGTCGGCGGTAAATATCGATATTCTGTTCGGAGTCGTACCGGCGGGTGTAGTCCCTGTTATAGCTTACGGGAGTTAGGTAAAGCGAGAGCGACGGCAGCCGGTCTGCCTTGAACGAACGGTATTCCCAGTGGCTGGCCATGTAGCTGTTTTTCGCCCGGAAGGCCGACAGCGAGCTGTCGTTAGCCAGCCGCACCGTCGTCTCCAAGTCCAGTTCGATGGACTCCCGCTGGGCATGGACAGGGTGGGAGAGGAGCGCTCCCGCGCATAGCAAAAAGTATAGTAGAATAGAGTGTTTCATCTTTTGTAAATTAAAAATTAAAAATTAAGAATTATTTCATTCTTCACTTTTCATTATTCATTCTTCACTTTTCTATAAATTGCCCAGTACAGCAGCGGTATCAGGTAGACGCTCACGAGCGTCCCGATGGTCATCGCGCTAATCATCGCGATGGCCAGTGGCTTTTGCAATTCCGATCCGATATCGAAGGTAAACAGGATGGGAACCATGGAAAAGAGGGAGGTGAGCGCGGTCATGATAATGGCCCGCAATCTTCTCACGCCTCCGGTATGGATTGCCTCCATCAGTGGCATCCCTCCTTTTCGCAACTCGTTGATCAGGTCGATTTTCAAGATCGAGTCGGTCAGGATCACCCCGATCGTGACCACGATACCGATGGCACTCATCAAGTTCAGGGTATGCCCCGCTATCCAGAGCACGACAAGCGTGAACGCGATATCGATGGGTACCTCCGCCAGCACGATCAACGGTTGCAAGAAGTTCTCGAATTGCGATGCCAGGATAAAATACATCAACAGGATGGATACCAGCAATATGACCGACAGTTCTTTCAGCATTTGGCGGTTGGAGAAAAAGTTTCCAGCGAATGCCACGTCCCACGATCCCTCCTGCCGTATGGTCTCCCCGGCTTTCTCCATGAGCCTTTCCGGCTGGCCGGTCTGGGGGTAATAGAGCGGTATATACTCTCCGTTTTTTCCCGCGATGATGGTTTTGATATCCTCGCCGGGCGAGAGGGTCACCAGCGACGCGAGCGGCATGCGAGTGCGAGATCCGTCGGCCGGGTACCCATGCACCAGTGTTTGCTGCAATACCTCCTGTATGGATTGCTGCTTGCCCGTTATGGAAATAGGAAGGTATTGCTGGAAGGAGCGCAGTACCGCGACCTGGTTGTCTCGGAACGCCGTCCTCAGCGTGCGCGACACCTCCTGTCGCGACACGCCGTAGAGCAGCAATTTTTCGCGGTCTATGGTGATCACGAACTGTTGTTCAAACGGTACCTGTTCAGCCCGCTCGCCCGTGGCCGCGGCCAAGCTCTCTTCCATCTGCCTGACAGCGGCCGGGTGGGGTATCTCTTCCCTGTTCTTGGGGTAAAGTTGCACGATTACCTCCGCCTCGCTCGTGTCGAATATTTTCTCGAAGATATTCTCCGGCGGGTAGAAGGTCACCACGGCGGAGGGGTGGTGGTATCGTATCCATTCCTCGACCCGCGTTTCCAGCGTCGCGATCCCCGAGGGCTTGTCCGTTTTCAGGTATAGCTGTGCCTCCGTGGCGGTCAAGTCGTTGTCCTTGTCCAGTAAGTACTGCCGCTGCCCTATGTACGCGGCGTTCTCCACCGCGTGTCCTTCCGTAGCCTGTAGCAACCCCGCCACGCGGCGCGCGTTCTCGTCCACGTGAATATTCTCGTTCCACTCCACCGTGACGATGCTCTCGGTATAACTTATCTCGGGCATGCTTGTCTTGGGCATGACCTTGAAAAGGAGGGCGCAGAGGGGGAGGGCCAAGACCAGGAGCACGGTGAAAAACACCTTGTGCTTGAACACGAACCGGATGCCATTATCGTACGCGGGAAAGATCACCCCGTCAATCTTTTTTTGCGTGGTAGCGAAGAATCCCTCTATCTTTTTATTGCTGAATTTTTTCCCGTACGCGATCTTGTAGAGTACCGGCAGCAGGATAATCCCGGTAAGGTACGAAACAAACATTCCCACCGTGACCGCGAATGCCTCCGCGTAGAAGATGGCTCCCGCGATGCCGCTCATGAATACCAACGGCACGAAAACCGAGATAGTGGTGAGGGTGGAGCTAAAGATGGGCATGATCACCTCCTTGGTTCCTTTCTCGCAAGCGTCGTCCAGCGAGTATCCCTGTTTCCGGTATTGCGTGATCACGTCGGTCACCACGATAGAGCTGTCAATCATGTTTCCCAGCGCGAGGATCAGCCCCGAGAGGGTGATGATGTTGATCGACTGCCCGAAGAGGAAGAAAAATATAAACGTGGTGATCAATGCCGTGGTCATGCTGATCCCGATGATCAGCGGCGATTTCCCGTCGCCGAGGAATAGCAGCGCAACGATAAACACCAGTATGAATCCCATCACCAGGTTCTCCTGCAGGTTAGAGATCGTGTAGTCGAGCAGTTCCGTCTGGTTCCGGTTCACGGTAAACTCCACGTCGGGGTAGCTTCTTTGGAGATTTCGCAGTGTCTTGTCCAGCGAGTGGCGTAGATTCTTCATGGTCTCGTCCGCCTGCTTGATCACTCCCAGGGTGATGGCTCTTTTCCCGTTAATAAGCGACATCCCCGATTCGGGTTGCCTCGCGACCTCAACCCGCGCAAGGTCTTTGAGTTGGAAAAGCCGTCCTTCCTTCTCCAGGTAGATATCCTGCACGTCTTCGGGGGTACGCAAAAGGGACGAGAACTTGATGTTGTACTCCTGGTAGCCATCCCGCACGATCATGCTTCCCGGCTCTATATTGTTGGCCGCGAGCACCTCTTCTATATCGCCCGTGGTGATGGACGCCGATTCCAGCATGGCGGGGTCGGGCACGACCTGCAGGTGCTTGTACATCAACCCCGTTATATCGGCCATGGCTACCTCGGGCAGTTGCTCGATACGTCGTTTGACCACGTTATCGGCAAACTCCGACAGTTCCAGGAACTGCTGTTCATCGGTGGGAGAGTAGGGAGAGTCGCTTTCCAAGGTAAGGTTCAGGTAAAACACCGGCAGGTCTGTCGCGCTGGCCTTGATCACTCTCGGGCGGCGGAAATCGCGCGGCAGGCTGTTCATGGCCGCGTCAATCTTCTCGTTCACCTCGATGAAGGCGAGGTCGGTATCAGTGCCGTAGTCAAATTTCAGCCGGATGATGGCCGAGCCGTCCCGCGTTTCGCTTTGAATGTCCCGCAGCTTGCCCACCTGCATCAGCTGCCTCCGGATGGGCTTGACCACCGTGTTCTCCAGTTCGCGCGCCGAGGTGTTGTCGCCCGTCACCTGTATGGTTATCTCCGGGATGGCGATATCGGGCAGCAGCGACACAGGCAGCGTGTTATAGGTAATGATACCAAGGATCACGCATGCCAGGAACAGCATCATGACCGAGACGGGGCGTTGCAGGATGGCTTTAATCATCGTTACTTCTTTCTATATCATCAATGACCGTGACGGGGGCCTCGTGTGCCAGGTTAATATTGCCGCCGGTAATGATCCGGTCACCCTCTTTCAGGTTCTCTCCCGTGATGGTATAAGACGAGGCGTTCTCCAAACCTGTCTCCACGTAATTCCAGATGGCCTTCCCGTTCTCGAGGGTGAATACCACCTGTTTACCCGTGCGCAGGACGACCGCGCTCTTGGGTACCACCCACTGTTTACCGAGCGAGCGAAAGATGCTAACCCGGGCGTTCATCCCTTCTACCAGCCGCTCGTGGTACCCCACCGATGCCTTCACCTGCACCATGCCGTTTTTATCCACCCACGGGTTTATTTCCGACACGCGGCCCTCGATCTCCACCCCCGGCATGGAGAAAGGCGACACCACTATCTTGTCACCTGTTCGTATCATCCCCAGTTCGTTTTCCAGCACGGTAAAGGTCGTTTCGAGGCTACGCGTGTCGATGATATTGCAGAAGATCTCGGAAGGCGAGGAGAGGGTGTTTGGTTTCGCGAACAGGTTGGCGATTACCCCGCTGATGGGGGCTGTCATCGCGGCTCGTTCCAGGTTATATACCGCCATCTCGTGTTGCGTGCGTGCCGAGTTATGGCCGCTTTTTACCTTTGCCAGCTCGTCCACCTCGGCAGGTACCGCTCCCGGGTTATCCAGCCTGTATCCTTGGCCGATCAGCACGTCCTGGTATTCCAGTACGCTCCGGTCGAGCGCGTCCTTCGCTTGGCTCACGGCGTTGGCAAGGGAGTAGGTGTCGAGCGTGGCAATGAGTTGTCCTTTCTCCACGCGGTCGCCGTTTTTGACGTGTATGGCAGCGATTGCTTCGGCGGTGTGGAACTTGAGTTCCGCCACGTTCCGTGCCGAGATCTTGCCGTTGCTTACCAGCTCGTGCTCAAAATCGGTTGTCTCGAGGATCATGGTGGTCACTTCCGCCGGTCTGTCGGGTAGGAGCTGCTGGACGGTATCTTCCGGCCGATTTTCTTTTGTGTTCGTGCAAGCAACAAGTGCAATGATTACCACTCCTATCGCGTAGCATAAGATATTTTGTTTCATACATAGACGCGTTAAATTTCCTATTTTCAAAGGTAGCATTTATTTTTATTAAAGAAGCGTTAAGATTCTGTCTCAATTCTGTTTTGTTCTTTATCTTATTTTTTTAATTATTCTATCTCTTCTTAGCATACCAGAATAAGGATTCTTTGATTTCCAAATCAGCGATGCTTTTCCCACGATCAAATCGTCGGGGAGCAATCCCCAGTAGCGTGAATCCTGTGAATTCTCAACTTTATCCCCTCCCATGAAATAATAGTCATGAGAAAATGTATAAGTCAGTAACGGGACTCCTCGATCATACAACGTGTCATTTTTATCTTGAAGGAAATATCCTTTTTCCCACTCGATGATTTTTTTATAGAGCAAACCATTGATTTTATCCAGTGCGATCATATCTCCTTGTCGAGGAATATAAAATGGGCCGAAACTTTTGATATTCCAGTTCAACTCCCGATCCCAAGGAAAAGTATTATACACGCCTTCCGGGAACGCTTCCTTCGGTTTATGCCTCAAACCATACTGTTCCTTATAATTTCCAAATTGTTTCGTTGTATCGGAGTTAATGGAGTAAATGCCCTCCGTGATTCTTAGCGTATCTCCGGGGATTCCAATACAACGTTTGATAAAATACTTTGACATATCCATTTCGATTTTATCCCACTTGCCCGGGTGGGGGATATGGAACACCACGACATCGTTATTTTTAACGCGTGTAAAACCCGGTAGGCGTTTAATCTTTACTTCTTTCCCTTCCACCGCGTCGAACAGGTTGAATAACCTGGCACCGTACGCCAGTTTGTTAACTAGTACATAATCACCGGGTAAAATTGCCGGTTCCATAGAATCGGTTGGTATTTTATAAGAGCCGAAAACAAAGACACGCAGGGCAATTAAGCCGAACAAGCCAATCGAGGAATAATAAAATATGTTTAGCAAGAACTTCCCGATCTCGCGTAGTATTTTTTTCATCTTATTCAGGTATTACTCTTTTCTCTTTTCACTATTTCTTTGTATAGTTGCATATTTTTCGGTCATTGTGGTTATACGGATTGTTTAAAATAATGTTTCCATCTTCTATAAGGATATCACAACCTACCGGAATACCTGCGTATTTCCTTCCATTACAAAAACACGTTCTTCATTCCCGGAGGAATGATTTCTCAAAAAGTATAATGTACCTATTGGCACATTGTCGTAATACAAGGAGTCAGACGAGGAAGTTTGACGCCCCAATGACTTCCAGCCCTCTTGTTCGCTCGTGAAAAGTTCATAATCTTGTCCTATTTCAATGTAATTATCTCGATTCCGGGGAGAATATATGATTTCGTTTATCGTGAAAGGCATTCCTAAATCAAGCCCAGCCCATCCCTCGCTGGGAGTATCGTGATCGAACGAAGTTTCCGTTAAACCGTCAAATACATTTGTATATTCATGTGTCCCGCTATTTTGCCAACTTCCGGAAGTGCCAAGTATTGTTCCAGTCAAATAAACGGAATCAGAATAAAATTGTACTTCAGAAATATTACAATGGCTTTGAGCCGGGCCTTTATACCTTACATACCTGTACTTTTTTTGAGATGTGATCGGTACCCTTGTAAATAAACGTGAAGGAATTTCTTTTATCGTATGAAGTGTATCTGGAAAACGAAAATCAGGGTGACTGCTTCCTTCAAACACCCCGCCAACCATCCTTTTCCTAAAATTATATTCTTTTTCTATTGAAAACTTTGAAAATAGTGTCACACTTCCCCTATCTTCAGGTTTATATATTTCTAAATCTTTTGTTTGTTTATTTACAAAAAATGGATCTGTAATAAAGTCGAGTTTTCCATTCTCGAACGTGGCTAGCCTTAACACGCAACCGGCATCGATATCAAAGGTAAGTGGTTTGTTCTTTCTCGATTTACACCAATCTACGGGTACCCATTGTAACCAGGCCGGAGCACAAAGGAAAACGAGTTGATTCTTTTTCTCGTGTGTATACAATAGACTACCGGGTATGGTTAGTTTCATAAATGAGTTAGAGTATAGCTCTGTGACATCATAAAATCGATAATTTAAAAATGAAAATTGAGGTGGAATATTTTCAATGAATTTTGATAATTGATTGATAGATTTTGTGTTATGAGAAAAAGTTGTTCGATAGACTTTTGATTTCAATATGGTCCGATTGCTTATTGTTTCTGACACGTATACAATCTCATCGAGGAGATCCATTACATAATATTCGTTTTTATGGTTTTTTAGTGAGATCCACGTGTGGCTATAATTTGTGTCTCCCCTCATTGGCATGTAATCCATTGTACAAGGAATACCAGCTGATCTAAATGCAAGTAAAATAAATTGCGAGATATCCCCACAGTTCCCGGTTAGATTTTTGGCTGTTTCCGCGTCTAAGAGTGGATAACCATTCGGTCTGGTAAGCGTGAACCGGGGTGCGTTCATTGTTTTGATAATTTTTTCCCTGAAAACCTTCGCGGCTGAAACAGGATCTTCATTACTTAAGCTGTCAACAAAACTCCCGTACAATTCCAGGTATTCTTTTCGCCAATTTGTTAACTTTTCGTTCCCAATCCTGTAAGGCAAGATATATTCACAAAAATCATGAAATGAAATATTTTTTCCCCACGGCTGTTTTTGCCATACTTCGAATGCTAGATCGATATTTTCGCATAAATATGCAGAGTCGATTTCGTGGATGTCGTGTTTTATTTTGAGATTACCAATATTGAAATCTCCGTAAACCACGCCAAGTGAGTCTAATATTTCCTTTGGGTTTCTATCGCTTTCCGCGAGTAGCTTGAAATAGATAGAATGCTTATCGAGCTCTTCCCCTTCATAATAATGGTATCCCGGCATATTTTCTATCAGAAAACAAGCTGCTCTATATTTCAGGCTGTCTGCAGGTTTAGTAGAATAGCGATTTAATACTTTCTCTAACTCAGCCCTATTATCATCCGCTAAAACTAAAGCTTGTTCTAATCTATTATTTATTCCCCCGTTACAGCCCTGTAAAAGCGTAAGAGAAAAAATCAAAAAAGGAAAAACTATATGCTTCATACGAGGTGTTTTAATGTCATTTACATGTATTATTCTTATGACTTTTTTCATCTATCGCTCCACAGGTCTCATTTTTGTTATTTCTTCAACTTTATGTGCTCCAAAACTTACGGCTGCAAGGAATGCAAGACCCTCATTACGGATATATTAATTCAATTCTTTTCTCCAGTTAAAGGTAGTTATCTGATCAAGTCCAACAGCATAAATGCTATCACCCAC
>ERZ1032852.275-NODE-275-length-13355-cov-5.678947_pt1 | contig 13355 bp, 9 predicted proteins | sample MGYA00516689_ERZ1032852 | MGnify/ENA primary metagenome ERZ1032852 (study PRJEB33719, sample SAMN04262499) | wastewater metagenome | biome: rural village; feature: composting latrine chamber; material: composting feces with ash | place: El Salvador | collected...
GTAGCGCAATGGTCGTATTAAGCATTTTACTCAATCTTCTATTGTTCGTTGATAGTGGAGAAAAGCTCATCAAACCAAATGTAAAAAAGGAGAGTTTCTTCTATGAACGTGTGCAGGCAGTAGTTCCCGCTATTGTGCCCTACCTCAACATTTCATCATGGGACGAAATATTGCCGCAAGATATAAAAAAGCAGCTGGACACGCTGGATAAAGTTTTAGAGAGCACGCAACAAGGAGCCTCAATAGACTCAAATTATCAGAAACAGTATTTCGAAACTGACTCCATTTGATATTACCGGTTGCCAGGCAGCCGTGTATTTGTGATACAAGCGTGTTACAAAAACAAAAGCACCTGCAAGATTTCTTGCAAGTGCTTAATTATTAAGTGGTCCCAACTGGGCTTGAACCAGTGACTCCCTGATTATGAGTCAGGTGCTCTAACCAACTGAGCTATGGGACCTAAAGCTTGACTACAGTTATTATTTTTCTGTAAAGCAAGTGCAAAAGTAATCATTTTATTCAAAAGTACAAAGCAAACATTGAAATAAAATAAAGGTTTTACATTTATATAGTTCTCCAAAATACAAATCCAAAGGGTCTCTCCCCTGTTACGCACAATATAATATTGAGCAAATAAGAGAGAAAAATCAAACAAAGTAATATATTATCTATGCTTTAAGTGACAAAATGATGTTTAATAGCACAAAATAATATATCTTTGCGTCCTGTTAAACATATAAAACATATACATATATCAGAATGCTTACAGTAGAGAAAATTGGCGGAACATCCATGTCTCAATTTCAGGATGTACTTCACAACATCATAAAAGGCAACCGCAAAGAAAATGAGCTATATAACCGCATATTTGTGGTGTCGGCTTATAACAATGTTACTAACTGGTTGCTTGAACACAAAAAAACCGGAGAACCCGGCATCTACGAGAAGTTTTTGAACGGAGAGGACTACAGCAGTGCGCTTGATTCGCTTTGTCAAAGACTGTTGCTAATAAACGACGGTTTTGCCGATATAGGTCTAGACCTTAAGGAGGCACGCGACTTTATCAGGTTCAGAATTGATCAGTCGAAGACATTACTATATAGCCTGGGTAAAGTCCTTGCATCTGGATATGTAGATATGACCGACATTCATTTGGCAGCAAGAGAAATTCTGGCATCTATTGGTGAAGCTCACTCAGGATGGAACTCGGCTAATATACTTAACAATAACGGCATCAATGCAAGATTTATAGATCTATGCGGGTTCAACGACAACGAACCACTTACAATCGATCAACGCATTCATCGCGAATTTGCGGGAGTTGATTTTAGCAACAAAGTTTGTATTGCAACAGGATACACCAAGGGAACCGAAGGCATTATGCGCGCATTCGATCGCGGGTACTCCGAGGTTACATTTAGCAAAATAGCTGTGGAAGTAAATGCAGCCGAAGCTGTTATTCACAAAGAGTATCACCTCTCTAGCGCCGACCCCAAGATTGTGGGTGTTGAAAATAGCATACCCGTTGGACAGACAAACTACATTATTGCCGATCAGCTTGCCGATATCGGTATGGAGGCAATACACCCCAAGGCTGCCAAGCCTCTTGAGCTGGCAGGCATCAACATTAGAATAAAAAACACGTTCGAACCCGAGCATCCCGGCACTTTAATTTCTCGTGATTATATTTCACCCGAACCAAGAGTGGAAATAGTATCTGGTTCGCGCCAGGTCATTGCCATCGAGATTCACGACCCTATGATGGTGGGAGAAGTTGGTTTTGACAAACGCATAATGACTTATTTCCTAAACCACGGAGTGAGTTATATTCTGAAATCTACGAATGCAAACTCCATTACAATGGTAGTGTGGGACAATGAGCAAAGCAAAGAATTGATAAATGTTCTCAGCAAAGATTTCTATCAGGTTGTGGCCAAGCCCGCTGCTATCGTGAGCACTATGGGCTCAAATATTGCTATGCCCGGCTTCCTCTACAGAGCCGCCAAAGCACTGTTTGAAAGTGGGATAAACGTAGAAAGCTTCGGTCAGTCGCTCATGCAGGTAAACATGCAGTTTGTCATTGCCCGCGAAAAGTACGAAGAGGCTGTTATTGCTCTTAATGAAGAGCTGTGCCATGTTAAGGTATAACATAAATAAAGAATGGGGAAAACTCCACCCAAACTGTTTCTCGTTTCCACACAAGACAACAGGGTTTCATTTTCCCCAACTCTACAAATAGTATCAACTAGCCTTCAATAGCATGGTTGGTACAATAGTCTCTGCAAGACTACTCCGGGTCTGTTTCGGTGTTGTGATTAGATTCGTCGTTTTCGTCGTCTCGGATGTTGTCACCATCCTCGTTCGATGTCTCATCACCATCGATAGCACCTTTCTCATTTTCGTTGCGTGTTTCTCTGCTAAGCAGAATAGCACGTGACGAAATTAGAATGTTGTTCAAATCCTGACAAAGTTCATAATAGCTGTCTGCATCTTTATCCTCTGAATTAGCTTTACCCATCAGTGAAGAAAACAACATCTGCATATCAAAAATGCTGCGACTGTAAATGTCAGAGCGATCTTCCTTGTTGCGACCACGGTCATAGTTTCTGGTACTTCTAAGAGTTTCAATCTCTCCCAGCAACTCAACAGCACGCTCAAACAGGTATGCCAGATTATGCTCCTCCAATGCGTTCAATACTTCGCTACTCTCTGCGACACCCCGATTCAAAGCCACCACTGCCTCAATCATGCGCCCCTTAACCTGTGAAATCATATTCTTTCGGTTTTTACGCATCCACTGATGAAGCGTTAGAACAGACTTACTTAACTCAGGATCAGACACACCCTTCAAACCATCGACATAGCTTCTGATAGCTTTCATATAGCCTCGCATATCGCCAAACTTTGTATCGATATGCACAGAGTTAGCATGTGCTGCTGGAATCTTACTTAGTCGCTCGATATGTGAAAGATCATTACTAACAGCATTTAATCGATCGATGACGTAAGGATCCTCTACATCTGAATTACTAACTGCGCCAACCAAATCACGATAAACAACCAAAAACTCATAGTTTTTCAACTCACGCATGAATCCTGCCTTTAATCTAATAGGATTAAAATTTGGGTTATTCATAAAAAAATAATTTATGCCTTTTCAGGCGATTAATATTAAATACTACACACATAGTTAATCATGTGCGAGGTTGTATGAATTTACAATTATCCATATCAACAATGCAAAGATACGTTAATTTAACTTAATCGAAAAACAAGTAATTTTTCTGGTTATCGTCGAAGAAAAATAGAGACGCAATAACATTATTTGTGTCCAATATCGACAAATAACTTTTTAAAAGATTAGAAGTAACACAAAACATTGCAGTTAGTGTTATAATACGACCTAAAACAAAACGGTAAAGCAATATTTATAAATAAGGGTTCACTTACACAAACAGGGGAAGTCACATTAAGAACTAAAGTCTTCTTCCCACAAATGAGGGAAGGAACATGAAAAACTATTTGTTGATTCCAACAAATAGGGAAAGGAGCATGAAGATGTTAATACTATAGTCAACACTAAGTAGATGAAGCATAAAATATTAATTGCTCGCTTCAACACCTAATGGAATGAGCATTAAGATTTAAAGATTGATCCCCACATATGTGGAAAGAAGAATTAAAAAATAATTATTGGTTTCAACAAATGAGGGAAAGAAAATTAAGATGTTAAGATTGATATTGACATTCAGCAAAGACAGTATGAAAATTTATTTGCTCCTTCTCTCATTTGGGGAAAGGAGCATAAAGATGTATATGCTGTATTCCCTAAATGTGGAAGACAGCATAAAGAAATATTTGTTGGCTTCAACGAATAAGGAAAGGAGCATTAACTACTCCTCCTCATAGTCCTGAAACAGGAAATCATTATATGGAAAGCGCTGAATGTGAATCTCTTTAGCCTTTTCGTAAATAAGTTCCTTCAGCTCATCGATGTTTGTACGCTCGCGGGCAGAGATAAAGATGCAGTTATCTTTCAGTTTACTCATCCACGAACTCTTTAGCTCATCAAGCGAGATATTCTGACGAGTTTTGGGTGTCAGATCAAATTCATCTTTCTCGACGTATGAGAAAGCATCTATTTTGTTGAAGATAACAATAGTTGGCTTTTCCTCTTTGTCAATTTCAAAAAGCGTTTTCTCTACAACCTCTATGTGCTCTTCGAAAGCAGGGTGCGAAATATCCACTACATGAATAAGTATATCAGCCTCCCGCACCTCATCAAGTGTTGATTTGAACGACTCCACCAGATTAGTGGGCAACTTGCGAATAAAGCCAACTGTATCAGTGAGTAGAAATGGCAGGTTGTGTATCGTCACCTTTCTGACGGTAGTGTCGAGTGTGGCAAATAACTTGTCTTCGGCAAAGATATCCGATTTGCTAAGCAGGTTCATAAGTGTTGATTTGCCCACATTGGTATATCCTACCAGAGCCAGCCGCACAAGCTTGCCTCTGTTGCGACGCTGAACCGACATCTGCTTGTCGATACTTTGAAGCTGAACTTTGAGTCGTGCTATTTTGTCTAGAATAATTCGGCGGTCGGTCTCTAGCTGCGTCTCACCCGGTCCACGCATAATGGCGCCTCCGGCACCGCCTCCCCCACCTCGCTGACGGTCGAGATGCGACCAAAGACGGGTAAGTCTCGGCAGCAAATACTGATATTGTGCCAGTTCTACCTGAACCTTTGAGTGTGCAGTTTGAGCACGCATTGCGAAGATATCCAGAATAAGACTGGTTCTGTCAAGAATTCTCAGTTTCAGTTCACGCTCTATATTTCTTATCTGCCTTGCCGACAGCTCATCATCAAATATCACAACCCCTATCTCATTATCCTCATCGGTCACAAAGTCTCTTATTTCGTTAAGCTTACCGCTACCAACGAATGTTACCGAGTTTGCCATATCCAGTTTCTGTACAAAGCGTTTGTCTGGTACTAATCCCGCCGTCTCGGCCAGGAATGCAAGTTCATCAAGGTATTCGGTTACTTTTTCTTCGCTTTGCTCGGGAGTAATCAATCCCACCAAAACTGCCTTTTCGTTTATTATTTCACTGGTTATAAAATCTTTCATTAAGTCTTTGTTTTTGTTGTTTGTTCGTTATCATACTATCTGATTGATCTTTATATCCAAAAGCCAATGCTGAGCATGATGTTGAGCTGAGAGAAGTCCCTCATCACCTGATACTTCATTTCCAGTCCTGTTCTTACTTTATACCTCAGGTCGTACTGGAAGCCTGCACCCAGATTTAATCCGGGTCTTTGTTTCGACCAGTTGTCGGCATCGTACTCTTTCGACTCATACTTCCAGCTGGAATAGTGCAATCCAGCAATCGGATAAAAAGAAAACTCCCAGTTGATTGGAATCACGTAGTGTGTATCCATGTCAATCTCCCACATATTGCGTCCCTTGACCGGCACATAATATGTATAAGACGGTGCAAACCTTATGCTGTTGGTGTAGAAATAGTGGAAGTGAAAACCAACTCCCATACTGTTTATTTCTTTAGCATAGCCGGCATGAGCGCCCATACCAAAGGTTCCCTCATATTGAGAAAGTACTTTTGTTGTTCCCATCAAAAGGAACACGGTAGAGATGATAATGATTTTTCGCATATTGTTGAGTTATAGATACAAACTTACGTGAAAATAAAAGCTTTTCCAAGCGGATGATAAAAAATAAGCCCGCTTCTTTTAGCCATAATATAGCAATAAAAAATGATTTTCAGGTCTTGTCTCCCTTAAGTTTAGGCAAATGCCAATGATACTTGACTGCAAGCACTCTGATTAAAATAACTATGGAAGCAGTCAGCACCTCATTTACTACCAGATTTAGACCAAGAGCATGTCCTGTTACAAAGAAAACACCCCCAATCACACAGGCAAAGGCATAAATTTCTTTTCTGAAGATAAGCGGAATCTGCATAATCATCACATCGCGCAGCATTCCGCCAAACGAGCCCGTAATGGTTCCCATAATGACAGCCACCCAGGGAGCAAAGCCCATGTCGAGTGTTTTTTCGGCACCTACTACCACAAACAACCCCAGCCCTATACTGTCGAAAAGGAAAACAGTGTAGTGCAACTTGATCACTTTACTCTTAAACAAAACCACGAAAAGCATAGCAAGCAGAGTTATCCACAGATAGAAAGGATTGAGCATCCAAAAGGGAGTTACGCCGATAAAAAGGTCCCTTATGGTTCCTCCGCCAATTGCTGTAACAAAACCGATGGTGAAAGCTCCAAACAGGTCGAAGTTTTTGGATGCTGCATGACGCACACCGCTTATGGCAAAGGCAAAAGTTCCGATGAACTCAATAATGTCAAAAAACTGAATATTCTCAAAAAACTGCATAAACAAGCTTTTATTAAATAATCATCCCGCTCCCAATGCAAAGATGATTGTCTTTGTCGTAAACAACTCCAAACTGCCCTGCGGCAATTCCCTGGATGGGCTCATCCGAATGTATCTGATAAAGGTCGCCCGTTCGGGATATTGTCCCATGCAGGAATTCAGGCGTATGTCTTATTTTGAAAGAAACCTCTTTAGTATCATCAAAATCGCCCCATATATCTTTTGTGATAAACGAGAAGCCTTGCAAATCAACCACATTTCCATACTGTTGTTTGGTGTCATAACCTTTTGACACATAGATAATATTTCGGTTCACATCCTTTTTAATCACAAACCATGGTCCGCCGCTAAGTCCCAGACCTTTTCGCTGACCAATGGTGTGGAACCAGTATCCCTGATGTCTTCCCAGTATATTCCCTGTTTCAAGTTCCACTATCAATCCCTCTTTTGTTCCAAGATAGCGTCCGATAAAATCGTTGTAATTGACCTTGCCAAGAAAGCAGATTCCCTGACTGTCTTTGCGCTGCGCCGAAGGCAAATTGTTGTCAATTGCAATTTGTCGCACTTCCGACTTTAGCAGATTGCTAATCGGAAACATAAGCTTGGACACCTGCACATAACTTATTTGTCCCAAAAAGTATGTTTGATCTTTCACATGGTCTTTGGCAGTTGACAACCATGTTAGTCCGTCAAGTTCTGTTGTTGTGGCATAATGTCCAGTGGCTATTTTATCAAAATGATGCCCCCAGTTTTGCTCAAAGGTTCCAAACTTTATCAATTTGTTGCACATCATATCGGGGTTAGGCGTAAGTCCCCTTTTCACAGAGTCGATTGTATATTTCACCACACTGTCCCAATATTCCTCATGTAGCGAAACTGTTTCGAATCTGCATCCATACTTTTTGGCAATGTAAGACACAATCTCGATATCCTCCTCCGACGGGCAATCAATATAACCGTGTTCATCTTCCATCCCAATTTTAATATAAAAAATGGTTGGATCATAGCCCATCTCTTTCAGCTGATGAACCACTACCGAGCTATCTACTCCTCCTGATACTAATGCTGCAATTTCCATAATGCCTTGAATTTTCGAACACAAAGGTAGCCAATAACAATTAAAATAAAGAGTGATAGAGGGTGCCGTTTCGTTTAAAAATTTTAATTTTGCACTTCCTATTCATAATTAACATGACAACAACCAAACAAACTCACCCCAAAGGGCTTTATTTTATCTTCGTTACCGGCATGTCGGAACGATTCAGCTATTATGGTATGCGTGCCATTTTCACGCTCTATCTTATCAACGCATTGATGCTCGACAAAGAGCTGGCATCAGCAATATATGGCAATTATACGGGGCTTGTCTATCTCACGCCACTTATTGGCGGTTATGTTGCCGACAGATATCTGGGCATGCGCCGCTCCATATTCTGGGGTGCACTCATGATGGTTCTCGGACAGGTGCTTATGTTTTTCAGCGCATTTTATTTCGAGAATATTGAATTGGCAAAATGGCTGATGTACGCAGGACTGGGAGGATTAATCTTTGGAAATGGTTTTTTCAAACCCAACGTATCGTCAATTGTTGGCAAACTGTATGAACCCGGCGACAAACGCCTTGACTCTGCCTATACAATTTTCTATATGGGTGTAAACGTAGGTGCATTTATGGCACCGCTAGCCTGCGGATTTCTGGGAGATACGGGAAGACCCGAAGACTTTAAGTGGGGTTTCCTCGTTGCTGCAATAGCAATGGTGTTGAGTTTGATTTTCTATGTGTTGCGTCAAAACAAATATTTGGTTGACTATAAGGGCGAGGCGATAGGTATCATACCGGCACAAAAGGATGAAAGTAACCAGACTGCAGAAAGCAAAAACGGAGAAGATGAAAAACTAAATATCAAAAAACTTCTGGTGTGGATGCTGGTAGGTGCAGGTCTGTTCACTCTGTTTTATCACTGGTTTGAGGGCGATCTAATAGGTGCTGTGATTTACGCGGCATGTATTGTGATTCCCGGGTTTGTTATTTCAGACAAATCTCTGTCCTCTATTGAGCGACAACGAATTCTTGTGATTTATATCATAGCATTTTTTGTAATTTTCTTTTGGGCTGCTTTTGAGCAGGCAGGTATTTCGCTTACCTATTTTGCCGACGAGCAGACAAATCGCAATATAATGGGCTGGACAATGCCCGCAAGTTGGTTTCAGTCATTCAATGCTATTTTCGTAGTGCTTCTTGCACCACTGTTCTCAACACTGTGGCTCAGACTGGGACAAAAGAACATGGAACCTGCCTCTCCTACCAAGCAGGCTATTGGACTCTTCCTCCTATCTCTTGGCTATCTGCTGATTGCTGTTGGAGTAAAAAACGTAGAGCCGGGTATGAAAGTTAGCATGCTGTGGCTCACAGGACTTTATTTTATCCACACAATGGGAGAGCTGACTCTGTCGCCCATTGGCCTCTCAATGGTCAACAAACTGTCGCCTGCACGTTTCGCCTCTCTTCTTATGGGAGTGTGGTATCTTTCGATGGCTACAGCCAACAAACTTGCAGGTTCACTTAGCTCACTATATCCCGAGCCGGGCAGGGTTAAAAACTTTTTAGGTTTTGAAATAGCAGGACTCTACGATTTCTTTATGATTTTTGTAGTTATGTCGGCTATCGCATCCGTAATTCTTTTCATACTATCGAAATGGCTTCAGAAGCTTATGCACGGCATAAGATAGAAAGCTGCTTGAAGTATTGTGACAATAATGTAATAAGTTGAAATAAAAAGTTGATGCTTTAAAAGTTTTTTTCTAACTTTACGGATTGATATGGTGGAAATCTGTACCAACTATTATCATTTCACGACTGCAAAGCCTTTACGCGGCTGAATGTGGTTGTTTTCGGGGAGTGCCCGACTACGCTTAGTAAGAAAAAAAAACTATATAAATGACCTACAAATGGAATTATCTAACCCTAACAACCGAACAAAAGAATAAGAAAGATGAACTAACGAAAGAAATAAAAATTGATCCCGTACTGACTGAGCTTCTGCTAAAAAGAGGTATATCAACAGCCGAAGAGGCTGAAAAATTCCTACACCCAAGCTTGGACGACCTTCACGACCCGTTTTTGATGCCTGATATGGAAAAAGCCATTATGCGAATAGAGCAGGCACTGGGGAACAAAGAGCGAATCATGATTTACGGTGATTATGATGTGGACGGTACTACGGCTGTTTCGTTGGTTTATAAATTTTTGAGGAAGATAACCAATAACATTGATTATTACATTCCTGACAGAGAGGATGAAGGGTATGGCATATCAATACAAGGTATTGATTATGCTGTTGAGACAGATGTCAAGCTGGTTATAGCTCTTGACTGTGGCATTAAAGCTATTTCGAAAATAGATTATGCCAATGAAAAAGGACTTGATTTTATTATCTGTGATCATCACATGCCCGACGAAGAATTGCCTCGGGCAGTAGCAGTAGTTAACGCAAAGCGCAAAGACTCCATCTATCCCTACAGCGAGCTATCCGGCTGCGGAGTGGGATTCAAGCTGGTACAGGCATTCTCAATAAGAAACGGATTCGACTTTTCTGAGATTGAGCCATTACTGGATTTAGTGGCAGTAAGCATTGCTGCTGACATCGTCCCCATTACTGGCGAGAACAGAGTGTTGATGCACTATGGTCTCAAACAGCTCAACGCTAATCCCAGTTTCGGTCTGAGAGGCATTATTGAGATATGCGGATTAAACAAAAAATCGATTGCCGTAAATGACATCGCATTCAAAATAGGCCCGCGTATCAATGCTTCGGGACGTATGATGAACGGGAAAGAAGCAGTTGACCTTATGCTTGCCGGCGACATGAGTCAGGCACGAAAAAAATCGTTAAACATTGACAAATATAACGAGGACAGGCGCGAGCTTGACAAGAGGATAACCGATGAGGCTATCGAATATGTCAACAATGAATATAATCTTGCTGAACAAAAGAGCATTGTCATTTATGACGAGACATGGCACAAAGGCATTATAGGCATTGTAGCTTCTCGACTCACGGAGAAGTATTTCCGCCCTGCTGTGATACTCACCAAATCAGGTGACGACTATATTTCGGGATCAGCACGCTCGGTAAATAATTTTGATGTTTACAAGGCAATAGAGTCATGTAAAGACTTGCTTGAGAACTTTGGAGGACATACTTATGCGGCGGGACTAACCCTAAAGGAGGAGAATCTAGCCGAGTTCAAACGTCGATTTGAGTCTATTTCATTTGAGGAGATTGAAAACAAGTCTATGCAGCCACAAATCACAGTGGATGCAGAGATTACACTGGACAAAATTACACCTAGGTTTGTAAATCAGCTGGCACTCTTCAGTCCGTTTGGCCCCGATAACGAAAATCCTCTATTTGTAACAAAAAGAGTCTATGACGCTGGTGGCAGCAAGTTAGTAGGCAAAGGATTTCATCATATTAAGCTGGAACTGATTGACGAAACTGTTTCAAAACCAATGCAGGCTATTGCTTTTAGTTCTGACACATACTTCAAACGGATCAAAGAAAGACAACCCGTCAATATATGCTACACCATCGAAGAGAACAAACATGGTGCCAACAGCTATACCCAGTTAATGGTTAAGGATATTCAGGAATAACAAAACATCATGGATATCATGGGCAACGAGATGTTTCATAATATTCTGAAGGAATACTGGGGCTACGATTCGTTCAGGCCCCTTCAGCTGGATATCATCGAATCAGTCTGGGAAGGCAAAGATACCCTTGGGCTGATGCCCACGGGAGGAGGAAAATCACTAACATTTCAGGTACCCGTCATGGCCATGGAGGGTATCTGCTTGGTGGTTACGCCACTTATAGCATTAATGAAAGACCAGGTTGACAATCTTCGCCAAAGAGATATAAAAGCGGCTGCCATATACTCAGGTATGTCGCGACAGGAAATAATCACCACTTTGGAAAACTGTATCTTTGGTGATTACAAATTCCTGTATGTATCGCCCGAAAGGTTATCATCTGATATTTTCCTGGCAAAACTGCAAGCCATGAATGTATGTTTGCTTGTGGTTGATGAGTCTCACTGTATATCGCAATGGGGATACGATTTCCGCCCTTCATACCTGAAGATAGCAGGAATAAGAGATTCACTGCCGGGAGTGCCAACTCTTGCACTTACGGCAACTGCCACCCCTGAGGTTGTAAGAGATATTCAGGAGAAACTGCACTTCAAAAAGAAAAATCTCTTCCGAACGAGTTTCGAGCGGGAAAATCTCGCTTATGTGGTCAGAATGGCTGAAGATAAGATTGCACAACTGAAAAACATATTAACCTCCGTAGGCGGTACTGCCATAGTGTATGTGCGCAGCAGAAAAAAGACAAGAGAAGTAGCCCTTGCTCTACGCGATGACAGAATTTCGGCAGATTTTTATCATGCAGGATTGACTCACGAAGAGAAAACTCTCAAACAAAATGCATGGAAGGACAATCAGTGCAGGGTAATGGTTGCAACCAATGCCTTTGGCATGGGTATAGACAAAGCTGACGTAAGAGTTGTGATTCACTTAGACCTCCCCAACTCACTGGAAGAATATTATCAAGAGGCAGGTCGTGCAGGTAGAGACGGACTTAAGTCATATGCTGTCGTGCTTTTCAACGGCAAGGACACACAGATGCTTAAAAAGCGTATAAGTGATTCATTCCCCGACAAGAAGTTCATTGTAAGAGTTTATGAAGCCCTTGGGAACTACTATCAGGTAGCCGTAGGATTCGGTTATGGCAATACTTACGATTTCAACCTTCATGAGTTTTGCTATGCTTATGAGTTTTCATTCCTGCAGGCACATCATGCACTCAAGATTCTTGAACTGGCGGGATATATTGAATATACCGAAGAGGTGGACTCAAGATCAAGGGTACAGTTTCTGGTTACACGCAACGAGCTTTACACTCTAAATCTTTCACAAGACAATGAACAACTAATCTACACCATTTTAAGAAATTATACAGGGGTCTTTTCAGACGACGTTTATATTGACGAGGGAATGCTGTCAACAATCTTAGGGAAATCACGCAATGACATCTACGAGATGCTTACCCAATTGTCTAAATCAAGGCATATTAAATACGTGCCACAGAAGAAAACACCATATATCATTTTCAGCACATCGCGCGAAGACACACCATATGTTTCAATTCCCAAAGCCGTGTATGAAGACAGAAGAAATCGCTTTGAAAAGAGAATTGACTCTATGATTGACTATGTTGAGAGAACAGATGTGTGCAGAAGCCGAATGCTGTTGATATATTTTGATGAAAGGGAAGCGAGAAACTGCGGACAGTGTGATGTATGTCTAAGAAAAGATGAGTCGGGGTTGAGCAATCACGAGTTTTTGAAAATCAAGGAATTACTTTATGAAAAACTCAAAGAGGAGTCGCATCTGCCATTAGGGCTTCTCTCAGACGCCGTACCTGAGTATAACACAGAGAAGGTGATTAAAGTAATTCGGTTTTTGATTGACAAAGGAAGAATAACACTTAACCAAGATACAATTAGACTAAAAGACAAGAAATAGAGTCACTCATTTACTATTTGTCAATCAACCAGGTCAACACATTATCTTCAAATTATACCGTCCATAGCGATAACTAATGGGGTTAGTCCTGCTTCAATTTCTGAGTCTCTAACCTCACGAGAAGCCATACCAATGTCAGCGATACCGTCGGTAGCGCTTGTCATTCCTGTAGAGGAATCACTTTGTTGCACCTCAATATCAACATCAGGGTTAATTTCAAGATAAGCTTCCCTAAGGTTTTCCATAACAGGTGTAATAGAGCTGGAACCTGCTAGTACAACTTTGCCGGAACTCATAGAACCTGAATATTCAGGTGCATCTGACACTGGGATATAGCCGGAATCTTCAACGAC
>ERZ1032852.276-NODE-276-length-13337-cov-14.297997_pt1 | contig 13337 bp, 9 predicted proteins | sample MGYA00516689_ERZ1032852 | MGnify/ENA primary metagenome ERZ1032852 (study PRJEB33719, sample SAMN04262499) | wastewater metagenome | biome: rural village; feature: composting latrine chamber; material: composting feces with ash | place: El Salvador | collected...
GGTCCACAGGGAGAGCCAGGACCAAAGGGTGATCCTGGTCCACAGGGAGAGCCAGGACCAAAGGGTGATCCTGGTCCACAGGGAGAGCCAGGCGCTAAAGGCGCTGACGGCAAAGCGGGTGTCGCGGGGAAAGATGGGGCACCAACACAAGCCGAGTGGGACGCTCTCGTTGCCCGCGTAACAGCCCTCGAAGCAGCCAACGGATAAGGAGCCCGCAATGAAGGTCTACAGACACCACGGCCTCACCGTGCAGTACCGTGAAGGTGAACAGCCCGCCGACGCCGTACTAGTCGAAACGAAGCAGGCGCCTGCAGCCGCCAACAAACAGCGAGCAACGAAGGTGAAGGAGGCGCCCAGTGACCCAAAAGGTGAACGAGGTCCTGCCCGCAGTCAGGTTGGAGCCGCTGATAGCGGCAGCTGAACTCGCCGCTAACTCCAAAGGTGCCGTTGCCGCCGAAGACCCAAGGTTGGACGCGGCAGCGGCCGGCGCGTCCGCCGCGGTGCGCCGGTACTGCCGTTGGCACGTAACCCCTGTCATTCAAGAAACGCTCGTCCTTGACGTCCCTGGGCGAGTAATCAAGCTCCCCACCATGCACGCCGTCGATGTAGATAACGTCAAACTGTTCGGGTACGAACTCCAAGAACACGAATACTCCTGGTCACAGATGGGCGTTCTGGAGTTGCATGTGCCCGCAGAACCCAGATTCCGGGCGTTACAACTAAACCTGACGCACGGTTACGAAGAAGCGCCGGACTTGAAACAGATTGCGTCAAAAATCGCGTTATTCGCGTTGGCGTCACCCCTGGGGGTCACTCGTGAACAGGCCGGTCAGGTGTCTATCTCGTGGGGAACACAGCGTGGCATGGGGTTCGCTGAAGCCGACGAAGTCATGTTGCAGCCATACCGTTTACGGATCATGCCATGATCCTCTCCTTCGCCACAGAAACCGTGGAAGTGTTACGCCCGGCCGTCGTCCACCAATGGGGTCAGGATGTGGTGGACTGGGCGGACCTAACCGCGCACACAGTGGAAGGTTGCGCTATTTACGGGTTGTCTGGCATCGAAACGGTAGACGGCGTCGACGTTACATCAGGGCTACTCCAAGTGTTCATGCCACCCGAGGCAGACGTGAAACCCACAGACCGCATACGGACCCGCGGCCATGTGTGGGAGATGGTTGGTGCGCCAATCTTGCAGAAATCGCCGCTAGGCACCGTCTCGCACTTGGCGATCACCCTCCGCTACTGGGAAGGGAAGAAATAGTGGGTGCCGTTTCCATTCGCATAGAACTAAGCGGTCGCGAGATTCGTCGCTTTCTGCGCGACCTGCGCGCCAACCCGAAAGCCATCGAAGAGTTACGCACGAACGCGCGGCGAGTGGCGAACACAGCGGGCAGAGGTTTCGACAACCGGCAAATGCTTCGCCGTGTCAACCGTCCCGGCTTTATCGCTTACGCGCGCACACAACACGCAAAAGAAGAACAGTTACGTGACAACCGTTTAGGACGAGCAGTCGCCGCGTTGAGCAGGGGGCGCCCAAATGCGTGACTTCATCGACACGTTGGGTGTTCAACTCAAAGACACTCTGGGCGTGGACTATGCCGGTCAGGAACCGCAAAACAAGGACGATATTGCGGGCGACCTGGTTATCATTCAACGCCTCGGTGGGCTCGGTTCCCAGTACGGGCGTTCGGATAGGCCCTGGATACAGTTCACGGCGTTATCCCACACCAAACAAGGTGCGGCAGACTTGTTGCGCGAAGTGCGGCGCCTAATGTTTCAACCCAAGAGCACGTTAGGCGACTATTATGTGTACCGTGTGACGGAGGCGCTACCGCCAGAAGGTGCAACGTTACCGCGCGACCCGTTCTATCGGTATCGGGCCACGTTCGAGTTCCACGTCAGCGGACTCGCCTAGTATGTAAACACCAACAGTTAGCAAGGAGCGAGATAATGGCACTCGATCAAGTGAACGCGGATAATGCCCGCATTTGGGGGTCCGACGACGACTATGTGGCCGTCGCGCCTATCGACACGGAGTTCACGCCGCCCACGGCACTGACGGCGACCGCACCGACACCGTTCGAGGAAGTGGGGTGGATTCACCCGGATGGGTTCACGCTGACCCCAACCGATGAAGTTGCAAAACTCAAGGGTTTCCAGGGTGGCCGTGTTATTCGCACAAAGGTTACATCTTCGGAAACGAGCTTCGCGTTCCAGGCACTGGAGTCCACGCTACAAACGGTGGGTCTGGCGTTGAACATCGCCGAATCGGAGGCCACGGGTGGTGTCACTGCGCATACTCTTGCGGGTTCGCGCAAGGTGGAACGCCGCCAGTTCGCCATCGGCTTGTTCGATGGTGATGTGAAGTGGTTGCTGCATATCCCTCGCGGCGAAATCACGGAGCGCCAGGAAATCACGTTGGGCAACGAGGAAATCACGGGTTACAACCTCACGGTTGAAGTTATCGGTGATTACTACCTCTACACCGAAGGTGATCCGGGTATGGCTGCAGGTAAGAAGAGTGCACCCGCCGGCGACACCAAGAAGGCTGCCTGACGTTTTCAGACGGGTTGTGGGGTTAGATTCTGGCCCCCTAGCCCCACAACTCCCTAGTTAGCGACCAGTGGGCCAGACCAGTAAAAGGGGCAAGATATGGCAAGTGAAGGCATGAAGAAGACCAAGTCCAAGGCGACCGACACCGCGTTGCTTGAAGCGGAAGTGAAGGGCGACTTGGTTGAGGCTATCGTGCTTGGTAACAGTTACCTCGTGAATCCAAAGGCGGTGACATCTGGGCCGGCTCTGCGCGAAATGCAGACCAACGGCAACGTGTGGCCGATGTACGAGTTGATGATCCCTGACCAGGACAAACGTGACCAGTTCGAGGCCGCGCTACCCGCAGACCCAGTGTTCGGGTGGTCGGTGGAAGACTTCGGGGAGGCGTTCGCGGAGCTGTTCGCACAGGTAGCAGGAAAAAAAGCCTAGACGCGCTTTCGTTGTTGAAGGTTCGAAGCGATGAAATCGAGGCGGACTTCCAACGGTTTTACAGCATCCATCTTGGGGCACTGTTTACCGGCGAGTTAACCCTTCGCCGGTTCAGTGCCCTGTTGTTTGCCCTGCCACCAGGGGCCGCGGTGTGGCGCAACCAGGGCGGTGTGATGGCATGGAGTCAAGAAACTGCGGCAACAATGTTGGTTGCACATGCCGTCCAAACATTGCACGCTTCGCTCAGCAGCAAACCAAAGAAGGTGCCACCACCGGAACCTCCCCAGTGGGGGTACCTGGAAATCGAGGCCGCTAAGATAGAAACGTCGGAGCGTCGCCTGCAACGGCACCTCGCGAGAGTGGGGCCAGTGAAGGGATAAGGTCGTGGCCACACAAGGACATGAAATAGCAACAGCCTATGTGTCAATCGTGCCGTCGATGGAGGGCGTACAGGCTGGCCTCGCTAAAGGTTTTACGGGGGTAGCCAAGGGGCTCGCCAAAGAAGTCGATCAGATCCCTAATCGCCTGAAGCAGACTATGCAGAAGGTGCAACGCACCGTCGGCACGGGGTCGAAGTCGATCTTGGATGGCGCACTGAAATCAGTGAACGGCCTGATCCAACAAACCGGCCGGCTGGGTGCGGCGGCGTCGGGCGCGGCGGTCGACTTCGATAAGTTGCCGCGCTCGGTGCAACTGCTATCCAGACATATTGGTGGCGCTGAGGGCGCTACCCAGAAGTTCAACAGTGCTGCAGGGAAACTCAAAGGTGGAGTCCGCGGGGTCCAAGACTTCGTTTCTGGCTTCAGGGACGCCAAAGTTGCCGCAACCTCATTCGTTGGGCCAATGGCCGCTGTTGGCGCAAGTGTGCGCCACACATTCGATAAAGGCGTCAAAGGGGTCCAAGACTTCGCGGGTGGTTTCAAGGACGCTAAAGCAGCGGCCTCGTCATTCACCGGGCCGTTAGGCAAGGTTGGGGCACAGGCCAGAGTGCTGACAGACGGCTTGGGCAAAGCCGGTGTCGCCGCCCAAAAGTTGGGAATAGCGGCACTGAAACCAGCACAGAACTTTATTGCTGGTTTCCAAGACAGCAAAGCGGCTGCGTCAGCATTGACGGGTGTCATGGGGACACTCGGCGGCGTGTCACAAAGACTAGGGGAGTGGGCGAAGAGGCCAGCACAGAACTTTATTGCTGGTTTCCAAGACAGCAAAGCGGCTGCGTCAGCATTGACGGGTGTCATGGGGACACTCGGCGGCGCCGCGCAAACAACCTCGCGGTTCATTGGGGATAACTATAGGCAGGTTATGGCGGTCACGACGAGCGCTATAAAAACTGTTGGGCCCGCTGCTGGGGCCATGTTCCAGGGCGTCACCGCTGGCTTTGCGAGACTGACAACTGGTGCCGTGAAGGGCGGCATGGCTATCGTCCAGGGTGTCACTGGTGCCATGAAGGACATAGGTCAACAGGCGAAGCAGGCGCTTGCGGGGCCCGCCACCGTCGCTGTAACCACGGGGGTGGCCGCAATCGGTGTCGCACTCAAAAAAGGTTTAGGACGCCTCAACACCATCGACGTGGCCCGTCAAAAAATGGCTGGCCTCGGATTGACCACGGCACAAACCGCGGACGTCATGAAGTCGGCAGAGAACGCGGTTGTCGGAACCATGTACGGATTAGACGCAGCCGCCACCGTCGCTTCGGGAGCGGTCGCCGCGGGCATCGCCCAAGGTGAACAGCTCGATAACACGATGAAAGCCATCGTGAACACGTCGGCCGCGTCAGGGCGCGCCATCGAAGACGTCGGGTATATCTTCAACAAGGTTGCCGCCACTAATCAGGCATACACGCAGGAAATCAACCAGATCGCCCAGTCCGGTATCCCAATCTGGCGTGAACTCGCTAAAGTCATGGGCGTATCGGACGGCGAAGTTCGCAGCATGGTTTCATCGGGCGCAGTTACGTTCGAAATCTTCCGTGAAGCCGCGATGAACGCCACGGGTGACATAGCGGAAGCGATGGGAAAGACGCTACCCGGCGCGGTCGCTAACTTTGGTGCTGCCTTGGCGCGTATCGGACAGAACCTTTTCCGTGGCTCCGAAACCGTGGGGCCCGAGGGCGAAGTCCAGATGACGGGCATCTACCAGCGTCTCGCGCCGCTGGTGATCGCGGTCACGAAGGCTATGAAGCCGTTGGAAACGACCGCTACCCGTATCGGGGAGGCGATAGGTGACCGACTGAACCCGTTGCTGGACAAACTGGTGGGTTGGCTAGAACGGTTCACTGACCGCGCCAAACTTGCAGAAATGCAAGCAAAAGCGCTGGGTCGCCCAATAGAGTCAATGGCGGGTGGCGCCGAACTTCTCAACAAGGTCATGGGGCAGAGCACTAACGCCTTCAATGGCGTCTTAGATGTTCTAAAGCCACTTTCGATGGCGCTGATTCCGTTGGGCGCGGCGGGTATGGCGCCATTGTTGCAGATGTTCGGTCGTTTCCGTCCACTGTTGGGGCCGATTCCCATGTTGCTAGGGGCGTTGGGATCGTCCGCATCCATCGCTGCTTTCGCACTTGTTGGCTTGTCAAAGGCGGACCCAAGCAAAATGTTGGTTGGGTTCGAGAGTATCGTTGCGGCGATCCCGGCGATCGTGGACAAGATGGTTAGCCACATGGTTACGTTGGCAACTCGGTTGTTGCCCGCGTTCCTGGAGGGCCTACAAACGAATCTGCCCATATTGGTAGCCGGTTTGACGGAGGTTGTGGCTGCGATCCTAGAGGCGTTTGGTAGTAAGTCAACGATCCTACCCGGCATCTTCTATAGCATCTTCCAGTCGATAGCTGACACTATTACCGTGCTGGTGCCCCAGGTAGTGACGGTACTGACAACGCTCGTACCCATGCTCGCGCAGGTGCTACTCGCCAACGTGCCTGTCATGTTGGACGCCGCCGTGACCCTTTTGTACGCAATAGTCGAAGCAGCCCAAGCGTTGATCCCCGCGATAACCCAAATGGCGTTCACTATTGTCACCGACTTCGTTGAGGCCCTAATGAGTTACCTCCCGAAGTTCATCACCGCAGGCATTGAGTTGGTGACGGGGTTCGCACAGGCCATTGTTTTGCGCATCCCAGAACTGTTAGCGGGAATGACACGCCTAATGAACGCCGTGGTGGGCGGCATCATCCAAATGGTGCCCCAACTGGTGACGGCGGTCCTTACGGCCATCCCGCTCTTGGTAGACGCAGGCTTAGCCGTGATTCAGGGCTTCGTGTCGTCACTTGACGGATTCACAGACATGCTAGGCAACGCAGTGCGCGAACTGCTGCCCATGTTGGTGCAATACGTTGTTCAGGGTGTCCCCATGCTGATCGACGGTGCCGGCGTTCTCTTCACAGCACTATTGACTGCGCTTGAAGACGTAGTTGGGAATCTGTTGCACGCGGTAACAGATTTGGTTCCCAATGTGGTTACGGCGTTGGTAGAGATGCTCCCGACCCTAATCAACGGTGCCATAACCTTGTTCACGGGCATTATCAAAGCGCTCGGAACTATTGTTGGCACGATCGTCTCAATGACTTCCACGCTGGTCCGCGACCTTGTAGGGGCATTGGTGAAGTCGGCGCCCCTCCTGATCCAAGGTGCCGTCGCCTTGTTCCAGGGGCTACTCGTTGGCCTAGCAGAAACCGTGGGCGCCCTGGTCACAATGATAAGCGAAATGATTATGCCGCTCGTGGGAGCGCTGGTGGGCTTGCTCCCAGCACTTTTAGAGGGCGCGATAGAACTGTTCATGGCGCTCGTTCAAGCCGTCCCCGTGGTGCTGTTCGCGTTGATCGACACTATCTCGGCGATGGTCATGCCCATCCTAGAGGCGGTGCTCGAGATGCTGCCGGCGCTCCTGGACGCCGCAATCACATTGTTCCTGGGGTTGGCGCAAGGCGTGGTGGCGGTACTCCCAGAGTTGCTGATCGCTCTACAAATGGTGCTACCGGAAATCTTGGGCACCCTTACCGCGATGATTCCCTACCTGTTGGGAACCGCGATCGAGTTGTTTATGAACTTGGTGCTTGCCGTCATCGAGATACTACCCGATCTGTTGCAGACCATTATCGGGTTGCTACCGGAGATAGTCGCAACCATTATCAGCATGGTCCCCGACTTACTCATGGCGGGAATCGCCTTGTTCTTCGGATTAGTGAAAGCCATCCCGGAAGTGCTTGAGCCATTAGGTGAGGCGCTCGGTGACCTATGGCAGCACATCAAAGACTTCTTCGCTGAACTACCTGCCAAGATGGTTGAAATCGGTAAAGACCTACTCCAAGGGCTCACTGACGGCATCATGGGCGGGATCAAGTCCGTTGGGGAGGCCATCGGGAACGTTGGTAGCAGCATCGTCAGTGGCATTACAGGTTTCCTCGGTATCCACAGCCCCTCAAAAGTCATGGCAGAAATCGGTGGGTACATCACCCGTGGTCTCGCTGAAGGTATTGATGATTCGACTGCGGGCGTTCAGTCCGTGAACCGCTTGAGCGCTCAAGTGTTGGCAGCCATGCGACTAATGCAGACGCAGGTCAGCAAGGTCGCAACGACCATTGGTGCCAGTATCGGAAACATCCTTACCTCGCTGCAGCGCCTCATGAACGTCATGAAAGGCCAGTTTCGCGCTACCGTTGTGAAGGAAGTGCAGGGCGTAGCCAACGTATTCAAGTCGGACTTCCCCCGAGCCGTCACCCAGTCAGTCGCAGTCCTGCGAACCACCCTGAGCGCCTTCACGAAGTGGTTCACTAGCACGTTCGCGGGAACACTGCGGAGTGTGGTCGCTTCTTTGACGACACAACTACGCACCCAGTTCTCCTCATTCAGTAGTTGGTATGCGGCAACATTCACGAAGGTCTTGTCATCTGGGACGAACAACCTGGTTACGGGTATGCGGGGAGCCTTCCAAACGTTCCTCACCTGGTTCAAAGGGACGTTCACGAACGGGTTGCTGACCGCGATCACGCAGATTCGGAAGGCTTTCGTTGATCTTCCTGGCGCGGTTTCAACAGCGTGGTCGAGGATCAAAGCAGGGACCGCTATCCCCTCTAACTTTGTGATCCAAACGGTTTACATGAGCGGTGTCCGCAATGCAGTGAACACCATAGCGAAAGCGGTGGGCGTAAAAACTACGATGCCCGCGGTGAGCAAGATTGCTTACGCAACTGGTTCGGCTGGCATCCTCCCTGGTTACACGCCGGGTCGTGACGTTTACGACTTCTACAGTCCACAGGTCGGCCACTTGCGGCTTAGTGGCGGCGAGGGAATCCTCCGACCAGAGGTTGCGCGCGCCCTCGGCCCGGAGACAATCAATGCGTGGAACGCGTCGCGGGGCCGCGATCTTGGCGGCTACGCGAAGGGTGGAATACTCAACTACCTGAAGAAGACGAAGAGTGGCTGGTCGGTGAACACTGACGGTGGCTTCTTGGGGGACATTTACTCAGACCCGGCTGCTGGCATGAAAGCGCTGGTTACGGACCCCGCGAAGGAATACGCGAGCCGCGCTGGGGGCGCCACGTTCGGCGCGGCCATGGGTGCCGCAATGACGCGGGTTGCTAGCAGTGTCGCATCCGAAATGGCGTCAAAGATTGAGGCGATCCTCCCTGACGAAGCCGACCTGGGGTCAACAGGGTTCACACCAACTGGTTCCGTAATGGGCTATCAGGCGATGGTTGCGATCCTCAAGAAAGCGTTCCCAGGTATCACGATCACGTCAACATACCGGCCAGGTGCGATCACAGCGACGGGTTACAAGTCGCTTCACGGCATGGGTCGCGCGGTGGACATGACTCCGTCGATGCAGATATTCAACTGGATCAAAAAGCACTTCCCGAACTCCACGGAGATTATTTACAGTCCTGCTGGTGCCGGCCAGGTGTATAAGGGTCGCCCGTACCTCTACCCGGAACCAACCCGGTCTATGCACTTCAATCACGTCCACTGGGGGATGAAGGGTGGGGGGGTCGTCCCGAACCTTTACGATGATGGTGGCTGGTTGCAGCCAGGCTTAACTTTGGCGGAAAATAAGACGGGTAAACCTGAGCCGGTTTTCACGTCGTTGGAGCAGGCGCGCGGCCTCGTTGGGGGGGTGCGGGATGTGTACTTCCAAGTAGATGTGTCCGAAGTCAGAGATATTGCGGAGGCAGCAGACGTGATGAAAACGCTAGATCGCAGGATCAGGATGGGGGTGGCCCATGGCGTTGGCAGCACCTAAAAATCCGCGGTGGGACCGGCTCTCAGACCAGGACGTAACAATCAAGTGGGACAAGGTTACGGGTGCCACTAAGTACCAGATTGCAATGCAAACTGGCGGTGCCGCTAATGCCGTGAAGGATACGGGGTGGACGCCTACGGGCACGTCGTTCACGGCGCGCCGTTTCCGGGTGAATAGTGGTTTCCGGTTCGCCATTCGCGCGTGGGACAACAAAGGTAATGCTGGCCCTTGGAGTGATTTCACGCCCTGGTTTTACACGCCGCCCCCGAAGGTCAACATGCCGTCTGTGAAGGTCACGGCGGAGGGCCTTTTGGTGTCGTGGTCGCGGGCTGGCACTTATTACACGCAGGGCGCTGAAGTGCAGGTTGAGGGTGGGGCCACAACGGTTCTGGGGAACGGGACCGTGGGCGCCGCCCCAACCAGCGTGTTGCTTGCGGTCATGGGCTTGGGTGTGCGTGTACGTGTGCGCGGCTTCGTGGGAGCCTCTGGCGCGCAGTCCCGCGTGTTTGGGGCGTGGTCGGACTGGTCGGCTCCGGTGAATGCTTTGACGGCCCCGAATGCGCCGTTGTTGGTGTCTCCTACTGGGTTCGCGCCGTCATGGGCGGCGACCGTGTTTGAGTGGAAACATCAGCCCACGGACTCGACGGCGCAAACTGGGGCGGAGGTCCGCTACCGCCAGGATGGTGGCGCGTGGACCACTAAGACGGTGACGACCGCGCAAACATTGTCGGTGGCTTCGTTGGCGGTGGGTTCCTATGAATACCAGGTTAGGACTAAGGGCCTTAGTGGGGTGTTCGGTGACTGGTCCCCTGTCGCCGTGTTCGTGGCGATAACACGCCCTGTCGTGGCGGTGACTACCCCGGATAAAACGCTTTCGCGGCTCACCGCGAAGTGGTCGTGGACGCAGGCTGAGGGGCTCCCACAGTCCAACGTGATTGTGACTCTGCTTCAGGGTGGCGACATTGTGGAGCAGCGTCGTGGGACGGGTCCCGCAACGAGCACCGTGTTTGACGTGGTGCTCAAGAATGCGACTGCGTATCAGTTGAGGGTTGAGGCGGCGTGCAGTGGTTTGTACGCGGCAGCGAAAACCGTGTCTTGGACGACCGAGTTCGTTGGGCCCGCAACACCAACCATTAGCGCAGTATGGAAAGAGACTAGCGGATACCACGAAATCACGGTGGCCCCTGGTGTGGGAGGAACCAAACCAGCCGTAAGTATGGATGTTCACCGTGATAGCGGTGATGGTTGGGAGCTGGTTGCCGAAGGGCTAACTCCCACGCAGCATGTGCTCGCCGATTACCTTGGCGTCACCTACGGCGACAACACATACCGAGTCACAGCGTGGGCGAGCGACGGCGGGACTACGTCAGCCGAGGTCACAGTTCAGACGCGTTCGGACTATATGTGGGTGAGTTGGGAGAACGAAAACGTTGCCATCATGTATAACTCGTCAACGACATACGCCCCAAAGAAGCATGACGCCTCCCTCGTTTATTTTGATGGTGAGGAAAAGCCCGTGCTGATTGAAGGCGAGGGCGTGTCGAGGGTCGCGACGGTTACGGGCACGCTCATACCGGAATGGATGGCGGAAGACGGGGAGGTTACTGCGCGCCAGGCCAGGGAAAAGCTGGAGGAGTGGGTTGTGGGTCCGGGCATACTTCCAACGCTTTCCACCCCGGAACGACTGGTGATAACCGGGAAACTGGACGCCCAGTTTTCAGCGGACACGGGCGGTTTGCCGCAGGTGCAACTCACCATAGAAGAGGCCAGGTAAGGGGTATTCGTGGCGCGCAAAGAGACGTTTCAGGCGTGGTGGTGTGAACCTGGTGGTGCAGATATTCAACAGGTCGACACGGTAGAGTCCGGCGCTGGCCAGTTGGACTGGAACACGAATGCTGACCTCAAAATATCGGGGTCGTTGCGGGTCCATGATGTGCCAAGGTGGGTGAACCCGCTTGTGCATAGGGTGCGGGTGCAGGCCACGATCAACGGTAAAGTAGCGCGTCTTGGCACGTATTGCCTAGAGCAAGAATCGGTGGCGCGAGGGAAAAGTAAGACCTCCACAGCGCTGCGTCTCCTGGACCAGTTGTTGATTCCCCAAGATGATCTAATAGTTGGGCCCTATGCGGTGAAGGCCGGAGCAAATGCGGTCGACGAGGCAGTGAAGGTAATCAAAGAGACGGGAGAAACCCGTTTTGCCATTACCAAGTCAGACAGCAAACTTGCGACTCCTCTAGTATGGGAGCCGGGAACCTCCCGACAGAAGGTCGCTAATGATTTGTTGGCGGCAGCGGGATACTGGTCGGTGCGCACTAACGTGAATGGTGACTTTGTGTTTCGACCCTACGTGCTCCCAGAAGACCGCCCAATCGCCCACAACTTCGTTGCTGGTCAAGCGTCGCTTATGCTCCCAGATTACGAACGCGAAACTAACCATGCCGGTATCCCGAACCGTTTTATTGCCGTCTCCCCACAGTACGACGAGGGCTCCAAGAAGACGCAGGACGGGAAGGAAACCGCTAAGTGGGAGGGGCTGGTTGGGGTAGCAGACCTAACGAACCCCGATTCGCCGTTCTCGATACCGAGCAGGGGGCGCGTCGTCGCTGTGTCTGAGCAGGTTGAGGCAAGTACGCAGAAGGAGATCAACAACATTGCGAAAGCGAAGTTGAGTGCGTTAGTGCAACCAACCGCGAAGATCAGCGCTACCCACGCACTAATCCCTGGTCTTTGGTTGGATGACCTAGTGTTCGTGAGGCCGTCGCACGGGTCAGTGTTTATGGCGACAGTTACACAAATGAGTATTCCGCTTCGGGCCGGAGGTTTAGTGAAAGCGCAGTGGAGGGAGGTGTTCAGCCTTGGGTGATATACAGCGTGGCTTCGAGGCACTTGTTGATGCGGCGCTCGCGGGAACGTCTACAACGCAATCGGTGTCTAGTGGCGGTATCCAGATGTTTGGCACCATCGAAGTAGATGGTGTGCTCCTGGATGGTGCGGAGCCGGCCCTTTTGGAGTGGCCGGTCGTTGCGATGGTGTCTTATGAGGTTGGCGATCGTGTATCCCTAGCTTTGGTGGGGCAGCGGCCCGTGATCACTGGCGTCATCGGCGGCAGCGTTGATGAAACCGTGTGGGAAGTGGAGCAGGGACTCGCCGGGGTGGGTGACGAAATCGGTGAACTGGCAGAAGCTCAGTTTGAGCAGGGCAAACTCGTTGAGGATCACGAGGGACGACTCAAAGAAGCCGAAGAGCTGGCGCAGTCCACTAAGGACGATATTGAGGCTCTTGGCCCTGTCATTGATGGTATGGGTGAGTCTTTGGGGCAACTTCCCGCTATCAAGGAGTCTGCGCAGCAGGCCGTGAAAGACGCTTTGGATGCACTCACGGCGGCGGGTAATGCTGAAACGGCGGCGTCTAAAGCGGTTGTTTCGACGGTAGTTGAGTATGCGCTCGGTGGCCGCGACTCTGCGCCCACGTCGGGGTGGACCACGGCGACCGTGAAACCAGTGGGGGATCAGGTCGTTTGGTTCCACACGGTTGTTACTTATGGGGATGGTCGTGTTGTTACGACGGCGGCGGCGCCATTGACCGGCCCAGAGGGTGAACCGGGTGCGGCAGGTAAGCCAGGCGTTGACGGTAAGCCGGGTTCTCCTGGGGAAGACGGGGTGGGGGTCGAGTCAACGACGATTCGTTACGCGGCGTCCTCGTCTGGGACTACTCCACCAACGTCGGGGTGGGGCGCTAATCCCCCTACCGCGGCGGCTGGGCAGTTTGTGTGGACGGAAACCGTTTGGAAGTACACGGACGGCACCCTCGACATTGCTTATTCGGTTGGGAAGATCGGTGACACGGGCGCTCAGGGCGCGCAAGGAGCGCAGGGTAAGCCCGGCGAAGACGGTGAAGATGGCGAGGATGGTGTGGGGGTTGCCGCCACGACTATCAACTATGCGAAGTCAACCAGCGGCACTGTAACTCCAACGTCGGGGTGGCAAACCACTGTTCCAGCGGCGACGGCTGGCCAGTATCTATGGACTCGCACGACCTGGGAGTACACGGACGGCACATCGAAAGTCGGATATTCGGTTTCGATGTGGGGTGCGACGGGTGCGCAAGGAGCGCAGGGT
>ERZ1032852.277-NODE-277-length-13286-cov-12.530497_pt1 | contig 13286 bp, 13 predicted proteins | sample MGYA00516689_ERZ1032852 | MGnify/ENA primary metagenome ERZ1032852 (study PRJEB33719, sample SAMN04262499) | wastewater metagenome | biome: rural village; feature: composting latrine chamber; material: composting feces with ash | place: El Salvador | collected...
CCACAAAGCTCGGTAGTGAAGATTAATCGTCCAGAGTTGGATCTGTTTGTGGCGCAAGAGGCAACTATTGATGCACAAACAAGGGGCTTGAAATCGGGTGTGATGCCTGTGATAGGAGCTTTTGCACAAGGCGGATATGGCAAACCGGGATTGAATATGTTGCAAAATGAGTTTGATGCTTTTTTCTTGGGTGGTGTGAAGTTGTCGTGGAATATTGGCAATTTATATACGCTAAAGAATAGTATTAAGACGAATGAGTTGAAGAAATTGAGCATTGATACTCAGCGTGATACTTTTATTCATAATCTGAATATGCAGATATCGCAACAGCAAAACGAGATAGATAAGTATCGAAAAACGATGGAGGATGATGAGGAGATAATTCGTTTGCAACAGTTGATAAAGGATGCTGCTGAGGCTAAGGTGGAAAACGGAACGATGACTGTGTCGGATATGTTGAAGGAGTTGACGGCACTGGAAATGGCTAAGCAGGCTAAGTTGCTGCATGAGGTTCAACACATTAATTCGATTTATAAACTTAAAAACACTACAAACTAATCTTTGTAATAAAGAATCGAAAGCTTTCGTGCAGACGGAACAGGCATTATCCTTTCGCCTTTTCTTCTCAAAGATTTAATATTAAAAGAGACATAACCAACAAATATTTAAAGAATATGAAACATACATTTTTACTTTTTACAGGATTAGCAATTGTGCTACTATCGGCATGCTCGGGCAGTGATGGCGATTATGATGCTTCTGGCTCGTTTGAGGCTACGGAGATAATTGTATCGGCTGAGGCGTCAGGAAAAATAGAGCGATTGACGCTGATGGAGGGGCAACTGCTTGAAAAGGGCGAGCAGGTGGGATTGATAGACACTACGCAACTCTATTTGCAGAAGATGAATTTGATTGCTAATGCTGATGGGGTGCGCATTCAACAACCCGATATTGCTGCACAAACGGCTTCCATAAAGGAGCAGATAGGCAAATTGCAACACGAGAGGCAACGCACCACCAATTTGATAAAGGCTAATGCTGCAACACAGAAGCAGTTGGACGATATTAATAGTCAGATTGAGGTGTTGGAGAAGCAGTTGGCTGCATCGGAATCGACCTTGCAAAAGAGCAGTCAGAACATTACTGCACAGAGCTCGGCACTAGATATTCAGATAGAGCAACTGGAGGATAGGTTGCAGAAGTCTATCATTAAGAGTCCGATAAGGGGCACGGTGCTCAACAAATATGCCGAGGAGGGTGAGTTGGCAGGAATGGGCACACCGCTGTTTAAGGTAGCAAATATAGATAATATGACGCTGAGGGTGTATGTAACCAACGACCAGTTGAAGGATGTGAAGCTCAACGACAGGGTGCAGGTGTATGTAGACCAAGGTGATAAGAGTGGTAGCAGGAAGGCTTATGAGGGTGTGGTGACATGGATATCTGACAAATCGGAGTTTACGCCCAAAACTATTCAGACCAAGAATGAGCGTGCCAACTTGGTGTATGCTATGAAGGTGACGGTGAGGAATGATGGGTATTTGAAGATTGGGATGTATGGAGAGATTCAATTTAATGATTAATTGTTAATTATTAATTGTTAATGGTCGGTTCTTGAAAGTCAATAGTAATCAGTTACTAAACCTTGTCATTCTGAACGAAGTGAAGAATCTATCTAACTGTTCTAGAGTTATGAACGAGATCTTTCACTACGTTCAAGATAACACCGCTCACGCACGATTGTAGAGTCCCGATTGAGCACTACTCTCTCGACCTCAACCGATGAGCCGAAAAACAAACAAGAAAGGCGGTTAAAAATCGTCTCTGTTTGAGCGAAGCGAGTTTTGACGATTTTAGCCTTTCTTGTGCAAGTTTTTCGAGTGAAGCGGGTGGAGTCTTGACCTTTTTTGCTTACTTTTTTGCGTCAAGGCAAAAATAGTAAGTGGGGTTAAAGGGGCAAAGCCCTCTTATTTCGCTAATTAAAAATTAAAATTTATAGCGCCAACAGCTATACATAGAAAGAAATAAACCAGACATTGTCAACTGTCAATTGTCAACTGTCAATTTAATGAACAATGATAGAAGTAACAAATTTAAGAAAAAACTACCACACAGCAAAGTCCGAAAGGTATGCCGGCATAGGCACAAAGGAGCATCCAGAAAGTGGAATAAGCTTCAAGGTGCCAAAGGGCGAGATATTTGGGGTAATCGGTCCTGATGGAGCAGGCAAAACCACGCTATTTAGGATACTGGCTACCCTACTCCTACCCGACTCGGGCAGTGCCCGTTTGGATAAATATGACGTGATAGACGACTATAAAGAGATAAGAAAAATAATTGGGTATATGCCTGGTAGGTTTTCGCTCTATATGGATTTGAGTGTGGAGGAGAATTTAACGTTTTTCGCTACTGTGTTTGACACTACCATAGAGGAGAACTACGAGTTTATTAAGGATATTTATCAGCAAATAGAACCGTTTAAGAATCGTAAGGCTGGTGCGCTATCGGGTGGTATGAAACAGAAGTTGGCGCTATCGTGTGCGTTGATTCATCAACCCACTGTGCTTATTTTGGACGAACCCACTACGGGGGTCGACCCCGTGTCGAGGAAAGAGTTTTGGGACATGCTGAAGAAGCTAAAAGAGGGGGGAATGACTATTCTGGTTTCTACGGCTTATATGGACGAGGCTAGGCGATGCGACAGAATAGCTCTGATGCGCGAGGGGGAATTTATTGCGATGGACACGCCAGACAATATTATTGCTGATTATGAGCAAACATTGTGGGCTGTGAGGGGAGATAATCTATCGAGTATGTTGGCTGATATTCGTGCTTTTGAGAAAGTGGAAACCTCTTTTGCTTTTGGTGATCAGCACCATATTACTGTAGATCCACAACTAACGAAAGAGGAGCTGAGCAGCTATCTTGCCGAAAAGGGATACAGTAATGTGACTATAGAGGAGACAACTCCCACGGTGGAGGATTGTTTTTTAGCACTAACCAATGATGAGAATGAAAATAAAGGGGATGGAAATGGAGAATAATATAATTATAGATGTGCAGGGGTTGACCAAGAAGTTTGGCAATTTTACGGCGGTGGACAACATCACTTTTCATGTGAAAGAGGGTGAGATATTTGGTTTTTTGGGCGCAAACGGTGCAGGAAAGACAACTGCTATGCAAATGCTCATTGGGCTAAGCAAACAGACTTCGGGAGAGGCTATTGTGGCGGGATACAACATCCGCACACAGAGCGAACAGATAAAGAAGAATATTGGCTATATGAGTCAACGGTTTTCGCTGTACGAAGATTTGAGGGTGTGGGAAAATATCCGACTTTTTGCTGGTATTTACGGAATGAAGGACAAGGAGATTGCAGAGAAAACAGAGCAACTGCTTCATCGCCTCGATTTTGAGAGCGAACGCAATACTTTGGTGAAATCGCTACCCCTTGGATGGAAGCAGAAGTTGGCTTTTTCGGTAGCTATCTTCCATAGTCCCAAGATTGTGTTTCTGGATGAACCAACTGGAGGGGTAGACCCTGCTACACGAAGGCAGTTTTGGGAGATGATTTATGCGGCTGCTGAGGATAATATTACGGTATTTGCCACTACGCACTATATGGACGAGGCTGAATATTGCGACCGTGTGTCGATAATGGTGGATGGGCGTATAGATGCGCTAGACACGCCTACAAAGCTGAAGACTAGTTTTGAAGCCAACGATATGGACGAGGTGTTTAGGAAACTTGCTCGCAAGGCTACTAGAGAATAGGTGTAGATATTGATGTGATAGCCACGAGATTGGGTGTGGGGTGTGTAGAATTGAACAACAAAAACAACATTAGATAAATGAAACAATTTAGAGCTTTTGTAATAAAGGAGTTTTATCACATTTTTCGTGATAGACGAACCATGCTTATTCTATTGGGAATGCCAGTGGCTCAGATTTTGATTTTTGGGTTTGCTATTAATATGGAGGTAACGGATATTGCTGTGGCGGTCTTGGATACGAGCCGCGACACCTATACTAATCAAATTGTGGAGAGGATAGATGCAAATAGCTATTTTCATGTCGATTATTATGTTCATTCGCAAAATGATATAGATGATCTTTTTAAACAAAATAAGATAGATTTGGCAATAGTGTTTCCAAATAGTTTTAACGAAGACCTTATCTATTCTAAGCAGGCAGATATACAGTTGATTTCGGATACGTCCGACCCTAATACGGGCACTATTATTGTTAATTATGCCACGGGGGTGATTGCTGATTATCAAAAGGAGATAAATAATATGAGTGGAAATCCTCCTTATCAAATAGCAACAACAACGAGGATGCTGTACAACCCCGAGATGAAGTCGTCTTTTTCGTTTGTGCCGGGTGTGATGGGTTTGATTTTGATGGTTATAAGCACAATGATGACGTCGATATCGATTGTTAGGGAGAAAGAGCGTGGAACGATGGAGGTGCTATTGGCGTCGCCCTTAAAATTGAGCCAAATTCTTATTGCTAAAACTATTCCATACCTATCGCTCTCTTTTATCAATTTGGTTACTATTCTCTTTTTGGCTTCTTATCTGTTGGGGGTGCCCATTAGGGGCAGCTTAACGCTTATTGTTACTATCTCTACGCTCTACATATTTTTGTCGCTACTGTTTGGTTTGTTAATATCTACCATAGCAAAGAGGCAGGTAGAGGCTATTATTATGTCGGGGATAGGGCTTACAATGCCTGTGATGCTGCTTTCGGGCATGCTCTTCCCTATCGAGAATATGCCTTTTTTGTTGGAAAAACTAACGCATATAGTTCCGGCACGGTGGTATATTATTATTATGAAGAAGTTGATGATTGAGGGGTTGGACTTTACTTTTATTATTAAGGAGCTTAGTATTCTTATAGGAATGACGGGGTTGATACTGGCTTTGAGTATGCTTAACTCTAAGAAAAGACTTGAATAACAAATTAAAAAAATGCAATAATGGGAACACTAAAGTTTCTTATAGAAAAAGAGTTTAAACAGACACTGCGCAACTCTATTATACCTAAGCTAATTGTAGCTTATCCGATAATGGTGATGCTTATTTTTCCGTGGGCTATTAATTTTGAGGTGAAAAATATAAAGGTAAGTGTGGTGGATTATAACAATAGCGCCTATTCGCAAAGATTGATTCAGAAGGTGGATGCATCGAAATATTTTATAGTTAATAATATTACGGCTAACTACAACGAGGCAATGATAGATATTGAGAAGGCTGATGCTGATATTATTCTTGAGATTGAACCCCGTTTTGATGAGAATATGGTTAAAAACCGTAGTGCGGATGTTATGCTTTCTGCAAACTCTGTAAACGGAACGCGGGGTTTGCTGGGCAATGCCTATTTGTCGCAAATACTTAACGATTATTCTTCGGAGCTTCGCTCTGAGATTACTTATGCGGGTGTTGCACCACAGCAAAGGATGAGTGCAATAAACATTATACCACAATATAAGTTTAATGAGAACTTGGATTATAAGGTGTTTATGATACCGGCGCTTATGGTGATGATGGTGACGCTGATATGTGGTATATTGCCTGCTTTGAATATTGTGAGCGAAAAGGAGAATGGCACTATTGAGCAGATAAATGTTACACCTGTAAATAAATATCAGTTTATTTTGGCTAAGCTTATTCCTTACTGGATAATTGGGTTTATTATTTTATCGATAGCGTTTTTTGTTGTGGGACTGTTATATGGCATTTGGCCCGCTGGGGGTTTCTTGCCACTCTATGTGGGGTCGTTGGTGTTTATAATTGGTATTTCGGGGTTTGGACTTATTATATCAAACTACTCTGAAACGCTGCAGCAGGCTATGTTTTTGGCTTTCTTTTTTATTCTCATCATTATTTTATTGAGTGGCTTGTTCACGCCCATTGCTAGTATGCCAAAATGGGCACAGGTTGTTGCCAAAAGCAATCCGCTCTCCTATTTTATGGAGATAATGCGCATGATATATCTAAAGGGAAGTTCGTATAGCGGCATAGCTGCACCACTGTTCTCGCTGATGGCTTTTGCTGTGGGGTTTAATACATGGGCTGTTTTGAGTTATCGAAAAAGATAAAATGCTGATAGTAAAAGCTTATGCTTAACTATTGCTATCTGAAAAAAAGTATCATGCATACTGTTTGCAGTTTGCTCTAAAAAGAAGCTTTAGATTGGGTTTTTTAATTTATTACAAACCGCGAATAAATTGATAGTTGACAATGCATTAGCTAAAACTAAACATATACTTCTACATGTTTTTTAAGATAGAAACTAAATATGAAAGGATATGAAATACTCTTCAAAATTAATAATAGTGTTGTTATCTCTGTTCTTTTCTCTATTTGATATAAATGGACAACAAAAACAGGAGGTAGATACTATTGGCGATGCTGCAAAACGGATTGATCTGTTGATAAAAGAGAGGTTGCTTCAGGAGAGAAGTTCATTGCAAATATCGGAAGACGATGTGAGAAGGAGGCTCGACTCTACACACTCTTTTGGTATTTTAAAGGACAACTATATTATCACTGGCAACCGGTTGAACAAACGAGTGAGTGCCAATAATGCCGATGTGAAGTATCAAATAAGCTTTAGGCAGCGCATTACAAACAGTTATTTACCTTTCAACACTTTTATCTTTGTATCGTATACTCAAAAATCGTTTTGGAATATTTATGAAGAGTCGGCGCCTTTTCGTGACACAAATTTCAATCCAGGAATAGGTTTTGGGAGGTATCTCATTTCTGATGACAACAGGTATATAGGCAGTCTTTTTCTTCAATTGGAACATGAATCGAATGGAAAAGATAGTATAGCGTCTAGGTCGTGGGATTTTATAAGTGCATCGGGTAAATATTACTTTAATGATAGACTCTTTTTTAGAGCAAAGGTGTGGTTTCCGTTGGTTCCACTGATGGGTGTTGAAAACAAAGACATGATTACCTACAAAGGCTTTGGAGACTTTTCGTTTGATTATAGAACGAGTGATGAGAGATGGTGGATTGCTGCAAATTTTACACCACGTTCAAGGTTCTTTACGTTTAACACCACTTTAAGTGTTGCCTATAGGGTGTCGGAAAAGTTTAATCAATATTTTTTTCTTGAGCTTTTTGATGGCAGGGGCGATAGTTTGCTCGATTATAAGCACTACGATTTGAAGCTACGTGTGGGTATATGTATTAAGCCTGACTTCTTTAGTGTGTTTTGATTTTCAAAATGGATGAATAATTTAAAAAACAGATAAGGCTATGAGAGTTGCAGTTTTTATAAATAAAAATAAATTAACCGCCTTGCACGATGAGCAAATTAGTGTGGTGGTATTTGATATTGAGAATGATAAAGTGGTTGGTGTAGAAAATTTAACCTTGGAGGAGCAATACAAAAAGTCGATAGAGAATTGGTTAAAGCATAAATCGATTAATAGAATATATCTTTCGGAAATTGACAATCGAACTTATGAAAAACTACACTTAAATGGTGTTGAAGTAAAGACTGCTGAAGCGCTCGAAAATGATGGATTGTTTAAAAGCTTAGCCCTTATTATCTCGTAAATGAAAGAAGAGACCAACACCTAAAAATACATTTCCCTACTACAACGCCCTTCTATTGGAAACATTTTATATCTTCGTGTAAAGAATAACCGTTTACTCTTTATTGAAATAAAATGTAACGTAGAAGCTCAATGTCAAAACAATTTTTTGCTTTTGTGAAAAAGGAGTTTTATCACATACTGCGTGATAAACGAACCATACTAATACTATTGGGGATGCCTGTGGTGCAGATATTGATATTTGGGTTTGCCATTAATATGGAGGTGCAAAATATCCGTATAGCTATATTTGAGCCACAAGTGGATGTGTACACATAAGACATTAGAGCAAGGGTGGAAGCCAATCCCTATTTTATACCGCAACCAACGCCCCACTCTATCCATGAGGTGAACGAGATGTTGCGGAAGGGTGAAATAGATATTGCACTGGTTTTTCCCCGTGAGTTTCACAACAATCTTGTGGAGGGAGGCAGGGCGCAAATACAGATTATTGCTGATAGTTCCGACCCTAATATTGGCACCATATCTACCAACTACCTGCGGGCTATCATTGCTGAACAGCAAATGGAGTGGATGGGTTTGCAGGAGATTCCCTATCATATAGATGTGACAAGCAAATTGCACTACAACCCCGAAATGAAGTCGGCTTATACTTTTGTGCCTGGTATTATGGGCTTGGTATTGATGATTATTTGTGCCATTATGACATCTATCTCTATTGTGAGGGAGAAGGAGATGGGCACAATGGAGGTGTTGCTAGCATCGCCACTCAACTCTACTACTATTCTTCTTTCTAAAACAGTTCCTTATTTGGCGCTCTCTTTTATCAACCTAGCCACCATTCTGGTGCTTTCGGTGTTTGTGCTAAATGTGCCCATTGTGGGCAATTTGCTGCTATTGCTTTTTATATCGATACTGTTTATATTTCTCTCACTATCATTGGGTTTGCTAATATCTACAGTGGCGCAAACGCAGGTTGTGGCAATGCTTATCTCGGGTATTGGTTTGATGATGCCTGTACTTATTCTCTCGGGAATGATTTTCCCTATAAGCAACATGCCCAGTGTGCTACAATGGATGTCGGCGTTAGTTCCTGCAAGGTGGTATATTACTGCAGTGAAGAAGGTTATGATTCAAGGACTGGGCTTTGTGGCTGTAGCAAAAGAGATTGGGATAATGGTGGGGATGATTGTGGTAATTGTAACATTGAGTATACGAAACATTAAGACAAGATTGGAATGAAAACACTAAAATACCTTGTAGAGAAAGAGTTTAAGCAGATATGGCGCAACGCTATGATTCCGAAGATGATAGTGTTTTATCCTGTATTGGTGTTGCTTATTTTTCCATGGGCTATTAATTTTGAGGTGAAGAATATAAAGGTGAATGTTGTAGACCAAAGCAGGAGCCCCTATTCGCAACGATTGACCCATAAAATAGAGGCTTCAAACTATTTTATATTGAATGATGTGACGGATAGCTACGAGGCGTCGATGAAGGATATGGAAAACGATAGGTGCGATATTATTTTGGTTATTCCTCCGTCGTTCGACGAGCATTTGGTGAAGGAGCAAAGGGCTGATATATCTATTGTTGCCAATGCTGTAAACACAACGCAGGGGCTCTTGGGGAGTAACTATTTGACTGAGATAATTACTGATTTTGCTGCTGATTTGCGTTATGAGATAAAGCCTATTTTGAAGGTGCAACAGGCTGAAGGCTTGGAGATTGTGCCTCGCTATAGATACAACGAAACATTGGACTACAAAACATTTATGCTGCCTGCATTTATTGTGCTTATGATTACGCTTATTTGTGGCATACTGCCATCGCTAAACGTGGTGCTGGAGAAAGAGTTGGGCACAATACATCAAATAAATACTACGCCTGTAACAAAATTCAACTTTATTCTTGCCAAGGTAATCCCCTATTGGATTATTGGCATTATCATTCTCACTATTTCTATTTTTATGGTGTGGATTGTCTATGGATTGTTTCCCTCGGGTGGTATTGTTGCTCTTTATTTGGCATCTATTATTTTTATATTGGGGGTAACTGCTTTGGGTATTGTTGTTTCCAACTATTCGGACACTTTACAGCAATCGATGTTTGTGGTGATGTTTTTTATTCTCATCATTATTTTATTGAGTGGCATGTTCACACCTGTATCTAGCATGCCTGGGTGGGCACAAGCTATTGCTTATGTTAATCCGCTTACACACTTTATAGAGATAATGCGTTTGATTTACTTAAAGGCAAACCGATTGATTGACCTGCTACCGCAGATGGGGATATTGGTGGCGTTTGCTGTGGTGTTTAATGGGTGGGCTGTGGTGAGTTATAGGAAAAGCAACTAGAATAATTATTAATGGTGAATTGTTAATTATTAATGGGGTTGGTTGGTGATAGGTATGTGGTGTTCTTTATACGAAATTTGGAATTCGAAATTTGCTTAATTTTTATTGTCATTCTGAACGAAGTGAAGAATCTATCTAACTGTTCTAGAATTATTATCCCTGTGAAATAATGCTTTGCATTAAAATCAAGGATTTTATTTCATAGGGTGAACGTGATCTTTCACTACGTTCAAGATGACACCGCTCACGCACAATTACACTGCAGCACATTGCGGCTAGAGCCCGCATTGTGCATTATACAACACATTAAGCACTGTTTGGCAACCACTCTTAATTGGCTGGTAGGAAGCAAGATAACAAAAAATAAGCTGCTAAAAATAGCAGCTTATTAGTCTGTACTCGGTGTACAGAAACAGATGATAACCTAAAAATATTCACCTATAATATTAATAGTTTTTCATGTAATTATTATCTTGTATTAATTACCAAATTAGTTGGTTCGAAAGCCACACACTCCATAGTGGCGCTTGCGTTTTTCTTGTTTTTATTCTTTTTATCTACCATTTCCATATACATCATCAGTCCGTTTTCGTACTCTTTAGAGAACTTCTGCATGGATGGTGGAATATTGGCATGTTCGCTTTTGAACATATTGCCGAAGCCTGCTTCCATAGTAGGAGCTATGTAGACGGTAAATTTGTATTCGTCGTTCTCCATTTCTCGTCCAATACAGTCGTAGCCCAAGAATGTGCGATTGGGTAACTCTTTAAACGTAAAGTCGTTGTACATATCCACATCATCTACGTATGTTGTATCGTTTAAATCCATCTCTGTAGCCATTGCCATACCATTGACATAGGTAAATAGGGTTTTATTGCCTTCGTCGAATACCATCGACATATTCATGTTTTTGTCTTCGCCCATACTCATTTTCATGCCCATGTAGGGTTGGGTTTTGCTAAGGTAGTAGTCCATGTTAACAGTACCTTCTTGGGTGCTCATTTCCATAGCATAGCGATAGTCGAAATTGTATGAAGCAGGAAGTTTAGACATATCAACTCTCTTGCCCATTGGATTCATAAGTGATCCAAAATCTGGATTCAACAATTTGTCCATAGCCTCGCCTGTTTTATCAGCTGCTTTGTCAGCTACCTTATCGGCTGCTTTGTCGATAACCAACTCTTCGGTCTTTTCTAACACGCGTTTTTTCAATTTATTTAAAAACTGTGCGTTGGAATGGGTTACTCCAAAGCTTGTAAGTATTACTGCAATTAATATTATTTTTTTCATCTCGATTTGATTTTTTAGTTAATGAGTTTATTCCTTTTAATTATAAAAGTTCATTTTGTTTTTCTTGTATCTCAAAGGTAATGCATGAAGTGTGGATCTACTATGGCTATTTTCTCAAATGTTTGTACTATGGTTCTTTTTGGGGTGATTTGGGGCTATGTAAGGGAAATAGATAAGATTTCTTAGCAATGCCCTGGTAAATATTCATAGTTCTTCGTTCTTCATTCATAATTCTTCATTCACAATTCTTCATTCTACCTGCTTTAAACTATTCCAGCATCCAATACGTTATAACTAATGTAATTAACAACAACGATAATAGAGTAAAATAAATAAACACTTAAAAAAATGAATAGCGATATGAATTATTATTTCAATAAAACAATAGCATCAGATTTTGAATCTGTAAAGAAGAGAGTGATTGAAGAGCTAGGTAAAGAGGGCTTTGGTATTCTTTCGGAGATAGATGTGAAAGCAACTTTTGAAAAGAAGCTCGAAATAGATTTTAGAAAGTATCAGATATTGGGAGCTTGTAATCCGCATTTTGCACATAAAGCTATAACGGCTGAAGATAAAATTGGTACGATGTTGCCTTGTAATGTGATTTTACAGGAACTAGAAAACGGTGATATAGAAGTAGCAGCTATAAATGCAACTGCTAGTATGCAGGCTGTTGAAAACAGTAAAGTAGCGGAGATTGCTAAAGAGATAAGTGGTAGGCTAAAGAAGGTGGTTGATGCACTGTAAAGCGGATTAACCGAGCAGATGAAAAAGCAAATATATGCTTTTACTAGTGATTTTGGTTAACCTTAGAATTATAAATTAGTTTTCTTTTTTCAATTAAAAAAGCACTATAGAGAAAATCCTACAGTGCTTTTTTTATATTACTCATTAACAGCTTAATGCATATCAATAAGCTTTATTCTCTTTCACCTCTTCTATAGATGTGTGCGTTTTTTCGAGTGCACGCCACGCATAGAATATATATCCCATTACAATGGGGATAAATAGTGATACCCAAGCCATTGTTTTGAGGGTGAACAAACTGGAGGAGGCATTCTGTATGGTAAGCGAACTTTGTAAGTCGGATACTGAAGGATAGAACGCTGTGTTGTTGACTCCTGTAATGAAAACTAACATAGTAACGGTGAGAACAGCTCCTGGACCTGCAAACCAAATGCCTTTTCTGTATTTTGGTTTAAGAAGAGAGATAATGATGCCGTAAAGCACCAACACTACTCCTACTAAGAAAACAACTAATAGAATAGGCATTTGTAGGAAGTTGTTCAAGTACTTCATGCTCTCCATATACACCTGGTTTGTTTCTGGGTTTACTGCAAATCCTTCGGATAGGAGTGTCCAAATAACAAACACAAGGAAGAATACCACAAATGGGATGGCATTGAGGAGTAGGTATTTGTGACTCCTTTTTTGAAGTACTTCGTGGTCTAATCTATTGATAAAATAGAGTGTAGCCATGGTGCGTGCTAGGAACAGTACGGTGAATCCTAATGCAAGGTTGCGTAAATTGAACAATGCTTCGAAACCCATACCTGGACTTTGCCATTGACTGATAACAAAGCCTACAGAGCCAACACCGGCAATGTTGCCTTTGCTCATGGTGAACGCCGATCCTGTAAAGAAAGTTGCTAATACAACCCCTACCAAGAATGTACCCAAAACTCCATTGATAAAAAGGAATGATTTGTAGGTGCGTTTGCCATATATATTGCCTGGAAGGGATTGAAACTCGTAGGATATTGCTTGCAATGTGAAGCAAAACAAGATTGCCATCCATACCCAATATGCGCCGCTAAAGCTTGTGGAATAGAAGAGTGGAAAGGATGCAAAAAATGCTCCACCAAATACTACAAGGGTAGTGAAGGTGTAGTGCCACTTTCTACCAAGCACATTGGTAAGTAGTTTTTTCTCATCTTTTGTTTTTGATAGAGAAAACAACATCGACTGACCACCCTGAACGAATAGCAAAAAGGCAAATATGCCCGCTATTAATGATATCAGAAACCACCAGTAATGTTGCAGAAATGAATATGTAAACATAA
>ERZ1032852.278-NODE-278-length-13241-cov-14.682997_pt1 | contig 13241 bp, 12 predicted proteins | sample MGYA00516689_ERZ1032852 | MGnify/ENA primary metagenome ERZ1032852 (study PRJEB33719, sample SAMN04262499) | wastewater metagenome | biome: rural village; feature: composting latrine chamber; material: composting feces with ash | place: El Salvador | collected...
AACCACACACAACCACACACAGGAACACGCACCCAAACAGGGAAAGCGATGCGCGGCCAAAACGGAAAGACCGACACGCAACCAAAACACGCAAGAAGCATGCGCGGCCGAAACGCGGGGCAGCACCGGCGCGGGCGCCGAGAGCCTTGCGGGGCTGGGTCAGAGTCGCAGCCAGGGATCGTCTTCGCTGGTCTTGGCCTCGTGTAAGACGTTCCTGCGCCTTGCGCTGGTAAGTAGTGCGGGATCACCAAGGTGCCAGCGGTTCTCACCCCGCTGAGCGCTCAACATGCGAGAACCAAGCGTGTCCCCACGCGAGCCAGGGCTGCTCTTTAACCCGAACGCGGCCGCGAGCGCCTTAGCGGTTGTGTCTGGGTCGCATCTGTTGAACCAATTGTTTCCTTTGCCGACCAGCCAACAGATTGACGCCGCAACGCTGATCTCCCAAAGGGGTTTACTGGGCTTCGATGCCGCGCTCTTGGACGTGAAGTACCCAGGGACGTCCTCGCACAGTTTCCTCAGAACACGGAGGGCAGCGGTCGTGAGTTCCGGGTCATGGAAGAAGCCAGGTGCGACCCTCTCGATTTCCCTGGCAACCGCGCGGGCAGGCTTCGCGACCTTCCGAGAGGGGCCCTTACTGCTGAACCCCTCGGTAGGCAGCGGCTCGGTGTCGACTTCATCGAGAACAGCTGAGCCACCTATGTCCATCTCCCAATCCCAGCCAAACCCGGCGACGTCATAGAAAGCAGAGTCGTGGAAGTCAGGCCTGATCGCGCGACCGTATCCGCGTTTGCTGGCGCGGATCGCGGCCACCACCTGCGCGGTAAGAACTGCCGGGACGCCCAGCTTGTCGTGGCAGTAGCGGGTCAGGGCCTCAATGACTCTGGGAAAGGGGCGCATGTAGTCAGCGCCGGCCATCACTTTTCGAGGGAGTAGGTGTGTCATGAGACGCGTTGCCAGTCGAGCACTCCAGTTGCGAGGGTCCCCCGTCCCGTAGTTGTTAGCAAGGCTCAGAAGCAGGCCCGCCTGGTCGGCCGCCCTTCTACCAAGGCTTGCCGCGTACGGCGAAGCCATGAACCCTGCCACTTCGACGTCGAGTTCTTCCTCGGAGTACTCACCGTATTCGTGCCCGGCGCCACCCTCGGGCAGCGTCCGCAGGATCCACTGCAAGAGAGGCTTACAGGCTGGCCAGGTGTCGGTTTCTGGCGCATCCAGGTACATCTCTGTGCATTTGAGATCTTCTTCGACTTCGGCACGGGCGTCAGCCAGCGTGATGCGCTCGACCGCGAAGCTGGCGCCCTCGTTTCTCTCCACGTCGGTAATCAGGTGCGTAAGAGGCCCGGGGAACACGTAGGCGTCAGTGATCATTGCTGTCCCGGAGTAAAGGACTTCCACCACCACTGTTAGGGGCCCGTCGGGGCCTCTTGCCTCGATCATCACGGTCTGTAACTCGCGGGTGACTGGGCCGACACGCACCGCGCGGATCGCCTTGGTATCGCCAAGGTGTCCCACCCACTTGGGGACGCGGGTTCGCTGTTCAATGAGCCTGCGCCGAGACTTTGTTAAAAGAGGTGCGTCAACCAGTTCATCTAGGGCCAACAGCGCCACGTCGGCTTCCGGGGTTCCGTCTTGGAAGAGGACTTCCTCGACCTCACTAACTTCGGGAACGACCGGGCTCAAGCCCAGGTAGCTCCCGTGCTGTTGGGTGAGAGAGGCTATCTCACTTGCAGCAGTCAGGACCTCGCGCTCGTCATCTAGCTGGGACAGCCCACTAAGGATGTCAGAAACAGTAGAACCCAGGTCAAGTTACGGTTCTTCATGCCAGTTCACGTCTCAAGACTACGAGAACATCCATGTGTTCTAAGCGCCTCCGGGCTGCGAAGTTGCGGAACCCCTTCGATCACCCGCCGGGTGAGTCCCGTAAGAGCGGTAGCCCACAGTGCGCGACCAAAACACACTCTGGTTCGGCTGCGGGTTGCAGAGAAAAAGGCGTTTTTGCGCGATTTCTGGACTACAACCCGCAGCCGAATCGCGAGCCTGGGGAGCCGACTGCGCGGGCGAAAGAACGAGCGCGAGAAGACCATGCGCGGCCGAAACAACAAAAAGAGAGCTAGAGACCTGGAACGCAGAACGCCCCGGCGCGGTGCCAGGGCGTTTCCAGTAGGCCCAGCGGGGATCGAACCCGCGACCCACGGATTAAAAGTCCGTTGCTCTACCAACTGAGCTATAGGCCCGCAGCCATTCTAAAGAAGAAGCGGCCCGCGCGGTAGTTAGGAAATGTGGCGTTCGACCTGCTGGGCACCGATCCTGGCGGAGGCAAGGCCCATCAGCTCCTGAATGTCCTGCCCCAGCCACTGGGAAATTGCAGCGGCAGCAATGGAGCTAGGCCCGGGCCCGCGGACCTCACCCTCGGCCAGCGCCTTGGTCAGCTCCGCGCGTGTGAAGAAACGTGCTTCGTCGATCTCTTCGCCGTCCACCGTAATCTGCGCGTCAGGGCCGACAGGGTGGGCTTCAAACGCCAGCATCAATGACCGCGGCCCAGGCCAGTACTGCGAACCCAAGTAGGTGATGCCATCGACCCGCAGCCCCACCTCCTCGAACACCTCCCGCTGAACCGCGCGGCGCGGGCTCTCCCCCGCCTCAACAAACCCTGCGAGCAGCGACACTCGGCGGGGCTCCCAAAGAGTGTTGTGCGCCAAAAGAAGCCGGTCAGCATCATCCGTGATCCGCACAATCACCACGGGGTCTGTGCGCGGGTACTCCACGGCGCCACACGAAGTGCAGAGGTTCGCCCAGCCCGCCTCGGAACTTTCCACCACTCCGCCGCACCGGGCGCAGAAGCGGCTCTGCGCGTGCCAGCGCGCCAAAGCGACCGCTTGCGCGGCCAGCAGCGACTCGTCATCACTAAGCTGGTCGGCGACCTGAATCAGGGGTCTGAACTGGGCCCCACTTGGCTCCTCATCAACGACCCAAGCCACGTGCACCAGCCCGTCGCCGGTTCGGCCAAGCAGAATGGGCTCTGGGTCCACCGCACTGGGCGCGGTGTATAAGGCGGCATGAGCACCGGGCTTAAAAGAGTCCTCCACCGCCACCCGAGCCTTCCTATCCACCAGGTAGCCCCGCCACGAGCCCTCGCTCAGTGCACCAAAGTCAAAGCCCGCGCGCTGGTCCCCCATGGACTCCACGTTTCCGCGGTCCAGCGGGAGCGACTCCAAGCTCAAGGCCTTTAGTCCAGCACTCGCAGAGTTGACTCAACCCTCACAACGTCCGGGCACTCCTTCAGCTCCCGAACGACAGCTTGCAACGCACCCTCGGGCGCACTGTGCGTCGTGATCAGAAGGACGACCCCAGGCTTCTCAGGATCGGGTTGTTCGCCTTGCTGCACCGCCTGGATCGACACGCCCTGGTCCGCGAACAGTCTGGTCACCTCAGAAAGGACACCCACCCGGTCCTGCACAGCAAGCCGGATCACGTAGCGGGTCCGAACCTGATCCGCGGGTAGGATCGGCAAGTTCGCGTACACCAGTTCGTGCGGCGCTTTCCCGCCGTGAGCAATGTGGTGCGCTGCAGCAACCACATCCGACAAGACCGCCGTAGCAGTCGGCGCGCCACCCGCACCTTGCCCGTAAAACATCAGTTGGCCTGCCGATTCACCTTCCACAACGATCGCGTTGAACGCCCCGTGAACTGACGCAAGCGGGTGAGCGTTCGGCACCAGCACCGGGTGAACGCTAACCGAAACCGCCTCGCCCTCCGGCGATTCAGTCCGGTCCGCGATCGCCAAAAGCTTGATGGTCCGCCCAGACTCGCTTGCCTGATCGATGTCAGCCTCGGTGATCCCCGTGATGCCCTCTACCTCAACATCGTCAAGGGATACCCGGGAGTGGAAAGCGAGCGAGGCTAAGATCGCGCACTTTGCTGCCGCGTCCAACCCATCAACATCCGCACTGGGATCAGCTTCAGCAAAGCCAAGGTCCTGCGCCTTTTTCAAGGCTTCCCCATAGGACATCCCCTGTTCCGTCATCGAATCCAAGATGAAGTTGGTGGTCCCGTTGACGATTCCAAGGACGGTGGTGATCCGGTCCCCGACCAGGGACTCTCGCAACCCGTAGACGACAGGCACAGCGCCCGCCACCGCAGCCTCGTAGTAGAGGTTCCCGTCATTTCGCGCAGCCAGCTCGTACAGTTCCGGCCCACGGTCAGCGAGCAGCGCTTTGTTGCCCGTCACCACCGTCTTGCCAGCCCGCAAGGCTTTTGACACGTATTGATAAGGAGGCTCGATGCCGCCAATCAGCTCAATCACAATGTCCGCGCCGTCGATCGCAGCGTCAGCATCCGTCGTCAGCAGCCGCGCCGGAATCTCCGTGTCACGCTCTGCCTCAGGGTTTCGGACGAGGACCGCGTCCACCTCAAGCCGCGCCCCCGCCCGCGCGTCCAGATCCCCGGACTGCTCCTCCAAGAGCCTGTACACCTGCGACCCAACCGTCCCCGCACCAAGCAGGGCAATCTTCACTGTTTTCATCGCTTTTCCTCTTCCGCAAGCAGCGGGTCCAGCTCCGGCGAACCCAAGTCCTCTGAAACGTCGAACCCCGCGATCGTCGCAAAGTAATCCTGCGGGGTTTCGGCCCGGCGAATCATTCTGAACGACCCGTCCTCTTCCAGCAGCACCTCGGCGCTACGCAGCTTGCCGTTGTAGTTGTAGCCCATCGAATGCCCGTGAGCGCCGGTGTCGTGGATGACCACCAGGTCGCCAATCTCTACCTCGGGTAGCTTCCTGTCGATTGCGAACTTGTCGTTGTTTTCGCAAAGCGAACCCGTGACGTCGTAGGTGTGGGTCGCCTCCGCGTCCTCTTTCCCAGAGATCGTGATGTGGTGGTAAGCGCCGTACATGGCGGGGCGAAGCAGGTTCACGGCCGAGGCGTCCAATCCCACGTACTGCTTATGAATGTCCTTCTTGTGTAAGGCGGTCGCAACCAGCCATGCGTTAGGCCCCGTGATGAAGCGCCCCAGCTCGGCGACAACGGCAACGTCACCCATCCCGGCCTTAGCCAAGGTTTCGTCAAACGCGACCTTGACGGCCGCCCCGATTTCAGCCAGGTTGGCCCGCTCTTGGCCTGGTTCGTACGGAATCCCGATGCCGCCGGACAGGTTCACCATGAAGAACTCGGCATCGCATTCTTCTGCCAGCCCAACAACCAGTTCGAACAGGAGTTTCGCCAGAGTCGGGTAGTAAGTATTGTCCGTCGTGTTCGAAGCCAGGAACGCGTGGACCCCAAACTTCTTCACCCCAAGTTCTTTCAAGCGGTTGATCGCAAACGGCATCTGCTGCGGCGTCAGCCCGTACTTGGCGTCTCCCGGGTCCCCCATCACCCGCGTCCCCAAACGGAAGTCGCCGCCCGGGTTGTACCTCAAGCAGATTTCTTCGGGAATACCTCCGTTTTCCGCGAGGAAGTCGATGTGGCTGATGTCGTCCAGGTTGATTATTGCGCCCAGTTTTCGTGCCAGCTGGTATTCCTTGGCGGAGGTGACGTTCGAGGAGAACATGATGTCCTTGCCCTTGAACCCCAGAGCGTCCGCTAGCAGGAGTTCTGTGTACGAGGAACAGTCGACCCCGCACCCCGCCTCTTTCAGGAGCTTCAGCAGCGCGGCGTTAGGGGTTGCCTTGACTGCGAAGTACTCCTTGAATCCCGGGTTCCACGCGAAGGCATCTTGGAGTTCCTTGACGTTGTCCAGGATCCCCTGCTTGTCGTAAAGGTGGAAGGGGGTCGGGATCTCCGCGACTATTTCGCGGAGCTTCGCTTCACTTGGTGCGGTGCGAGGCATTCAGATCATCTCCTGTCAGTTGCTGTAGAGAACGTTCAGTTGGTTTTGGCCAAGAGCGCCTTAAGTCGCGTGACCGCCTCAGCCGTGTCTTCCCTGGAGCCAAACGCTGTGAGGCGGAAACAGCCCGCCCCTGAAGGTCCGAACCCGACGCCGGGGGTCCCCACTATTTGGGCATCGTTCAAAAGCAAGTCGAAGAACTCCCAAGAGTCCATCCCGCCGGGGCACCTGAACCAGACGTAGGGGGCGTTGATCCCACCCGACGGGTTCAGCCCCGCCTCCCAGGTTGCGTCCCGGATCATGCGGGCGTTTTCCAGGTAGTAGTCGATGGACTCCTGACTCTCTTCCCGCCCCTCAGGCGAATAGGTCGCAGCGGCCGCTCGCTGCACGACGTAGGGAACCCCGTTGAACTTCGTTGACTGGCGGCGATTCCACATGTCGCGCAGGGACTTTCCGTCAACCTTGAGCTGACCGGGAACAACGGTCCAGGCGCAGCGCAACCCCGTGAAACCTGCGGTCTTGGAGAAGGACCCGAACTCTATTGCGACTTCTTTCGCCCCGGGGATTTCGTAGATGCTACGGGGAACCTCAGGGTCCGTGATGAACGCGCGGTAAGCCGAGTCGTAAAGAAGGACCGTGCCGTTCTGTTTCGCGTAGTCCACCCAGCGAGTCAGTTCCGCCCTGCTCAAAGTGGCTCCGGTCGGGTTGTTCGGGTAGCAGAGGTAAACCATGTCCACCGGTTCCGCTGGCAGCGGCGGAACGTAGTCGTTTTCTTCAGTGCATGGCAGGTAGGTGAGTCTGCTCCACTTTCCATCCGTGTAGTCCCCAAGGCGCCCCGACATTGCGTTGGAGTCGATGTAAACCGGGTAGACGGGGTCGGCGACCGCGACGGTTGCGGAGGTAGAGAAGAGTTCCTGGATGTTCGCCGAATCCGACTTCGCCCCGTCACTAATGAAGATGTCGCTGGCGGGAATGTCGACACCGACTGAGGCGTACTCGCCCTTGGAGATCGCCTCACGCAAGAAGTCGTAGCCCTGTTCAGGGCCGTAACCACGGAACGTGTCGCTGACCAGCTGCTCGTCCGCTGCTTCCTTCAGCGCGGTCACGCTTGCCTTGGACAGTGGTCGGGTCACGTCCCCGATCCCAAGCCTCAGAAGTTTGGCGTCAGGGTGAGCTTCCTGGTAGCGCGCCACCCTTCCCGCAACCTCACTAAAAAGGTACGAGGCCGGAATCTTTGCAAAGTTCTCATTCAGTTTTGACACTCTAGTTTCCTTGTTTCCTTATCCACGCTTCTAAAAAAGCGTGCTCTAGCCTGCAGCGAGTACATCAGCCATGTCGTAGAGACCTGCTGGCTGGTCCTCTATAAACTCCGCGGCCCGCAGTGCCCCGTGACCGAAAATGTCACGCGACTGGGCGACGTGGCGGAGCTCCACAATTTCACCGTCAAGCAGGAATGTCACCGAGTGCTCCCCAACCACGGTCCCACCACGAACTGCGTGGATCCCGATCTCTCCGCCGCGAGGCTCATCGTCTTCCGGGGTGCGTCCGTAAACGAACTCGCGGTCTGGGTCAGTTGCGTCGCGCAGAGTTTCCGCCAAGGTGAGGGCCGTGCCAGAAGGTGCGTCCACTTTCATCCGGTGGTGTGTCTCGACAATCTCAGCGTCAACCGGTCCAAGCATTTTGCCGGCCGCTTCCGTTAGCGCGCGGAGCACGTTAACACCAACCGAAAGGTTCGAGGAAAGCAAGATGGGGATTTGCTCCGCAGCCTTCTCCAACGCCTCAAACTGGGGACCGGAGTGCCCAGTTGCTGCAATCAGCAGGGGTTTTCCTTCTCTTGAGGCAAACTCCAAGACGGTCTCTAAACCCTCAGCGCGCGAGGCATCGACAACCACGTCAAAGTCTTCCGAAACCTGGTCCAGGCTTGAGTAAAGCGGCACCGGAAGTCCCTCAATCTCAGAGTTGTCAACAGCCGCAACGACCTCCACGGTCCCCTGCTGTTCAAGCGCCGCGTTCATGATCGCGTGCCCTAGTTTTCCAGCGCCGTTCAGGACTATTCGAGTCAAGGTTGCCTCCGTCAAAATCGCCTTAGTAAACGTCCGCCGGGCAGTGCCGGACCTCGCGCCAGCATACCGAGCGCCCAGCCAGCCCCGCCGACCTGCCCAAGGCGCTGGCTTTGTTTAAGATGACGAGGTGAGCGCAGAGGGTCTAGTTCTTCCTCGTTCTTTCTATGAACGGGACACTCTTGAAGTGGCGCGCGACCTGATCGGCGCAAAACTGCACCGGCGCCTGCCTCCAGAACTTGGTGGGCACCTTCTGGTTGGACAGATCACGGAGACCGAGGGCTATTTGGGGGATGCTGACGACGCCGCTCACACGCACCGGGGGATGACGAAACGCAACCGGGTCATGTTCGGCCCGCCCGGTCACGCTTACGTCTACTTCATTTACGGGATGTACTGGAACATGAACGCGGTGACGCAAAGCGAGGGGCGTGGCGAGGGTGTGCTGATCCGCGGCGTCGTTCCGATAGAGGGCGAAAAGATCATGCGTGAGTTGCGCGGCGGGCGACCTGCGATCGCTGACGGCCCCGGGAAACTCTGCCAAGCGTTTGCGATCACAGGGGATGACTACGGAAAAGACCTGACCGGCTCCGAAATCTTCATCACCGAGAAGATTCACCAGCCAAACCTGCGTGCCACCCCAAGGATCGGAATCAACTACGCAGACTCCAAACATGAGCCGTGGCGGTTCATCGACTCAGACCTGCGAAAGAAATAGGTGCTCCGGGACCGCTGCTGAAAAACGCTGGTTCTAGAAGACGATGGTCTGGTTGCCGTCGCGGATCACCTTGTCCTCGGCATGCCACAGGACAGCACGCGCCAGCACTTGCCTCTCCACGTCCGCCCCGCGCCGCGTCAGCTCAGGGACCGTGTCCTTGTGGGTGACGGGGATGGTGGCCTGGTCGATTATCGGACCCTCGTCCAACTCCCCCGTAACGTAATGCGAAGTCGCACCGATCAGTTTGACCCCGCGCTCCTTCGCCTTCTTATAGGGGTTAGCGCCAATGAAGGCGGGAAGGAATGAGTGGTGGATGTTGATGACCGGGACGTCCAGCTCCTTTAAGAAATCGTCGGACAGGATCTGCATGTAACGGGCCAGCACAACGAAGTCGACGTTGCCCTTGAGGAGGGCGAGAATCTCGGCTTCCGACTTGCTCTTGTCCGGGCCAGGGACCGAGGGAACGTGGAAGAACGGGATGCCGAAAGAACGCACGTCCTCCGCAGACACTGTGTGGTTTGAGATGACCATTGGGATGCTGACCGGCAGCTCACCGCGCCTGTGACGCCACAGCAGGTCCAAAAGGCAGTGGTCCTGCTTGCTGGAGAGGATCGCCATGCGCTTCGGGACGCTGCGGTCGCGCAGCTCCCACTCAAGCCCGAACGGAGCCAAGGTCTCCTCAATGTCTTCACGCAGAGTAGGTTCGTCAGCGACCAAATCGGGTTTGTGGAAGACGATTCTCTGGAAGAACTTGCCGCCTCGCTCATCATCTGCGTACTGGTCCAGAGCAACGATGTTGCCACCGTTTCGCGTCACCATTGCAGTAACTGCCTGAACGATGCCAGGGGAGTCGGGGCCGTGGACCACAAGCGTCGCGTGGTCGTGGCTGGCAGGGGTCGGGTGAGAAATCATGGCTGCATTGTCTCTCAGACGTGAGGGCGGACTGTCGCCGTCTCAAACAGCGCTTGAGGACCGGCCACCTTCTGCTGCCTCTGGGCTAGCAGACCGCTTCGCCTTCCGTGCAGACAGGGCGTTGGCAATCAGGACGTAGGAGGTTATCAGGAGCAGGGTCACGACGATCCCAACAAGCCATTGAGAAAGAACCGAAAAACCGCGGCGTTCGGCGAAGTAGCCGCAAACCCCGTAGCCGATGATGCCAAGCGCAACCGTCTGGACCATTCCAGTCAGTCTGCCGCCACGGACGAACATGCTGGTGATCAGCCCAATGACAACTCCCACAAGAGTCATCCAGATGATGTTCACACTCACTACCGCTCCCGTTCGTCAGGCTTCAATTTAGACCATTGAGTTCGAAGGACTCCCGCCGCGATCCTCCCCAGCCCCACCTCTTCCGGCGAGCCAAACAGCAACCGACACCAAGGCGACCCCCAGCACTTCAAAAACCCCTGGGATTTGAGCAAGCATGAGAGCCCCGACAACAACTGAAGTTGCCGGGAGTAAGGCCGTGAGCAGCGCGAACGTGCTCTCCTTTATGCGCCCGAACGCGATGGCGTCAATGGAATAAGGCAGCGCCGTCGAAAGGATCGCGACACCCGCGAGCGCTAGGAAAGTCTGCCAGGAGAAGTCGACATCAAACGCGGCCTGATGCATGAAGGGCAGGTAGAGCAGTGCAGCAATGGCAAGGCCCAGGGCTAGCGAGGGTCCGGTTTGGGCGTTCTGCGAGATCCGTGAGCCAAGCAGGATGTAGAGAGCCCAAGAGCCACCAGCAGCAAGAGCAAACCAGAACCCTGCGGCGGCGTTAGGGTCGCTCAGGTCTAGACCCCAACCGCCGATGGCGACAATGCCCGCCAAGGCAAGCAGTGCGGCGACGCGGGGAGCCCACCCTCGTCCGCGAAAAAGGGCGACGGCAACTGGTCCCAGGAACTCCACCGCGACGGCGACCCCCATTGGGATCCGCGCTATGGCTTCATAGAACAACGTGTTCATGCCGACCAGGACAACTCCGAAGACCGTTGCGACCAGAATTTTCCGTGGTGTCCAGAGCTGCTTCCACGGGCGCCAAAGCACCAGTAGCACAGCGACGCCGACTGCCACCCGCCACCAGGTCACCCCTGTTGGGCTCATGATCGCAAAGAGCCCAGCAGCGAGTGCTGCGCCAACGTAGGTGAGAATGCCGGAGGTGACGAAGAGTGCGGGGACCGGTACTGCTTTTCTGCCCACCTTCACCTCCCCGTAGTTATTCCTCCCGCGAAGATAGGCCTGGCTGAAAATCCAGTGCCACGGAGTTCATGCAGTAGCGCATGCCTGTCGGGGTGCTAGGGGCGTCCGGGAACACGTGTCCCAGGTGTGAGTCGCAGTTGGAGCAGCGAATCTCTGTCCTGGGGTATCCGAGCAGGTAGTCGGTGTCTTCAGTGACTGCGCCTGGAAGTGCTTGGAAGAAGCTGGGCCAGCCGCAACCGGCGTCAAACTTGGTACTTGAGCGGAACAGTTCCTGCCCGCATCCTTTGCAGCTGTAGGTTCCGGGGCGTTCTTCGTGGAGAAGAGCCCCTGTTCCTGGCCGCTCGGTTGCGGCTTTGCGGAGCACCTGAAACTCAAGGGGCCCCAGCTTTTCCTTCCACTCAGGCTCGGTCTTCGGGAAGTTCGCATCAGTCACTTCTTCTCCTGCCCTTTCGCATTCGAGCTTTTGTTGGGGTTCTGGGAGGCAGTCGCGACGGTGTGGATGTCCACGTCAGGGAGTTCTTTTGCTTGCGCAGCTACCTCCGGTGGGAGTTTTGCGTTGCCGTCCAGGTCACGTTGGGCTGCTCGCTGCTCCCGGAGCTTGATGACGTCGTCGCCCGGCCCGTTGTACCTGGAGGCCCGTTCCTCCGCCTCGGGGGTGCCAGAGAACAGCATGTGCCCCTTGTTGAGCTGCGTGAACACTTTGGGCACGGGGTAGTCGTAGGGGTCGGCGCGGTCAGGGAGCACTTGCAATGCCTTGTCTATCTCTTTCGGGTCAGAAGGATCCTGGACTACCACCGGCGTTGAGACTGGGGGGAGTTCCGGGATTGGCTTCGCTGCAGCCGCTTTGCCACCGGATTCCTTCTGTTCCTCCATCAACTGCTTCTCTACCGCTTTCTGCTGAGCTTCGCGGACGTAGCCTCCGCCAGCCAGACCCGAGTAGGTGGGGTCAGCCAAGTATTCGGGGTGAAGCTCATCTGTTGGCCACGCCTTTCCGTCCGTCTCAGGGCCGCCACCGATCAGGCGTTCCCTGGGGATGGACCACGGCGCGTTTTCCCTGATCCAGGCAAGCACGTTTTCGCGAATGTAGGAACGCAGGTCCCAGAGCTTCGGCCAGTTCGGGGCGGAGATGACAATGCGGACGTTGATGTACCCCTGGTTGATGGAGTCAACCTGGACAGCCCAGGAGCGCTTGTCCCAAAGGTCAGTTGAGAATAGTAGTCGCTCTACCTCTGCCCGAATCTCTGCGATGGGCGCGGACCAGTCCAACTGGATTTCCACGACACCCATGATTGTTGAGGCTCTGCGGGTCCAGTTCTGGAAAGGCTGGGTCGTGAACTGAGTAGAGGGGATGACCAGCCTGCGTTCGTCCCAGGTGCGGACAACAATGTAGGTGAGCGTCACTTCCTCGACCGTCCCCGGCTGAGGTTCCTCGGGGACAACCACTGTGTCGCCGACACGCAACGCGTCAGAGAAGGCCAGCTGGAGCCCCGCGAACATGTTGCCCAGGCTGGACTGAGCGGCAATGCCAAGGATCACGGAAAGGACACCGGCACTGGCAAGGAGTGACGCCATCGGGGCCCGTGCCTCCGGGAAGGTAAGCAACACAAAGACAATGGTGAGGAAAACGGTGAGCGCCTGCAGGGCCCGCCGCAGGACGGCCGCCTGAGTGCGGAAACGGCGTGCGTCCCTCCCCGTCTTAACATCGGTCAGGATTGCCGCGTCGCGAAGCACCCCAAGTGCCGCGTAGACAAGCCAGCCAGCGCTGACTATAAGCAGGATGAGCAGCGCGTGCTTCATGTGTTGTTGCAGAATAGAAAGCACGTCAGGCTGGCTCAGCACGAACCCGATCCACGCACCAAGGAGCGCAGTGGCGACCAACATCGGGAGGCGGGTTCGCCTGAACACCTGCGTAGCTGTCGGAGATTTGCGTCCTCGATAGCGGATCAGAACCAAGGCGACTACCGCGATAAGCGCCCCAGCGCCCGCTCCTAGCAAAGTCCCTAGGAACAGGTGCCCCGCCTGGGCAGCTGCGTCGCTGACTCCACCAGAGTTTTCCATGGGGTAAGTCTACGGAGTTGAACCGCTCACTGTTCGTTTGTGGAGTGCCGCTTCGGACTGTAGACTTTCTGAGTCCTGAAGAGATGAGTCCCTTGCGGATCAGCTTTGAAGGTCAGGCCCCCATCGTCTAGAGGCCTAGGACACCGCCCTTTCACGGCGGCGACACGGGTTCGAATCCCGTTGGGGGTACTGCACAACTGAAGACCTATCCAGGGTATTGCTCCGGGGTGCTGAAGATCTCAGGGCAAAAAGGCTCCGCTGGTTTTGCGGATGCTTCGTGGATAGGGCAATCTAGGTGCAGGTCAATGACCGCGGGCGGAAACGCTCAAGGTTTTGGCCCCGTAGCGCAGTTGGTTAGCGCGCCGCCCTGTCACGGCGGAGGTCGCGGGTTCGAGTCCCGTCGGGGT
>ERZ1032852.280-NODE-280-length-13190-cov-8.471260_pt1 | contig 13190 bp, 16 predicted proteins | sample MGYA00516689_ERZ1032852 | MGnify/ENA primary metagenome ERZ1032852 (study PRJEB33719, sample SAMN04262499) | wastewater metagenome | biome: rural village; feature: composting latrine chamber; material: composting feces with ash | place: El Salvador | collected...
GAGGATGGGGCAGTAGTGCCACTAGTAGATTGAGTATAAGTAATGGTGGTGTTAGTGATGCCTACACCATCTTTACCGGCAATCCCATCCTTTCCTGTTGCCCCGTCTGTAGCCCAATAAGCTGTAGAATATCCCGTTTCATTGGTGCCATCAGAGTAGTTCCAAACTGTCTTAGTCCATAGGTATTGACCTTTGGTGGGCGTTGGTGGCTGGTTGCCCCAACCCGAAGTTGGAACAGTTGTGGCGCTGGTGCTTTTAGCATACGTGATCGTGGTGCCTACGAGACCTACACCATCTTTACCAGCTACACCATCTTTACCGGTATCACCTTTATCACCTTTCGCACCCGTGTTACCAATTTTCCCAACGGAGTAGCCCGTTTCTGTAGTATCATCAGTATACGTCCAAACAGTCTTGGTCCAAATATACGAACCAGGAGCAGCGTTAGGTGGATCACTAGTCCATCCCGAAGTAGGAGCAGTTGTACCTGAAGTAGATTGAGCATAAGTAATAGATGTGGATTGAATACCAACCCCATCTTTACCGGCAATACCATCATCACCACTAGCACCATCAACGGCCCAATAAGCTGTGGAATATCCTGTTTCAGAGGTATTATCAGAATAAGTCCAGATAGTTCTCGTCCAAAGATACTGACCTTTTATTGGCGCTGGTGGTTGTGATGTCCACCCTGAAGTGGGTGCTACTGTTGCAGAAGATGATTTATTGTAAGAAACTTCCGTTTCGACTAACCCAACACCATCTTTACCTGGTAAACCATCTTTACCGGAGTCACCTTTCTCACCTTTTTCGCCCTGAGGTCCTTGTGGGCCTTCGGGTCCAGTTTCTGGAGTAGCAACATAAGGGATGGGATCTAGGTAGAGTTTCTGCCCATTTACTCGTTCGATGGTTGTTTTCATCCAAATAAAAGGATACTCTTCAGTTCTTTCTGGATAATCTGTAGACCAACCAGTTTCAGGAGCAGTTTCTTGATCAACAGCAAGAGCATACTCAACGATCGTGTCTTTGACCGCTTGTCCAGCCTTAAGTTCATTGTTGCTGATAGTTTGTTGGATTGTTCCAACCAAATCTACAGTTTCTGTCGTCTTCTCGACAACTTCTGTCAGGTTTTCAGCTAATTCATCAGCTCGAACATCAACTTCATGGAGTTCTTCACCGATTTCTCGATAACGTTCATCGAGTAAATCAAGAGCATCACCGTGTTCAGTAATGGTTGGGGCAATATCACGAATCCATTCGGCAGTTCCACCCTTTATATGTCCAGCATTGATCTTACGCCCGTCCCGAGTATAAAGAATGAGATTATCTTCATCATTGATCAGGCCGTGAACGATAGTGGAATCTTCAATTTCTTTCATTCTGGCTGCTGTAAAACCAGTAATTTCTGCCATTTTGATTTTCCCCTCGATTTACTTTTAACCAGAATGAATCTGATATGTATCGATGTTTAAATACCTCGATGTGTGCCAATCGATGCTAAACTCATCCTTACTTAGCATTCTAATTGCACCAATCGGTTTTAGTTCTGTCGCAGTCCAAGTTCCATCACCATGGTTTGTGATTCGAAGTGAAGCATGGCTTTCTAAAATCTCGATTACTTCAGCTAGGCTTGGTATTCTAGGTTCTTCACCATATAGAATCGATTCGAGTTCTTTTAAGGCCTCTGCATCAGTATCGTCAGTTCTTACAATGAGGTGAGAGACTCGTCTAAACCCAGGTTCGATCGCAGACTGAGGTTTTGTTCGAATCTTAAGATTGAAATTAACTATTGTGGATTCATTTGTAAGAGTACTTCGAGCAATACCAGAAACTTCAGCTTTACAAGCGTAAACGAAATGAAGTTCATAGTCCAAACGGTCTTGTCTGAGAAAAGTTCTATAAACTAAATCAAACTGATGATCTAGAAGTTCCTCCGGATACCCATAGCATGAAACAACAACTTCTAGGTCACCTAATTGGTATAGTCCGTATCGTTTTTGCCCATCTATATAAACAGATGCTTCTAACTCATCATCTGATACCGATTCAATACTTGATACACCAATCCATTTGGTCCAATGATCTTTAAAATATAGAACTACTCGATCGACACCTTGAGTATTCTGGTCTATGATACTACGAAACATTGAGTGTGTACCCAGACATGATCGAAAGTACTTCGCCCGGATTTAAAATCATAGGATCAGTATTCCCTAGGCCATAAAGAAAGGATTCCAAATACTCAAGATAATGTTTCTCAACTTCTCGTGAGTCGATCACTAGGTGAGAGAGCGGGGTAAAACCTGGAAATGGTACAGGACGAGTCGAGATAGTCCAACTAAAGGACTGCATCGATGGTGTATCTCGTAGGGTTGTATTAGTGATGGTTGTAGGACCAACCATAGCATTGTAAACCAAGTGTAGTTTATAAGCAAACCCAACGTCTTTGGTATCAGACCCAATCTTAGTTCGATAAGAAAGCCCAAAAGGTTTCTTTGGCTGTTGTGTAGCCATCAAACCATATGCAAGATGTTTAATGCCCAAACACTCACGAAACTCAACAGGATAATTAACCGCAGCTAGTGTAGCACCGAACTCTTCATAAGATGAGATCATCAAATACTTTCGTTGATCAATGTAGAAAGACTCGATCTCACCACCAGAAGGTTTTTCTTCCAAACTAACAACCCCATAGAAAGGAACACCAGGCCCATCGACAGGATAGAGAACCACCCTATCGAGCCCCGCCTCGAAGAATCGTTGGTTTTGAGAATCCCAAGAGATTGATGACATAATTATCCTCTAGTATTCAATTCTGCTCGTCGTTGACGGTTGATTTCTCGTGCTCGTGCTACCGCTTCAGACCTAGACATCTTCTGAGGTTGATTCTTTGCATTGATCACTCGGACAAGAGTTATAAGACGATTTAGGTTCCAAGTTTCACATTCGAAAGGGATGTTTAAAGTTACCATCCAATAATAAATTACCTCTGATGTGATTATATCCGAATTAGTACCACCACGACTTTCTACCTCTGAAAACCAAGTTGCCGTGTGTTTCTTAGCTATGTATTGACTAATTTGGTACATGTCTTCAGCTGAGAGTCGATTATAGACTCTATCAGGGACATCTTCATCCAAAGTCATACACTTAGTGTAGAAGATAATTTCATCTTCTGTTTTGGGGTCATTCGTCAAGAATGGTTTTTCATAGAAAGACTCCCATTTTGAAATTGCGACGAGAGAATGTTCTAGTCGAAGTGTTTGGGAAGGAACAAACATGGTTTCTTCTTTTTTCTTATCGAAATACTGATAAGAACCAATAGTCAACTCTAACATTCTCTCGTCACCCTTTCATACTACTTATTCAACATTGAAACCTAGAAGTTGCGCAACTTCCGATGGAAGAGGAAGACGCGGCTCGGCTTCTTCACCACCATACAGAATGGTTTCAAGTGCCTTGAGATCTTCTTCTTCAACACGAGTCGAGTCGATCGTCAGGAGTGAAGTCGGGCGCAGCTGACCCCACATCTCAACCGGATCGGTGTTGATTTCCCAACTGAAAGTCATAGCCTCAGGTGAGTCATTAACAGTCTGATAGGACTTATCTGAGGGCTGAGCGCGGCAACCATAAACAAGATGAATCTTTCGACCATGTTCATTGGAAGCTGTGTCATTGCCAAGAATGGTACGGTAGCTGAAACCGAACTTCTTGCGTGCCTGCTGCCCGACCGTGAGGCCTTCCACCAGTTCCAACGAGCCGTCACATTCTTCGAATTCTTCTGGATAGGTATAAGCCTCGATAGTGGCCTTGAATTCCTCATTCGAGATGAGGGTCAGATACTTGATGTTGTCTGCATAGATAGGTGTTGGTTCAGCACCCTGAGGGCTCTCCGTAACACCAATAAGACCGTTCCATGGCACACCAACGCCATAATCGCCCTTGTCGTCATTTACATACAGAACACCACGATCGACGCCGGTTTCATACAAGCGTTGCCCCGTCGCATCCCACGTGAGCTTAGTCATAAAACTTCATTCTCCCTAAATATAGAGTTGGATTACTGTGTGATTCAACGAATCCGCTATGAAGGAACGTTCTAGCGAACTCATTGGTAATTTCAATACATTGACTGGTATGTTGCTATCAGGATCTCTGTCAATAACAGTCAACGAATATCGATCTTTACTGAGATAACGATCGTTATTCGCAAACCGGTCTCGAGGAGAGGTTCTAGAATACACAATACATGGATATGCTAAACTGACACTAGAGGGAGGTTGAAAATATACATTCTTATTCCCCATAATCTCTTCTAGCAGAGCCTGCAACTCAAGACGTTTGTCCAGAGTCGGATTGTTTGGCTGTTGGTCCATGATACACACCTCCGAGTCGAATTTCGAGACGGGGACGCATGATCTCAACGTCAGATATTGACCATAACGTCCCCATCCACTCGATATAACGAATGTCTTGGATGTGTCGATCCAAATATGGATCGGATATAATACTGATGACGTTAGAAAGCGAGAAGTCTTTATGTAGACGTTCTGCATTCACAGCCCATTTGGCATAGTCTTTTGTGACTGTGCCAAAATATTGACGTTCCTCAATCACATCCTCGTAAACACCAGGCCGGATCTCAACTTGTGTTGCATATCCTACTCGACCGAAGTATCGTGCCATTCGTTACTCCTTAAAATATGGACTACTCCTGGAAGGTGAAGGTCCAGCTCGTGGTGATGTTGAGCGGGAAGAGGTAGTTCTCTGCCGGAAGGGCATCAACCGTCGTGGTCTCATCAATCACAACAGTACCAGTCACCAACTCATCCTTGATGTAGTAATCAACACCGGTCAGATCAGGGATCGTAATGGTGTTGGTTTCAGAATTGAAACTTGGCATAGTTGGAATGACTTCATCGCCAGCAACACGAGAGAAGACCAAAGCAGACTTCGGCTTCGTCAAAGCACCTGAAAGACGAGTCTCAATCAGATACTTGTGCTGGTTCCAATCGATGTCGAAATCATCAAAGAAAGAGATCGAACCACCGGCATCAGTACCCATCGTGTAGTCGGCCATGTTGACCATGATACCAAGCAGAGTTGGTTCATACTCCATGACCTCAACAGGAACGATCTTGTCGACACGAAGAGTGTTAGCAAGTTCTTCAACCGTATTGTAAATACGGCGACCCATCTTATCCTTCTCGAGAAGCATGTCCGTCAAGACAGCATCCGTCGTGAACAAGGTTGGGGTGCCTGTACCACGATAGTGAGTACGAGAACGCAGCATACCTTCGATGAGAGCACCAGGAACCTGAGTATCATGAAGGGTAACCTTGTGTGCGTACATGTCATCATCATTTGCGATGGAACGAATACCCGCGCCCTGGTTTGCACCGATTGGATCAGCGATCTTGTCTTCGTTGATAGCCGAACGTCCGTCACCGATCAGGACTGCACGCGCAAGTTCCTCGTCAAGCATGAGACGCATCTCAGCTTTCAGCCATGCGATGACATCCAGATCTGTGATGTCGATAATATCGTCACGATCCAGTTTCTGCTTCTTATAGATCGTCGTTGGGGTGGTAGAACGCTTCAGAAGAGAGATGACTTCTTCCTTCTTCATGGTGTTCTTAACGTAACCTCGTGCACGAGCTTCGTCAGCAGTAATATCTGCGAGAATCGTCTTGGTTCGGGAGAACGGAGAGTGCTTCGCCTTTCCAATAACCTGCTCGACCCATTCCGTACGACGCTTAATGAACTGCGGATCCTTGTCCAAGTTCTTTGCATCGGGGAAGAGAATGTCAATGTTCTCAATCCCATAGTTCTGAGCATGAGCCAGGAATGATTCCTTTAGTGATCCGATGCGTTTCGCATCACCAATGATCTGTTCGATCTGGGAATGGGTCAAAACTTCGCCCGTAGCCTCAGGTGCGTCAGACTGATCGAACACGTTTCGTGTCATAGCGTTAATACCTTTCTCGATTGCGTAATCTACATGTGCTAGGAATTCGTCTTCGGTCATCCAACCGTGTTCGACGTCTTCATCTTCTTCATCTTCATTGTCGGGCTCTCCACCCTTTGAGTCTTCGATGGCCTGCCCGATCAGATAGTACACAACATTCTTCTGTTCTTCGGATAGGGTCTCGAATACATCAGCTACAGTCTTTTCGTCATTAGACTTCTCTTCAGCCACTTCAGCCTCTTTCTGTGTATCTTTATCCTCATGTGAGAGGGTCATTCCTGTATAGATGACAGCATCTGCTGGTTCATCTTCCCCATGCGAAAGTGAAACGAAATCAATGTAGGCATGAGGATTAGCTCCCGCTAACACAAGGCTGACTTCCTTGATGTCACCGTGTACTACATTTGATCCTTGCTTTTTAAGATTGTTGGCAAATATAGATAGAGAGTTGATGTCGCCGTGCTTCAACATCTCTTTAGCGATACCAGCCATTTCAGTCTTATTGAAAAAACCTTGAGCGTAAATACCTTCGGGTCGTGCACTCAAGTATGCATGTCCCAGAACATTCTCTGGACTATGATGACCATGTTGCCACATCAAAGGCACCTTTTGCTTGTCGGCATGTGCAAAGGCCCCAGGCTTAATGGTCAACCCATCGGAACACACAACATCATGGCGAGTTGCCCAACCGCTAAAGTCGGGATGTTTTTCTCCCATTTTGATTGTTACTCCTATCTATAACCTAGTTCTCTTTCGAGTTCTTCGATCTGTTCGTCTAGTTCAGTCTCTTCCTCTTCTAGAGCTTCTAATTCTGCTGATTCTTCATCAATCATCTTTTCTTCCATCCCCATTCCATCCGTTAGCGGCATGTTCTTATTTATAAGCTCATCAGCACGTGGATCATCGGAAGGTTCAAGAGCAAGAAGAGCTCGTACTTCATTCGAAGAAAGAATTTCATTACGAGTAAGTTTATCAGCCATATCAGCTAATCTCGTAGGGGGAATCATCTCTAGTGGGTTCGAATAGAATCGAATAGCTTGTCCTTGAGTTCGAGCAGTCTTAGTTAAGAACGTCCTTTCCATACTTTCTGAAATTGCTCGAATGATTGGCTTCAGTGTTCTGTTATGGTAATTGACCATAACTTCTTCTGTTGCCGTCCCATTGAGAATTTCTTCGGTAATACCCAATTGTCCATAGAGCATTGTTGTCAAATACTCCACTTGTGCGAGCATGTTGTTCTCTGCTGGACGATTTAGCTGCGTGATTTTTTCTGTACCATCGATATAAGCAACACCATACTTAGAGTTTTTGAGTTGGGTCTCAATGTTATCAGCACGAGCCTTAGCTTGATCTAGTTTGGTTTGGTTTTTAATCGTATATGGCAACTGAATGATGATATCGAGTTTTCCAGAACTAGTTTGCTCATCAATAACATCTAAAAGGTTCAGCTTCCGAACTAATCGTTGGTATGTTGAATTTGGTTCATTCATTACAGAAAACAAAGGGTTTTCTATGATAGCTGTGGTTCTTTTTGGTACAGTGACCTCTTTTCTTTGACCAGTTCTCTGATCATATAAATTCACAGTCACATATTCCGGATACCAACTAACTATAGTACCAACTCTTAAATCATAGATGTCGTAACTACCTGTTCGATTAGGATTAGCTGATGTATTAACTGGAACGACAGCTATAACGCCTTGTTCGAGCAATGTCATCACCATATCTAATTTAAAAGCAGTAGCTGACTGATCAAGATTAGCTTCAATAGAAAGGCATTTATTCAAATCACTATCGATAGTGCCTGTATAACTACCATTCTTGTTAATCTCAACATGTTTGAGTCGAAGTTCAGCAACATCGATGGCTATTCGATTATAAATCGAAGAGATCAACGATCTTTCGCCAGAAACAATCATTCTCGTTCGATTTGGGGAACTACCATATGAAATTAATGAACCATAACTTGTGGGTGGCGTATCACTTTGTCGTTCGGAATTCTTAAAGACATTCCAACCACGACGAAGTCTATTAAGTACGCCCAAGGTCCACCTCCTTTCTAATCGAATAACTCTCTATTGCGTTTGTAAGCGACAAAAGCATCCATTAAAGCAGCGACATTGTCAATCTTACCGTCTTTGTGCTTCTTCATGAGTTTGCGGTTACCATTAGTATCTTCCAAGGTTATCGCATTACCCATAGCAAACATCATCAATGCTTCATCAAACAAAAGAAGGCGTTCTTCAGCAAGTTTCTTTAATTCACCAAGTGGAACAGATTCCGTACGAGCACCTTGAATGACCTTTTCAACACCGTAAGGACCGTTTTCTAGTTCCCAACGCTGAACAAACTCTTTAGCATTGTATGGATCGAAACCAAAAGCATTAACATCATACTCTTTGTCGTTGATGTGTTGATCTAAATCTTCATAGACCTCCATCATATCAAGAATAGCCCCTTCCATAACAATCAAGGAGCCTTCGTCTAGGAATTCTTGATACTTTTGTCTCACTGCGGGTGGTAATTGCTTAATCGTCAAAGACGAAACGTAACTTCGAGTCTTAATACCGAATGCTTCATTACCTAGTGGGAATAAAAACGTGAATGCACAGAAATCATCGCCTTGTGAAAGGTCAGCTCCTAATGCGCAACTCATCCGCCAATACTCACGAGGACGATGAGGTAAGGTTTCATCATATGTGAAGAAGTATGTGTAACCTTCCATTGGAATACCAAAACGTTTTGCAAGAATATCATTGCGAACGGAGGGTACTTTTTCAGCTCGCTCGACATCTAAAGCATAAGTTTCATAAGAAACTGTCTTACCGATATTCGGGCTAGCCTTAACCCACATTTCTGGATTAGCAACTTCTTCTACAGAGTCGAGTCTATAGTACCAAATGGACACGTGAGGGTTGACGTAATCACCTTTTAGAATGTCTAAAAGTTCCATTTTGATTGTATCGCCAACACCATTTCGGATGATACCTTCAGAGCTTGTAGCAACAATCACCCAGTCATCCATCTTGGATGCGCCTTGTTCGATTGCGCCGACAACGTCTTCTCGCACATCACCGGACAACCACTCATCGACAGTATTGACTTTGGTTCGAAGGCCTTGAAGTTTGGAGATCGACATCGGACGAACTTCTAGAAGACTCCCAGTTAGAAAGTTCTCAATACCTTTCTTAGTTGATGCTAACTTCATTCGGTTAGCTCTCGAGCCAGTCGTGTTCTGTAGAGATCCTTCTGTAAGGAAAGCGAATAGAGGACCACGAGCTCTCGTGATGGCCGTTCGAATAGGCGACATCACTTCATCAGCTTGTTTCATGGTCGGTGCTGTAGTTATCTGATGAGTAGTAGAGGTATCCACTGTTAGGAAGTATGACTGAATGAGAGAAGCATACATCGACTTGGCTGAACCACGAGAAACAATCAAGTATTGTTTATTAACCAAACGACGCTTTAATCTCTTACGAACATAATGACCACCGTGTCTTGGTGGTGGGTATGGTTCATAAACGCTTCTATCAACAAAGTAAAACCAGGACAAAAGTGACTCTGCCCAGAGTTTAAATGTGTCTAGAAGATGAAGATCAGCGCCATCAGTAAGAGTCATCTCAGATTCAGCAAAGTCGATGAAACCGTCTATAGCTGCATCATCGTAATAGAAATGTGGGTTAGCAATTAACCCATCAATTCTATTCATTTCCATAGCTACTTCACGACATACAGGAATTTCTCCACGCAAAACAGCTTCTCGAAAACGTTTATAATATTTAGGAGTTGCTGTATTTGATAGACTCATTAGTAACAACTAACTTTCTATTTCTTCTTACTGTCTCGATAAGCTTTAATATCTCGGACTTCTTGAATAGCTCTAACTTGGTTATCACCAGTGATGAATGCCGAAGCGTATTGAGTTCCTAGTTGTACAGCAGTGTTACTAACACCCAACTTTGAAGCCACCGTGCCAGCAGCTTTAACGCCAAGACTACCAGCTAATTGTTTACCTACATAACGAGCACCAACACCCATATACCCCTGTTGATTTAGACTACGACCTGATTTAGCACGAATTTTCTGTTTAGCTGCTTTATGTGCAGCTCGCCCTTCGGCGCCACCGGGACCTTTACGTCGATCTTTTCGTGCCTGTTGCATCTCCGCGAGACGTGTTTTTCTACGTTCAACAGCTCGTCGTCGTTTATCAAGATGTCCACCAATGACACCACGAACACCAGTGGATGGTGTTTTTTTACGGACACCCCACTTCATACCTTTAACGCCATGATGGGCTAGTACCACATCAGAGATTGGCTCTTGTGTCATAATTTTTTCCTTATCGGGTTCTGCGAGAATAAACTTCCACGTTAGCGATACACTCTCTCTGGATCGTACCCCTTACTCTTGATGTAAGCACTAGTGGCTGCATCACGACCAACTTGCGAACCTAGAGTTGTAGCCCCTAAGGTCACTAAAGTTTTTGCCGAAGGAGAATTTGTGAATGTATACAGACTAATATCAGCTAATCGAGCAGCGACTTTAACCCCGCCTTGGACTTTGGGACTAGAATTACCAAACAACTTTTCCAAAACGTTTTTTGTGTTTTTATGAAACATACCACTCTTATAATAAGCAGACACTGCTGGCACAGAAGCCATTCCAGCTAGACCACCGACAACACCACCCGTTGTTCGTACTCTACGACTTTTCTTCGCAACCCGATTACGTCGAGAAACTTCAGAACCTCGAGCTGTGGTGATGCTATCGCCTTGATTCAGTCGTCGATTAATGCGCTTTACACCACGACGTCCATAAATACCTTCGTCACGTCGACGTTGTTTCTCACTATAATTTGGATTTCGGGCATTTCTTTTACCCCTCGCACCGTACAGGAACCCTTGAGGCTTGCCGTCTTTACGGACGCCCCATTTCATGCCTTTAACGCCGTGATGAGCTAGCACTACATCAGAAATTGGTTTTTGCTCCATTAGATCTAAAAATTCCCCTCTTGAAGGTTTTTAATGTGTTTACCAATAGCATACATCGAGGCACCGGTTTTAAAGATATTAGATACAGCTTTTGATCCTTGGTTAACGATGTTTTGTGACATCTTTACTGTTGCGTAACTAAGAACCCCAGCACCTAAAGCACTAAATGCTTTTTTACCAAATTTAGCTTCCTTTGTTTGCTTAGCTTGAGTGGCTGTAAGTTGTTTGTATTGAGTTTCTAACTGTAAGCGACGATTCAAACCTTGTAGCTCGTCATTTGAAAGGCTCGCAGGATCTTTCTTTTGAAGTTTCTTAGCTTCAGCATAATCGCTAGAAACTTTTCGAACCTTTCGAGCTTTCTTATCAGCTCGACGTTTACGCCATTTCGTACCAGCCTTTCCATACTGATGGCCTTGAGGTTTGCCGTCTTTACGGACGCCCCATTTCATGCCTTTAACGCCATAATGAACGAGTTCGTCCATAAAACCATAACCTTTCTATATCAAAAGTCGATTTGAATTAGATGTTTGTTATAAAGCCGATCGCAGCTGCCCCTCGCACTTCGTGCTCACCCCGCTCTACCCAAAGCAGAAAGACGAGAGCCGAGGTACCAGACCTCGTTACCCAGTCCAATGCCTCCGATAACCCTACCATAATTTGGTGCATAAGGTGGAATAACAATATAAACTTGATCTAGTACACCCATACTCACTCCTCTGATTGAATCGGATTTGCTTCAACATACAATCTCCAACCCAGTTCTTCTGCTATCTTGTTCAGGGCTTCTTGAGCGTTTGCTGAAGTTGGTGGATCGAACAAAAGCCGCACTCGTGTATAAATATATGTCTTAGCAGCTTCATATGTTTTCATTCCATTAAGAAGATCATCCCAAACATCTTGATCTGTAGTTACTACAAAACCTTCATCTGGACCAACACCTAGTTGTTGTAGTTGGAAGATTGCAGAGTTTATAAAAACGATAATTTCCGGATCAAAAACTGTTTGTTCAGGAAGTAACCCCAAAGTTTTCTTAACTGTGATGAGAATAGAATCACCAGAAGGAACGGATAAAGATGTATAACTCATTATATAGCCTCACCATAGAGTAGTATCATTAGGAGTCCTTGGTTTATACTCAAAAACCTCTAAGGATTCACTCCCGAAATGGATCGCATTATGCGTTCGATGTGTTGTGGTTACTAGATTATTCGGATCGAAAATAACTTCTTCTCGATTGAGAATATCGCTTTCCGCAATGGGATTTATATGATGTATAAGGATTCTACCATGTATATCATGACCTTCTACTCCCAAATCGCAACCATTATCACGTGCAATGATGTAGTTACGTAAATCACGCCATTCTCGAGATTTATAAAAAGCTTGATTCAAATATCGATCAAATCCAAAAGTTTCAACCCCAACAACACCTTGGATTCGAAGATACTCTACTCTTTGGAGAAATGTTGGTAATTTCACCATTTCAGTGTATGTTTTCACATTTCACCACTGTATCTCTTCATCGCATTGAGTGCTTCTTCATAAACAGCTTCCATTCGCTTATTAGACTCAAGTGTTTCGGCCTTGATTTGGAGTAAACGATTCTCGTTGAATAGTTTTTCCCTTTCTAAAGCCTCTCGAGCTGTAGCAAGTTTGAGATAATGCGAGATAACTTGAGCTGAAGCTGTTCCATCCTTCAATTGTCGCTCAGCCAAATCCGTAGCAAGAGCTATCAGTTCATTCTCTCTTGCTTGAGGTGTCCTGGCTCGCTTGCGGGGAGGTCGGGGTTCATCATTAGTCGAAAGTTCCAACGTCTTTTTTCACCCTTTCCTCATAGTTCTTGAGTGCATGAATATAGATTCACCCTAGTTTCTACCTAGTAAGAGCCAGATACCCGAGAGATTTAACGAGAATGGAGAGAGACAAAAAACTCCAAAAACGCACGATTGGCGAAAGGATAAAAAACCAATCTTTTTAAGGTATCTGGCCATTACCAGGCAGAAAAGTTCTCTAAAATATCGCCCCCGGAGAATTTTTAGAGAGGGCCGCGATGCATGAGGGGGGCCGTTTTTTCGACAACCCCTCCCCCTTCATCGACTTTTTTCGTTTTTGATATTCATTTCTTATTTTTAAGTTGTTACAACATTGATTAGAACTGGTTTTGGATCTTCATTTGGTCGAATAAGTTTATGAATACCCATAGGATTGAGGGAAATTAGTTCATACAAACC
>ERZ1032852.281-NODE-281-length-13173-cov-7.024775_pt1 | contig 13173 bp, 10 predicted proteins | sample MGYA00516689_ERZ1032852 | MGnify/ENA primary metagenome ERZ1032852 (study PRJEB33719, sample SAMN04262499) | wastewater metagenome | biome: rural village; feature: composting latrine chamber; material: composting feces with ash | place: El Salvador | collected...
ATATCACTCTCTATTTTTGTTCCATCGGGGTCGCTCGATGAATCACGACACCAAAAAGAATAATTGTAAATTCATAATACCTAATTATCTATATGATGAAACGGTTTTTTTCACTCATCACGCTGATTCAATGTGTGATAATTGGATTGTCGGTACAGGCACAAATAGGGACCCGATTTCCCTCCGAAAGAAAAATAATCCAAGATCCGGTAACCGGTATCGACCTGGTATTTCTGACCAGTACGCCTGCCGGCGACAGAAAAATCTATCCAACCCACAATCAATGGACATCCGATGGAAAATGGATCGTTTTCAGTTCGGCGCGTGTACCGGGCGAAGCGATGGCCGTCAATGAAGAAACAGGAGAGATAGTACAAATCACCGAAGGTGGATATTCGGGAATGCTCAGTGTAGCAAGAGAATCAATGAAACTCTATTATATGCGCGAGCCCAAAGATGAAAAAACAGAAGAGGGTGCAGTGGAGGTGATAGAAGTGGATCTACAAAAAGTGTTTACCGATTCGGAATTAGGGAAAATGAAACCTGCTGCATTCTATGAACGGGTCTGCGGGGTGACGCCTCCCGAAATGAGAGCAGGTGGAGATATGGCGCTCGATGGAGGTGAAGAATGGGTATGGTTCCGCGTAGGAAAAGAAGAAGCACTGAAACATCTTCCGGAAGGAACCGAAATCGTGAAGCCTTTCGGTCCTCGAAAAATGGGTGCCGGACCCGCTGGTATTGCTGGAATGAATATACGTACCGGAGAAATAAAACATGTAGTATCGGTTCCTTTTCAGGTGGGGCATATCCAGAGTAACCCCTGGGTCCCGGGGCAGATATTGTTTTGCTGGGAAACAGGAGGAAAATCCCCACAACGCACTTGGATCGTCCATGCCGACGGCACCGGTTTACGTCCGCTCTACCGGGAGTCCGAATATGAGTGGATAACTCATGAGGCGGTTATAAGTCCCGATGAAGTCGCTTTTGCCATTATGGGCCACAGGCCCATCCCGGGGATCGAAGATGAGAATAGACCCGAAGGTACGGACGTGAGAGGTGCCAACCCGGGACAGGAAAAGGAATGGGGTCCTTCCGGCACACGCGAAAAACCGACCGGACTCGGCATTGTAAACATCAATACGAGAGAAATGTTTATTGCAGGGCAGATACCCTACGGAAGTGGTTTCTGGCATGTACATGGCTCACCCGACAAACGTTTCGTTGTAGGGGATAATTTTTCTCGCGAGCTCTATCTTATCAACAGGGAAACAAATGAAATGATGCTGTTGACCGCGGGCCATAAGGTTACGGCCGCGGACCATGTACATCCCACCTTCAGTCCCGATGGCACGAAGATAGAGATTCAGTCGGCCATGCTCTCTGAAGATGGACGTGCAATGAATATCTGCATTGTCCCCGTTCCCGAGAAATGGCTGAAAAGAGACACCGTTGCCGGCATCCCTGTCAATTATGACGAGGCTAAAACCGGCACATGGCAACTCCCCGATCTCATGACACTCGAAAACGGGGATACGGTCACCAACACCAGCGACTGGATACAAAAAAGACGTCCCGAAATAATCCGCCTATACGAGACAGAACAGTACGGCAAGGCACCAGAAAGGATAAAACAAAGGGTGAACCTCTTCGAACCGGGGACACCCGCACGTGAGGGCAAAGCCGTCAGGAAGCAGGTCACACTCTACCTCACCGAAGATACCGCAAGCCACAAGGCCGACCTGCTGATTTACCTGCCGGCAGATGCAAAAGGGCCGGTACCCCTCTTCCTGATGGTCAGCTTCATGCCCAACGCAATGACGGTGGACGATCCCGCCATCCGATCCGGGTATATGTGGAACCGTGAAGGAGAAAGGGTACCCGTACAGCCCGGGAGCGGCGAATCACGCATGAGGGGACTGGATGTCGATAAATTTATTTCCCAGGGATTTGGTGTGGCCACCCTCTACTACGGCGATATCGAACCCGACTTTGCCGACGGCATCCGGTACGGCGTCAGGGGGCACTACCTGCCGGAAGGAAAAGAGTGGCCCGGCCCCGACGAGTGGGGTACTATTTCGGCCTGGGCATGGGGCTTGGGTTATGCCATGGACTACCTCGAGACCGACCCGGACATAGATGCCACGAAAGTGGCGCTGCACGGCGTGTCGAGGTTAGGAAAGACCGTCCTGTGGACCGGGGCACTCGACCAGCGCTTCGCCATGGTGCTTGCCAGCTGTTCCGGCGAAGGCGGGGCGGCACTCTCGATGCGGGATTACGGGGAGACCATAGCCCATATGGTCGCCCCTTCACGCTACTTCTACCAGTTCTGCGGAAACCGGGCCAGATATGCCGATAACCCGCAATCATCTCCCATAGATGCGCATATGCTTCTCTCGCTGATGGCACCCCGCCCGCTTTTACTCCAGACCGGCGACACCGACGGATGGTCAGACCCAAAAGGGGAGTTCCTTGCAGCGATCGCTGCCGGACCGGTATATAACCTCTTCGGGAAAAAAGGGTTGGAAACGGACGAAATGGCGGAGGCCGGAATCCCGATCCTGCACGACCTAGGGTACTATATGCATGCCGGTGGGCATGGCACCTTGCCCGAGGACTATGATGTATTTATTGATTTTATGAGAAAACATTTTCTGGAAGGGGAATCACAACCGGTTCCCTGACAGATGGCAAAATACACAATACTCGTATGAAGAAATATAGTTTATCAATAGGAATGGTCTTGCTGCTGGCCATTACCCATGGTCAAGCCGCGCTACCGCCCGTATTCGGGCCGGAGTATACCAACATCGCGCAAAAGGATGAATTGACACGCGTATTCATCTCGCCCGTGAAAGTGCCGTGGACATCCGACACCACTGCCGGGAAGATCAAGAACACCTACGTGTTGTTAAAACCGGGCAACAGCCAATCCGACATGAGCCGGACCACGCGCTTCTGCTCTATGACAAGCACGGGAACAGACACATCTTCCATCCTGCTCGATTACGGCAAGGAGTTGCATGGCGGGCTACAGCTGGTCATGGGCGGCTCCTCCCGCAGGGAACCGTCCCTCGTGCGTATCCGCTTCGGCGAGTCGGTGGGAGAGGCAAATAGCGATACATACAATTCCGACTGGCTCATGGGGTTCTCCACGGACGACCATGCAAAGCGCGACATCATCATGGAGATACCACGGACAGGGATGATAGAGGTGGGCAACACCGGCTTCCGGTTTGTCCGTATCGACCTGCTGCAGCCGGAAACCACCATCAACTTGAAGGAAGCAAGAGCCATCCTCAGGTACCGCGACATCCCCTACCTGGGTTCATTCAAGAGCAGCGATCCGCGGCTCGACTCGATCTGGATCACGGGCGCGTACACCACGCACCTCAACATGCAGGAGTACCTGTGGGACGGTATCAAGCGCGACAGGCTGGTATGGCTCGGCGATTTCCACCCGGAGTTGAAAACCATCAACACGGTGTTCGGTTATAACGAGGTTGTACCGCGGAGCCTCGACCTTGCCTGTGAACAGTATCCTTTACCTCAATGGATGAACGGCATGAGTTCCTATTCCATGTGGTACCTCATCATTCATCACGATTGGTATATGCAAAACAACGACCTCGATTTCCTGGAAAAACACAGGGAATATATCGTTGGGCTCGTTGACCTGATCAACTCGAAGATCGGGGACGATGGCACCGAGGACCTGAGCCGGATGCGTTTTCTCGACTGGCCTTCAACACCTAACAGGGAAGGGGTGGAAGCTGGATACCGTGCCCTGTTGGCCTGGGCGTTACAGGATGCGCGAAAGTTGTGTGAAGTACTCGGGGAAAACCGATCCGCCCAGGTCGCAGTCAATGCCGCGGAAAAGCTTAACAGGAAAATCATGGGCCATAATAACCTAAAACAAGCTGCTTCATTGATGGCCAAGGCCGGTATGCTCGATCCCAGGAAAGCCTGTGACGAGGTGGTCGCGGTCGACGGTGCTAAACGTTTTTCCACTTTCTACGGGCTATACATGCTCGATGCACTCTCGTTGGCAGGCATGCAAGACGAGGCATTGAAGATTATTCGTGACTACTGGGGCGGGATGCTGGATATGGGGGCGACCACCTTCTGGGAAGATTTCAATGTTGATTGGATGGAGAACTCTGCACGGGTAGACCAGATCACACCCGATGGGATGAACGATATCCACGGGGATTTCGGGGATTATTGTTATCCAAGCTTCCGGCACAGTCTCTGTCATGGATGGTCGTCGGGACCAACCTCCTGGCTGACCGAAAATGTACTGGGAATCAAAATCGTTGACGCGGGATGCAGGACACTCGAAATTAAACCGCACTTGGGTGACCTAGAGTGGGTGGAAGGAACTTTCCCCACTCCTCACGGCGTGGTTAAAGTGAAACATACCAAGAAGACGAACGGGGAAATTAAGACTGAGGTTGAGGCTCCGAAGGAGATTAAAATACTATAGAAAAGACATTTATCAACAAATGCGTCATACGGTCTCTACAAGTTTGGTTTTGACGATTTGGTCATGCTCATTGCTTGCGGACTCCACAACTTTAGAGTGACGATGTCACTCTGTTTGAAACATATATAATTTTATTGAATATAATGTCTAATCTGTAATCCTTCTTCATCAACCATCCCCACTGAGAAGAAAAGTACAAATCTATCCGTACTACCTGATATAGATGCATTGTTTTTTCGAACCATACTGTCACGCATGGTAATGTCCCACCAATCAGTATTGGGAAACAAAAATGGGTCAATCCACCCCATGGCCATCCATTGATCAATGGTTCCGTTTCTGAAAGTAAAACTTTCGGGTAACCTTCCAACTGCTTCTAATTGTTGATGCGATGTTAAAGCTCTGGCGTAATCGTTCATTATAGGATATACGTCTGATGCAGCTTTCCCAATTGCATATGAACTGGATACGGTAACTTTGTTCCTGGTTTGATCTTTTCCGGATCTTGTGGTAATTAAAATCACGCCATTTGCCCCCCTGGAACCATATACCGCTGCAGAGGCAGCATCTTTCAGCACTGAAATATTTTCAATGTCGTTTATATTTAGCCTGTTGATATCGACATCCGGCATTCCATCCACTACTACTAAAAGATTAGAATTGTTAACTGTACCTAATCCACGTATTGCCAGGTTGATGTCATTCTGACCTGCCATACCACTACTTTGGGTTACGGCAAGACCTGGTAAAACTCCTTGAAGTCCGATAGCTGCATTTGTCAGGGGACGTCCCGCTAAACTCTCATCTACTTTTACACTGGCAACAGCCCCCGTTAAATTTACCTTCTTTTGAACTCCATAACCGACAACCACTAATTCATCCAGAGATTGAAGATCTTCTTGCAAAATAATATCAAAAGAGGTTCTTCCAATAGTTTCGATATCTTGTGTCAAATAGCCGATATAGGAGATATGGAGTATAGCATCCTTACCTACACTCAACGTGAAATTCCCATCCACATCAGTTACTGTACCATTGGTAGTGCCATTTTCAAGAATATTGGCTCCGATAATGGCCTCCCCGTTCCTATCAGTAATTCTTCCAATAATTGTATTTTCTTGTTGTTCGATCTCTTCTTTTTCAATTATCGGTGTTTCTGTTACTTTTATCGAAGCTGCTCTATACACCGATACCTGCCGTTCCACTACGGTATATCTCAGGTTCGTATCTTTCAAAATTGTTTCCAGAATCGTATAGATAGATTCTTTATTGGCTCGAAGAGTGGTATTCTTGTTGAGTTCGAGTTGTGCCTCATCCGTAATAAGAAAAACATAATCACTTGCCTCTTCAATTTCTGAAATGGCCTTTTTAAGGGTCACATTTTTCAGGTTTAACGAGAGTTCCGCTTGCTGTGGATATAGATTCTCTGCTGTTAAGGAAAACAGGCAAAGAAAAAGAAGCAATGTTGAAATCTTCATTATCTTTAGGTTTCTGTTGCGTTTTTTGTTCGCGAACCGGTTAGATTTAATTATTTCTTTCATATATTTGCAATGAATTTTAGTTTACATGTAATTAAACGTTCGTTGTGAATTAATTTTCACTTTTCGGGCAATGTGGCTGCATTGTCCGATTTTTATTTTCCCAATTCGTATCTCATAGGCAGTTTCTTTGTGTTTATAATTGAAAGTGTTTTATAATTATTGTTTTTTCGTTATTCGGATAACATTATTATCTCTTTGATAAACCGTGGACGATAAAGCAGATACGGAGGTCATTACACTATCTAAGTTATTCGATAAAAACAGTTTTCCTGAACAGACTTGGTCGCGAAGTCCCATATCCGGGCTATTCTCGAACTGCACGTTATAGTATCTCCCTATTTTTTTCAGTATTTCCGAAATGGGTTCATCTTCAAACTCCAGGACACCTCTTATCCAACTAATATATTCAGAAACACTTACCTCCTCTTTCACGATATTATTGTCGATTAGCTCCAACTTTTCATTAGGTTCCAAGTGAGCCGTTTGGTTACCGGCAGTTTTCACCTCTACCTTTCCATCTACCAACACGACGACTGCACTCGCATCATCATGGTATGCCGACATGTTAAAAGATGTACCCAACACCCGAACACTCAAGTTATTTGCACGTACAATAAACGGAACAGCAGGGTCATGGGCTACCTCGATAAACACCTCGCCATTTACCGCTATTTCCCGTGTCGTTTTCGTGAATTCGGAGGGGAAATCAAGTTGGGTTCCTGAATTCAACCATACCTTCGTTCCGTCAGAAAGGGTTAGGTTCATCCGCTTACCGTAAGGAACAACCAACCGGTTTAACTCTACCATACCCAACAAGAGTTCTGTCGAAGAGTCGGTACTATCCGTAATAAGGGCTCTCCCCATTGTAGTAAGACCAATATGCGATTTATGCGCGATATTTATTTTTTCTCCTTTCGATATAAGGTATATCTCCTTCTCCGGAAGTGTTTCTCCTAGTATAAACTCCGACCCGATGGAACTCTCCGTCCCTATTCCCTGTTCTCGGGTTATAAAAAAGATCGAGAGGAGCCCTATCACTAACACAGCTGCAACCGATCCAACTTTTTGCCATACCCGGCGTCTCTTATAACGATGTATATTGGAAAGAATGACCCTGTACATTTTTTTCTTGTCATCAATCGGCAATTGGTTCCGGTTAATCTCGACCGCGTCAAATTCTACGATGGCTTTCTCGATTGATTCTTTCAAATGGGGATTATCTCTAACGAATACCTTCCAATACTCGTTAGATTCCTTTGTTGGTAAAAGCCTCCACGAAATAAAATCTTCGTCGAGAAGAAAATTATACCCGTTCTCTTTATTGTCCACGGCAACTCTTTTTATTATACTGACGAACGATTTTTTATTTCGTGGACATAAATAAGCAGAAAAACTCGAAATTTAACATTCCGAGGTAAAAAAGCTTGGATAATTGATGATGTTGGCTGGTTTTGATGGGTTAGCGAGAGAGAAACAGCAGAAACAACAGGAGCAATCCCTCGGGTATTTTCTCCTCAGCGGCTATTTCGCGTAGTTTCTCCATCGTTCTATATAACAACTTCCTCGCCGACTCTTCTTGAATATTGAGAATCTCGGCGATCTCTTTATGTTCTAAATCTATCATGTATTTCAGGTAAACCACTTCTCGTTGTTTTTCATTTACCCTATTTAAGAGCTTAGTAACTTTATCCTTTAGTAGTTGTATGTTTTCACCGTCAATCATGTTGTCAAGCACGGTAACTTGCGCGACAAAAGATCCGGTAGCGGATTCAAGGTTTTCCTCCCGTGTAGTTTTCCTGGAGAGATCGATAAGCTGGTGTTTATACGATTTAAAAAGGTAAGCCGTTACGTTTTTTATATGGTGCAGTTTATCCTTAGAGATGTAAAGCTTATAGAATATATCTTGGATACCGTCTTTGCACGTTTCTTCCTGAAAACCCAAACTAACCCCATACGAATAGAGATCATCCACGTGGTTATCGTAAATGACAGAAAACGATGCTTCGTCTCCTTTTTCTAAAAAAAGTCCTCCAATTTAAATCGATAAGAGTCATTTGTTTTTTTTATCACGGAATTTTTTCATTGCTCATTGAGCAACAAATTAACGTTATTTTTTCTTTGCAAACAAACATTCCGGCAATTTTATGGCTTATACTGCGTAAGGAACGGAAGTAAATATTACCCATCGTAGGTGAACAGCGATAAACGACATCGCCAGTCTATCCCCGTTAGCATAAGTATTAACAAGCGATAATGGAAATGATTTTTACGGGATGAGAGAGAAAGAATAGTTTTTTTTCAGTATGTTTGTACCATTCAAGCACTCGTTGCATTATAAAGACAAAAAACAAATAAATAACAAGCATATGTCTACAACAGTAAAATTGTATTCTTTGTCGCTCAACAACACCAGAACGTACCTGTTCGCGGCAATTTTCGTGGTGGGCAACCTGCTGCTACCTCAACTGGCCCACCTTATCCCACAAGGGGGATTCATCTTCCTCCCCATCTATTTTTTCACGCTGATTGCCGCCTATAAATACGGTATCCACGTGGGACTACTTACCGCCATTCTCTCGCCATTGGCAAACTACCTGCTTTTCGGGATGCCCCCGGCAGCAGTGCTCCCGGCCATTATTATCAAATCGGCAATTTTTGCTGTCGCGGCTGCTTGGATGGCTCATCGTTTCAAGAAAGTATCGCTGTTAGCCATCCTATTGGCAATCCTTACCTATCAAGTAATCGGCACCGGCATCGAGTGGACAATGACCCAAAATATTAACGTGGCACTCCAAGATTTCCGACTCGGGGCTCCGGGTATGTTGATCCAGTTGATTGGGGGTTACTTCGTGCTCAAAGCATTGGCCAAGGTATAAACAACGGTACTAAAACCACAAATAGTCAAAGAGTAGTATAACAATGATTACAACAAAATCATTCGAGGAGGTCCTTCAACGATTTGGGGAGATCGAGTTTTCCGAAACCTTCGATATGATCGTTGCCATTGCTCACGGGGGCACCATTCCGGCCGCCATCCTCAGCCAGCGGCTCGATATCGAGATGTACCTGCTGAAGATCAACCTGAGGGACTCGAATCAAAAGCCCAAATACGATCGACCACGACTTCTCGCTCCCGTCGACTTCAATTACCGTGGAAAATCGATCCTGTTAGTAGAAGACCGTATCAAGACGGGAGCCACGGTGAAATATGCCTTGGAGCTATTGAAAGGAGCCGCCAACGTGAAAACATTCGCCGTGAATGGTAAAGCCGATTACTCGTTGTATGACGAAGACTGTTTCAAGTTCCCATGGATACTATAAAAATCCTTTTCCTGTTTCTACTTTTATCGTCGGTTACATCCCTATTATCGGCCGAAGATGGTTCTATTGAGTTACCAACGGATACCATCCGGCTGGACGAAGTAGTCGTCACCGGCAGCATGCCCAAGGTCAACCCGCGCGACGTGCCCATGAGCATTTCGATAATCAGGAACCGCCAGATCGAGGAGCGGCTACAGCCCTCTCTCCTCCCCCTCCTCACCGAAGAGGTGCCGGGACTTTTCATTTCTCAACGCGGAGTGATGGGCTATGGCGTGGCAGCAGGGGCTGCCGGGGGGATGAGCATCCGCGGTATTGGCGGGGCGCCGACCGCGGGAGTACTGGTACTAATCGACGGGCATCCGCAGTACATGGGATTGATGGGGCACCCGCTGGCAGACAGCTACCAGTCGGTGATGACGGAGCGGGTGGAAGTGGTACGCGGTCCCGCCTCGGTACTCTATGGTTCCAACGCGATGGGTGGCGTGATTAATATCATCACCAAACAACAACTGCAAGAAGGAGCGCGAGCATCGGCACAAGTTATGTATGGCAGTCACGAGACACTGGGCATCGAAACCACTGCCGGCTGGAAAAAAGGGCGACTGAATGCCACGGGAGCTGTCGGATACAGCCGTTCTGACGGGCACCGCGAGAACATGGAATTCGAGCAATGGAACGGCCAAACCAAAGTGGGGTACGACCTATCACGAAACTGGTCGGGGTTTATCGACTTGAACCTCTCTAAGACGCTTTCATCGAATCCGGGAACGATTGCCGAACCCTTGATTGACAACGATGCCGATATCATCCGGGGAGTCACCTCCCTTGTACTGGAAAACGAATACGGGAAAAGCTCTGGGGCAGTGAAACTTTATTACAATTTCGGGAAGCACAAGATCAATGACGGCTATGGAGAAGGGGGACAACCACAACCCGGTCGGTTTCACTCCAACGACCAGATGATGGGGGCGTCGATCTACCAATCCTACTCCTTTTTCACCGGAAACAAGACTACCGCGGGGTTCGATTTTCAACGCTTCGGCGGTGAGGCCGAGAACCGTTTCCTCGATGAAACCGATAACGAGTCGCTCGCCGACATTCAACTCGATAACATGGCGGGTTACCTCAACATCCAACAGGCCTTTTTAAACGATCGGCTGACGTTGAACGGGGGTATCCGGTTGGATCACCACGAGACCAACGGATCGGAATGGATTCCCCAGCTGGGAGCAAGCTTTGTCCCCACGGGAGCGACCGTTCTGAAAGCCATTGTCAGCAAAGGGTTTCGGAATCCCACCATCCGAGAAATGTACATGTTCCCCACCTCACCCCGAAACCCCGATCTCATCGCAGAACGATTGATGAACTACGAAGTATCGATCCAACAATCACTGGTGGACAACCGACTCAACGTGGGAATAAACCTTTTTTATATAAAGGGGGATAATATGATACAGGTAGTCCCGGTAAATGGTAAACTATTATTCACGAACACGGGCGAAGTGGAAAATAAAGGGTTCGAGGTCACCGCATCCTATCAAGCCACGACTGCCCTTCGCTTTTCCGCGAACTACAGCTTGTTGGATATGGTCCACCCCGTTTTATCTGCTCCCGAACATAAACTGTATGTCAGTGGAAATTACAGCAAAGGGCGATGGAACGTTTCATCGGGACTACAATATATCGGCGGCCTCTATACCACCATCCTATTGCCCGAACCCGTGAAAGAGAACTTCATACTTTGGAATGCCCGGCTCAATTACAAGATAACCGAAGCAGTAAGCCTTTTCATAAGAGGAGAGAACCTGTTGGATCAAAGCTACGAGATCAACGCGGGGTACCCCATGCCGGGAATCACCTTTTTCGGGGGAGTGCGCATCGACATATAGCAATTGCAAACATTAGAAAACGACATTGTGAATTTTTCGGTTGCATGCCATCTAATGGAGTGTTAACTTCGTACTCTAATCCATAAAAGATAAAATTATGGCTAACGAGACGGAAGCAAATAAAGAGCTGTTTTACGAGGCGTTTTTAGCGAAAGATCCATCCTTTGAAGGCGTGTTTATCGTCGGCGTGAAAACCACCGGGGTATTTTGTCGTCCCACCTGTCCGGCAAAACCGAAGTTAGAAAACGTTGAATTTTTCCCCTCGACCAAAGAAGCGATGCTCAGCGGGTACAGGCCCTGTAAGGTGTGCAAGCCGTTAGAAAAACAGGGAAATCCTCCCACGGAAATCAAGCATTTACTGGCTCACATGGAAGAGCACCCCACCCTGAAAATCAAAGATGCCGGGTTAATCGAAATGGGGCTCGAACCCAACCAGGTGCGTCGATGGTTTCAAAAGCATTATAACCTCACCTTTCACGCATACCAACGAATGCACCGTGCCAACCATGCCTTTCAGCGCTTCCGATCCAACCAGAACGTGACAGACGTGGCTTATGACTCGGGATACGAATCGCTCAGCGGGTTCAACAGCATGTTTAAAAATATCATCGGGGTCTCTCCATCAAAAAGCAAAGACAAACGTATCGTCAACGTGTCTCGTGTTGAAACAGGCTTGGGCGTGATGGTTGCCGCTGCTACCGAGAAAGGGGTCTGCATGTTCGAGTTTGCCGACTATAAATTGCTCGAGTTAGAATTAAAACAGCTATCCACTACTTTCAATGCACCGCTCGTGCAAGGGGATAATCCTCATCTCGATACCCTAAAAGAGCAATTGGAGCAGTACTTTGAAGGTAAACGCAGGGATTTTGATATCCCCTTGGACTTGGTGGGCACGGAGTTTCAAAAAAAAGTATGGCTTAGCCTACTGCAAGTACCTTACGGCCACACCACCACCTATGGCAAGCAAGCCGAGCTACTGGGCAAGCCTTCGGCGGTGCGTGCCGTCGCGAACGCCAACGGGAAAAATAAAATATCCATTATCCTGCCTTGCCATCGGATCATTGGTGCCGATGGTACCCTCACTGGTTATGGCGGGGGAATGTGGAGAAAGAAAAAACTATTGGATTTTGAAAAACAGCACCTTATAACATTAGGTTCCACAGACAAATGCCAGGATCTCAAATAATGACAGCATGATGTCCAATCCCGATTATTAATCGCAATAATCATTCTCGATGATAGTTTCACAATAGAGACGATCCTTGGTGGTCGTCTCTATTTTTATATGCTCATTTCCCAAGACTTCAACAATTTCTTTCTTCTTCTCGTGGTTATGAAACGAATATGATGTATATTTGCAGGCAAGGTAAAAAAACAACATCAATGAAGAGAAAAGCAACGGCCCTATTTTTGCTGATGATCACGGCGATCTTTACGGTTCGCCCGGTGATTGCGATGCATTATTGCATGGGGGAGTTGCACTCGTTTAACCTATACCAGTACCACGAAACTTCCTCGCTTTGCCCGGAACACGGGATGAGTGGGGAAACCGATACCGGCCTCGCCTGCTGTGCACAAGTTTCTACTCCCGCGCAGCACGTGTACACCCCGTCCACGGACAATTGCTGCGATGACACGCTACTGGAACTCAGCACCGACGATTACCAGAATAAAACGGAACCATTCATATCCCGGGTGATTCCTAACCCCGTGACGGAAGGGATGATGCTACTGGGAAATGTTCTAAACCCGTCGGTTCCCGAAACCGATAATCCTCCTTCCCTACAGGGATTCCCCCCCGAAGGACTCTTTCTAAAAGATATTCCTATCTTTACCTACATCTGTATTTACCGGATTTAGTACCACCCTCTATTTTCCCGATCGAGTACCCTTGGCGGGTACGCCATTATTCAAGCTTGTTTTCAAGAAGTAGAATCTC
>ERZ1032852.282-NODE-282-length-13130-cov-6.419426_pt1 | contig 13130 bp, 5 predicted proteins | sample MGYA00516689_ERZ1032852 | MGnify/ENA primary metagenome ERZ1032852 (study PRJEB33719, sample SAMN04262499) | wastewater metagenome | biome: rural village; feature: composting latrine chamber; material: composting feces with ash | place: El Salvador | collected...
TAAAGCGAGTTCCATACACCGTAGTGTAAAAAATAAATTAATCGTATGAAACAGTTGGTTCTCCTTTTTTGCCTCACGTTGTTTACACCTGTCATGGTGCATGCTCAAGATGCGCGTGAGCTTTTGTATAATTTCGAAATACTCGAACCCAATCACGCGTACAAACCAAAAGTAGACGGGTTTGCAAAAGATAGGATCGAAGACAAATTAAACAGGGGCATCGTTGCGCTTGAAGATGAAAACAGCCATGTCTATATCAGTTGGCGGCTTTTGAAATCTGACCCGGTAGATGTTACTTTTGAGGTATACAGAAGCACGGGGAACAATGGCCCGGTAAAATTAACTAGCGAGTCCCTTGCCTCCACCACCGATTTCATAGACACGCGAGCCGAAGATAAGGCAAATACTCGCTACTGGGTGGTTCCTCTTCTTGATGGCATAGCAGGAGAAGAATCTGACAAAGTTCCGGTCGTTACAAAAAAATCGCCTCATGAGCCTGCATATATATCCATTCCCTTGGAAAACGATGTTATCCCCGGGAGAAGAAGGTTAGGTATAGCCGATTTGAATGGCGACGGCCAGTTCGATTTTATCCTTATACAGCCGAATCTAAGCAAGGATCCCGGTGCACGCCCCGACTCTTCGTGCGTAACGTACAAGATAGAAGCATACCTTCACGATGGCACTTTTCTTTGGCGCAATGACTTGGGCGATGGAATCGAACCGGGTGTATGGTACTCTCCTTTTATCGCGTATGATTTTGACGGTGACGGGAAAGCGGAGATCGCGGTAAAAACTGCTCCAACCGGTATTCGTAACCCGGATGGCACCGTGACGGAAGGTGAGGAGTGGATATCCATTTGGGACGGCATGACCGGCAAGGAGATAACCAAAGCCGGTTGGCCGGCACGGACTGACAGGTTAGGGAACTACAACAGGCAGAACCGGAATCAGTTGGGCGTGGCGTACCTCGATGGTAAAACTCCCTGCCTAATCGTCGCGCGCGGCACCTACAAGGCCATGCTCGTGGATGCGTACCAATTTACAGACAACCAGTTAACACGACTATGGAGCTGGGATGGCGATGAAGAAAATCCTATCGTACGCAGTCAAGGGGCCCATATCATGTTAGTCAATGACGTGGACAACGATGGACGTGATGAAATAATACTGGGGAGCGCGGTTCTTGACGACAACGGCACGCTTTTATGGTCGGCCGGGTTAGGCCATCCCGATAAAATATTTGTTACCGACATTGATCCTTCCCGTCCGGGACTAGAGATATTTTATGCTGTAGAGGCACTCCATGATGAAGATGGTTTGGGTATTTGCGTGCGCGATGCCGTGACGGGCGAGTTGATTTGGAGCGTGGGGGAAGGCACTATCCATATCGGTTCGGGAATGGTAGCCGATATCGATCCCTCGCTTCCCGGCTTGGAGAGTTTCGCGGCCGAGGATCCTAAAGGACATAGAGCGATGCGGGTTCCCGGAAGAGACAGCAAGTACCTGTTCGACGCGAAAGGAAATATAATTGGCACGGGAGATGATGTTCCTCCAATGAACGACTGGCTCTGGTGGGATGCAGGGAAGGTGCGGCAATACTTGGTACAAGGCCGTGATGGCATCTCGGTCATGAAATACAAGCAAGAAAAAGAAATACAAACGGGGTTTCAAGGACGTGTTATCATGACAGCCGACCTGTTTGGCGATTGGCGCGAGGAGATCATAATCGCTTTGCCGGGTGAGTTGCGCGTTTATAGTACGACTATTCCTGCTGCCGATAGAAGGGTAACGCTGTTGCAGGACAACACGTATCGCCAAACCATCACCGTTCGCACCATGGGTTACCAGCAACCTCCGGTACCCAGTTATTATTTAGGAGAATAAGCAGGCATTCATCCATTCCGCATGCCTCAGTTTAAATAACAAGTAAATTATATGAAGAGTAACGTATTATTATTTTTATTCCTAGTGCAAGGCTGTTTCCTTGCTGCACAGAACATGACCGACGCGAGTCTTTTTCTACGGAGCGACAGCGCCTATTTGGAACGCGTTTCATCAGAGTCGGGAGACCTTTATCGCGCGTTAGGGCACCACGGGCCCGCGATAGAAAACGAGTGGTTAGCCTTGAGATTATATTTCGATAAAAAAGCAGCCATTGACGTGTATTCCAAAGCGAAGCCGGGCCTCGAGTTAGCACGATACAAGTGGTACCCCACCCCTCAACAGCAGCTCGAAGGAGTTGGAGCGGACTACTATAAAGTGGGTCCTACCGTGGGTTTGGGAGGCATCCGCTTATGGGATGGCGAGAACGTGCTCCCGTTGGATCCTGTTTCCAATCGTTCCGCGAGGATAGCAAAAGAGGGGAACGTCTCCTTCATGGAGATGTTATCGGAAGGAGTACCCTATAAAGACAGGAAAGTAGATATTCTTGTGAGAGTAACCGTGTATTCCGGTTTCAGGAAAGCCAAAGTAGAAGCTTTCGCGCTGGGAGACAACAACGTGGAATTCGTGACGGGCATCAATTACCACCCCGGTCAAGAGGTAGTAATAGAGGAAGATTGCATCTTCACCTGGGGGTTGCATCCCGAGGATGTAGCCGCGGAGCAGGTAGATCTTGGCTCGGCAATCTTTATCAATCCCGACGATTTTGCCCGAACCGAAGACGATGGGAACCAGCACATCTTTATCTCGAAACCAACCAAGTATATCAGTGCCTGGATCTCGTCGGCCAACAGCCGAGAGCCTGTCATCAATACACTGGACAGGTTTATCGATGCGGCGAAAGCGGAGATGGAAAAGTGAGGGTCCACGGGACGGGGCAATTAGGCCCCGCTCCGGAATTTTTTCGGGGTTATTCCAAACTGCTCCTTGAAACATTTGCTGAAATAGTCAGGGTCGTTAAATCCCACTTCATACGCGATTTCCGAGATATTCAGTACTGTCTCTTTCAGTAATCCCGCTGCTTTTTTCAACCGGATAATTCGCAAGTATTCATTCGGAGAGTAATTGGTGATTCCTTTTATTTTCTTGTAAAAGATTGTCCGCCCCATGTGAGCCTCTTTTGCAAAATCGTCGACAGAGAACTCAGAATTGCCCAAGTGCTTTTCTATTATCGCGTGGATCTTTTCAATAAAAGCAGCATCTTTATCGGATGTGCTCGTGGCGGGAGGTACCATTCCCGGTTCATGTGCGAATTTATATTGTAGTCTTTCTCGCTGCTCTACCAGTTTCTTGATACGTGAAATAAGATATTTCGTGCTGAACGGCTTAATGATATAGGCATCGGCCCCCGCGTTAATCCCTTCCAACTGGTGCTCATCAGAGGAGAGAGCCGTGAGCAATATAATGGGTATGTGGCTGCTTTGAAAATCGGACCGGATCCTTCGGGTCACTTCAAACCCATCCATCTCGGGCATCATCACGTCGCACACGATAAGATCCGGCTGCTGCTCCACGGCCATTTCCCACCCCGCGCTCCCATCGCTGGCACTGGTAACGAAAAAGAACTTACTCAGCTGATCTTCAAGAAAAAGACGAACCTCCTCGTCGTCTTCGATCAGCAGTACCGCGTGCTTTTTCCCTGAAACGGCATTATCACCTACCGGGACCTCTTCATCCGGCAAGGTCGCGATCGTACTCGTGCTCGTGGAAGTACCGGGTAGAACGATCTGTTCTCCGGTGTAGGTGCGATCCGACATGGGAATGGTAACTGTAAAGCTTGCCCCACCCCATTCCGATTCGCTATACACGATCTCGCCTTTATGTGCTTTGGCTAGTTCAGAGGTGAGGTGAAGCCCGATCCCTATCCCGGAAGCGGTATAGTGAATCTGTTTGAATCGAGTAAAAAGCAGATGCTGTTTCTCGGGGGGAATGCCGATTCCAGAATCGGAAACCTTCAGGATAAAATTCATTTTATCTTCATCAAACAACAGCTCCATTTTCACTTTCCCCTTTTCCGGGGTATGTTTAAATGCGTTCGACAAGAGATTGAAGATTATCTTTTCTATTTTCTCTCGATCCAGTAGCAACACCCGCGCCTCTTTATTGGCTTTGAATTGGAAATCGATTTGCTTTCTCCGCGCCGTCTCGTTAAACATATCATGTATTCCACGAGAGAATGCCACGCATTCCGTGTGCTCTAATTGCAGATCCATCTGGTTGTTTTGCAGTTTGCGAAACTCAAGCAACTGATCAATCAAACGCATTAATTTTGAAGCACTTCTCTCCAAGGTATGCACCTGCTTTTTCACCAGGGGAGAGAGCTGCATCTCGTACATGTTCTCGATACTTCCTTGTATAATGGTAAGCGGGGTTCGAAATTCATGCGAGATATTTGTAAAGAAACGCAGCCGATACTCTGTCAACTCTTTCTCGATCACGATCTGGTTATTCAATCGATTCAGCTTAATTACCGTTCGAAAAGCTATCCAAGCCAATAGCAGGCTCAATATCACGTATAGAACAAAAGCTTGAGACGACTTCCAAAAGGGAGGCGCGACAATAATTTCCAGCCGGGTTTCCGTACTATCCATCGTGTACGGGTTATTGACATTTTTCACCTTGAAGAGGTATTTTCCGGGCGGGATATTTTTATAACTCCCCATATTAAATGAAGTAACAGGATTCCACTCCCTGTCGTAGTTCTCGAGAATATAGGTATACCTGTTGAAGGAGATATCTTGATAGTTCAACGAGGAAAACTCCAACCCAAACGAATTCTGGTTGTGCTTTAATCGTATTTTCCTTGTTTTAGTTATGCTCTCTTTCAACGGCGATTCGGGTGAATTAGGCCCCACCGGTATACCATTTATTATGAGTCCCGTGAGCAGGACAGGCTCGGTGTAGGATGATTTCTCGAACGACAGGGGATCAATAATATACACGCCATTGTAATTCCCGAACAACAGCTCTCCCGTTTTCCGTTTTAATGCCACCGATTCAAGAAAATAATCGCTGTTCCAGGTATCCGTGAAGTTGAAGTTTTCGAAAAGATCCTCGTCGGGATTGAATTTCGACAGGCCGCTCTCGGTACTTATCCAGAGGAAGTGATTATCATCTTGCAAGATTGCCTGCACGATATTGTTGGTCAACCCGTTTTCTGAAGAGTAGTGCTTGAACGTGAATTTCCCGGACACCTTATTTTCAACCGCCAAGTTTAACCCTCCTCCCGACGTGCCCAACCAAATTTGCTGTTGATGATCTTCAAATACCGTTTTCACGATATTGTTATTCAGCGACTCGGGATTATTTCTATCAAAATAATACCACTCGAACACTTCGTCGTTACCAAGCAAGCTATCCGGCTGAAAAAGCACGGCTCCATTTTCGCCACCGGCCCATATTCTCCCCGAGCTATCCTGCAGCAAACACCTGACCTGTTTTTGTATTTTCGAGATAGCCGGGAATGCTTTTGTCTTGAGTTGCCCATTCTCCCATTCACACAAAAACAACCCGTTCCCGAAAGTCCCGACCCACATCCGTCCTTTTGTATCGCGGAGGATGGCGTAAATATTATTTTCCCCGGCATTCGTGTCTGCCGAAAGCAGGTAGGCCCAATTCGGTTCACCCGGTTCACCATTCTTAGGAAAGATCCTCAGTCCATCCCCTTTGGTACCAATCCAGATATTTCCCTCCTGATCTGCGTTGATAGCGTAGACACCTTTCTGTTTTCCCGAAAAGATTTCCTTCCGATTCCAGGCTTCATCGTACAGATACACATCTCCGTTCTTGGTTCCCACCCACAAGTTCCCGTTGCTGTCCTCGTACGTGCTCCGGATAGTCTCTTCCCAAGATACTGTCCGTAATGACTCGGGGATAAACACCTTATCGTGATACTCGGTAAAGGAAATCTTCGTGATGCCCGCGTTCTCCGTCCCCACCCAAATATTTCCTGTACGGTCTTCGGTCACGAAAAGCAAGTAGCTTGTCCTTAAATCGCTGTTATCACTCGTGTAATGATTAATTTGGCCGTCTCTCTCTATGCCGAACAGCCCGTTCCCGTACGTGGATATCCAGGTCACCTCTTTTGAATCAATAAAGATATCGTACCTTTCATGGTCAATAATGGTTAAGATAGGCTCGGGAATGAGATTGAATTTTTCAAACAGCCCCGTCACTTTATTGTACCGCCAAATATTTCCGGACTTGTTAAAAATCCAAGCATTCCCTTTGTTATCCAACCGGGTATAGGCGTCTTTTATATTTTCACCGTTAAAAAAAGGGGCTGCATCGCTGATCTCGGAGGTGGTTGCATCAAATAATAGCGAAGTGTTCTTACCGGTTATAACGATCTTATGCTCATCCAATGCGGCGGTCTCGTTAATCCAAAAGCGGGTATGCTGCAGGGAGTAATCAATAACCGGCAGAAAGTGCCCTTTATTTTTATCATATCTTATTATCTTTTGGTCGTGGGTGAAGAAACAGATACGATCTTCCAGCTCAAACGCGCTGTGATAATTGTAGTGTCCGATTTCCTCATCGTGAAACCTCGGCACTCCGTTTTCGATGTGCGACAAGCCCCTATCGGTTCCCATCCATATCTTCCCGGAGGAGTCTTCCAGCACGAATGAAATAACATTTGTCCCGATATTTTTTCGATCGTAATGCAAAGAAGAGATACCGTCGGCATGGTGTTTCACATGACACGCCCCGTGTTCTGTTCCCCATAACCAGACATCGCCGTTAGATACCACCTTCATGCCACGGTACTGCCGGGCTTCATTCGTCCCGGTATAATCAATAAACGCTTCTTTCCTGAGGTCGTAACAGTTGATAAACCGCGACGAGGTTTGCACCCATAGCAGCTCGTGGTTATCTTCTATCATTCTTCGGATGTTGTTCTCGGAGAGCGACAGGGGAGAAAATTCAGGATAGATGGATATGAACTTGTGCCCGTCGTACCTGTCAAGCCCGTTCATGGAAGCGATCCAGATGAGGCCTCGGCTATCTTGGGTAATATACCTGACCGTGTTATGCGACAACCCGCTTTTATTGTCGATATGCTCGAAACGAAGTTCCTCGATACCAAATAACAGGAAAGGAATCAAGTAGAAAACTGTCGCTAAGTTTATTTTTTTCATTCTAAACAGTCCTTTTTCCAATGGCTAGTATATCGCACGAAATTTTAACAATAGAAACCTCACTAATGCAAAGTTAGAAAAAAAATGCATATTTTTATTTTTTCGAGGCGTGATGTCGTAAGAGGAGGAATTAATTCCGAGAACTGTATAAAATTTGGGGGTTAAACGGATAATATTCGGGGATGGTCGGGATAGCTTAGCATTATATTTGTCCTCACGTTGCAAGCTATTTAAAACAAATAATTATAACATGGATCTCCCCGAAAAATCATTCAAGAGCACTCGGCTAACACAATGGAAACACGGCCTGATATTGCAAGTTATAACTTTTAAGATTTCCACGCTAAGTTTCATTTTCCTTGCCTTATTATTGTTCGGATGCAATAAACAGAGGAGGGATTACAGCGAGAGTTTATCTGACGCTTTGTATGGATTTAATACTATTCAGGATAGTGCTCGCACCAAAGTCTGGTGGTTCCATGGCGAAACCGAGACGACGAAAGAGGGGATCACGGCCGATTTAGTTGCTTTCAAAAACGCGGGGATAGGCGGAGTAGTATATTACGATCAATCTCACGGGAAAGCAGAGAACGCGTTACCCGGCTTTTCGCGAGAGTGGTGGGAGATGCTGCGGTTCTCTGCCGAAGAGGCAGAGCGGTTAGGATTGACCTTCGAATTACATGTTTCAAACGGTTTCGTGGCAGGAGGTCCCTGGATCACGGATGAAATAAGCATGAAAAGACTGGCCGCGAGCGAGCGGGTAGTTCAAGGAGGTAATTATTTCGAATGCTTTCTCGATCCCCCCGTAAACCGTCACAATTTTTATAAAGATGTAGCGGTTTTAGCCTTTCCGGTACATGAAGCAACAGCCTCGTCACGCGATGAAAAAGTTACCGTAACCTCCAATCTATCCGGCTTGGATACCAGTAACCTCTTCAACTCTCAACCGGGTTCCTACACGTGGATACCTGTTGTAGAAGGGGAAAATGTCTACATCGATATAACATTCGAAGAGGAGTTTACAGCTAGAAGCATCAGCTACGAAGTACGGCCGCAAGGGAAGGCCACCACCAGTGCCACCAACATCCCCGAACCACCTGCCGATACCTTTGTAGGCACTGGCTACCGGATTCTTCCCAACTTGGGACAGCTCGAAGTCTCTTCGGACGGGAAAAAGTACACCAAGGTCTGCGACCTCAAACCCATTTATCGGGCCCACGAGAATTGGCGACAAAAAACGATCTCTTTCAACGCGGTGAAAGGAAGATATTACCGACTCAATTTTCACGATTGGTGGGACGAACAGATGTTCAACCCGAACCTCCAGATAGGTGCAGTGGTACTGAATTCGCTGGCGAAACTCGACCAGTGGGAAGAAAAGGCAGGACTCTTCTCGGAATACATGGAGCAGGACAAAACACCGGAATACACACCAGCAGAAGCAATCGACCACGAAAAAATTATCAACATTTCCGATAAAATGGATAAGAACGGCATACTGCGTTGGAATGTACCGGAAGGCAACTGGATGATCATGCGCTTCGCGTATGTGCCGACTGGTGGTTCTACAAAACATGGACGAAAGAACCTGATGGGAAAAGAATGTGACAAACTATCTGCCCATGCCGTTTCAGTACAATGGGAAAATTACGTGGAGAAGATAATCGACTCACTACAAGCGACAAACAGTGGACTCGTCTCGGGTGTGGTAATGGACAGTCACGAGGCGGGGGCGCAAAACTGGACAGATGATTTCATTGAACAATTCATACAACGGCAAGGATACGACCCCACGTTGTATCTTCCTACCATGATGGGCTATATTATCAACGGGGTAAAAGAGTCCGACGGTTTTCTTTTTGATATCCGACGCAATATCGCGGACATGATTTCCGATAACTATTACGGAACCGTGGAAAAGCTTTGCAAAGAAAGAGGCCTTGTATTTACCGCCCAGGCAATCGGGAATGCCCTGTGCATCGTGGGTGACCCTATCCAGGCAAAAAGTAAAGTAAGTAAACCACAAGGAGAGTTCTGGTGTATCCACCCTGACGGCAACTATGATATAAAGGAGAGCTCTTCCGCGGCTCATCTGTACGGGAAACAGATAGCATCGGCAGAAGCTTTCACGGATACTAAATACAGTGCTTCGTTAGCTGATCTGAAATCCCTTGCCGACTATGCCTATACCTTTGGCATCAACGAGTTCGTGATATGTGCTTCCCCCTACCAACCCTGGTTAGATAAAATACCCGGCAGTACAGGAGGCGGTCGTCACTATGCGATTAACCGAAATAACACGTGGTGGAGTTACAGCCGTCCCTTCTGGGACTTCCAGGCGAGAAGTGCTTACATCATGCGCCAAGGTAAGCCCTCCATTGACCTATGCGTTTACTTGGGTGAGAACGCTCCGGTGAAAATACTTACCTATCGGCTACCCGATATACCCGGGGGATTCGATTTCGATGCCTTTACCTCTCACGCCCTGTTTACAAGGATGGATGCAAAAGATGGAAGAATAACCTTGCCAGACGGAACAGGATATTCAATGATGATTTTACCCCGAAATGGTGATATCACGCTTGACGCGTTGCGAAAGATACACTCCATAGTCAAGAAAGGAGCAAAAATATACGGCCCAAAACCGCTCCGCTCGAAATCGAAAAAGGATATCAACCAATATACCGAATATGAACAACTGGCTAACCAACTCTGGGGGGGAAAACCAGGGAGCTCGGGTATGAACCAGTATGGTAAAGGAGAGGTATACTGGGGTATGACACTATCCCAAGCGATAAATAAAGCCGGCATCATCCCGGATATTCAACTGGAGACGGGTGATACTAAGCAGTCAATGATCTACTTTGCTCATCGCTCGTTAAAGGATGCCGATATCTACTACTTGGATAATCATAAGGATGAAGAAGAACATAACACCTTTACCTTCGCGTCAAGCGGGAAACATGCCCAATTATGGAACGCGGCCACGGGAGAGAGGTACTCCCTTTCTATCCTACGCTCCGACGAGCAAACGGTGTCGATTGATCTTTACCTGCATCCTCGTGAATCTTATTTCGTAGTTATAACAGATAAGGAAGAAGCATTGCCCGCGGTAACTTGGCTTCCCCTTTCCGAACAATCAGAAAACATTGAAGGAGGCTGGCATGTTCATTTCGATAGGCAATTGGGAGGAGTGGGCGACATCTATTTTGACGAGCTTCTGGATTGGACTAACCATAGTGATCCTCGCGTAAAATATTACTCGGGGACGGCAGTTTACAAAAAGGAAATATCGACTCCTCCGGGCGAGGATAGAATTTACCTGTATACCGGTGACCCCGGGTTTGTTGCCCGCGTGTATGTTAACGCTAATGACGCAGGAGTAGTCTGGTGTTCACCTTGGATCTTGGATATTACAGATTAAGTGAAGGACGGGGAGAATAGCTTGGAAATCCACGTGGCCAATTCCCTTTTGAACCGCATGATATACGATGCTTCCCTGAAAGAAGAGGATCGCGTCACCTACTCTTATCCGGCCATAGTGAGCGCGGATGATCCGCTTGAGCCGTCAGGCCTCAAACAAGCAAAACTAATATTAAAATAAGCGTAGTTATTATTGTGTCCTGTTTTTTCTTGACTCGGCACAAGACCAAGAGCTATATCCTATTTTACAAAAAACGGAATCAACTATGGGAGAAGAATAACACTCCACAACGTTAAAAAAGAATTATTTTCCCTTTTGAGCGTTATAAGCAGAAGAAACGAACGGTTTTCCTGTTTTTGTCGTTTTTTAGGGTTTATTTATTCATAAATAACCAAGAATGTATAATAATCGGGGTTAAAAGGATAAAATTCGGGGGCAATCGGTGACCACCGTGCCTAATTTTGTCTTATGAGTTTTAATAACAGATAATACAACTCGAGAAATAATGTTAAAAAGAATGTTAATTTTTCGTTGAGGGATTGAAGTGTATCTAAAAATGCCGGATAAAGATTTCGGTATCGTGTGAACGTAAATAACCGTGAGAAGTCGATAGTACTATTTACCGAATCTTTCGACTTTTACATAAAAAAAACAATTACATGCAACTACTTATACGGACAATACTTATCTATAGTTTTGTGCTTTTCAATTCAACTATTCAAGCTGACAGCAGCGGATTGGAGGCAGTCACAGGAACAAAGGAGTCAAGGACATTTCCTGTTTTTTCGGATGGAGTCTTGGCATTCCCCGGTGCTGAAGGATACGGTAGGAATGCTATCGGAGGGCGCGAAGGCGAAATATACCATGTCACCAACTTGAATGATGACGGTGAAGGGTCGTTTCGTGACGCGGTCAGTAAGCCAAACAGGATTATCGTGTTTAATGTAGCCGGGATTATAAATCTCGGTCCTACTCCTATCCTATTACAGAGCAATCAGACCATCTTAGCCCAAACAGCCCCGGGTGATGGCATTGTACTCTACGGGGGTCGTATTTCCGCCACAGGCGCTACCAACACTATTGTTCGCTATTTGCGCGTCAGGATGGGTATCGCCCATCCCAGGCAGGCAGATGCAGGCGGGATGGCTAACGGTTCCAACGTGATATTCGACCATTGCTCTTTCACGTGGGGAAAGGATGAGAATTTTTCACTCAGCACCAATAATCAAGCACCTCTCGAGAATATAACCATCCAAAACAGCATTATCGGGCACGGGCTTCAGAATCACTCCTGCGGTAGTCTTATGCAAACCGGTATTACTGAAGGCATATCCATCTTCCGCAATCTCTACATAAACAATCATACCAGAAACCCAAAAGTAAAAGGGTTAAACCAGTTTGTCAATAATGTCGTGTATAACTGGGGAGGTGGTACCGCGTATGATATGGGTGGCAACTCCCAAGGTCCGTCGGAGACAACCATTGAAGACAACTACTTTATCGTGGGACCCGCCGAGACGTATAGAGCAATACCTCAAGAGGATGGGTCTTTTGCGGTTGAGAACTATTATCTCACCCCGGCCAAGCCATTCACGGGCGGCAATGAGTTATTCAGAACATACTGGAAAGGAAATTATTACGATGATGATAAAGATGGGATGTTTAACGGTCGACCCATCGATTGGGAAAAAGATTGTGCCGGGAATCCCATGTTCCTAGACAAACCGTCGGAGCTTCACCCACGGATAGCAAGCCAGACCTCGGCGGAAAAGGCGTACGAGTGGATCGTGAAAAACGTGGGCGCGACCCTTCCCCGGCGTGATCAGGTAGATGCTTACTTAATCGATGAGTTGACATCACTCGGTAAAAAGGGTACTATTATACGCGACGAAACCGATACGACACAGTTTCCCCTTGGGGGCCCGGGACTCATTGAACCGGGAACAAAACCTTTAGACAGTGATGGTGACGGCATCCCCGACGCTTTTGAAGACAAATGGGGATTAGACAAAAATGATCCGACCGATGCAATGAAAATAGCATCCAACGGCTATACCAATATTGAGAACTATTCTTTTTCATTAGAATTTCCTGAAAAATACAAATAAGTTTCATACAAAAACAGAACAGTTATGAGAGTACAGCTTCAGTTGATTTTTATCTTAATTTTTGCATTCTTCTCCTACTCATGCAGTGATAAGAGTGGAGAGATTGAGCTTAATCCAACGATACCCCCTGGCGACGAAACTCCCAAGGATGAAGATAAAGAAGAACCCGAGCAACCCGAAGAGCCAACAGGCCCTCAAGTAAAAGAGTTTCCCATTTTCCCGGGGGGGACGATAGCATTTCCAGGAGCCGAAGGATATGGTAAAAATGCCGTCGGCGGCCGTAGCGGCGAGGTTGTCCATGTCACTAACCTGAACGACAGTGGGCCCGGGTCCTTTCGTGATGCTATAAGCAAGCCCAACCGGATCGTTGTGTTTGATGTGGCAGGAATAATAAAATTAAGTTCAAGTCCCTTGGTTTTACAAAGCAACCAGACCATTTTAGGGCATACGGCCCCGGGCGATGGCGTGGTGCTTTATAACGGACGATTATCGGCCAGCGGCGCACATAACACCATC
>ERZ1032852.284-NODE-284-length-13103-cov-8.517704_pt1 | contig 13103 bp, 14 predicted proteins | sample MGYA00516689_ERZ1032852 | MGnify/ENA primary metagenome ERZ1032852 (study PRJEB33719, sample SAMN04262499) | wastewater metagenome | biome: rural village; feature: composting latrine chamber; material: composting feces with ash | place: El Salvador | collected...
CCGCGATGAAAATGATCAGGTCGTGGCTTGCCGCGAACTCCTGTATGTTGGGCACACGGTTGGAGACCTGACGGCAGATAGAATCGTGAAATTCTAACGTGGCACCATCTGTCATCCGTTCGCGAATCATGTCTCCTATTTCAAAAAAGCCCTCGAGTGACTTCGTGGTTTGGGAAAAGAGGTTGATATCCCGGGAAAAATCCAATTTGTCGATCTCTTCCTTACTTTCTATGATAATAGCCGACTGGTCGGTTTGTCCCAGCAAACCATTTACTTCGGCGTGCCCTTTTTTCCCGTAGATAACGATCTGGGCCTCGTCGTTCTCGCGACGAACAAATCTTTTCTTTATTTTTCGTTGTAATCCCAGTACCACCGGGCAGGATGCATCAATTAACTCGATATTGTTCTCCTTGGCAATCTCGTACGTGCTGGGTGGCTCCCCATGTGCTCGCAATAGTACCCGAACATTTTTTAATTGCTTGAACTGCTCGTGATCGATGGTGATTAATCCCATCTTCTCGAGACGTTCTACTTCGATGTTATTGTGCACTATGTCGCCCAAGCAGTAGAGCGACCCGTTTTTTTTGAGCTCCTCCTCTGCTTTGTTGATGGCCTTTACCACCCCGAAGCAGAACCCGGAATCCTTGTCTATTTCAATTTTGTTCATTGTAAGCTGTGATTTTATTAAATATATCCAACGCCCACTGCAGTTGCCCTTCGATGTCCACGTGGGAGTTGTCGAGCACCAACGCGTCGTCGGCTTGGCGCAGCGGGCTCTCGGCCCGTGTGGTGTCGCGCAGGTCTCGCTCTTTCACGTTTGCCAAGACCTCCTCGTATAGCGGGTGCTCTCCTTTTTCTTTCATCTCGTCGAAGCGGCGTTTCGCTCGTATCTCCGGTGAAGCGGTAAGAAAAAGCTTCATCTCCGCGTCGGGGAAGACCACGGTGCCGATATCCCGGCCATCCATCACCACCCCTTTCTCTTTGCCCATCTCTTGTTGAAGGCGCACCAAGGCTTGGCGGACAAAACCGAGCGTGCTCACCCGGCTCGCCCCGTTGGCCACCTCCAGCGAGCGGATCTCGCGTTCCACGTTCTCGCCATTGAGGTAGGTGTCCTGCATCCCTTGCTCGTTGGGGCGGAAGTCGATCTTGATATGATCGACCTGTTCGCGGAGGGCTTCCTCGTCCATGTTTCCCGGGGTGACCCAACCTTCCCGGATGGCATGGAGTGCTACGGCCCGGTACATGGCCCCGCTATCGATGTAGGTATACCCTAACGCCTTGGCCAACCCCTTGGCGATGGTGCTTTTCCCGCAAGACGAATACCCGTCCACGGCTATATTTATTTTTTTCGCGTGCATAAAAATCTGCCAATCTTCTAAACAACCCACAAAGATAGAATGTTTTCGCGAACCGCTCATTTAATAGTTCGCTGCTTGATCCTCCGGTGATAGCCTGCTCGTTGAGTGTTGATCCCCGTTACCCCGTACTCGGGAGGATCCGCGTCATCCTTCGAGTGCCTGCAGATACTTGTCGATGTAAAGGGCTTTTTCTTTTGATCGGTATTGTTGGATGTAGCGAGGATGCTCCAGTTCCACCATGCGGCCGAACAGGTTCGCTTCCTTGTTCAACGCGCGGATAAACGCGGCATTCTTCTTTCCCAAGATATATACTTCAGAGGTGTCCAAGCCGACGGCGATATGCTTTTTCAGCGAATCGATCATGAATCCTTTCACGGCGTGGAAGAGGTGCCGGTCGTCATAGTAGTTGGCATTGAGCCATTGCCCGTTTTTTGTTTCCCGTGTAATGGCCAGGGGGAAGGGGGAATTGATGTAAAACCGGCTGTAAAACCGGTCGGCTCCCCCGTACTCTTCAATCATATCGTAGATAAATACCGAGGAGACCTCGTGGGTGCGTACCGATTCCATCTTTATCCCGCACACGCTCTCCAGCCGTTTCGTGTCAGTGAAGGGCACGCCGGTCACCCCCGCTCCGTGACGGCTGGGGTTGATCCCGACAATGAATCTTCGTTGATTCGAGTCGTTGTAATATTTCCGGTAGAACGCCTCCATCGCCGGCATCGTCTCGGGGTTTTCCAAAAAGGGGTTCAATACCCTAAACCCTTCAGGCAATTCACCCGTGTAATCCAGCTCCCTGTTAAAAGCAATAATTTTATCCGCTATATTCTCTGTCATTTTGTTTTCCTTTTCCTATCCAAATAAAGAAGGAGCAATCATCACGTTAACCCATTTATTACAACTGTTTCGTGTTGTTTCTTGGAAGCATTCTGAAAAATTACTCTTCCATGAAATTGGGGTATATGTAATCGGTCGGGGGGACGAATGTCTCCTTGATGCATTGCGGGGATACCCAACGCAAGAGGTTGAAGACGGATCCGGCTTTATCGTTCGTGCCCGAGGCACGTCCCCCGCCGAACGGCTGCTGGTCTACTACCACCCCCGTGGGTTTGTCGTTGATGTAGAAATTCCCCGCGGTATGCGTCAACCGGGCTGTCAATTTCTCGATACGCGCCCTATCCGCGGAAAAGATGGCCCCGGTAAGCGCGTAATCGGTGGTGCTGTCCAAGATATCCAGGGTCTCTTCGAACTCCTCCGGATCATAGACATAGACGGTGAGGATGGGTCCGAAGAGTTCTTCTTTCATGGTGACGGCATTAAACTCGTGGCGATAGGGTCCTTTCAACGCTTCTCTTTCACGCGTACCCGGAGCGTAGCTCGTGACGGGTTCGTTTTTAATTTCCGGTAATTTATAAACAGCTTTCGGCATCGTTCTCAGTTTTTGTAAGGTTTATATCTCTATACGGGTGAGCAAACTTACAAAAAAAGTTCTATTTTTGCATTATGGTGCGAAAGGATTAGGGCGATTTTGATCGTGGAACGACGTTATTCACGAAAAATCAAAATAAAAGACACTGTAGTGAATTTTTAACTATTTTCGTGCAACTTTTTTCCGATTATACCATCTATCTTGTAGTAATCGTATTTGACGACTAAGATGTTTAAAAAAATATTTTTTCTTTTTTTGGCCGTTTTTCTGGGTGCCTTTTTCTTTCAATCGTGTGAACAGGATGGGGGAATGATGGCAGATAAACTCCAGTTACGCTCCCCTTACGGGGAATGGAAGTTCGAAGGTTTTGCCACTCACGCCAACGAAGCAGCGTACAAGAACAACAAGCAGGACTACTCGGTGAATAAGCTTGATGTGGCTTCGCCTCTTTTACTTCACCTGAAAAAGGATGGCATGTTCTCGGGCAACACGCCGGTGAACACGATCCATGGCGACTACACGTTTCATGGTTCCCGGGGTACCTTCGCTTTCACGACCATCGAGTCCACCAATATGAAAGAGGTGTCCGATGGCACACGCTATATCGCTTACCTTAAAGTCGTGAACTCTTACGCGGTGTTTGAAAAAACATTGCATCTCTACTATGAAGACAAAACACGTTTCCTGCTTTTCACTGCTGTCGATAGCGAGGCTGCACGTTAATTTTCCCTGTAAACAGTAAAAATAGAACGTTTTTTATTATTTAGGCCCTTAGGAACACGAGACACGTAAAATCCTCTATTCGATGATTTCTCAAAATCATGACATCATCACATCATCAAATTATCACATCATCAAATTATCACATCATCACATCATCGAATTATTTAACTTCCCACACGTTAGACGAGTTAAGCAGGAACTCGGTGAGTGATCTCTTGGGTGTTTTTTGTTGTACCTCTTGAATCTGTTGCACGGTTTCTTTGTCGTACGTGGGTGCCTCCACTTTCCGGATCACTCCCAGTGCCACCGGCATCCCGTCTTCAACATCCATGAGTGCCAGCTTCATGTGCAGGGTGTTGTCTTTCGTGGTGGCATCGTGTACCAGCACGTCATCGAGGGTGTACCCGTCTTCGCCGATGGTCACCGCTTTCAGGGACCACCCGTCCAGCACGATTCCTTTGTCCTCGTCTTTCCCGAAGATCATCTTTTCGCCATGCTTCAGCAGTAGGGTGTTGTCGGCTTTCCAAGTACGGTCACTGATGTTATTGTGGATGCCATTGTTGAAGATAACACAATTTTGTAGGATCTCGACTACCGAGGTGCCTTTGTGGTTCGCTGCCTCCACCATCGCTTCTGTTTGGTTCTTCATATCCACGTCGAGCGCACGGGCAAAGAAGGTACCCCTTGCCCCGAAGGTGAGTTCCGCGGGGCGAAACGGCTCTTCCACCGTCCCGTAAGGCGATGATTTAGAGATAAAACCTTTCGCGGAGGTAGGTGAATATTGCCCTTTGGTTAGCCCGTATATCTTATTATTGAAAAGAAGTATGTTGATATCCACGTTCCTGCGGATGGTATGGATGAAGTGATTTCCCCCGATTGCCAACGAGTCGCCGTCGCCGGTAGCCACCCACACGCTCAGGCTGGGGTTAGCCACTTTCACGCCAGTGGCAATAGCTGCCGCCCTCCCGTGAATGCTATGGAAACCATACGTGTTCATGTAGTAGGGCAGGCGCGACGAGCAGCCGATCCCGGAGATCACGGCGGCATCGTGCGGTTCGATATTTAGTTCGGCCATCGCCTTTTGAAGGCACGCGAGGACGGCAAAGTCGCCACACCCCGGGCACCAACGTATCGGGTTCGCACTTTTATAATCTTTAGGCAGGTATTTTTGATATTTTATTTCTGTAACGTCCATGTCTCTTACTCCTCTATTATTTTCGTGAATTCTTTTACCAGTTCACTTACTTTGAAGGGTTGACCTTCTACTTTATTGTATTTACGCAGGTGGCACACGTCTTGGAATATGCCGCTCAGGTAGTTGGCAAACTGGCCATTGTTTTGTTCCGCCACGACTACTTTCTTGTATTTGCCCAGTATCTCGCGGGTGTTTCTCGGCAACGGGTTGATGTATTTGAAGTGCGCGAGCGCCACCTTTAGCCCATTATCCCGGATCCGGAGCATCGCCTCCAGCAGGTGTCCATAGGTACCTCCCCATCCCACGATAAGGGTGTCGGCATCCTTATCGCCCAGCACCTCTTGTTCGGGAATATGGTGCGCGATTCGATCCACCTTTTCTTTCCGGATATTCACCATTCGCTGGTGGTTGTCGGGGTTGCTCGAGATCACGCCGGTCAACTGGTCTTTTTCCAGTCCCCCTACCCGGTGTTGATATTCGGGTGTCCCGGGTATGCCCCAGTACCTCGCGAGCGTATCCGGATCGCGCAAGAATGGTTTCCAATCTTCGGCACCCCCGCTGTAGTGCTTTTGCACGTAGGGCGGCTTGATATCGGGATAGACGTCCATATCGGGAATTCGCCATGCTGCCGCGCCATTGGCAATATACCCATCGGTGAGTAGGATGACCGGCGTCATGTACTCCAACGCGATCCGTGAGGCTTCGAAGGCACTGTCGAAGCAGTCGGTGGGGGAGGTTGCCGCGATGACCACCAGGGGGCTCTCCCCGTTTCGGCCATAGAGTGCCTGGTTCAGGTCGGTCTGCTCGCTCTTGGTGGGCATACCGGTGGAGGGGCCGCTGCGTTGCACGTCGATCACCACCAAGGGAAGCTCCGTCATCACTGCCAGTCCTATCGCTTCACTCTTGAGTGATAAGCCGGGACCGGAAGTAGAGGTCGCCGCGAGGCACCCCGCGAAGCTTGCTCCTATTGCCGAGGTAATTCCCGCGATCTCGTCCTCCATCTGGAGCGCTTTCACCCCGAAATCTTTCCGGTTGGAGAGCTCTTGCAGGATATCGGTGGCCGGGGTGATAGGGTAGGAGCCCAAGAAAAGCTCCACACCCGCTTTTTCGGCAGCCGCGATGAGGCCATAAGCGGTGGCAGTATTCCCGTTCACGTCGGTATAGAATCCTTTCTGGGCGGCTACCGGCTCCACGCGGTAGGTAGACGCGGTAAGGTGGGTATTGTTGCCGTAGTTGTACCCGTCGGTGAGTGCTTTTATATTGGCACTCACTATTTTTTTGTTTTTAGCGAACTTCTGTTCCAAGAGCTTGTCGGCTATCTCCAACGGACGGTTAAAGAGCCAGCACACGATTCCCAACGCGAACATGTTCTTGCTGCGAAGTATATCTTTATTTTCCAGCTCAGACGCCTCCAACGATGCTTTGGTGAGCGACGTGATATCCACCCCGATGGGTTGCACATGCTCCAATTCCAGTTCTTTGAATGGTTCGAGTGTTTGGAAGTTAGCTTTGGTGAGGTCCCTTTTATGGAACGAGTCGTTATCGAAGATCACGATAGACCCTTTTTTTAGGAATTGCGCGTTTACCTTGAGCGCCGCGGGGTTCATGGCGACCAGCACGTCGGCCTTATCCCCCGAGTTATAGACATGTTTCGCGCCGATCCGCACCTGAAATCCCGAAACACCATGGACAGAGCCTTGCGGGGCACGTATCTCGGCAGGAAAATCGGGGTACGTGGATATTTCATTTCCGAAAATGGCGGATAGGGTCGAGAACAATGTTCCCGACAATTGCATCCCATCACCGGAATCTCCCGAGAAGCGGATAGTTACCTGTTTAATGTCGGTCACGACCGTATTTGTTGACATAATTTACATTGCAGTTATTATTGTATGGAGCCGTACTTTTTGGCGTAAATCACTTTGTAGTTGTTCATTACCCCGCTGGTGGCGGCGTTAAAAAGCATTACTTGATATACTAAGCGATTTTCGAGTGATTACTCGGTTTTTTCTAAATTAGAACATCCTCTTCCCCGGTATTATTAGGCGAGGAAAGGCGCATGACTAAAATAGTAAGTAGCTGGATAATCACGTAAACCACGTGCAAAGTAATAAAAGAGTTGGGTATAAACCAAATTTTTCTATTGGATGGTTCCTTTTCTCTCTTGGGAGCCATCCTTCTGTATGAAGTGAACACAGTTTTGGTTCATCGCTTGCTACTTCCGCTCTATTTTTGCCCCCAGCGCGTTCAAGCGTTGATCAATCTGTTGATAGCCCCGGTCGATCTGGTCGATGTTGTGGATGGTGCTGGTTCCCTCGGCACACATGGCCGCGATCAGGAGCGAAATCCCCGCGCGGATATCGGGCGAGGTCATGGTCATCCCTTTCAAACGTAGTTGGTTGCCTTGTCCGATTACCACTGCACGGTGCGGGTCGCACAAGATAATTTGCGCCCCCATGTCGATCAGCTTGTCCACGAAAAAGAGGCGGCTCTCGAACATTTTTTGATGGATAAGCACGCTCCCCGTAGCCTTGGTAGCTACTACCAGCATCACGCTCAGCAGGTCGGGCGTAAGGCCGGGCCATGGCGCGTCGGCAAGGGTGAGGATCGACCCGTCGATAAACGACTCGATGGTGTATCCCTTTTGGCGAGGAATATGGAGGTCATCGCCCTGTTGCTCCACGATGATACCCAGCCGCCGGAAACTCTCCGGGATGATGCCGAGATGGGCGACCGACGTCTCTTTGATGGTAATTTCGGAAGCGGTCATGGCAGCCATTCCTATGAAACTGCCGATCTCGATCATATCGGGTAACAGCCGGTGCTTGCATCCATTTAGCGAGGATACTCCCTTGATGGTTAGTTTGTTCGATCCGATGCCTTCGATGCTTGCTCCCATTCGCACCAGCATACGGCTCAACTGCTCCACGTACGGTTCGCAAGCAGCATTGTAAATGGTGGTTTCCCCTTCCGCCAACACGGCCGCCATCAGCAGGTTAGCGGTGCCGGTGACCGATGCCTCATCCAACAAGATGTACTGGCCGGTTAATTTTTTTGCCGTGAGGGTAAAGAGTGCTTTCGATTCGTTAAAGACCAGCTTGGCACCCAGCTTCATGATGCCGTTGAAGTGCGTGTCGAGCCGTCGTCGCCCTATCTTATCGCCTCCCGGCCTGGGCACCACCACCTCCCCGAAGCGGGCAAGGAGAGGACCCACGATCATGATGGAGCCGCGCATTGCCGCGCTCTTCTGCATGAAATCGTCTGATTGGATATAGGAGAGATCAATCGTATCTGCCTTAAAACAATAACTCCCTTCACCGAGCATGTTCACGGTAACGCCCATATCGGCAAGGAGCGCGATAAGGTTGTTCACGTCCAAGATATCCGGTACGTTCTCGATAATTACCTCTTCTCGCGTGAGCAACGTGGCGCAAATCACTTGCAGTGCTTCGTTCTTGGCACCCTGGGGGGTAATCGTTCCTTGCAGGCTGTGCCCGCCTTCGATAATAAATGACGACATGTTATTCGATTTTTAGTTGTTATTCCCTGACGCGTTCATAATGATTGTTCTGCCCGTTAATAAACCTGTACTTCCGGTTCGAGCATCACGCCAAACTGTTTTTTTACTTCCTCTTGTATCTCTCGTGTGAATGCCACGATATCGCGGCCGTCTTCGGTTCCGTGGTTCACTACCACCAGCGAGTGATGCTCGTAGGTTCCCACCATTCCCCGCCGTTTGCCCTTGTACCCCGCCTTGTCAATCAAGAAAGCTGCCGATGTTTTAAACCGGTTCTCGCCCGCGTTGTAAACCGGCGCGTCTACTGCTACTTTTAGCAGGTTCTCTTTTTCTTCACGGGTCAATACCAGGTTCTTGAAAAAGCTGCCGGCGTTGGGAAGCACGTGATAATCCGGTAACTTCCGGTTACGCACCCGGATAACCGCTTCGCGTACCTGCGCGAGGGTGGGGGAGGCAACGCCGTTCAGTTCCCGGCTTAGGTCGACATACTTCTCCTTGTACGAGAACGACTTGTTAAGGCGAAAGGCCACCGAGGCAATCGCGTAATCGGCATTATGCTTGAAGAAGCTATCCCGGTAACCAAATTGGCACTCCTCGTTATTAAAGATCCTCGCCTCGCCGCTATTCATGTCTACCGCGGTTACCCGGGTAATCGTCTCCCGCGCTTCGGTGCCGTACGCACCGATGTTCTGCACCGGGCATGCTCCCACCGAGCTGGGGATAAGCGAGAGGTTCTCGATGCCCGCGTATCCGCGGGCGACGCAACGCTCCACCAACGAGTCCCACTCGATACCGGCCCCTGCCTCGATCTCCACGTGCTCGCTATCTTCCCCGAGAGTGGTTATCTCTTCCATCACCGGCTTAATGACCAGCCCGTCGAAATCCTTCGTGAAGAACAGGTTGAATCCTGCCCCCAAGATCAATTTCTTTTCTTCGGGATGGGTTTTGATCACCTCGATAAGTTCATCGATCGTGCGGGGTTCGCAAAATATCTTGGCCAACGCCTTCGTGCGGAAAGAGTTGTAGGGTTGTAGTTGTACGTTATGTTTGATGATCATTTCAGCGTTGGATATACCGTACAAAATTAAGCAAAAAGTTTCAACCCGTCAACGAATACCCGGTTATTGCACGGTAAAGTCAACAGAGGAACTTGGTTAAACAAACGGGTTAATGATACGCAAGGAGTTGTTAACTAACAAGCCATGGTGCATGTCTTCGGAATAGAGAGTATTACAGCCCGCTTCCAGTGCAGTGGCAACAATTTTAGCATCAAAAGGCTGGAAGCTATTTTGGCGACATAATTGCAATGCTGTATATACGATATTCGCATTTTCTTCAATCAATTTGTTTACCTGCAGTAAATTTTCGGCAAAGGAGAAAGCTATTTCAGAGTTTAATTTTAACTTTTTCCGACATACATTGATACACTCAAAGAGCACTTGTGGAGAGGTATAAGTATCCCTGTTTAGCAAATTTAGACTAATGGATTTCTTCTCAGGCGAATCATTATTCGCCATATACAGCCACACATTGGAATCTACGAATATCTTATCTCTCATTGGCCTCATCGCGATCAAATTTGTAGCCAGTGAAGTCAGCAGAAAAATTCTTAAAAAATTCTCGTACTTTTTGTACCCTGAGTTCCTGTTCTTCTTTGGTTAAGGGTGTCTCTTGGGACTTGGAAATATCATTTTTTTCCCTTTCTTTCTTTTCGGTGGCTTTATAAGTGGTTGAAGGCTCATTTATTGTTTCTTTTATGGAGTCACTCTTTTCCGCGTTTGAAAACAGCTGCAAAACCAACTCCTCGAATTGCCAAGTAAGCCGCTCTTTTTGTTCCAAAGATAGGGTGTCCCACTTTTGGGCCACAAGCTCGTCAATTTTCAATATAATCTGTCCCATAACCTGTCTTTTGTTAACGCGTCCTACATAAAACCACTACTCGCGAAGGTAGTGAATAACAGTATTATAATCAAAAATATCCGTTCCTATTTCATCCTTTATAGATCAGGAAGACGGTCGGTTTCTTGTGCATGTCGGGCAGTCTCCCTTTCCATGCTTTCACGCTCCGGGTAACGATGAACGCGTCGGGGAGCGAGATATTCATCGCGATGCAAAGACGCGTTCTGGGATTGCATTGCTGGAGGATGTCTTCTGCCAGTTTTTGGTTACGGTAAGGTGTTTCAATAAAGAGCTGCGTCTGGTCTTCACTGTATGCCCTTGCTTCCAGTTGTTTTAGTTTTTTTACCCGTTCGCCCGCGTCAATGGGCAGGTAGCCGTGAAAAGCGAAGCTTTGCCCGTTGAAGCCCGACGCCATTAACGCCATCAGGATGGAGGAGGGGCCAACCAGCGGGATAACCTTGTACCCCTCCTGTTGCGCGATGGCCACTACCTCCGCGCCGGGGTCGGCCACGGCGGGACAACCTGCTTCGGAAATTACTCCCACGCTCTCGCCCGACTTCATGGGCAACAGGTAGCTGCCAATCCGGTTCCGGTCGGTTTGCTTGTTCAACTCGAAGAAGGTAAGCGCGTCAATATCGATAGCGGGATTGCATTTCTTCAAGAAACGGCGGGCCGACCGCAGGTTCTCCACGATAAAATACTTCAATCGGGAAACTACCTCGATATTGTAGGGAGGGATCGCCTCTTCGAGGGGGGCATCTCCCAGCAAAACGGGAATCAGGTAAAGCGCGGGTGTATCCATCTCGTGCAAGAATAGTTTAATGCAAAAGTACTGCTTTTCGCGGAAAGGACCTGCTTAAAATCCGACGCGAATGAGATCCGACAAGGAGTCGATCTTGATTTGAGCCACGAATGAGTGTATCAAGTCGGTATGCGCGAAGAGACGAAAAACGACCAGCATATAAAGGATGCCATAGATACCGCCGGTGATATGCGCCGAGTGATTGATGCCTCCCAGCTGTTTTTTGTCGAGGGACAAGGAGATCAACAGGAAGATGATCCCGAACAGGAATGCCGGCAGCATGATCGGGATAAAGACAATACCCATGAAGTTCATCGGGTTGATGAGCACGTAGGCAAAAATCATCGCGCAGACAGCGCCCGAAGCGCCGAGGCCATAATAGGATGCATTATCCCTGTTCTTGAAGTAGGTAGGCAGGATGGATACAAGGAGGGCTGAGAGGTAGAGCATGATGTAACAGACCGCACCCGTTGTTTCGCCAAATGCTGACTTGCATACCCGTTCGATGTCCATGCCAAAGAAGTAGAGCGTGAACATGTTAAATATCAGATGTGGGTAATCGGCGTGAATCACCCCGTACGTGAACAAGCGATGCCATCCGCCTTGGTTTACTGCCGGGGGATGAAAAATGAGGTTGCTCATCAGCGCGTTGTCCTTGAACGCCCGGATGGAGAGTAGGACGGTAAATAGAATGATGATGGTGGTGATCATGGGCGCGTTCGTGTATCGTGCAGGGCAATGTACTTCCACAAGGGTGCGGCCATGGTGGCTTGGATGATCCTTCCGCTTTCAAGTGCTTCCCTCACCTCCTCCAGCGAGTAGAGGTGCACGGTGAGTTCTTCAGAACTATCCAGTGCCTGTTCACCCACCTTCTCCACGTTTTCCGCGATAAAGCAGTGGGAGTAGTTATTCGTGGCACTAGCGTTCGGTGCAACCCGTGAAAACTTCCTCCATTCCCCGCCACCGTAGCCGGTTTCTTCCAATAATTCCCGTTGTGCCGCAACGAGGGGCGAGGGATCGTCCGCCTCGAGAATACCGGCACACAGTTCAAGGCAGGTGGTGCCGATGCCCGGGCGGTATTGTTTCACCAGGATAAACTGCCGCTCTTTGGTGATGGCAATGATGTTTACCCAATCGGGGTATTCCAACACGTAGTATTCGGGTACCACGGTCCCGTCCGGCATCTGCAACGTCTCCCGGCGTACCGTGAGCCACGGGCGGTTGTGCAGGTACTCGCTTTCAAGCACTTTCCACGGGGCAGGGCCGTTTTCGGGTGTATGGGGCATATCTTTTTGGCTCGGGGGTTATTTGTCTTTCGTGGAAGCGATCACGCCCCTGAAGTAGCCAATGGATTCGGCAATTCCCAAGAACGGGTCCTTCATGTCTCGTTCGTGTTCCAAGCTGCAGACTCCCTCGTATCCTACTTCGCGAAGCATCTTCACGAAGGCAGGGATATCGATGATGCCTCGTCCGATCTCCACCGAATACCCGGCTTTGGTGTTCCCGGTCACATCCTTGATATGGACATCGAAAACGCGTGAATGGTATTTTTTCAGGTCCTCTACCGGGTCCTTGCCGTTGCGGGTGTCGTGGCCAATGTCCAGGCACATGCCGATACGCGGATCCAGATCCTTCACGTTCTCCCACACGTCGTCGGCATCGGGATACAGGTCGATGTCGGGCCCGTGCAGGTGAATCGCGTAGTGGAAGTCGTACTCTTTCACTTTCTGGTCCACGTAGGGCAGCAGTTCGTAGTTGGGAACTCCCACGATCAGTTTCACGCCCACGCGCTTCGCGTATTCAAACGCGTCGTCGACCTCTTTCTCGGAACGCATGTAAATGGGCCCTACCGCGTAGCCGGTAATGCCTTTGCTTCCCAGCTTGGCATGGAAATCGGCAATTTCCTTATCGCTGCTGTTAAATGGTAAATGGAAATCTTTGATGCATAGGTAGCGCACGTCGGTGCGATCCATGACCTCTAATGTTTTATCGAGGTCAAAATGAACGAACGTGTAACCGGCCATGCCCACGTTAAACTTTTCGAAGGTGTCGGGTGCCGGTTGGGGAGCGGGCCGCTCTTGGGCGGCGATCGTGAGGGATAGCATTAATCCCGCGAGAAGAAGTGTCTTTTTCATACGATTAAAATTATTGATTTTCAAATGTATCGTATGGAACTCGCTTTA
>ERZ1032852.285-NODE-285-length-13101-cov-8.005902_pt1 | contig 13101 bp, 9 predicted proteins | sample MGYA00516689_ERZ1032852 | MGnify/ENA primary metagenome ERZ1032852 (study PRJEB33719, sample SAMN04262499) | wastewater metagenome | biome: rural village; feature: composting latrine chamber; material: composting feces with ash | place: El Salvador | collected...
CTGATAAATAACTCGCTGCGCTCAAACAGCTTATCAGATCACGCCTGTTTCATCGAACGGGCCCCCACGAAACATTTATAGGTCTTATATTTAGCCGTATATGAAATATAATAATAAGCTGAATAACATGGAATTTATCGATAATTTAACGGCAGGCAGTTCGCTGCGCTACCTCTTTATTGCCCTCCTATTCATTGCCCTGTTTGTCGTGCTGGTCGCGGTTTACAGTTTCATCATCAAGAAATGGAGGCAGCGGGCACGTAGAAGCAAGAGCATGGTAGACGATTTTATTGTCCGCCTGTTCCGGGTACCGGGTATCTGGATCATCTTCTCGGTGATGCTCCACCTCTTCAGTTCATTCTTGAAGGAAGATGAAAACACGTTTGCTACCTTCGAGAAAATCAGCCGCATCCTACTCATCCTGACCATTGGTTGGCTGATCATACAGGTAGTACGTGGCCTTTTCCATTACTGGCAAAGACGGTTCGATATCACTAATCCCAACAATTTGGAGGCACGGAAAAGACTGACCCAGATGAGCATGATAGAACGGATCGTGATTATCACCGTTGCTTTTATCTTTGTCGCGATAGCGTTGATGACCATCGACTCGGTCAGGCAACTCGGGGTGAGTCTCTTGGCTTCGGCAGGGGTAGCGGGGATCATCATCGGTTTTGCCGCGCAACGCAGCTTCGGCCAGATTTTCTCCGGTATCCAGATCGCGTTCACGCAACCCATCCGGCTGGACGACGTGGTGGTGATCGAGGGCGAATGGGGACGCATCGAAGAGATCAATATCACGTATGCCGTCGTGAAAATATGGGATGAGCGGCGACTCATCGTCCCCATCGATTATTTCCTGAATAACCCCATACAGAACTGGACACGAACCAATTCCGACATCTTGGGCACGGTGTTTCTCTACGTCTCGTACGACCTCCCCATGGAGCCGCTACGCGAAGAGTTGGGCCGCCTGGTGAAAGACGATCCTAACTGGGACGGGAGGGTACAAAACATCCAAGTGACCGAGAGCAAGGAGTGGTACAAGGAGATCAGGGTGCTGGTCAGCAGCACCGATTCTTCCAAGAACTGGGACCTGCGGGTAGCGGTACGCGAGAAACTGATCGACTACATCAACGAGCATTACCCCGGCTCCTTCGCCCAGATCAGCGGGTTTAACCCCACCAACGAGAATGGCGGGAATGGCAACGGCGCTCGCGAAGTTTAGGGTCGGATAAACTTCGACAGTTGCTTCTCTTCCGAGAAGAGCACCGCGGTATTGATGAACGCGAGGTGGGAATATGCTTGCGGGAAGTTACCCAGTTGTCGCTTGGTTTGAAAGTCAAGATCCTCGCTATAGAGCCCCACGTGGTTGGAGTACGAGATCATTTTTTCAAATATCTCCCTCGCCTCTTCCTTCTCACCGATCACGAAGAGTGCCTCGATCAGCCAAAAGGTGCAGATGGTAAAGGAGGAGGTAGGTACCCCGAAGTCGTCTTCGGCTTTATATCGATACATCAACCCCTCGTGGTAGAGGTTCTCCTTGGTGGCTTTCACCGTTTTCACGTACCGTTCGTTATCGGGTTCGATGAAATCGTAGAACTGCATCAGGAGCAACGATGAATCGTAGTCGGTATTATCGTATGCTTGCGTGAAGCATTGCAGTTCCTCGTTCCACCCTTTCTCGTGCACCTCCGCCTTGATGGCATTGGCTTCAAGGCGCCATTTTTCGGCATAGTAATCCCGATTCAGTAGTTCGGCAATCAGTGAAGCCCTGTCTACCGCTACCCAGCTCATCACCTTAGAGAACACGAAATGCATTTTCTTCGTGCGGTACTCCCAGATGCTTCTATCGGGTTTACGCCAGTCGGCCAACACTTGGCGCACCAGGTTCTTGATGATTTCCCATATCTCTTCCACCTCGTCAAGGGTGCCGGGGAAGTAGAGGTAGTACTTGTAGATCACGTCGAGCAGGTAGCCGATGGAGTCGTTCTGCTCTTGATAGTAGGCCGCGTTCCCGATTCGCACGGGGCTCGAGTTTTCATACCCGCTCAGGTGGGGAAGCACCTCTTCCACGAGGTCCCGTTCACCCCGGATACCATACATGATTTGGATACTCTCTTCTCGGGATGATTTCAGGATGCGCTTCACGAAGCCGATAAAACGTTCCGCCGCGGTGCGTTGCTTCATGAACAGCAGCGTGTCAATCGACATCGACGCGTCCCGAAGCCAACAAAAGCGATAGTCCCAGTTCCGTGTCTCACCGATGCTCTCCGGCAGGCTGGTGGTGACGGCCGCCAGCATGGCACCGGAGCTTTGATAAGAGAGCAGCTTCAACACCAGCAGGCTCCGCTTGATCATATCGTTGTATTGCAAGTAATCCCTTGAGCGGTTCACGAAGTTAAGCCAGTACACCTTGGTGCGCTCGTACTCCAACAGGATACGGTTTATATCCACGGTCACCAGTTTCTGGTTGTATGAAAGCAAGAAGAAATGATGGTCGTCCAGCGTGATTTCCTCCCGTTGGAGCACCTTTTCCATATCCATGCTGGTATAGAGATACATCTTATCTTCGGAGTCCTCCACCGAGTTGGTTCGGATATAGTTACCCACGATCTCGTGTTGAACCTCTTCCCGGGCGTAATTGATTTTCGGGTCGTAGACCACCCTCACCGTGGGTTGTCCTTTTATCACCCGTATGTACCGGTGAATCTCCGGCGGCATGTAATGGCGATGCTCCACGGTATGATAACGCGGCATGTAGTCAAAGACGATGAACCCGTGCTCTGGCGACTCGAACCGCGTTAGCAATATATTGGTATGACCGTGATAATTCTGTGTGATGGTGTAGTCGTCCGACACCTCGAAATGAAAGCTGCCTCCCTTTTCTTCATCCAAGAGCTTCGCGAAAATTGATGGGGAGTCAAAATCGGGCAAGCAAAACCAGTCGATGCTCCCTTTTTTTGACACCAACGCTGCCGTGCGGCAATTGCCGATCACCCCGTAATCCAGATTTTCCATTTAATTCACTTTAAGGGATTTCATACCAGAGAGCAGCAACTACTAGTCAGACAACATCTTATCCCTACACCCGCTCTTTTTCCTTAATTGAAATCCGTGTATTTTCTTTTTGACGGTAAAAGGCAAAGATAAAACCTCCAAACGATTTGGCTGCATATGCGGGGACAAAATTCGTTAAACCTCCCAAGAGTTTCCGTGAGGCGATGCTTTCTAATGATAAGTACCGCTTCTTTTTTTTCCTTGAGGGTCAACCTAATTGGCTTAGAGCTTTTCTATAAAACTATTTTGTTAGTCAACTCTAATATATTAATTTTGCAATTAAAACATCCATTCATAATCTTGGATAGAATAGCCAGTTAAACAAAATCATCGGCAAGAATTATGTTGAGCAATCTGATAGAATATTTAGAGGGTATCGACCCAGTTTTGGGTGCTCTTTACGCTACTACTTTTACTTGGCTGGTAACGGCTTTAGGGGCATCATTTGTGTTTTTATTCAAGACGACGAATAAAAATATACTCGATGGGATGCTTGGTTTTACCGGAGGTGTAATGGTGGCGGCCAGCGTATGGAGTTTAATTATTCCGGCCATAGAGATGAGTAATGGAAGCGGTTTCATCAAAGTAGTTCCTACTATTATTGGTTTCTTAATCGGTGCGGCATTCCTCTTTCTTCTAGACAAAATATTACCGCACCTGCACGTCAATTTCAAGACAGTGGAAGGAATAAAAACACCATGGCAGAGAACCACGCTGTTAACATTGGCGATCACCCTGCACAACATTCCTGAAGGATTGGCCGTAGGCGTATTATTTGGTGGCGTAGCATCAGGACTACCCGAAGCCACCATAGGTGGAGCAGTTGCATTGGCATTTGGTATTGGCTTGCAGAACTTTCCAGAAGGGATTGCCGTGGCGATGCCCTTACGAAGAATGGGAATGAGCAGGCGTAAAAGCTTCATGTATGGGCAGGCATCAGCCATGGTAGAACCCCTCGCCGGCGTATTGGGCGCATTAGCAGTTGCCACCTTCACACCGATATTGCCCTACGCGTTGTCGTTCGCCGCGGGAGCCATGATTTTCGTGGCGGTGGAAGAAGTAATCCCCGAAGCACAGCAAAACAAAAGCTCCGACATCGCGACCATTGGATTTATCGTCGGTTTTCTCGTTATGATGACCTTAGACGTTGCATTAGGTTAGCGCTCTCACGGTCATTTCTCCCCGGAGGGAGGTCTGCATCAACCGGCTTACGACCGCGGGTGGCTCGCCTGAACCAAGCAGGATCATCAGCTTGGCCAGGGCAGCCTCGGTGGTGATGTCGTGCCCGCTCACCACCCCCAATTTTTCCAACTGCTGACCGTTCTCGTAGCGGTGCATCTGCACGCTACCATAGAGGCACTGCGTGACATTCACGATAACAATGCCTCGATTAATCGCGTCCCGTAACTGGCGAGTAAACCAAGGCGTGATGGGCGAGTTCCCACTGCCATACGTTTCCAGTACCATTCCGCGCAGGCCGGGGATATTCAAATGCGCGCTCACCACCTCCTCCGAGATACCGGGAAATAATTTCAATACCACCACGTGCGGGTCCATCTTGTAATTGAAGCGAACCGGCTGGCCATAGTCGGGCTTCAAGATAAATTTCTCGTTGTACCGGATATTCAATCCTGCCTCGGCCAAGTAAGGATAATTGGGGCTAGTGAACGCGCTGAAGTTATCGGCATTCACCTTGGTGGTGCGATTGCCCCGCATCAGGAGGTTCTGCATGTACACGCACAGTTCGGCCACGACCGGCTTACCCCAAGCATCCTTGTCGGCCGCGATCTCCAACGCGGTGATAAGATTCTCCTTGCCGTCCGTCCTCAGTTTTCCAATAGGAAGCTGCGAACCGGTCAAGATCACCGGTTTGGTAAGGTTCTCGAACATCAATCCCAATGCCGAGGCGGTATATGCCATGGTATCGGTACCATGGAGAATCACGAACCCATCGTACCGGTCATACCGTTCCTCGATCACGTGCCCCATTTGTTGCCAGATCGACAAAGAGACGTCCGACGAGTCGATAGGAGGATCAAACAGGTAGGTGTCCACGCTGAAATTCAGCCGTTGTATCTCCGGCATATTAGAACGGAGATGGCTGAAGTTGAAAGGTTCCAACGCCCCGGTCTTCGCGTTCTCCACCATGCCAATGGTTCCTCCCGTGTAGATTAAAAGCACGTTGGCGTTCTTGTCGATCATGATTTTTTTATACAAAAATAGCAATTTGTAAAACACTTGATATCATTTTGCCATAATATTTTACCCTCGAACCAAAGTCATCCTCGTTTGTTTAAAAAGATAAAGCGTCACCAAGACGTTGCTCACCCTAACCCATTCATTTAAAAGAGGAAAACAAAATGGCAACACATTCAATTAAAACTGTCTGGAGAGAGAATAACATTTTTGACACCGACATCGATGGGCACACCGTCACGCTTGATATGCCGGGAGACGATGATTACAACACCGCGGGTCCCGGGCCAAAAAAACTACAATTGGTTGCGGCATCTACCTGCTCGGGATTGGATATAGTGGCGATGGCCAAAAAGATGCGTATCGACTTGAAAAGCTTTGATATACGTATCGATGCAGAAGTGGCGGAGGAGCATCCCAAGCAATATACATCCATGAAGGTCATCTACGAGTTTGAAGGCAATGAACTTCCGAAAGATAAATTGGAGCGAGCATGCCAACTTTCGTTCGACAAGTATTGCGGAGTGCTCGCGCTGTATAAGAAAGCCATTCCCGTGTCGTACGAGATCGTGGTGAAGGAGGCGTGATCTCCTTCCGGGTCCCTCGTGAACCCGTGAATGACTTTTCCCTCGTATTACGGAAAAATTTCCATATTTTTTTATACCTTCGCGAGTAGGTTTATCATTTATCAACAGACGTTTTGCTCGACAGGGATAAAGCGGGATCAGCGTGTCCTGTACTCGTATTATTCACATGTTACCCGTGACAAGAATAATGCATTAATCACCCGGCTCATTGAGCCCGGCATGAGGAAAACGGCTTTATTGGATTTGAATTTCGTTTAAGCAATTATTCATAAAATACTGAACTATGCAAACAATGGACTCGTTTAATTTTGCCGATAAAAAGGCATTCGTACGCGTGGATTTCAATGTTCCGCTGGATGAGAACTTCCAGATCACGGACGATACACGCATCCGTGCAGCCGTCCCTACCCTCAAGAAAATTCTTAAGGACGGGGGCAGCGTCATTATCGGATCTCACTTGGGGAGACCAAAAGGGCCAGCCGATAAATTTTCTCTCAAGCATATCCTTCCCCGCGTATCGGAGTTATTGGGTGTGGACGTGCAGTTTGCCGACGATTGCATCGGTGAGGAAACCGAAGCAAAGGCGGCCGCGTTACGCCCGGGAGAAGCACTGCTGCTTGAAAACCTCCGTTTCTATGCCGAAGAGGAAGGAAAGCCGCGCGATCTAAGCGCGGATGCTACCGAAGAGGAGACAGCCAATGCCAAGAAAGTGGTAAAAGAGTCACAGAAAGAGTTCACCAAAAAACTGGCTTCGTATGCCGACGTCTACGTGAACGACGCGTTTGGTACAGCGCACCGCGCACACGCCTCGACGGCGTTGATCGCCGATCACTTCGACGCGGATGACAAGCTGTTTGGCTACCTGTTGCAAAACGAGATTACCGCCGTCGAGAAAGTAATGAAGGATACCCAACGTCCGTTCACGGCCATTATGGGCGGGTCTAAGGTGTCTTCAAAAATAGATATCATCAAGAACCTACTGGATAAGGTAGACAACCTGATTCTTGCCGGTGGAATGACTTACACGTTTGCCAAAGCCGAGGGGGGAAAGATAGGCAACTCCATCGTCGAGGACGATAAACTCGACTTGGCGAAAGAGATCGTGGAGTTGGCAAAAGCAAAAGGCGTGAACCTGGTGCTGGCCACCGACACAAAGATTGCCGACAGCTTCAGCAACGACGCCAAAACCGATTTCGCTTCGGTCAAAGAGATCCCCGACGGGTGGGAAGGGCTCGACATTGGCCCCGAATCGGAAAAAGCATTTACCGAAATCATCAAGAACTCCAAGACCATCCTTTGGAATGGCCCGGTAGGCGTGTTCGAGTTCGATAATTTTGCCGTGGGATCACGGGCTGTATCCGATGCCATCGTGGATGCCACCAAAAAAGGAGCCTTCTCCTTGGTAGGCGGGGGCGACTCGGTCGCTTGCGTGAACAAGTTCGGCCATGCCGATCAGGTTTCGTACGTCTCAACAGGTGGAGGTGCGCTGCTGGAGATGATTGAAGGAAAGGTACTCCCGGGAGTAAAAGCCATCAGGGGATACTGATTTCAAGAAATTAATAACTCAAGTTTCGCTGTGGCGTATTTACAGCTAAATATCTCGCTGTAAAATCACTTGCGAAAGTTCAATTATTAAGCCATAAAATGGTAGAGGGTGTATCACAAACGTGATTTCACCCTCTTTCTATTCGTATTCTTTCCCGAGAACCGCATTCCCTTGGAGAACAAAACGTCAAAGGCTATTATCTATTTTGAATAAAACACCTCCTTTTGTTATCCAATCCGACAAGATTCAGTTAAAAACCGCTCACGTATGAATCAATATACCCGGCCCTACTTTCCAGCCAGTTTTTCAATTGATTAATCTTATAGGAATAATTCGTGGTACCCGGGTAATTTGCTGCATTTTTCCACGTCTCAACATCCTTTTTCTGGGAGTCCGTGATCTGAGCCTCGTAAAATTCCACGTAGGCCAATAACGAAGTCATTTTCTGTGCATGGAACGCTTCCCAAGTGGTCTTGTATAATGCCTTGATCTCCGGATCCTCCATGAAACGGCTAAAAAAAGTATAACCTGTAGAGTTTGATGTCAACTGCCTGAATAAAGGTTTATTATAGCTAGCGAAGTGAACACCCCCATTTTCATAATCAAAGGCCCAATCAAAATCCCAAAGGGGACCCATGAAATATTTGCCTTTTTCATCTTTGTACATGTAGGTACTTTTAGGGTGATTAATCTCCATGTTCAGCGTTAGATCATAGACAATCAAATACTTTACTAACGACTCTATATCGATAAAGTCCTTATAGCTATTATTCGGGAACAAGCTTGACGCTACTTCATTTTCAAACTGCTGGAAGTCGTCCTTTATTTTCTGAAATAGTTCATCTCTCTTAGCTCCCTCGAAGTCATTCAAATCAGGATCTTTAATCATTACCGGAAGACCATAATTAGTGGATTTAAATTGGAAGTCTTCGTCGTAATTCGTGTCAAGTTCCAGCAATACCCCCTTTTCCTTATGGATATTGACCCTGGTTTTTGATCGCTCTACCTGTTCCGTAAGCATGTAATTCCCCACGTATTTTCCATTTACCGTCAAATCAACCGGTATCGCGTGATTGGTGTATTTTAGCTCCAGCAGTTCCCCGATCTTGAATGCCACCGCGTTTAGCATCAAGGTCGGGTCTAAATAATTAGCCAACAAGACCCAGTCTTTTTCTTCTGCCAAGCCTAAGATGACGGCGTCATCGTCCAGTTTCAACCGGTACGGTTTCTTGGGTAACCCCCAGGTTGAATTTCCCCTGCCCCTGATTCTCGTCCTGCCGGAAAAATCTTCACCCCACCCGTTAGCAGTAATGGCTAGATCGGCATACACGTAGTCATCCTTGGAAACAATTTCAGCACTATTATCCGTATTGATGACAATATGGGGTATCGGCGAAGTCCACGTGAGCGAAACCGTGTACTTGTTTATTACCCCCTTTTCAGAAATCAAGGTGTACGTGACCGGCTTTGAAAAATCATTCACTGTCACGTTGTTCTCTTGCTCAATACCGCCCACGGTAACCTCGAAAGCATTGGCTTCGAATGTTGCCACGAGGTCAGCAGTGACGGATGGAATTGAAATTTCTATCTTGTTTCCCGTTATATTGGCCGTGATATCCTGAACAAGCAACGGATTGTTTTCTTTCAAGAAACCAAACGATATAAACGCGTTCTCCGAATCGCTGATCGTCACGATTTCCACGGTATAATCAATTCGTGAGCCACGATTATTTACAACCGTGTATACGAGTGGATTCGAGAAATTATTGGGTGTTTTACCCGATACTTGGAGTGTTTCACCCACGAACACGTCCTCACCTTGGTGCTCAAACGTGGCAATTAAATTAGTGAGAACTAAATTCTCCGGAACAGAGAGAACTATTTTACGGTTTTCAATTTTCCCAATAATATCTTTACTCAACAGCGAAGGATTTGCCGACGCTTCGATAGTAAAACTCGAAAAATAATCCTGTGTTTCATCGACTGTTTCCTCTTCGCAACTCAATAAAACGAGAAACAAGGATAACGAAAATAGAAAAAAGAGAGTATTTGTAAACTTTTTCATACCAATAATATTTTTTCATTAATATTAAGACACCCCAAAGATAATAAAAAAGTAAATCCCTCTGTATTTTTATCAGTCCAATAGTTCCCGCATCTCCTCGATGGATAGTTTTGGCCGTATAATCGTGTCGGTCAGTTCTTTCTTGTATCGTTGCAGCCGCTGGATCTTTTCTTCTACCGTCCCTTTTGTAATGAAGCGGTACAAGGTCACTTTCTTATCCTGCCCGATACGGTGGGCACGGCTTACCGCCTGCATCTCTGCCGCGGGGTTCCACCACGGGTCGATGATAAACACGTAATCCGCGGCAGTGAGGTTCAGCCCGGTGCCTCCCGCTTTCAAGGAGATAAAAAACGCTTGAATCGATTCGTCGGTATTGAACCGGTTGATTGCCTCTTCTCTATTAGTCGTGCTTCCGGTGAGCCACCCGTACCGCCAGCCGCGCTCTTCGAAGCGGTCGGCAAGCAACCGGAGATGCTTCACGAAAGAAGAGAAAATCAGCACCTTATGTTTCCCGGCGAAAAGCACCTCGGCTTGCTCTATAATTTGGTCAAACTTCGCTGCTCCTCCCTGGTAGTCGCCTATCGAGAGGGATGGGTGGTTCGCGAGTTGTCGTAATCGGGTAAGCCCGGTCAGCGCGATCGCGGCAAGCCCGCGTTCATCTTTCTCTTCTTGCTCTATCAAGGCATTCCGGATACCGCTCTTCACCTCGGTGTACAACGCGGCTTGGACTTCATCCATTTCACAATAAATCGTTTCTTCTACCAACGGGGGAAGTTCCGGCGCGACTGCCTCTTTGGTACGGCGAAGGATAAAGGGATCGATGATTTTTAGCAGCCTCTGTTGTTTTTCATTGTCATTCATCACGTTTGACTCCCGAAACAAAGCCTTGAATTCCCCATGTTTGCCCAAGATACCCTCGTTCAAGAAATCCATCTGGGACCACAAGTCGGACAACGAATTCTCCATGGGAGTTCCGGTCAACGCGAGCCTGTAGGTAGCATGCAACTGCTTTACACGACTAAAAATCTGGGAGGCTTGGTTCTTAATATACTGGCTTTCATCCAAGATCAGGTAGTGAAAGGAATAGTGACACAAGAAATCGATATCTTGCCGGACGGTGCCGTACGTGGTCAAAATTATTTGCTTTCCTTCTATTGCTTTTTCAAACTCGTTATACCGGAAGCGCTGTGCACCCGTGTGGATATATAACTCGAAACCGGGGGCGAACTTCTCGAACTCGTTAACCCAGTTATGGATTAACGAGGTAGGCATCACGATAAGCGAGGGAGGGATCAACATTCCCCTATCCGGAATCTCATTCGAATCCGGCAACTCATTCGAACTCTCTTCCATAAAATCATCAAAAAGCGAAAGTTGACGCGAGTCGTTCTTTCCGTGAACTCCTCTCTGGCGAGGCTTTCTTGAAGTGGACACCCCCGTTTGCCTTGATGTTCCCGGGCTTGATACCAATTCCCTCTCATCGTAAGAAGCCGCGTCGAGAGAGTCGAAATTGCATGAACCCGAGTAGGTATGCAGTAACAGGACGATGGTTTGTAATGTCTTGCCCAATCCCATGTCATCGGCAAGGCAACCGCCAAATCCATTTTGTTGTAGATCGGCCAACCATTGAAAACCACTTACTTGATACGGCCTTAAAGTAGCATTCAGCATGGGCGGGATCTCGGCCTCTTTATACTCGACGTTCTCCCTTTTCAGGAACTTTTCCTCGATAAAGGAACCGTTAACTGCCAATTGTTTTAGGCGGAAATGATAGTTTTGAAGTCGAACTGATTTTCCTGAAATCGTACCATACCGGAACATTTCCTCGAAACGAGAGAACCACTCCAAGGGAAGTACGGCCACCCTTCCATCAGGAAGCACATACTCCCTCATTTGGTGTAACACGTGCTCCCGGAAGTTAATAAATGGAATCTCCACATCTCCGAAACGAACGATGCATTTGATATCAAACCAATCCATTCCCTCGTCCACATTGAACTGCAAGTCAATCTCCCCGGTATAGTAGAGCTGTTTTCCTGTTGCTTGCTCGAGCTCGAAGTGCTTCAACAGTTCCCCGTGTTGATTAATCCACTCGACTATCGAGAGCGGGTCGGCTCCTTCCCCTTGGTTGCTTGAAACAACAAACTGCCTCGTTCGGGACAACGACAATCCCGCGTTGGTGAGCAGTTGAACCTGTTCCCTCTCCCACGCTTCATCCCGGTAGAACCAGCGAATCCTGAATTCGCCTTCCTCTTCACACACCTCCACCTCCTTCTTGTATGGTTTATCCATCGCGAAACGAAACCTCCCGTAGTGAAAGTGCAGGGTAAGTACTTGCCGTGAATCAAAATCCGGTTCGAGCGTTAGCACTGCCACCGGACGGTATTCCTGTTCAAAGATAGGAATCCCCTCGCTCTTCACGGTGTAATTCTTCACGCACTGGGCTACGAAGCCTCGTATATATCCCGGCACGCTACGAGGAGGAACCTCAATGTACTTCTTCTTGAAAAAAGGCTTGAGCTTTTTCTCATCCACATCCTTGAAGTGATGCAACCGGTTGCCAATAACCGCCACCGCGGGATTCGACACCAGCGGTGCAAAAAACTGCTCGAAAAGGTTCACCATGGAATCCCCGTTTTGCACCTCCGCGTGGTAAGTAAACACCTCCTTGTTCCGAAAATGAAAAACCATTGTCGACGGCTCGCCCAACACCTCTATCTCTTGATACCTTCTGAAATCTCGCACCCGGATGCTTTCGCGTAAAAAAAGCGGCGTCGAGGTAGTTCTCGCGAGTTCGATTAACTTCCCCTGTTTTTTCTCGATAAAAGGCCGGATATAGGTTTCGATGGTCGATTCGGTAACCTTACGTAGGAAGTCATCCTCGTTCTCTTCTTTCGAGTAAATCTGAGTCAAGCGTTGATCCGAGTAGGATTCTCCCAACCGCACTATCTCTTGCTCGTTGTTATCCAGCCGCGGGAAAGTAAGGGAATTGGTTCTTGCCGTCTCCGTAAGGACATACACCTCTGTTTCCGGGGAAAACGAAGCAAACAAGGGTTGAAGCACCCAACCAAAACGAGGGTGTTGAACGAGGGAAATAATCAGTGAGTCGCGCATACGCGAAGGTAACTTTTGCATCTTATCCGCACAAGTTATGTTGAAGCGCGGTTTCTCTGGTACGCCAAGAACATCATGATCTCGGTATTCGAAAATTCGGGATGGAGGGTGTGATAGACCGACTCGTCGGGCGAGCGGCTCCGGAGTTTCTCTTCGGCTACGCGTATCCGGTCCTTTGTGATAAAATCGCACACGTCGAGTTCACCCTTCTCCACGTACTTGGCCAGATGCGTGCCAATTGTAGAAACCGCCAATACCCGTTCTTGAGCAATCTCCTCGATGCTTTTCCCGGCCCGGTACATCTCCAAGCTGAGCCGTTGGCTGTCGCCCTTTTGCTTCTTTTTCTCCTCTTTTTGTTCTTTCCCTTTTCTTTTTGATTTCCTTTCCCCGGGTAATCTTGATTCCAAATCGTTTTCCTCGCAGTATGAACGAATCGGACCGGAATGGCCATCAAGAGCAGCTTAGAGACTCGGCTCGAAGATGCTGCAGCAACCGGCACAGGAAATCTGGGCAAGGTGCTTCTGCCGAGGCCG
>ERZ1032852.288-NODE-288-length-13044-cov-5.619678_pt1 | contig 13044 bp, 9 predicted proteins | sample MGYA00516689_ERZ1032852 | MGnify/ENA primary metagenome ERZ1032852 (study PRJEB33719, sample SAMN04262499) | wastewater metagenome | biome: rural village; feature: composting latrine chamber; material: composting feces with ash | place: El Salvador | collected...
CAAGATATCCACACCAATCTTTTTCATCATTTACACCAGCAACATCTAATACATCAAGATTGAACTGATCAATTATTTTCTGAGCCTTTTCCTTGTCAAAGGACCTGTAGATTATCCCTCCCAGCTTCATAAAGCTCGTGGATGCGCCAAGGGGCTTCTTGGAAACCAGAAGGGAAACTACATTCAAAAGCCCGATCAATACCCCAACAAGATAGGGCGACCATCTTTCAAGCATTAAAAAATCCATCTTTATCCTCCTTTGCTAATCGTCCTATATATAGAAGAAATACACTATCAATGTTGTCACAAGAAGGAAGATTGCACTCATGATCCCTCCTGCCTTTAGGTAGTCTGCTGTTTTATAGTTACCCGGACCCATTATATAGGCATTTACCTGATGGGTAGGTATGACAAATGAATTTGATGCAGACACTGCCACAAGAAGAGCAAGACCTCTGGGATCGATTCCAAAGCTCTCACCCATGATAAGTATCAGGGGCACCAGTAAAACTGTTGCCGCAACATTTGACATGAAAAGTGAAAAGAATGATGTTATAAGCCCGATTACTATCAGGATAAAAAGCACATTCCAGGATTCCACTACATTTATTATGGCTTCAGCGGTCAGCCTTGCTGCACCGGTTTGTTCAAAAGCAGTTCCCAAGGGTATCAGCCCCGCCAGCAGAAAGACAGTTTTCCAGTCTATTGCCTCGTAGAGCTCCTCCTTGTAGATTACCTTGGTGAACAGCATAAGGATAGCTGCTGAAAGAAAGCTTAGTGGAAGAGGGACTCCCAGGAGTATCAAGAGTATTCCCGCTCCAAGTATGGACATTGCGTGGACCTTCTTGTCGGCCCTTGAGCTTTCCTCCGGTGGCTTCACTTCACTTATGACCACAAAATCCTTTGACTTCTTCAGACTGTTAAGGTCTTCCCACCGTGCAAAAACTATTACCTTCAAACCCGACTCCATTTCCCAGTCCATGAGGTTAAGCCTGTTCCCATCTGTGTTGATGTATGTTATAGGCTCTATTCTGTAATTCTTTCTTAGAGCTATCTCCTCAAGGGTTTTTCCCTTGAGATTTGAATCGGGAGGCAGGATTATTTCCGCAAAGCCAGCTTCCTTCTCATCTGCAAGCTCCCTGAACACAACAAGACCATGCTTGTGTTCAAGGTTGAAGGCATTGAAAAATTGATTAAGGTGGTCATCCTCTCCGAATATTGCCAATACCTGCCCTTCCTTGAAGGTTGTCTTTCTCCATGGGATAAATGTCTTACTGCCGGATTCCCACAGGGCCAGGATGTGGATTCCATAGATTCTCCAAATATCAAGCTCTTCTATGGTTTTCCCAATTAACTCGCTGTCCTTCTCAATTGCAACCTCGTGGATTTCCTTGGGAAGATTATAGATGTCAAGAAGCTCATCCTTCCTTCCCTGAGATTTATCTTCTCCTCCTGGCAACACCTTGCCTGAAAGCATGAAAAAGTAAAGAATCCCTGCCAGGAGCACGCCCAGCCCTATGGGTGTTACGCTGAAAAGCCCGAAGCTGTCATAGCCTCCCTTGTTGAGAAGGTCGTTCAATATTATCAAAGGCCCTGAAGCGACCATTGTTATGGTTCCACCCAGAATCCCTGCAAAGGCCAGTGGCATTATAAGCCTTTGATGGCTTATCCCAGACTTGTTTCCGATTTTCTTGACTGCAGGCAAGAACAGTGCAACAGCCCCGATATTCTGCATAAATGATGAAATCATGCCGGCCACTGCCATAACAACTGCTATTACCTTGTTCTCCTGGGTTCCTGCCTTCCTCATTATTATGTTTGCAAATGTATCCATTATCCCAGTCTTTTCAATACTGTAACCTATGATCATTACTCCCATTATTGCAACGACAGCATTTGACGAGAATCCTGCAAAGGCCTGATTCAGGGAAATTATCCCACTCCATGCCAGGGAGAGCATTATGATAATGGATGCAACGTCATTCCTGATTTTTTCTGTGGAGAACATTATGATTGCAGCAAAAAGTATAACAAATACAATTATTACATCACTACTCATGGCAATCCTCCCCTGATTTAGAAATCAAGCAGCCTCCATAGATGAGCCTGCTTGATCCTTTCCCTCTCTATCTCTATGAGATGTTTCTGTACATCCTCACCCCACCTGTTATTACAACTGCATGGAAGCCTTCGAACTTCAGATAGGATGCAGCAGTGGTGGCCCTGTTCCCCGAGCCGCATAGAACATATATGGCCTTGTTCTTATCCAGCTTGTCCAGATTTTCATATAGGCTCTTCAATTGAATGTTCACCCTGTTATGGGCTGGGTCACCCTCCTGAATATCCTCTGGATCCCGTATGTCCAGTAATATGAAATCATCGCCATTTTCAATCACCTTGTAGCCTCTGGCAGATATTGTAGGAAGCTTGTCAACTTCATTTCCCTTTTCCTGCCACATTTCAATTGCCTCTGGAAGGTAACCAACCATTTTATCAAAGCCAATTCTCCTGCAGTACCAGTATATTTCTTCCATTTCCCCCATTGAACCATCTATTACAAAGGCAAGCTTGTCATCCGGAAAGTATATTGAGCCAAGAAATGCAGTAAGGTTTCCCTTGGACAGAAATATTGAGCCTGGTATGTGGCCGCCAATGTAGCCCTCTTTTGTCCTGGCGTCAACAAGTATCACATCTTCCTTGATGGCCTCCAGTTCTTCCACTGTAAGTACGTTAAGGACAACCTCATCTCCAACAAAGTCTCCTCCTTGGACATTGAGGACCTCCATCCTCTCAAAGTATCTAGGCTTTACTCTCATTTTTGCAAACTTCTCGATGAACTCCTCCTTTGACCCCAGTTTAAACATCTCATTGGTTGCCTTTTCATAACCAAGTGAGGAGTAGGGCCTTTCATCCATTGAATCTCCACAGGCAGACCCTGCACCGTGTGCCGGAAGCAATAGAACATGGTCCCCAAGTGGCAAAATCTTCTCATAAATACTGTCATACAGTAGGCCTGTCATCTTTTCCAGGTTTTCCTCCCCATAGAAGTCCGTCCTTCCGAAATCTCCCATAAACATGCAGTCTCCAGTAAAGACCATGTATGGCTCCTCTTTACCCTCTTCGTACAAAACGTAGCTCATATGCCCCAAGGTGTGGCCAGGTGTATGTAATGCCTTTAGCCTTATGTCTCCCATTTGGATTTCAAAGCCGTCCTTGATTCTCTCACCATAGACATGACCAAGGTCCTCATGGTCTGATATGTATATCTGAGCCCCTGTCTTCTGGGAAAGCTCCATTGATCCAATTACATAATCCTCGTTTCTATGGGTTTCAAGGATATACTTTATTCTCATACCGGCTTTTCTCGCTTCATGCATGTAGACCTGAATATCTCTCATCGGGTCAATAACTGCAATGTCGTCCCCATCTCCCACCATATAGGAATAATGAGCCAGTCCTTCAGTTTCAATTTTCTTGAAAAACATAAAATCCCTCCTTCTTGGTTCCAGTTTCCTTATATTTCTACCCCGTCTGTTTTGGTCTAAAACCCATTACCATAATCTGTTAAACCGGTAACTGGATAAATTGGCAATTTAAGTTATTAAGATGCACTCTAAAGGGTATAATTGAATATAGGTAAATTCGGCAATTATATTAATGCACAAGGAGGAAACAATGAAACTATCAATAGGAAGCACCATCCAGAAATTGAGACAGAACAAGGGGATTTCAATAGATCAGTTTGCCCATGCACTTGGTACGACACCTGATGTTGTTGAAAGGTGGGAGAACAATTCCTCCTATCCTGATATTACAATGCTTTCACCTATAGCGAGGCTCCTGGGGACATCACTGGATGCGCTGTTGATGTTTGAAACGGAGATCAGTCCGGATGATGTTACAAACATTTACAAGGTGTGTGCTGAGAAGTTTGAGACAGGGGACTATGATGATGCCCTTTTGGTTTGTGAGAACTACCTTGAGGCATATCCCAACAGCCTTTTCCTTAAGTTCAGGATCGGAAGCCTTCTCCAGGAATACATCCAGATGGCTGAATCCGAAGAACAGGCAAACAAGGTCCTGGACAGGTCCATATCCCTTCTGGAAGCTGCATCCGTAATAGATGACCTTGAGGTCAAGCAGGCTTCACTTTATGTACTTAGCAGTCTGTACACCATGAAGGAGGATTATGACAAGGCAATAGAGGTGCTAAATACACTCCCAAAGCTCAATGTGAACACAGACTTTATGCTTTCAACAATCTATTCAATAACCGGGGACAGTGAAAGTGCCAAAATTGTAGAACAGGAAAGTCTCTTCAACAATATCAACAACTCCATCATTTCCCTTGCAAGCATGTGGGGGACTGCCCTTAAGGACAGGGAGCTTGACTTTGCAATGGAGCTTGCAACCCTTCAGAGAAAGATGATTGCAGACTATAATCTGGAGGGCTACCTAATGGGAAACAATATCCTTATGTTTGCTGATATTTACGCAGTCAAGAAGGACGTGGACAGGACCCTTGATTACATTGAAAGATACGTTGACTGGGCACTAAAGAACGAAAACTCAGATTTGGACCTATCCAAGAACAAGTTCTTCTACCTTGTTGAAAACCTAACTCCAGGCATGAGCTTTGAGTACCAGAGACAGAACTTCATAAGCAATGTCATCAAGAACCAGGATTATGACCTGGTGAAATACACAGACAGGTACAAGAAAATCATTTCAAGGATAATTTAGACTACAAGTTCAAAAAACAATTAAGGATGGTCAGTTGACCATCCTATTTCATGTTCTTGATTATTCTTTCAAAGTTGTCGAAAAAGTAAAGGGCATTCTCTCCATCAAGCTTCATGCCGTCCTTTTCAATCTCATCCAGGTACTCCTCAAGGATCCTTGCTGTCCTGGTATCAGGATTCTCCCTTATGGTTTCTTCATAAATCTGAAGAATGTCTTCACTTATCTCACTCTTGCCTTCCTGGGAGTAGATGTACTGATTTCCCAACCCCTGTATTGCAAGACTCATATAGGTGTCATACAGGTCCTCCAGTCTGGTCCTGGTTTTCCCCTCAGGATATCTTCCAATGTGATTTTCAATCTGAAGCGCCCTTTCCAGGATTTCATCAGCTGGGATACTGATACTCTCCCCATCTGTGGTCTCATTCTCCACTTCATTGTTCCATATTCTAAAGTATGACTTGAATTCATCGGATCCATGCTGGACATGTGGAGCTAGCTTTTGAAGCACTCCCTTTGTGTCATACCCCTGGGCGTAAAGATGGTTCTCAAGTTGAAGCAGCATCTCGTCAACCCTGAACTCGTCAAGGTTGTCAACGTTGTCCTTCAGAAAGTTTAGGATCTTATCCTCATCCATCCTCTGTTCAATGTAGCTGTAGTATTCCTTGAGAACTTGAACCTGTTCAGTCTCCTCAAGACGACCTCCGACAATTTCCACTGCCTTGTCCTTGATGTTGTCAACATCCACCTTCTCAGTGACCTTTTCCATGCTATCAGAGCAGCCAACAACAAAAATGGTGGCTACAAGCAATGTCAATATTAATACCCTTCTCAACTCAATCAACTCCCCTGCTACCATTATACTATTATTTCTTGACTAAATTGTTACAAGACTATTACATCAAAAAATTCCTCTGGATTTGTGAAAATCCAAAGGAATTGTAAGGTTTTTAAGCAAACTATTTTGCTGGTACAGCTTCCAACTTTGTCTTGTAGATGAAAAATCCTATTGCAGCAATTGCGGCAAACGCTCCTGCAGGATATGCGATTGTTGTCGGAAGGCTGAAGCCCTCAGGTGCCTGAAGTATATATGTTATGCTCACTGCGGTCATAAAGGTTGCTGGAAGGCTTGTCATCCAGTGGCTCTTGGCCATCTTGACCAGGTAGGCTGACGCTGCCCAAAGAACAATCATTGCAAGGGTCTGGTTTGACCAAGCAAAGTATCTCCAGATTATGTTGAAGTCGATTCTTGTAAGAGCGAATCCAACAACAAACAGTGGCAGTGAAAGCAGAAGTCTCTTCTTGATCGGTACCTGGTCGAAGTTCATGGCATCTGCAATGGTAAGTCTTGCGCTTCTGAAAGCAGTGTCCCCTGATGTTATGGGACAAGCTATTACACCAAGCATTGCAAGCACTCCACCCACAGGTCCAAGTAGTGATATTGAGATTGTGTAGACAACTCCAGCTGGTCCTCCTCCTGTTGCCAAAACCTCTGAAAGTCCCCCAACTCCATTGAAAAACGCCATTCCTGCTGCAGCCCATATCATTGCAATTACACCTTCTGCAATCATGGAACCATAAAATACCCTTCTTCCGTAGCTTTCCTTGGTCATACATCTAGCCATCATAGGTGACTGGGTTGCGTGGAAGCCTGAAATCGCTCCACAGGCTATTGTTGTGAACAGTATGGCCCATATTGGAAGTCCTGCAGGGTGCAGGTTTGATAGTGTGAATGCAGGTAACTGGTAGCCATCTATTACAAGCTTGGTACCTATTCCAGCCGCCATTATTAGCAGAGATGCTCCAAATATTGGATATAGCTTTCCGATAATCTTGTCAACAGGTAGTATTGTTGCAAGGAAATAGTATCCAAGTACGATCAATACCCATACCTGAAGGCTGCTTAGACCAAACAGGTTAAGGTTGGCCAGAAGACCTGCAGGTCCTGTCATGAAAACCGTACCCACTAGAACCAATAGAACTACAGAAAAGACCCTCATAACCTGTCTCGCTCCATTGCCTAGATACATTCCAACAATCTCTGAGATGCTCTTTCCTTCGTGTCTAACTGAAAGCATACCTGAGAAGTAATCGTGGACGCCCCCAGCAAAAATGCTTCCCAGGGCTATCCAGATAAATGCAACTGGCCCGAATAGGGCTCCCTGGATGGCTCCAAAGATCGGTCCAAGTCCTGCAATGTTAAGGAATTGGATAAGGAATATTCTTTTCCAGCTCATGGGCATGAAGTCTATGCCGTCCTCTAGTCTGTTTGCCGGAGTCTCAATTGAATCATCTACTCCGAAATGCTTGTCTACGACCTTTCCGTAGGTTATGTAACCAAGTACCAAAATAATGATACCAATAATAAAGTATGTCATCATAAAACCTCCTGTTATGTATTTTCATATTTAATATATATGAAAACAAGGACGGAAGGCTTAACTTTTCCCTATTATGCATAAAATCGAACCTAAGTTGCAGAATTTGCTTCCAAGTTACAGGTCCATGTTCATCCTTTCCCTAAATTCCCTGGCATAGGTCCTGCTCACTGGAATTCCCTCCTTGATCCCCTTGTATCTCACATTGTATGTAGAATTGAACCAGGGCTCTATGGACTCAATCAGGTCAAGGTTTAGAATATATGACTTATGGCTCCTGAAGAAGGCCTCTCCCTTAAGCCTATCATAGATTTCGGAAAGGGTTGAGTTGATGGTGAACCTTCCCTTTGAAGTATGGACATAGGTGGTCTTATCCTCGATTGATATGAACAGGATCTCCCTTGTCTCTATGGGAATCAGCTTTTCGTTTCTGTAGCCAACAATCCGCGATGGTCTTCCCATCCCCATTTCCTTTATGATATTGTCTATCTTTTCCGTCTCCAGCAGATTCCTCTGATCAATTATCCTCTTGATCTTTTCCAGACTCTTCTCAAGCCTTTCCTCTGAAACAGGCTTGAGGAGATAATCCACAGCATTTACCTCAAAGGCCTTTATTGCATATTTATCATAGGCGGTTACAAATACTATGTAGGGGGGATTTTCCCTCTTTGCAAGCTCCTGAGCAACCTGGACTCCACTGATTCCAGGCATGTTTATATCAAGAAAAACAAGCTGTGCCCCGGTTTGCCAGGACTTCTCAAGGGCTTCTATGCCATTTTCGGCAGTTGCAGCAACCTGGAAGTCTCCCCTCCGGGATATCATCCAGGCAAGTTCCTCCCTGGCAGGTTTCTCATCATCCACCACAATACACCTTATCACTGAGCGTACACCTCCCGTCCTGTTGGTATAACCATCCTCACCCTGGTTCCTTCATTCTCCCTACTTGTTATGTTAAGACCATAATCCTTTCCATAAAGGTTTATCAGCCTGTCATGAACATTCTTAAGCCCTATGCAGTCGCGAGGCCCACAGTCGCTTAAGAGACTATTAAGAACATCTTCAGGTATTCCTACCCCGTCATCAACAACCTCTATTACAGTTCCCTTGTCGCTTCCAATTGCTGATATGGTGACATTCCCACCATCAAGCCTATGGAGTACTCCGTGTTTAATGGCATTCTCAACCAAGGGCTGCAGCAGCAGGGGAGGTATTTCACACTCCGCCTCAGGTGATATCTCATAATTGATCCTGAGCTTGTCCCCATGCCTTGCCTTTTCTATTTCAACGTAGGATACAATATGCTCAATCTCCTTTTTCAAGGGAACCTTGTCTGTAGGTTCCTGGAGATTTGACCTGAAAAAGTCTCCAAGATGAACAAGGAGTTTTCTTGCCTCATCAGGCTGTGTCCTTGTATAGGATACTATTGTATTGATTGCATTGAAGAGAAAATGTGGGTTTATCTGTGCCTGGAGAGCCTTCAGTTCCGACTTGGCCAGGAGCTCCCTCTGATGGTCAACACGGCTAAGTTCAAGCTGGGTGGAGAAGAGCTGGGCAAGCCCCAGTGCAAGCTCAGTTTCAACCATTGTTATTGCACGGTCCTCAGCCTTGTAAAGCTTAAGTGCTCCAATAACCCGATTCTCCTGCTTAATGGGAACTATTATTGCAGACCTTAGCCTACACCCCTTATGGTCACAGCCTATGTCCTCTTTGCTGTCGGCTATGGTGAAGCTATCCATGTTAAGGGCTTTCCTAGTCAAGTCTGTCATGACACCTGTACCTGGTCTGTGGTGGTCCTCTCCCTGCCCCACATGGGCAATTATTTGTTCCCTATCCGTAAAAGCCACAGCTGCTACATTGGTCATTTCCTTGATTATCTCTGCAGTTTTTCTGGCAGACTCTTCGTTGAAGCCATTCCTGAAAAACATTGTCCTATTTGCAATTTTAAGTGCCAGTTGTGCCTGGTAGGATGCCTCCTTCTCCATTCCGTGGAGTACACTGTCAACCATGGCAATGAACATTGCTATTCCTATGCCATTGGCAAGTATCATGGGGATTCCTATGATTTCAACAAGCTCAAGTGCATCACCATAGGGCTTGGCCATGATGAGAATAATCACCATCTGCAGAACCTCTGCAGCAAATCCCGCCAAAAGTGCAAAAGTAAACCTGTGGTCCGAACGGTCAAACCTCTTTTTCAGAAGTCCAGCCATTACTCCTTCTGATATTGTTGAAACTGCACAGGCAAGTGCTGTGAAACCTCCTATATCCATAAGATACCTGTGTCCTCCAGCTATTATCCCTGAAAGGATCCCAACAAAAGGGCCCCCCAAAAGGCCTCCCACAAAGACACCAATTACCCTGGAATTTGCGATTGCACCCTGAATATGTATCCCTGTATATGTACCTATGATTCCAAAAGCCCCAAATATAAGGGCCAAAACCAACTTGTCCAAAAGACTTATCTTTCTCTTTGAGACCAGCTTTCTGAACATTCCCAACCTGGATAGGAGGAATGCCAGAATCAGTATCAGCCCAACCCTGTTTATCAGATTTTCCAAACTTAAATATTCCATTTGAACACCTCAATTCTGAATTCATCAACAGTATATATATTTTACTCCAGTAAATCAAGGTAAAATTCGGACCCCTGTCTCCAGGGGTCCGGTTTCACTGATCTTCCTTCTCCAATTCATGGGTCAGCTTCTCGATCTCATCGATCATCCTGCCAATGTATGAAATAGTGTTTAGCAAGGGCTTATCGGTAGTGATATCCACCCGGGCCATCCTTGCCAGTTCAACCGGATTCTTGGTTCCTCCAGCCATAAGAACATTTCTCCAGTCCTCTATGGCAGTGTCCCCCTCCTTGAGGATTCTCTGGCTTGCTTCAGTTGAAACGGTCAGTCCTGCAGAATAGGTGTATGGGTATAGTCCCATGTAGTAGTGGGGCTGCCTCATCCAGGTAAGCTCAGCTCCCTCTGTTATTTCAACATCCTCATCCCAGAATTCCTGCAGGGTCTCCCTCTTAAGCTGGTCAAGGATATCTGCATTTACACTTCCCCCGCCGTCTATTATCCTGTAGACCTCCCTTTGGTAGTGAGCTTCCAACAGGTGGGTGACAAAGTTGTGGTAGTAGGTCTTTGAAACCATGGATGATAGAACCCACCTCTTCATCCTTTTGTCATCAGTGGTCTTCATAAGGTGGTTTGTTAGGAGCATCTCATTCATGGTTGATGGTGCCTCAATAAAGTAGAGTGATGGCTCAGAATTGAAAATGCTCTGGTTCCTGTGGGCCAGATGGAAATGTCCGGCATGCCCCAGCTCATGGGCCAGTGTGAAAACATCCCTCATCTTCTCGGTCCAGGACAGGAGTACAAAAGGATGTGACCCGTATGGGGTTGAACAGAATGCCCCAGTTGATTTACCCTCGTTCATGGCAAAATCAATCCATCTTTCATCGAACGCCCGTTGGAGCATGGTCAGGTAGTCCTCACCCATTATTCCAAGGCTGTCGAATATATATTCCTTGGTCTCCTGGATGGAGACCTTAGGTTCAAAATCAGGATCCACATCAACCTTAAGGTCTGCAAAGGTCATCCTGTCAATTCCGTGGATTCTTCCAAGGAGCCTTGCATACCTTCTCATGTGGGGTGCAAGATGTTCCATTATGATATCTATCTGCCTGTTGTAAAGGTCAAGGCTTACCTCCTGGTCAACCAGAAGGCTTTCAAATACCGATTCAAACCCCCTCAGGTCAGACAGGGTCTTCTCCCTTGTTACATGGGCCTGGTAGGCAGTTGCCATGGTGTTCCTGTAGCGGGACAAGTCCTTTGAGAAAGCCCTAAAGGCCTCTCTTCTAAGCTCAGTATCCTTTTCATACTCCCATTCTCCTTCAAAGGATGCAAAACTTAAAGGATATAGTTCTCCCCCCGCCTTGAAGTCTTCAAAGGAAAGGTCTGCAAGCTTTGACATGTTGTACACCCTGTAGGGAGCCTCAAAGGTTGTGGACAAGGCCGAAAGGACCCTTTCAGCTTCGGGGTGGAGCCTGTATGGCTTTTTCCTTATTACAAACTTGTAATAACCCAGGTTCTCAGGGTTTTCCCTTGCAGCTTCCATAAGCACATCCTCGGAAGCTTCCATTATTTCTGCCTCAACAAAGCTAAGTCTGCTTTCCATGGCAGAAATCCTATTGCTTATGTTCTCAAGCTTTTCCTGAGCCTTCATGTTTGTCAGGTCAACCTCTGCATTCAGGTAGGAATAGTTTTCAAGCCAGCCCCCAAGCATCTCCAGTTCACGCAATCGGTCCAGGCAATCATTGATATCCTTGGCTGTCTTTAGCCTACCCTTGTATTCCCTCTCAATTCCTTCACCTAAGGAGATGTACTTGTCAAAGGTCTCCTTGAAGGACTTCTCATCCCTGAATATTCCAGTCAGATCCCATGTAAGACTCTTGTCAACCTCGCTTCTCCTTGGCATTTTCTCAGCCATGACCATTCCCCCCCGTTCAAATTATTGACCCAAGACTAGATCCTATCCTTAAGCAGGTCATCCACAAACTCATCTATCTCCGTAATTACTTCATCCTCTCTCAGGTCCCTTCTCATTGAAAGACTTACCATGTAATTGTCCTTCTTAAGGAAGATCGTCCCTCCATCATCCATCTCCTGTTCTCTGAAGGTTGCAAAGTAGGCCTTGTCAAAATCAGGGTACCACTCCTTGGCATCCCAGTATTCCCCAACATACCTTGTGTAGCTTTCAAGCTCCATTTGGAACAGGTACTCTGCAACACTATCACTTATATACCCTGTTACCTCTGTTGAAACCCTGTCTTCCACTGTAGAAAAACGGTGGTTCTCTGTTTCAAAATGGTCATCCCAGCTCCATTCGGTATAGGTGTACCTCATGGGTGCTATTATGCTACCCTCCCTTATGAAGGATGTCTCCTGTGGGTTCTCCAATCTCAGGGCCTTGTAGCCCTCTGGAAGCCTTTCCCCATAGCCTGTTGAAATCATCCTCATATTTATTGTTGTTATCAAGCCAATAACAATAAATACAACAGCAAATGCCACCAGGGTCTTCTGGACTGTCCCCATCTCCCTTCCAGTGAAGAAGTTCCTCATTTTAATTGCAACAAAGATCCCCACAATAGCCGGCAGTATGGTAAATATTATCATGTTTCCTCTCATGACTGAATCAAAAGCCACTCCAACCACCAGTAAAATGATTATCAGGAGCATACTTCCGCTCTGCATCCTTCTTTTCAGCATAACTGCAGATGAATTTGAATACGGATACTCTCCCGGGTCATCACTTTTCCTTATGCTCAGCCATACCTTAATGTTTTCAATGACTGATACCAACAGGAACAATGATATCATGGGCATTAAAATCAGACTTAATATCCCAGTATTTGTATAGAGAATCGATGGATGTATTGGATATGTCCGCCAAATATTAAAAATATTCATAAGGGCAAGGAGAGTAAAGCTTATGCTCTCAAGCTTGATACCCCTTTTAACATTCCGGATTTGGTCTGATTTGTCTATTGGGTGGAGGTCCTCTCCCGGCTTCTTGCTGAAAACATGCATGTTTTCCTTGGAATCCACATACTCCCAGCCCTTTTCCTCCTGCTTTTGTATGTACTCCTTGGCCATTCTGTCATCAACTGTTTCAAAGGCTTTGGGGTGTGGATATATGGCTATTGAATACTCCCTATCCTCTGGGTGTCCTTCCCTATAGGTGCTAATCCCCCAAGAGAACTTTTCTATAAAGATCCCCTTGCTGGCCATGTCCCTGTAGTGGTCCTCCATTGCCCTCCAGTCCACCATCCTGAAGCCTTCAAACTTGTGTCTTCTCCTATTTGACATTTCTCCTCCTTTCCCTATCTCCAGCCATCATTATCCTGATGGTCTCAAATGCTGCAACAATA
>ERZ1032852.289-NODE-289-length-13040-cov-18.036042_pt1 | contig 13040 bp, 11 predicted proteins | sample MGYA00516689_ERZ1032852 | MGnify/ENA primary metagenome ERZ1032852 (study PRJEB33719, sample SAMN04262499) | wastewater metagenome | biome: rural village; feature: composting latrine chamber; material: composting feces with ash | place: El Salvador | collected...
CTGCTCGACGCTGGGCTGGCGGCGAAACTGGGCCTCGATCAGCGCCTGGTAGTTGACCAGGTGCTGATGCCCTCGCTCCTGAGGGCGGTGGCTGCCTCGGGCGCCACGCCCGGCGCTCTCCTGGAGGCGTGACAGTGTTACCACCAGCGCCTGGATCAGCGCCTCCAGCATCCGTGCCCGCCCGGGAGCCGGATGGCGATACTCCTCATCGATCTGGGCCACCAGGGTGGCGATGCGGCGCTTGCTGTCGGGGTCGCGCAGCGCATGGAAGCCGGCGTGCTGCAGCAGGGTGCCGGTGCTGCTGGCCGTCTCGGCCAGATGCTCCACCAGTGGTCGCGCCAGGGTGATGATGTGGCCGTCCACATCGGGAGTGAAGCGGAAGCCGTGAATGCTCATGCTCGGCACCACGATGACCAGCGGCCCCTCGAGCGGATGAAGGCTTCCCTCCAGCTCCAGGTCGACCCGGCCGCGGCTGATATGCAGCAGGTGAACCAGGTCGGCGTGGCGGTGGGGGCGGATGTGCCAGTCATGCAGGGCGCTGCGTTCCGGGATCGACTCGCAGTGAAGTAGGTCCGGGGTCGGCCAGTGGTGCGTCTCGCCATAGAGCTTGAAGACGGGAATGGTGCCGGTAGTTGTCATGGGGGCTCCTGTCGGTTGCGACCAAGGTCGAACGAAAAGGCGCGGATAGTCCAAATGATAAAGTGAATCATGCCTTATCGCGGCGCCTGTTTCATTGAAAAATACAATTCATCCTGCGAACACTTGTACGCAAAGCCCCTGACAGGACAGACAACAACGGAGTCCCCTCATGAAGACACAGGTCGCCATCATCGGCGCAGGCCCCTCCGGCCTGCTGCTCGGTCAGCTGCTAAGCCGCCAGGGCATCGATAACGTCATCCTCGAACGCAAGAGCGGCGAGTACGTGCTGAGTCGCATTCGGGCCGGCGTGCTGGAGCAGGGCATGGTCGATCTGCTGCGCGAGGCCGGCGTCGATGCGCGCATGAACGAGGAGGGCCTGCCCCATGACGGCTTCGAGCTGGCCTTCGACAATCGCCGGGTGCGCGTGGACCTGGCGGCGCTGACCGGCGGCAGCAAGGTGATGGTCTACGGCCAGACCGAGGTCACCCGCGACCTGATGGAGGCTCGCGAGGCCACGGGGGGCACCACCATCTACGAGGCGGACAACGTCCAGCTTCACGATCTGGAGAGCGAAGCGCCCTGGGTCACCTTCGAGAAGGACGGCGAGACGCACCGCCTCGACTGTGACTACGTGGCCGGCTGTGACGGCTTCCACGGCGTCTCGCGCAAGTCGATTCCCGAAGGCCGTATCAAGGAGTTCGAGAAGGTCTATCCCTTCGGCTGGCTGGGGATCCTCTCCGACACCCCGCCGGTCTCCGACGAGCTGATCTATGCCAGCCACGAGCGCGGCTTCAGCCTCTGCAGCATGCGCTCCGAGACCCGCAGCCGCTACTACATCCAGGTGGCCCTGGACGAGAAGGTGGGAGACTGGTCCGACGAGCGCTTCTGGGAGGAGCTCAAGCGCCGCCTGCCCGATGACGTGGCCGCCAAGCTGGTCACCGGCCCCTCCATCGAGAAGAGCATCGCGCCGCTGCGCAGCTTCGTGGTCGAGCCGATGCAGTACGGTCGTCTCTTCCTGGTGGGCGACTCCGCCCACATCGTGCCGCCCACCGGTGCCAAGGGGCTCAACCTGGCGGCCAGCGACGTCAACACCCTCTATCGGCTGATGGTGAAGGTCTACCAGGAGGGGCGCACCGACCTGATTCCCAACTACTCTGCGACCTGCCTCAAGCGGATCTGGAAGGCCGAGCGCTTCTCCTGGTGGATGACCTCAATGCTGCACAAGTTCTCCGAGGAGGAAGACTTCAATACCCGCATGCAGCAGGCCGAGCTGGACTACGCGACCAGCTCCGAGGCGGGGCTGACCACCATCGCCGAGAACTACGTGGGCCTGCCCTACGAGTCCCTGGAGTAGCCACTCGGTGTCGAGACCACAACGATCTGGGCCCTCCTGCGGTGGGCCCGGAACCTAGTGGCATCATTGGAGATGACAAGCGCCGCTGCGTTTTAGGGTGGTGGATGGCAGCTCGCCGAAGCGTGCCTTGTATTCCTTGGAGAAACGCCCCAGCTGCTGGAAACCACAGTCCATGGCGATGCTCGAGACGCTCTCGTTGGGGGCGGCCCGCTCCAGGCGCTGACGCACATAGTCGAAGCGCAGCTGGCGGAAGTAGGCGATGGGGGAGATGCCATGGTGAGTATGGAAGTCGCGATAGAGGCGCTCTCGGGAGACGCCGGCGGCTCGCTCCAGATCGGCCAGCCCCAGGTGTCGATCCAGGGACTCATGCAGCAGGGCCTCCAGGTCGCTCAGATAGGCGGGACGCCCCTGCTGGCGACCCAGCAGCTCGCTGCTGTAGTTGTGATGCTGGGTATAGAGCAGGCTGGTGATCAGCGAATTCTCGAAGTTGCTCCACACCTCGGGAATATCGCAGAGAGAGCCCTCGGCATGCAGCATGTCCTGCAGGTTGGCGACCATCTGCCACCACTCCTTCACCGTGCCGCTGAGCGGCATGCGCGGGTCGAAGATCACCGGCCGCGATAGCTGACGGCGCAGCAGCTGCGACAGCTTGTGCTCCAGGGCCTGACGGGAGAGGCGTACCAGGCGTTTCTGGCACTGCTCATCCATGCTCAGGCGCAGCGGCTGGCTGGGGGAGATGATCGCGCCCACGGCGGCATCGGAGTCGAAGGCCTCGCCCTGGTACTCAATGCTCTGGGCCCCCTGCAGGGGCAGGCTGATGCTGTAGCTGTGGGTCAGGTCGGCGATGCCGACGGTCACCCGGGTAGCGTATTCGATGGTACCGATGGAGACATGGCCGAGGCGGGTGCCCTGGTGGCGAAAGCTGAGCTGTCGCGGCTGGGGCACCTCCAGGCGATGGGGGCCGTTGACTTGGCACATCCAGCGGCAGGCCGAATCGGGATGACGAAACTCGGCGGCGATCTGTTGTCGGGTCAGGGGTACGGTCATGGTTCCTCCTGGCCTCGCCGCCATAGTCATTATCTTGGGGTCGTGTGACCCGGGGGCGGTCGAGGCGTTGTTCGCATAGCGTTCTTGGGTGCGTATTGCGAACTGGCGTTGTTATTCTGCCATCTCGCTCGCGAAATGGCCAATAGCCCCGAAGGTATCCTCTTTCACCGCCGAGGGGAAACCCCAGGCACACCGCCGTATCACGCCCCGCCCAGGGCACGCTTTCGCCGGGTCTCGCTGGGCGATTCGCCGAAGGCCTGCCGGTAAGCGAGACTGAAGCGCCCCATATGGGTAAAGCCCCAGCCCATGGCGATCTCGGTGATCGACGCCGAACTCTCCGCCGCGAGCAGGGCCTGGCGCACCCGCCGCAGGCGCACCTGGCGCAGGGTCTCCATGGGGCTCTGGTGGCGAAAGTCGTGGAAGCCGGCGTAGAGGGTACGCAGGCTGACGCCCGCCACCGCGGCCAGTTGCGCCGGGGTCAGCGGCTCCTGGGCATGGGCCTCGATATACTCCTCGACCCGCTTGACGTGGCGGGGGGCGAGCCGCTTGTCCCCCTGGCGGAGCGCCTCGCTGTAGTTGTGGGGCTGTGTCGTAAGCAGGGTATGAATGATCATCTGTTCCAGCTGGGGAACGATCAGTGGATCCCTGTGCGTCTCTGGTGACTCCGCGAGCAGTCGAGTGATATAGGCGATCAGGTTGAACCAGCCGGGGGGGTCACGCCAGCGCAGTTCTGGATGAAATCGCAGTGGCCCTCGCAGTGGGCTCCTCAGGAACTTGCTGCAGGCCTGGTCCAGCGCGCCTCGTTCGATTCGCAGCATCAGCTGATCGCAGTCGTCGCTCCAGTGCATCCTGAGCCGGGCCGTGGGGTTGAGTACCGAGGCCAGGCCGGCTCCTGATGACACACGATCGTTGTCGCTGTCGATCCGGGCCACCCCCTGGAGGGGCATCTGGATCAGGTAGAAGCCTTCGAGCCGCTCCGGGTCGATGCGCACCGCGCCGCCATAGGCCAGGCGGTTATAGGAGACGCGGCCCAGGGTCACCGAGTGCAGGCGGGCGGCCAGGTGGCCACCGCGGCTCAACGGTTCCAGGCGATGCGTCTTGAAGACACTGGCGACGCTCTGGCGCGCCTCTTCCGCGGCGGTGGAGCGGAACACCAGGCGCCGATGGTCCTCCATCAGGGCTCGCTTCAGCCAGTCGGGTAGAGGCTTGTGCGTTGTCATGGGGATCTCGCTTGTTGTTGTTATGTGCCCGCGTCAGGGACGGGCATCGCAATGCCCTTGCAGTATAAGGGCGGCATTTCCTGATTCGCGTCGTGGAAACGCACTTTCTGCACTCAGCGGATAGGAGCGGCACTCAGCGGATCGTGGCGTGCCCGATCCCTTGCCTAAGGTGGTGGCGTGGATTTTCGCAATGACCCGCCAACAACAACACCAGGAGGCATCGGCATGGGCACTTCCATCGAGATCAAGGCCGCGGATGGCAGCGGCAGCTTCAGCGGTTATCTGGCCGTTCCGGCCTCCGGCAGCGGCCCGGGGATCGTGCTGCTGCAGGAGATCTTCGGCGTCAACGGCACCATCCGCGAGATCGCCGACTACTACGCCGAAGAGGGCTATGTGGTCCTGGCGCCGGACCTGTTCTGGCGCCAGGAGGCCGGCGTCGAGCTCGACTGTACCCCGGAAGATTGGCAGCGTGCCTTCGGCTTCTACCAGGGCTTCGATCAGGAGCGTGCCATCGAAGATATCGCCGCCGCGATCGCGGCCCTACGTGCGCGCCCCGAATGCAGCGGGCAGGTCGGTACGCTTGGCTTCTGCCTGGGAGCTCGCCTGGCATACCTCACCGCCTGCCGCTGTGACGTGGCCGTGGCCGTGGGCTACTACGGCATGGGCATCGAGAACCACCTGGATGAGGCGGCCTCGATTCGTGGCCGCCTGGTGCTGCACTTCGCTGAGCAGGACGAGTACTGCCCCGCCGCCGCCCGCCAGGACATCGAAGCGGCCCTGGGCCAGCGGGAGAACATCGAGCTCTACTGCTATCCGGGGGTCGATCACGCCTTCGCCCGGCCCCGTTCCGAGCACTACCACAAGCCGTCTGCGCTGATGGCCCACCAGCGTTCGGTGGCGGCCTTCCGCCAGGCGATGGGGCCCCACTACGACCTCTCGGCGCTGTGGGACAAGCACTGCGAGTACGAGTTCTCCACCCGCAACGTGGACGACACCATGGCCACCATGGTCGCCGAGCCCTACGTGAACCATATCCCGACCCTCACCGGCGGGGTGGGCTACCGGGAGCTCTATCGCTTCTACAAGCACCACTTCGTCGACAGCAACCCCGACGACACCACCCTGATCCCCCTGTCGCGCACCATCGGCGCCACCCAGATCGTCGACGAGCTGCTGTTCTGCTTTACCCACGACCGGGAGATCGACTGGCTGCTGCCGGGGATCGCTCCCACCGGAAAATACGTGGAGATCCCCCTGGTCGCCATCGTCAAGTTCCGCGGCGACAAGCTCTACCACGAGCACATCTACTGGGATCAGGCCTCACTGCTGGTGCAGGTCGGGGTGCTCGATCCCGCCGGGCTGCCGGTGGCCGGCCGTGAGACCGCCGCCAAGCTCCTCGACGAGACCCTGCCGTCCAATGCCTTGATGCCTACCTGGGCCGATAGCGCCAACCGCTGAGGGAAGGGAGGAGCGTCTCATGGAATCACTGCACAAGCGCAGCGTCATCATCACCGGCGGGGCCACCCTGATCGGCCAGGCCCTGGCCGAGGCCTTCGTGGCGGCGGGCAGCCAGGTCGCCATCCTCGATATCGATGCGGTGGCCGGGGCGGCCCTGGCCGACCGACTGGGGCCACCGGCGCGTTTCATCGCCACCGACATCACCCGGGACGACCAGCTCCAGGCCGCGGTGGCGCGGGTCGAGGCGGAGGTGGGTGGGATCGACATCCTGATCAACCTGGCCTGCAGCTACCTGGACGATGGCCTGGCCTCGTCCCGGGCCGACTGGCTGACGGCGCTGGATATCAACCTGGTCAGCGCGGTCATGGCCGCCAAGGCCGTGCACCCGGCCCTATGTCGTCGCGGGGGCGGCGTGATCATCAACTTCAGCAGCATCTCGGCCGAGGTCGCCCAGACCGGTCGCTGGCTCTACCCGGCCAGCAAGGCGGCGATGCGCCAGCTGACCCGCAGCATGGCCCTCGACCTGGCCGAGGCGGGCATCCGCGTTAACTCGGTATCGCCGGGCTGGACCTGGTCGCGACTGATCGAAGAGGTCAGCGGCGGCGACCGGGCACGTGCCGACCGGGTGGCGGGGGACTTCCATATGCTCGGCCGCGCCGGGGACCCGGCGGAGGTCGCCCAGGTGGTGCTCTTCCTCTGCTCCGACCGGGCCAGCTTCGTCACCGGCGCCGACTACGCCGTGGATGGCGGCTACTCGGCGCTGGGCCCGGAGCAGCGAGTCCCGGCGATCCCGCGGCTCGCCGGCTGATTTTATCCATTCCGGCCACTTGGCCATCACAACAACAAACGATGGGGAGATTCCCATGACCCGACGCATTGCTATCGTAGGGGCCGGTCAGTCCGGCCTGCAGACCGGCATCGGCCTGCTCAAGAGCGGTTACCAGGTGACCCTGCTCTCCAACCGCACCGGTGAACAGATCCGCCAGGGGCGGGTGATGTCCAGCCAGTGCATGTTCGACCAGGCGCTGCAGACCGAGCGCGACCTGGGGCTGAACTTCTGGGAAGCCGAGTGCCCGCCGGTGGAGGGCATCGGCATGACGGTGCCCCACCCGGAACGGGCCGGCGCCAAGCTGATCGACTGGGCCGCGCCCCTGGATCGCTATGCCCAGTCGGTGGATCAGCGCCTCAAGATGCCGGTCTGGATGGCGGAGTTCGAGCGCCTGGGCGGCGAGCTGGTGATCCGCGACGCCGGTATCGAGGAGCTGGAGGAACTGGCCGCCAGCCATGACCTGGTGCTGGTGGCCGCGGGCAAGGGCGATATCGTGCGGCTCTTCGAGCGAGATGCCGAGCGGTCGCGCTTCGACAAGCCCCAGCGGGCCCTGGCCCTCACCTATGTGCAGGGCATGACGCCCCGCGAGGACTTCTCGCGGGTGGCCTTCAACCTGATCCCCGGCGTCGGCGAATACTTCGTATTCCCCTCCCTGACCCTGAGCGGCCCCTGCGAGATCATGGTATTCGAAGGGGTGCCCGGCGGCCCCATGGACTGCTGGCAGGAGGTCACGACCCCCGAGCAGCACCTGGCCAAGAGCCTGGAACTGCTGCGCACCTATGCACCCTGGGAAGCGGAGCGCTGCAAGGACGTGCATCTGACTGACGACAACGGCCTCCTCGCCGGGCGCTTCCCGCCCACGGTTCGCAAGCCGGTGGCGACCCTGCCATCGGGGCGCCAGGTGCTGGGCATCGCCGATGCCCTGGTGGTCAACGACCCGATCACCGGTCAGGGCTCCAACAACGGTGCCAAGTGCAGCCGCGTCTATCTGGACGCCATCCTGGCCCGGGGCGACAGGCCCTTCGATCGGGCCTGGATGGAGGCCACCTTCGAGACCTACTGGGGCTATGCCAAGGACGTGGTGAGCTGGACCAACAGCCTGCTGCTGCTGCCTGCCGAGCATATCCTCGAGCTACTGGACGCCGCCCAGCACTCTCCGGAGCTGGCCTCAATACTGGCCAACGGCTTCGATAATCCACCCGACTACCTGCCCTGGTGGCTCGATGCCAAGGCCTGCCGTCATCTGATCAACGAGCAGCTCAAGCAGGAGGTGTCAGCATGACTACCCTGACCGCACCCAAGCTGGCCGTGGAGGCCGTCGAAGAGGCCCTGGATCCTCGGGCCCTGCGCCATACCCTGGGCCGCTTCGCGACCGGCGTGACCGTGATCACAACGACAGGAGAGGTTGGTGAGCCCATCGGGATTACCGCCAATTCCTTCTCCTCACTCTCCCTGGAGCCGCCGCTGATCCTGTGGAGCCTGGGACTTCAGTCGCCAAACCTGGGTGCCTTTGCTGAGGGGCGACACTTCGCGGTGAATATCCTCGGCGCCCAACAGGAGGCGCTGGCGATGCAGTTCGCCCGTCCCGCCGATGACAAGTTTGCCAGTGTCGAGGTGAGCACCAACGCCGAGGGCATCCCGTTACTGGCGGACAGCCTGGCGCAGCTGGAGTGTCGCGTCGAGTTCACGCGACTGGCCGGGGATCATCTTCTGATCGTGGGGCGGGTGCTGCGCTTCGCCAGCGAGGCGGGCGAGCCGCTGCTCTTCTACCAGGGGGGCTTTCAGCGCCTCTGTGACTGAACGCCATGCCCGAAGCCGCCAGGCTTCGGGCAATAACAACAATATGTAGTGAGACACCACCTGATGAAACCAACTGTACTGCGAGGCACGATGGCCGGCCTGGCCCTGCTGGCCTCGGTGCCGGCCCAGGCCACCGAAGGGGGCGGCTCCAGCTACCCCATGGGGGCCGAGAACTTCCTGATGGGAGCCTTGCCGCCGCCGGGCGTCTATCCACTGCTCTATGCCAACCACTATGCTGCCGATGAGTTCCGTGACGGTCAGGGGGGATCGTCTCCCCATCGACTTCCGTCTGCGGGCCAATGTGCTGGCGCCCCGGCTTTTATGGGTCACCGAGCAGACCCTCTGGGGTGGACAGCTGGCCTTCGCCGGCCTCTTTCCGCTGGTCGATCTGGACGTGACCATGAATGGTCAACACGATAGCGATCGTGGCCTCGGCGATATCGATCTCACCATGGCCTTGGCCTATCACCACAGCCCCCACCTGCACAGCGCCGTGGGGGTCGATCTGTTTGTGCCCACCGGCAGCTTCGATGCCGACCGCCTGGCCAATCTCGGTCGCAATTACTGGACCGTGCAGGGGGTCTATGCGCTCTCCCGGGTCGACCCCGAGGGGCTCAACTGGGATCTCAAGGTGATGTATGACTACAACTTCGAGAACAGCGACACCCACTATCAGTCGGGCCAGGAGCTACATGCCGACTACGCCCTGGGCTATGCGCTGCACCCCAATTGGGTCGCGGGGGTAGGGGGCTACGCCTACCGGCAGGTCACCGATGATCGCCTCAACGGGGTCGAGATCGGCAATCGCGGCCGGGCCTTCGCCATCGGCCCGTCGCTGAAGTGGGATAACGGCCAGGGCGCCTTCGTGACCCTCAAGTATGAACGGGAGTTCGCCGTCCAGAATCGCCCCCAGGGGGATTCCCTGTGGCTCAAGGCGAGCCTGCCGTTCTGATCCATTAAGTGCACCAGGCCCTCAAAAGGCACCGTTCGCCCCCCCCCCCCCGGCGACGGTGCCTTTCTTTTTGGTCGTATAGGGTCGTTAAAATAGTTAAATATCAGGGTGTTAAGCAGCCTTTTCGGAGCTGGCGAAGAAGTGCATAGTGTTCCTCGAAGAACTGCATAGTGGGTCTTGAGGGGACTGCCTAAGGTAGGTCGTACCACAACAGCAACAAGGCGGTAACGACTCATGACAGCATATCGCTCCCTCCCCGACTGGCAGGCGTTCGTCGAGAACTGCATCGACTTCCGCCCCGACGACGGTGTCTTCCGCGTCGCCCGCGACATGTTCACCGACGAGGCCCTGTTCGATCTCGAGATGGAACTGATCTTCGAGAAGCAGTGGATCTTCGCCTGCCACGAGAGCCAGATCCCCAACCACCACGACTTCATCACCATGCAGGCCGGTCGCCAGCCGATGATCATCACCCGCGATGGCAAGGGCGAGCTGCGGGCCCTGGCCAATACCTGTCAGCACCGCGGTGCCACCCTGACCCGGGTCTGCAAGGGCAACCAGTCTACCTTCACCTGCCCCTTCCACGCCTGGTGCTACAAGTCCGATGGTCGCCTGGTCAAGGTCAAGGCCCCCGGTGAGTACCCCGCGGACTTCGACAAGGCCAGCCGTGGCCTGAGCCAGGCGCGCATCGAAAGCTACCGTGGCTTCGTCTTCATCAGCCTGGACACCGAGTCCACCGTCGGCCTCGAGGAATTCCTCGGCGACACCACGCTGTTCTTCGACATGATGGTGGAGCAGGCGAAGGACGGCGAGCTGGAGGTGCTGCCCGGCGAGTCCCGCTACACCTTCAACGCCAACTGGAAGCTGCAGAACGAGAACGGCCTGGACGGTTATCACGTCAGCACCGTGCACTATAACTACGTCTCCACCGTGCAGCATCGCCGCGAGCTGGAGGCCCAGAAACACGGCAGCGGCGGCGATACCCTCGACTACAGCAAGCTGGGCGCCGGCGACAAGGACACCGACGACGGCTGGTTCTCCTTCACCAACGGTCACAGCCTGCTGTTCAGCGACATGCCCAACCCCCAGGTGCGCCCCGGCTATGCCGCGGTGATGCCGCGCCTGCTGGAGCAGCACCCCCAGGAGCGCGCCGAGTGGACCATGCACCGCCTGCGCAACCTGAACATCTACCCCAGCCTCTTCTTCATGGACCAGATCAGCTCCCAGCTGCGCATCGTGCGCCCGGTGGCCTGGAACAAGACCGAGGTAATCAGCCTCTGCCTGGGCGTCAAGGGCGAGTCCGACGCCGACCGCGAGAACCGCATTCGCCAGTTCGAGGACTTCTTCAACGTCTCCGGCATGGGCACCCCCGATGACCTGGTGGAGTTCCGCGAGCAGCAGCGCGGCTTCGAGGCGCGGGCCACCGAGTGGAACGACATCTCCCGGGGGCGCGAGCACTGGCAGTACGGCGAGACCCACAACAGCCAGGTACTCGGCATCAAGCCGGTGATCACCGGTACCGAGTTCACCCACGAGGGCCTCTACGTCAACCAGCACGGTACCTGGCAGCGACTGCTGCTCGAGGGCCTCGAGAAGAAAGCACTCAAGCTCCAGGAGGTGTAAGTCATGAGCCAGCAGCAAGCCATCGAACAGTTCCTCTATCGGGTCGCCGAGTATTGCGACAACCAGGAGTGGGACGCCTACCTCGAGCAGTTCGCGCCGGAGTGCGAGTTCCATATTCCCCAGTGGAAGGGCGAGCACGAGGTCACCAGCGACCCCAAGCGCGAGATGTCGCTGATGTACTACGCCGATCGCACCGGCATCGAGGATCGTGTCTTCCGCCTGCGCACCGGCAAGTCCGCGGCCTCCACGCCGATGCCGCGCACCCTGCACCTGATCAATAACGTGCGCCTGGCGCCCCGCGAGGATGGCCAGGTGCAGGTCAAGGTGAACTGGGTGACCCACTTCCATCGCTTCGGCGAGAGCGGCCACTTCTTCGGCACCGCCGACTACACCCTGCGTGGCGACGGCGACGACTGGAAGATCACCCGCAAGCACACCGTGCTGCTCAATGACAAGATCGATTCCGTCCTGGACTTCTACCACGTCTGATTGCGCTGGAGGGCGAGTCATGCATAACACAGCCGCCATCGTCTTTCGGGACGGCACCACCCGCTTCGTCAAGGTCGACGCCAACGAGCTGCTGATGGACGCCGCGCAGCGCCACGGGGTCAACCTGCCGGTGGATTGCCGGGAAGGGGTCTGCGGGACCTGCCGCTGCCTGCGCGAGTCCGGCGAGGTCGAGGTCGAGTACATCGACGAGGAGGCCCTGACCGAGGAGGAGATCGCCGAAGGGCATGTGCTGGCCTGCCAGACTCGCCTGCGCTCCCGCCAGGGCTCCTTCTACTTCGATATCGACTCCACGGTCTGCAGTGTGGCCACCGAGGTGCACGACGGCACCGTCAGCGCCGTGGAGCCGGTCTCCGATGGCGCCGCCATCCTCGAGATCACCCTCGATGACCCGGCCCAGGCCCTGCCCTACCTGCCCGGCCAGTACGCGCGGATCGAGGTGCCGGGCAGCGACGAGTGGCGTGCTTACTCCTTCGCCACCGCGGCGGTCAGGGAGGGCAAGCTGCGCTTTTTGATTCGCCTGCTGCCCAGCGGGGTGATGAGTGACTACCTGCGCGACCGGGCCAAGGTGGGCGATGCCATCTCCCTGGAGGCGCCCCTGGGGGCCTTCTACCTGCGCGAGGTGCAGGCCCCGCTGCTGATGGTGGCCGGCGGTACCGGCCTCTCCGCCTTCCTCGGCATGCTCGAGGAGCTGGCCGAGAAGGGCGAATGCACCCAGCCGATCCGTCTCGCCTATGGGGTGACCCAGGAGCAGGACCTGAGCGAGCTGGCGCGTCTCGAGGCCCTCACCGAGATGCTGCCCGACTTCGCCTTCGAGACCATCGTGATGAATCCCTCCGAGGCGTGGCAGGGCAACAAGGGCGTGGTCTGCGATCTCTTCGATCTCGACTTCCTGGCCCGGCCCTTCGACGCCTACCTGTGCGGGCCGCCGCCGATGATCGAGGCCACCAAGCAGTGGCTCGCCGAGCGCGAGGTGGGCGAGCACCGCATCTTCTTCGAGAAGTTCGTTTCCAGTTGAGGTCCTGGCTCGCCAAGACCCAGTACCGGACTATCAGGGCCCCAGTTCCGGCCCTGGATGGCCACCTCCGTCCCAAGAATGACAACGAGAGAGACTCAACCATGACCGTAAAGATTTTCGATACCCCGGAAGTCCAGGATTTCCTCAAGGCCGTCGCCGGCTTCGACCAGCAGGGTGGCAATGAGCGCGCCAAACAGATCATGCACCGCCTGCTCTCTGACCTCTATAAGCTGATCGATGACTTCGATGTCAGCGAGGAGGAGTACTGGTCTGCCGTCAGTCTTCTCAATGCCCTGGGTCACAATACCCAGTTCGGTCTGCTCTCCCCGGGCCTGGGCTTCGATCATTTCCTGGATATGCGTCAGGATGCGGCCGACGCCGAGGCCAAGCGCACCGGCGGCACCCCGCGCACCATTGAGGGCCCGCTCTATGTGGCTGGCGCTCCGGAAGCCGAGGGCTTCGCGCGCATGGATGATGGCAGTGACCCCGATGCCGAGGTGATGTGGCTGACCGGCCAGGTGCGTGATGTGGACGGCACCCCGATCCCCGGCGCCAAGGTCGAGATCTGGCACTGCAACTCCAAGGGCGGCTAC
>ERZ1032852.290-NODE-290-length-13038-cov-11.026342_pt1 | contig 13038 bp, 12 predicted proteins | sample MGYA00516689_ERZ1032852 | MGnify/ENA primary metagenome ERZ1032852 (study PRJEB33719, sample SAMN04262499) | wastewater metagenome | biome: rural village; feature: composting latrine chamber; material: composting feces with ash | place: El Salvador | collected...
GGCGGTCACGCCGCCGACGAGGGCGTCACCCAAAGTCTCATCCAACTGAACGCGCAGTTCCTTCACGGTTTGCTCCGCGGAGAGAGAATCCGCAGGCTCAGTGAGCGTCGCCTGCAAAACGATGTCACCGTCCACGACGGTGGGTGGGAGCGGCTCAGTGCCCGGAGGACCGAAGGCGGCCAGCCCATCCTCTGTCACAGACACCGAGCCCGCCGGAGATTCTTGGGAGAGAACTGAGACGGAGGCAACTCCCTCGTTCGCCAAAAGAACATCCGCTGCTTCCTGAAGTTGACTTTCTGGGACGAGGACGTAGGCGGGACTTCCGGAGCCACCGGGGAAGTGTTCACCGAGGATTTCCTGCGCCTCCCGGGCACTTGAAGTTCCGAGGACGAGGTCAGATTGTGAAACCCCGGACGCCTGAAGGCTGGGAGCAAAGGCCGCCCCAACAGCGAGGAGAGCTGCGGTAGAAATCCAGATCGCTCTGGGGTGTTTGGCGATGAGGGGCGCAATCCTGGGCCACACCCCTTTGGTTGGCATGCCTTCGGCAGCGGCAACAACGTCCGGCTCATAGTGCGGCACGCGCGGCCAAAAGATTTTGCGGCCCGAAAGCAACATGATTGAAGGCAGAAGCGTGAGCGCGGAAGCCATCGCGAACAGGATTCCTATGGAGGCAACGGGCCCCAGGGAACTGTTCGATTTGAGGTCTGACAGGAGAAGCATCATGAGCCCCGCTATCACGGTTGACCCGGAGGCGAGGATGGCCGGTGCGGACCGCTTGAGCGCCTGACGGGTTGCAGCGACCGGGTCACGGTTGGTGCGTAGGCTCTCCCTGTAGCGGGCCACGTAGAGCAGCGAATAGTCCGTCGCTGCGCCGATGACCAAGATGAAGAGGATCCCCTGGGTTTGGCCGCTCAGTAGCACGATGCCAGCTTTGGCAAGCCACCATAGAACCAGCAGCGCAGAAGCCAACGCGAACATTGAAGTTGCCAAGACAGCAATCGGCAGCAACGCTGACCGATAGACAGCCACCAGGATAACCAGCACCGCGATGAGGGCCACCGCAAGGAGCAACCCGTCGATCCCTGAGAACGCGTCCAACAGATCAGCGCTGAATGCGGCGGGGCCGGCGATGTGCACGGCAACCCCCTCGGGCACATTCTCTTTGAGAGCAGCCCGCAGCGCCTCCACCGACTCCCCCACGTTCCCAGTAGCGTCCAACACCAAAAATGCTTGCGCAGCCTTCCCATCTTCGGAGGGAAGGGCGGGCGAGGCCGGTTCAGCGAGCCCCCCGTTGGCGTCGAGGGAGCTCAACGCATCTTGGATCGCAGGCAGGTCAGCCTCAATTGTGCCGTCTGAGACGGTGAACACGACAACGGCAGGGATGACCCCCTCCGCGCGAAAGTCTTCCAATTTCTTCGCAACAACAGTCGCGTCGGCGCTTGCGGGAAGGTACGCGGCCTGTTCGTTCGAGGACACCTCGCTGATCCTGCCGAAATAAGGGCCGCCAACTCCTGCCAGGGCCGTCCAAATCAATATCAAAACCGCCGGAACCAAGAGCCTGACCCATCGGGGGCCCGACCAACTGCGCGGTTTGGAACCTGTCGCTTGCACTTTGTTGTTCATGGAGCCTCCCGCTCATCTAACGCTTCGCCAAGTAAGTAGCTAGACTAGTAAGTAACTACTCGTAAATGCAATACTCTTCGGCTATGATCATTGCGATGTCCCGCGAAGGAGGTGCGCCAAGTGTTCGACCTTGATTCTGTAGATCCAGATGGTGTCCTCACTGACGCGGCACACCTACCTAAGAGCGAGGTAGCCCAGATCGGTAGCCTCATGAATGCGCTCGCCGACCTGCGGGCGACGGAAGACGCCGTGGCGGAGGCCTCGACCAAGTACATGGACCTGAACCGCACCGACATGAGGGCTCTCCACTACTTGATTGTTTGTCAGAACCGGGGCGAGGTCGCCACGCCGACGGCCATCGCACATCACTTAGGCATCTCCACAGCGTCCACCACTAAACTTTTGGATCGCTTGGAAGATGGGGGACACATAACGCGCGCGCCTCACCCGACCGACAGACGTGCCCTCGCCATCGACATCACCCCAACAACTAGGCAGGCGGCCATGGAAACGGTCGGGAAGCACCAAGCGCGCAGGTTCAAGGCGGCGGAGCGGCTCACTCCCAAAGAACGTGACGTGGTGCTGAAGTTCCTGCAAGACATGAACGCTGAATTGGACGTGTCTGGGGCGGACTGGGCGCAGGCGTAGGAGCGAAACGAACCACGGTTCACGCAGATCCCGTGGCGCCCCGCACTGCCACCCCTCGGTCGCTCTAGCCAGTTTTCCAGCCGACCTCACAGAAGACCCTGCAATACTGATGCCATGACCATCGACTACCGGCCCAACACGGCGCCAAACATGGAGGACTTAGTTGATCTCTACCAGTCTGTGGGCTGGACCGAGTACACCAAGGATCCCCACTTGCTGGCAGAAGCAGTGGAGTCCTCCCTCTTCGTCGTGACCGCGCACGCCAACGGCCGGCTGATTGGTTTGGCTCGGGCAGTTGGCGACGGTCTGACGATCGTGTACCTGCAAGACATCCTGGTGCATCCGGACTACCAACGCCAAGGCATCGGCCGGGAACTATTTCATCGAGTCTTCCAACCATTTCAAGACGTGCGCCAAAAGGTACTGATGACGGACAATGACGACGCCCAAATCGCTTTCTATGAATCTCTGGGCTTCACAGAAATACGGAACCTGCCCCACCCCACAAATGTTTACGTCAAGTTTGGCTGAGCATCGCGACGGGCCAGGCGCTGCCACTTTTCGTCTGCGAAACCAGGAGCTGTGGTCTCCTCGGGCAGATTCGAGGTGCGCCCTGTCCGATTTAGACGCACGAAAAGCAGTCCCCCTCGACCGCGTTGGCATCCTGTTCACTTTAGACACACGAAGCAGCCCTGACGGTTGTGTCACACCGTTACGCTTCGTCCAGGTGTCTAGACCGAACATGGACGCCGCGATGAGCAAGACGGGCGCAAGAACTGCGCGCAGGACTAAGAGCAGAACAAGCCACTGTTGACGAGAGCAATGTGGCACCCTGGACTGCCCCCTTCAAGACATCCTGGCCCTTCCAAAAAGTGGTCAGTATCCTGGGAGGTCATTCGGGGAGGTCGACCGCATCCTGCCTCGTACGCTGAAAAACCTAATACACGCGGCTAAGTCCACGGATTAAAAACAGAGACCCCAAGGTGTTCAAAGTCTCTGACATTTCGCGTGACAACCGTCAGCCCATGAACGGACGCGGTCGCGGCAATAAGTGCATCCCGCTCTGGCCGCGGGTCGGGAACATGCATCCGGGCACATCGACGAGCAACAGGCACGTCCACAGGCAGTATCCGTCCCGAAAACACGTCAAGCACTTCCATGTCAAGCCACACCTGCAACCGCTCAGATTGAACCGGGTCGTTACGGGCCAGTCGCTTGATCCCAATCTCGATCTCGAGGACCGTGATGACGGAAAGGTAGAGGTCAGAGACAACGCGACTACTAATCCACGACCGAACCCCCGCATTGGCTCTACGCTGCGGTTTACGCAACTCGCTAATCACGTTGGTGTCAAGCAAGTGACTCACAGTTCAGGCACTTTGAGGTCAATGTTGACAGGCGCGAATTCGACGTCCAGGTCATCGTCCATACTCAGACGTTCAACCAGCGAGGTCCCGCGCTCACCGCGTTTACGAAACTCCTCGATCGTCATCAATACGTATGCTGGCTCTCCGCGATCGGTGACAATGACAGGTCCATGATTCGCTCGCCGTTTAGCGGCGCTGACATCACGGTTGAACTCGCGTGCGCTCATCTTCATCTCGCAGCCACCCCCAGCATGTAGGTACGTGCCTACACGCTACGCGTTGATTACTGAGCCCGCAAGGTGCCCACGCAGAGGCGCCCACTCCAATCCCGATCACACATTGAAGCGGATGGCCGCCGCGCCTCACTTCAGCCCGGCCCCGTTCAGCAGTTTCCCCATGACTCGATAGCTGTCTCCGATCGTGCCAAGCGTCTTCCAACCACGCCGAGAATACAGTGCGCTTGCGGGGTCCTCAGGCCCAGAGAAGGTCCCAAGCAGTGCGTGGCTATGCGAAAGGTCATGGAGTAGCGCGTCGTGCAATGCTCCACCAATCCCGCGACCACGGAAGGCTGGCAAGACGCCAAGCTCCGTGAACTCGAAATGTCCCCCAATCCACCCGTCTACGGCTGGGCCAAGCTCGTCGACAACCCAATCCGACCAGTACTGGCCCAGTTCCCCGGTATAGCCATAGGCGAACCCCACCACGTCACCGAAGTGATGTGCAGTGACCAAGCGGAAGCCCTCACGCGAACGATGTCGATCCCATCGTTCCGTCCGCCAGCGCGCTGGATCGTCAATGGGCCCGAGGCTTCGGCTCCACACGTGCAGGACCTGGTCGCTTAGCGAATCGGCGTCCGCACCGTTCCAGCTGAAAACATCCATCGACCCGCTCCTATCCGTGACGGAACCTTACCCCGCGCACAACGCGGTAGACATGATGGGGCCCGGCACCCTTAACCTCAAAAGGACACGGTGGCCCCACCGCCGTCGTGCCCGGACCACGAAGAGCACACCCCGGGCATTGCTCAGGGTTTGCGTCGGCGCAACGTGGAACTAGATTAGTGTCATGAGTTCACGTGTCACGACCTGCCCCAAATGCAACACCAAGAATCGCGTCCCCGTCTCCGCGAAGGGACGCCCCCAGTGTGCCTCCTGCCACGCGGCACTGCCGTGGTTGGTGGACGCCACCGATTCCGACCTGAACGCTGCTCTGGACACTAATCTGTTGGTGTTGGTAGACCTTTGGGCCCCGTGGTGCCCTCCCTGCCGCATGGTAGCGCCAATCCTGGAGCGGCTCGCTGCCAAGTACGCCGGGAAGATCAAGGTTGTCAAGGTCAACGTAGACGACAATCCTCAGTCTGCCGCCCGGTTCGATGCCAGTAGCATCCCGACGCTGGCATTCATCCAGAACGGCGCTACGGTTGAGCGTGTCGTCGGCGCACAGCCCGAACACGTTCTTGCCAAACAGATCGAGGCTCTCCTACTTGATCAGAAGGCGTAGGCCCCGCCATGATCACGCGTGAATTGGCTGAGCAGCTGGCGCAGTTGGCACCACGCTGGCATCCCACTAGCGGCGACCGCTTCATCATTCACAACCGGGACATGGACAAGACTGTCTTCGTGATCTCGGAAATGACGATTGAGTCCGAGGAGGTCCCGGGCGGCCAGATCATCAAATTCAACGGCACCACGGAGTGGGCTTTGGACTCCGTCTCCCAAGACGCTGTGCTGTGGCTCCCGCGCGAGGACCAGCTTCGCTCCATGCTTGGCCAAGCATTTGATCGTCTGGTGGCGCTGGAGGGCGGATTCGCTGTTGTGTTGACCGACGGCAGCAGACACGTCGACATTGACGCGGAGAGAGCGTACGCGCGCGCTGCAATCGCGCACTTCGGAGCGTAACGCCTCTAAGCCAGGTCCAGACCCCGTGACGCGAATGGAAGGGGCGTTAGCCTTAGTCGCCTCGAGGATCGTTCACCAAGATCTGGAAAAAGTCCCAGCCGGTCAGCGTGTCTGTTAGTAGCACCAGGTGAGGCCGGTCCGCCATGAAGTACTTCGGAGGAGTCGGTTCCTCCGCGGCTGCACCTTCCGTAACGGCTATTTCGGTGACAGCCGCAGCCGCCGTCCCCGCCTCGTCAATCTGGATCCGCCCCTGCTGGTTTATCAAAGAGACCATCAAATCTCCGCTTTCAGAAATGTATCCCAAAGCGGGGGGATTCCACGAGAAGATCGAGGTGAGACCCAGTCTCTCCAGCGACGGGATCAAGTCAAGGGAGGAAGCCAGATCAACTATCGGAACCTCCACCACGACGTCATCCCCAGTCATGAGAGATTCCAGATCGGACAGCTTCGCGGGAGTCAAGTCTGTCGGTTCCACCCCTTCTCGGGGCGACACGTACAGCGCGACAAGCTGCCCCTCGGAACCATAAGGAAGCTCAACCATCTGCCACCGGTCCATCTCTGCGTATCGGGCGAGCCTTCGCGAACTCATGAACTCGGTGTTCACGACCTCACCTGTGGGGAGTGTGAAATCGGCGGGTCCGCTGCTCCCGGCATCGAACGGTTCCTGCCACTGGGAGACCAGCAGCACAGCGTTTTGCACGACTAAACGTAGGCCAGACGAAGGCTCTATGGCAGACTCTTCTATCAGCCCAGCCGTGTTCGCCCGCACCCATGCATCCAAGTACTTCTTGCCGGAGGCGGAAGAGAGATCCATGGTCGCAATAACAACACCGAACCATTTTTGGAGAGATTCGGAGTATTCCGCTTCTGGGGTGAACCCCTCGTTAAGAACCATCTGGTTAGCAAGATGGATCTGTGGATCGCTTGGCAGATCCTCAAGGTCGATTTCGTCAAGATCCGCCGAGAACGGTTTAAGAGTCCCCAAGAGTGCGTTGGCTGCCTCATCCCGCGTCTGGCCACCAACCCCCAAAACCGCGGCGAATTCAGCCTCCGCATCCCCTGTCGCGCCAGAACCCAGCATCGACAGAGCAATCACTGTCGAAGCGGGTGACGTGACGATCGTTTCAGTCGCATTATCCGCGAGTATCGAAAGACCCAAGGCACGCGTCGCCGCGACCATATCCACGCAACTGGGAACAACCTCGAAAGCAAAATGGTCAGAAGGTGTGGGGTTTTCCAGCACCTGAGCAGGTTCAACCGAGCAGCCCGCATTCAGCATGAGCAGGGCAGCTGAGCCAGCCGATAGCCACTTCGTGAACCTGCGTATGTCGCTCATGTTTTTCCTGAGGGATAACCACGGAGGTTTCGCGGCGCGAGTTGTTGCGCCGATTCTGTTAGTTGCCGAATTTCTCTTTGGCAGCCTCGAAGAACTTCATGATGGAAAGGGTCGCGGAACGCACAACTTCATCCAACTGTACGTCTGTGATTCCACCCTTCAAACCCAACATCCAGTCTCCGCGCAGGAACACCTTCCCATCGCGCTCTTGGATGTATGCCTTGGGCATGGCGTTGTGCGCTTCCCATTCGTTACAAAAGCGCAGCAGGTCGAGGGCCAAGCCGGCGGGATATTCGCCCTCAAAGTATCCAGGCATGAACAGGATTTGGCGGTCATCGCCAATCAACATGTAGTAGATGCGGCCGACATCCCAGGCGCTACCAATGTCGCCCTGGTCGTCGATGAAGTAGTTCCACTCGTTGCGAGCCAATGAACCCTGGAGCCGCCGTTTTGACAGTGGCTCAAGCGCCGTCACGTCGTCATCTTGTTCACTCAATGTTCGGCCTTTCTTTCGGCGAGGCAACCTCGTCCAGGTTTGGTGCCAAGAATATGCGCCTGGACGTGAGCGAGCCTAACGGCTTCGGCCCGATGGACTTGAAAGCAGAGGGCAATCGTGCAAGCAGAAACTAAAGACAAGGACAGTGCCAGCGAATATGTGAGTCTTGCAAACGGTGCTGCGACTAGGCTCTAACACGTGATTCAGTCGGTTCGGGTGACTCTGAGGACGGCCCTCCTTTCTGCGAGCCTGCCTGTATTACTGGCCATTGCCTGGTGGCTCTCGCAGAGACGACGGCTCCCAACACCGGATCAACCGTGCGACTTGCAGAACTGGGGTTGCTCAACAGGAACGTCACTTATGGGGATATTCCTGCTCATCGGGATTCCCGTAGCCTTTCCGATAATCACCATTTATGCGCAGTATCGCTTGATCTGGCAGGATCGGGCGGTTTTGACAGTTCCCCAAATGGTCGCGTCACTGCTCCCAGCACCGCTCATTCTCAGCCTTGTTGCCGTTGTTCTAGGCGCGAGGGGCGATGACGAACTGGCTGTTCTGGTCTTCATCGCCTTCGTGCCGACGACAGTGGTCGCTACGCTTCAGCAAACCTTCATTCGTCGCCGACTTTTGCAACAGGGGGTGCCGCGGCCTCTCTCGGGCCCAGCAGGAAGACCTCTGGTTCACTTGCTCTTCGGTTGCTACGCGCTCCTTCTACTCATTGGCACAGTTCTCACGTGGGGTCCCGTAGGGCAAAGCCGGCAGCAGCTTCTCCCGGGGATTACTCTACTTCTGCTGTTTCTGGCTCTTTGCGCTGGGATCTACGCGGCCCTCGCTCTTCTTTTCGTTGTCCGTTCGCTCACGCCGCCAACTCCTCTTGGAAAGGTAGCTAGAGCATCGAGCGTGCTCACTGGAATCATCGGCGTTGCCGTCGTGGGCGGATGGGGATTACTCACCGCGGTACTCCAAGATGAGGTCGTGGAGGAAGTGACCGCCGGTGGCTCCACCTACCTGGGGACAAAGGGCGACTATCCGCCCATCTGCTACCACTCTTACGGCGGAGGTCCTCTAATGAAACGCGAGTGCGTCTTCGCTGAAGAACTGGGGCTCGGTGCACCCGACGCCCAGCTGCCGAACGACCTCGCGAAAGACCCCTCACCAGATTCGCAGCCACCGCAGTCCACCCCTAAACCCTCAAAGGCCCCGGCTGCGCCCGATCCTAGTACACCCGAAATCGTCGTCGCCTCACACGGAGACATCGGCATCATCCAGATAGGCGCCTCGCTCGGGCAAAACGGAACCTACGCTTTCGCCCAGCGCTCAGATGGGTCTTGGACCCCCGGCGCAACGATCGTCGAAGACGCGAGCTTCACCGATTTCGTGAGTGTGCCCGGCCTTCTCCTTGCCGCGTTCACACCAAACCCAGACTTTTCACTCATGGTGAGTAGCGATGAGGGCCGCACTTGGCACAGCGCAGACCTGCACTCCGCTACCGTCCCGGAGGACATGCGATATTTCCACAATCTCGCCTACGCCGGCGGCCTATACACTCTCACGACCGGCTATCCCAGTTGGGTCGGCTCAGATCAAACGAACCAATGGACAAGCAATGACGGCCTGACGTGGCAGCCACTGAACCCGTGAACTCAACATCCTGTTGCGGAGCCGATGCGAGATCAATCACGGCACGTCTGGATGCGTTCGAAGTCGCGGTATTCGTGAGCGCTGCGATGTCGAGGATCCCCTCAGCCGCCTAAGGTAGCGGTACCGGACCACCGGAGCCCGACCAGTGAGGCAGGTGTCTACGTGACAGCGAACCGCGCAGTGCCACAGAAAACTGAGTCCACCCTACCAAGCGTCGACTATTCCCTACTTCCCGCCGACAAGGTCGCGGAAGACTTTCAGTCGGACGCTTCGACGGGTTTGAGTTCCGCAGAAGCTGCTCGCCGACTGGAGCAGTACGGGCCCAACGAACTGCGTGTGAACGAGGGCCAGTCCGCTTGGCTTCGATTCCTTCACCAGTTCGCGGACCCTTTGGTTTATCTGCTGCTAGTGGCGGTGGGGATCTCAGTGCTCGCATGGGCGCTCGAAGGTGCCACCGGCGTGCCGATCGACGCGATCGTGATCCTGGTGATTGTTCTGGCAAACGCGATCCTCGGATTCGTGCAAGAAAACAAAGCTGCCGACGCGGTGGCTGCGCTCGCGACCATGACTGCCTCGCACGCCACCGTCTTGCGGGGCGGACGACTCACGGACGTCCCTGCCGCCGGCGTAGTTCCTGGGGACATTCTGGTTCTTGCCGAGGGCGATACCGTCGCGGCTGATGCCCGACTGATGAGCGCCTCGGCTCTGAGGATTCAGGAATCCTCCCTCACAGGGGAGTCGGAAGCGGTGTCGAAGGATCCGGAGACTCTGACCTCACCCTCGTCCCTCGGTGATCGCACCGACATGGTTTTCAAGGGCACCGGCGTCGCAAGAGGCGTCGGGCGTGCAATCGTGATCGGCACGGGCATGAACACGGAAGTCGGCCGAATCGCAACGCTCCTGGACGAAACAGAGCGAGCACCATCGCCTCTTCAGACGCAAATCGCGAAGATCTCAAAAGCCCTTGGGCTCGCCGTGATCCTCATTGCGATAGTGGTGATGGCAGCCGTCGCCCTCGTAAACGGAATCCACTCCGCCAATGAAGCGGTCGATATTCTTCTCATGGGAGTGTCCCTTGCTGTGGCGGCGGTTCCCGAGGGGCTCCCCGCGATCCTCTCGCTGGTCCTCGCAGTCGGCGTGCAGGCAATGGCGCGGCGCAATGCGGTGATGAAGAACTTGGACTCGGTGGAGACTCTGGGATCCGTTTCCGTCATCTGCTCCGACAAGACCGGGACGCTCACGAAGAACGAGATGACACTACGCGAAATCGTCACGGCCTCCGGGCGCGTGGTGCTTTCAGGGACTGGGTATGAACCGCTTGGTACGGCGTCACTCCAACTGGGAACGAATTTGTACGAGGGCGATCCGGCAACCGAAGGCCGCTCCCGAAACGGAGACGGCCCAGAGGCTTCCGCATCTGAGAGCCCCGCGTGGGAGGAGGCGAGGCTGGCTCTGGTCGGAGGTGCGCTGGCCAGCAACGCTCAACTCGACCATGTTGACGGCCACTGGCAAATCCAGGGCGACCCCACTGAAGCAGCGTTCTTGGTCGCACTCCCCAAGCTTTTTGGAAAGACGGATCACTCCCCCACGGATGCTTTCACGCGCGTGGCCGAGGCCCCGTTCGACTCCGAACGGAAACTGATGTCCGTTTTGGTCACCGGCGATGGGGAGACAAGAGACCCGGTAACAGACCTGGCGGGAGCACCTGCGGGCATCGTCTTCACTAAAGGTGCCCCCGACGTGTTGCTGGATCGATGCGTGGCAGAACAGGTCGGAAACGACGTCCAAGACTTGAGCCCATCCCGCAAAGAAGAGCTGTCAACCCAGGTGGTTGAGCTCAGCCGGGAGGGTTACCGCACACTGGGAGTCGCTTACCGCCCCGCCACCCGGGTAGACGAAGAAGGTTTCGACGAGGCCGCCGAGCACGACCTGATCTTCATCGGCACCGTCGGCATCATTGACCCGGCAAGGCAAGAAGCCGCCGACGCAATCGCCCAGGCACACCGGGCGGGCGTTGAGACTGTCATGATCACGGGGGATCATCCTGTGACGGCAGCCCGGATTGCATCTGACCTGGGGATCATCGAAGCCGGTCGGGAGGATGCGGTGCTCACGGGAAGCGCCCTCGACCAAATGGACCAGACCCAACTGGCGCGCGCCGTCCAGAAGGCGCGGGTGTATGCGCGAGTCTCCCCCGAAAACAAACTGCAAATCGTCACGGCGCTACAGAAGGATCGCAAGATCGTGGCAATGACGGGCGACGGGGTGAACGACGCGCCGGCGGTGAAGGCCGCGGACATTGGCATCGCCATGGGGATCACCGGAACCGAAGTCACCAAGGAAGCCGCGGAAATGATCCTTGGGGATGACAACTACGCGACCATCGTCGTTGCGGTGGAACGTGGCCGAGCCATCTTCGACAACATCAAGAAATTCATCCGCTACCTACTCAGTTCAAACATGGGAGAAGTGGCGACCGTTTTCTTTGGTGTTGTCTTCAGCGGGGTCATCGGACTGTCAGACCCGGCCAACCCAGGCGCAGCCGTTCTGCCTTTGCTTGCGACGCAGATTCTTTGGATCAACCTGGTCACCGACTCCGGCCCTGCTCTGGCGATGGGTGTTGATCCAGAGATCGAAGACGTCATGGCCAAGCCTCCCAGGGGCATTGACGATGTGGTAATCGACAGGGCGATGTGGGCCCGGATCGTCGCCATCGGCCTGGTCATGGGCGTCTTGAGCATCGTCATTCTTGATCTGACACTGCCCGGCGGAATGGTGAGTGGCATGGAAGATCTGGTGCCAATCGATCAGCAGCTGGATGTCGCCCGGACCACGATGTTCACGGCACTGGTATTCATGCAGCTCTTCAACGCTTTGAACAGTAGGTCGGAGTACTCAAGTGCCTTCTCGCACCTCTTCACGAACCGGTGGTTGTGGATCTCCTTCGTCTTCGTCATTGCCGCGCAGATCTTGGTTGTCTACGTCCCCACGCTGCAGAGCGCTTTCAGCACCGCACCGATGATGGCGGCCCACTGGGTCCTCGCTGTCGGCGCGGGCGTGGCCGTATTGGTGTTCGAGGAACTTGTGAAGGTCTCCAGGCGAGCACGGCGTACTCGTTCCCTCGTCAACCCTCGAAGCGCGCAGTGATCGCGCTGCCACGTGGTCTGACCACGCGAGCAGCACATAACGACGAACGTCGATAGCGCTAGACGTTAAACCTGAACTCCACCACGTTCTGAACACAACAACCATCAGAGATAAGCCGCCCCGACACGTCGCCTCAGTGAGCGGTTCCTGGATCGAAAGTGAGCTCGGGTGGGTTGCCAGCACCACCTTGCTGCTAGGCTTAAGCGCATGGTTGAGTCGGTGCAAGCCACGCTGAGAACCGCTCTTTTCTCGGCAAGCCTGCCCGCACTGCTTGCCATCGCCTGGTGGCTTTCGCTCAGACAGCGCCTCCCCACACCAGACGAGCCCTGCAACTTGCAAAACTGGGGTTGCTCAACAGGGATATCACTTCTCGGGTCACTCCTTCTCTACGGAATTCCCGTAGTCTTCCCACTAGTGACCCTCTACGGCCAGCACCGCCTGATCTGGCGAAGCCAGACGGTTCTGACCATTCCCCAAATGATCGCATCGCTGTCTCCAGCGCCACTCATTATCAGTATCTTGGCATTCGTTCTGGGAGTGAAGGGCGAGGGCGAACTGGCAGCTCTAGCCGTCCTCGCCTACATTCCGACAATGGTCGTGGCTGCGCTCCAACAGGTTCTCATTCGCCACCAACTTTTGCGGCGGCAGGTGGAGCGGCCAGCTTCAAGCCCGCCAGCGACGGCTTCGGCCAGCCTGCTCTTAGGTTGCTATACACTCCTCCTGCCGGTTGGCGCGATCCTCACGTGGGGCCCCTCCGGGAAGAGCTTCCAGCAGCTTCTTCCTGGAGCCACACTGGTTCTGCTCTTTCTAGCCTTCTGCGCCGGCTCCTATGCAGCCTTTGCTCTTTATTTCCTCGTCCGTTCGTCTACCTCACCAAGTCCC
>ERZ1032852.291-NODE-291-length-13036-cov-15.569756_pt1 | contig 13036 bp, 11 predicted proteins | sample MGYA00516689_ERZ1032852 | MGnify/ENA primary metagenome ERZ1032852 (study PRJEB33719, sample SAMN04262499) | wastewater metagenome | biome: rural village; feature: composting latrine chamber; material: composting feces with ash | place: El Salvador | collected...
GGTATATCCTCGGCACGGGCTTTTTTGTTTTTCTTAAACCCTGCGAAGACCTCATCTTTTCGGTCGGCAATATAGAACTGATAGAGCCAGCCTATCAGCTCCACTTCACTAAAATCTTCGGGGGCTATGTTGTCCGTGTCGTTGAGCATATCCACAAAGCCATCGGCAGAGAGCAGGTTTTGTGGCATAAGCATCTCGGTGTAGTCGTCAATCTGACCAAACACCCGGTTGAGCATGGCGTGTGTGCGGCAGAAGTTGATAAGCAACAGACCAAACGCTTTTTCATCGTTGCCATCCAACAGAGTTTCCTGCAACTCCTTTTTCAGTTTGCTGTCATTGATGCTGACTTCGCCTGCTTTTGCTCTTTGAAGTATCTCTGGTGTTTTACTACCGGACACATAGCTGATAGTGGCAGGAATAAAACCATTCTCCTCTAAAATCTTAATTGCCGTAAGTCGGTTGAACCAGGTGTAGGCTGCGCTTTCGGCGGCATCGGCAAAACCCTCCTTGCCGGTTGTGACCTGCTTTTTCAGGCGTTTCCATTTGGCGGGAATGGTGCTGTCGTCAAAAGTGTCTCCACGAAACAGATAACCTCCGCTAACCTCTTCAAGCGGATATTCCACCTCACTTTTGGAATTAAATCCCCAGTATATAAGCTGTCTGCCCGCAGCCTCCATCAGTTTGATACGTGCCTCTTTGGCAAATGATTTTAGTTTGTTGGTATTCATATATTTTTATTCCTTTATTTTCCAATAGCCTCTTGTTCCCCCAATACGTTCAATGATATTTTTATTTTTCCTGATCAGCACCGCTACTCAGGTCCACTGACCCATCGGCCGCTGAAGCCGCACCCTGGTCCAGCTCCTGCAAACCCTCAGACAGGGTGGCGCTACCCTCAGCCAACTGCGAAGCGCCGTCCGCGGCGTCCCCCATGCCTGTGCGGACTTCCCCCAAAGAGTCCAGCAGCGCCTCAGCGTAGATAGCAGAAGCTTCGGAACTCACCCGGTCCTGCAAAGTCGCCGCGACCGAACGAGCCAGTGTTCCCGCGAGGTAGTTGATGCCGTCGTCAGTGACCAACTCCAAGCGCCCTGAAACCGCGTCTGCTGCGTCCGTCGTTCCGATTAAGGAAACCTCTTCGGAAAGACCTGCGGGGATATAAAGGACCGCGCGGATGGAAGCATCCGCCATGTCCTTCTCAGCTTGTTCGCGATCCATCTGGGTCCACGTGAACCCCGTGTCCTCGCCGTCCTCTGGGTTGACCAGTGCGTCGGTCAGCATTTCGCCAACGTCAACCGTTTCGGTGACGCCCGAGACGAGTTCGGCATCGTAAGGTTCGTCCTCGTTCACAACTGCGGCCTGAATGTGACCGATGCGTTCGACCGGGTCCTGGTAAGCGGAGGACAGAATCCCGCCGTACATAAGAGGGATGAAGATTATCGCCGCAACCACCAAGATGTTCGCGACCAAGCTAGCCGTCAGCTTGGGTTTGCCTAGGCTCTTGGCCTTCTTGGGTTCTACGCCCTTCCCCACCTTGACCTCCACAGCAGCGCTTACCGAGCGGACACTCAGAACGAACCTACCGCCCGAAGGCCCGCGGCCAAACTTTTTCAGGAGCAGCGGTGCCGGAGGTCACCGAAAGAGCGCGTCCGAAGAGTTTTGGAGGCACTCGCGAGCTGACGCCTGTCAAGGGGAGACCTCTCAGGAGGCTCACAGCCCGCGCATAGGAAGCGCGGCTATCCTGAGTGGCCGGGGTAGCGTTTGCGCCCCTCACAACAAACGACCGTACTTAGGGACCTATCGCATGAAACTGTCCGTCAAGTCAATCATCCCTCTGGGGCTCTGCGCAGCACTGGCCCTTTCAGGATGCAGCTCCCCTTCGCCTGAAAGTCAAAGCAGTGAGGCTGCGGCAAGCTCAGCCTCGGACGGATCCGGCGGGCTTTGCGACGTCACCGTCATAGAGGATGCGCAATCCTTAGACACCAGCGCAGAGGATCTGGCCGGAAGCGAGGAAGCCCTCAACCAGGTCACCCTGAGTAGCGACGTGGCAGGCGCGCCCACCCTGACTTACAAGGCCCCCCTCCCTGTCACCGCGGAGTCGGTACTAGTCACTGATGAAGGGGATGGTGACGCGATCTCAGAGGGTCAAGTCATCACGTTCAACTACATGGTCTGCGACCTGGTCACCGGGGAGAAGGTCTTTTCGACGTGGGGTGAGACCCCGGACGCAGATAACCCCGCCGCTTTCGTACTCTCCGTAGCAAACTTTGGTGACGCTCTTGTCGATGCCTTGGACACTCAGTCTGTCGGCACCAGGCTGCTCTGGGGCCAGCCGGGCTACTCAGCCGAAGACAGTTACAACGGCACCGCTTCAAACGGCTACCTTTACGTACTCAACATAATCGGCGCCAACGCTATCCCGGACTCCGCTTCGGGTAAGGAAGTGACGCCTTCTGACGCTAGCCTCCCCACCATCGGTTTTGAGGGCGGCGTCCCTGCGGTGGAGATCCCAGCTTCGTTCACTGAGCCGACTGAACTGATTGCCGAACCCCTGATCGAAGGTGACGGAAAAGAAGTCAAGGCGGGAGACACCATCGCCGTCAAGTATTCGGGCTGGCTCACGAGTGGCACCCTGTTCGACTCCTCTTGGGGCGAGGACGGGACTGGAGAACCGGCGGTCTTCCAGATCGGCGTCAGCCAGGTCATTGCCGGTTGGGACGACGGCCTAGTGGGACAAAAAGTCGGGAGCCGCGTGCTGCTGGTCATACCCTCAGACCTGGCCTACGGCGACAGTGACAGCGGCCCCATCCCCGGCGGCTCAACCCTGATCTTCGTGGTCGACATTCTGGCGGCCTTCTAGGTTCGCGAGATGTCCCGGCGCTGGTCGCCGAGAAACCCAAAGCGCTGCGTGAGTTGTAAAGTGGGCGGATGTCCCGGGTTTTCTGGGTGGTCACCCCACTTCTAGCTATTGCACTCGCTGGCTGCACGCCCTCCCTGCCCCCGAGCGACGACGCAGTGCAAGAGGCACAGAGCTCCGCGGACACCGAGGAAGAGCGGATCCCAGAAGTCGCGCAGTCGGCGGCGCAGGAAGACCAAATAGAAGTCGCGGTGGTGGCGAAGCCGCCCCCAACCACAGCCGAAGAAGTTGCTGAACACTTCTTCGGTCTTGCACCGTCCGAATGGGGACTTGGGATTCCGGGAGTCTTAACAGAAATGGACTCCGACAGCGTTGCTTTGACACTAGATGCGTGCGGCGGTCCCTCAGGTAGCGGATACGACGCAGCTCTTATCGAGGGGCTCATCGAAAGGAACGTCCCTGCAACCCTGTTCCTGAACATGCGCTGGATCGACAGCAACCCCGAAGTTGCGTCCGAACTAGCGAGCAACCCTCTGTTCGAGATCGGCAACCACGGTTCTACGCACCGTCCGCTCACCGTGACCGGGCGGTCGGCCTACGGAATCGATGGCACCAGCTCGCCACTCGAAGCCGCAAACGAGGTTCGTGAGAACCATTTACGCATACTAGAACTCACTGGAAAACCACCCAGATTCTTCCGTTCCGGCACCGCTCACTACGACGACGTCGGCATCCAAATAGTGCAGACCTTCGGCGAAGAAGTCTTGGGGTTCAGTGTGAACGGTGACGCTGGTGCAACATTCGACGCTGCAACCGTCCGCGCCCAAGTGTCTGGGGCAGCACCCGGATCCGTCATCATTGCCCACATGAACAAACCCGGTAGCGGGACTGCTGAGGGCGTGCTGGCGGGCGTGGACGACCTGCTTTCCCGCGGCGTCAGGCTCACGCTTGTTGAAAATCCTCAGTGATCCCCAACCCTGCCGGCGTGAGGAAACCCGGTCGCTTGCGTTGCGGCACCCGGAATAGGGCAGGTCGCAAGCGCACTAGCGGAGCTAAACAATGTTGCGCTTCGCCGCCCACAAGGCAAGCTCCGCGCGGTTCGACAGCTGCAGCTTCCGCAAAACGCTAGACACGTGAGTTTCTATGGTCTTCACCGACAGATAGAGCTCGCCTGCAACCTCCTTGTAGGTGTAGCCGCGAGCGATCAGCCGCATCACCTCTTGCTCGCGTTTCGTGAGGAGCTCCAGCTCGTCAGTCTCTTCCGGGGCCGCCTCCGTCCCGAAAGCATCCAGCACGAACCCCGCCAGCCGTGGACTGAACGCAGCATCCCCCGCCGCCACCTGCTGGATCGCTGTGATTAGCGCCTGCGCTGAGACGGACTTTGTGACGTAGCCACGCGCGCCGGCCCTGATCGCCGCAACCACGTCCTGAGGCGAATCCGAAACCGACAGCGAAAGGAAGTAGGTTCCGCCCGAGTCAGAGCAGCGCTTGGCGACCTCCGGCCCGCCTCCACCGGACCCGCCCGGCAAGTGAATGTCTAGGAGCGCAACGTCCGGCTGCAAGTCCCGTACTGCCTGAACGGCGCTGTCAACGTCTGCCGCCTCCCCGACCACCTGGACTTCGGGGTGCGGCTCCAAACTCGCCCTCACCCCGGCTCTCACCAGCGGGTGGTCATCGATCACCAACACCGAAATAGGCACTGGTCTCCTCCCCTCTAGATCCGCAAGACCGCCAACCCCAACCAAGCCCTCAGTTCGGTGGGCCTGGAATGAAAATGTGGATTTCCGTGCCCGCACCACTGCCCTCTGCGTCGGGTTGCCCGGGCATGCGCATGCCCGCGCTACCTCCGACCCGTTCAACGCGGTCGACGATCGAACCCCGATATCCGTGCCGGTCAGGCGGGATCGCGTCCGGGTCGAACCCATCCCCTGCATCCTTCACGTAAATCTCCAAGTCCCCACCCCGGACCTCTTGGAATACAGTGATGGGCGGTTTCCCGTGTTTGATTGCATTGGTCACGGCCTCAGTAGCAGCCGCAACTCCAGCCTGCTGCGCGACGGTCGGCTGTGCGTCACCAACCGTAACAACCTCAACGGGGACCCCGTGCGAAGCCTCCAAGGCAGCAACCTGTTCCCGCAACAGCTCCGCTAGTGACCGGTCGGGTTGCGGTTGGTCTGCGTAGAGCCAAGACCGCAACTCCTTTTCTTGGGCAAGCGCTAACGCACGGGTCGCCCCCGGGTCCTCCGCCGCACCCCTAATCAGAGTGAGCGTCTGCAGCACCGAGTCATGCAGATGAGCCGCGATGTGCGCCCTTTCTGCTTCTCGCGCTTCCCGCTCGCGCGCCAAAGACAAGTCACCCAGCACCCGAACAACCAGTGGCACCAGAGCGGCCGCTAAACCTACAGCAACCAGGGCAACAAGCAGGAAGGCGGACTGCTTCCCTTTCACCCAGCCCGCCTGAGCGAACAGCACCGCAGTACCCCCGAGGACCAAAGCCAAGCCCGTGGCAGCGTAAGCGGCAGCTTCCTGCCTACGGCTCGCCGTGAACTTCGGGGCCTGGACCCAAGTGAGGAGCAAGCCAACCATCACAGCAATGACTGCAAGGACCACCTCCCAGCGCCAAGACCAGAGCGCGGTAGACAGCGCGACTGTGGCCCCAACCACCAAGAATGCGATGCCACCAAGAAGAAGTTGCCCCGCAACAGCCTGGTTCGGCGAGGACCTAGACAGTCGGCGCAGAGGCAGTGCTAGGAAGCGACCTTCAGCTCCCTCGTACTGTTCCCCGTCAGCCCGCAGAGACATCCACAGCCAGAGGTACAACAGGAACCCCACACCGAAGACAGCACTGAGTACAACGAACCCCGTCCGGACCCAGCGCACTGCGATCCCGGAGCGCTCGGCCACACCTGAGGCCACGCCGCCGATCCACGGCTCTGCCATTCCGGGGCTACCGGGCTGCGCTAACCGCAGGGGGCGTTTTTCGGAGTCGTTCACCTGTACATAGTCGCAAAGTTCTCCCTTACGAGGGAGGAAGAACGCAGTTGTCGAGGACCACTCAGGGTTCTTTCAGGGTGTTCCCTGATGGCAGCGCTAACCCTGCCTTGACAGGGTGGTGGCATGAACGAAAACCAAACACAGGAGATCCCTGACCCCGTACTTCCGGAGGCGCCAATACCAGCAAGCGACCGGCTGCCGACCACGGAAGCCACTAATCCCTACTACTACGCACCGCCCGCGTACCCGTCCTCGTACGAGCCCGAGAAGGAGGAGGGGAAGGCACTTCCCAACGCCATCGGTCTTGGTGCCTTAGGCGCAATGCTATTCATCGCGGCTGTCGGGCTGTGGGTGATGCTTGCAAACGTTGAACACAGCCCATCAACCGCTGGACGCACAGTCCTGATCTCTGTAGGTCTGATCGTCCTGCTGGCCGGGCTGATCCTTGCTTACACAGCGTGGAAAGGCTTGCGCCCCGGGTGGTTCCTGTGGCTGACGGTCGTCGGGGCAGTCCTGGCAGGCCCGGTTCTTTTGGGGGGCGTAGGTCTGCTAGCCGCTGGCGAGTACGAGGATCCGTACAGCTACGGCTACGAATACGACTATGACTATGACTATGACTACGAGGAATACTGGGACTTGGTGGAGCTGCGCAGCAAAGAGCTCCTGGAACAGGACCGCAACTTTTCGGTGACCTGGCTGAACCCAGCCGAATCAGAAATCGTGGCGAAGGACGAAACGGTTGTTTTGGACCTCACCACCGAACCGAAGGGCCTAGACCTCGCGTTTGGCGCTGACCTGACCGACGCCACACTGCAGGTGTTGTTGACAGAAGAGCAAGTGGCACTAGTTGACTCTTTGACATCCAGCGGCGAAGGGGACGTGCGTCTGCTCTTCTTGAATGGGATGGGCGATCCTGACGAGTTGGCAGCGTGGGTGGACAGCGGATTTGATGCGAAACTTTATCCCAGTTGGGTTTCCGTCGGAGCCGCGGCCAACCAGTTCACTTTCGACCTGGACCTCAAGGACTCCACCGTCGAGTTCCTTGTTGTAGACGACTACATGACTTTGAGGGCAGCGCCGGGCGACACCGACAACCGCTCGGCCGGGACAGGCTCCCGCTCCAACCCACAGAGCAGCGAGGGTACGGGAGATGCTAAGGACGAAACGAAGGGTGACGACAAATGAGTAACGACCACAACACCGCAGTGCTGACTGCGCCAGCAGGTGCCGAGAAGGCGGCAACCCCCTCGAACCCCCCGATCAAAGTGGGTCTGCTGGTGTGGGCAACACTGCTGATCATCGCAGGTTTGATGCTACTGATAGTCCCATCGATCGGGGTGCCGTTCGACGGCGTCTCGACTGTCCGCGCTGTTGTCGTGACCCTGTTCGCCTTGGCGGGTGCAGCCTTCTTGATTTTGGCTTTTTACATCTCGAAGCGCGACAAGTCCGTGGACGTCAGCAGCTAGCCTTCCGCCAGCGCACTGGTACCCAAATCGGTCGCCTCTGGCACTTCGACAACCTGGCCGGTTTCGATATCCATGAGCAGCCCGTGGATAGGGATGTCGCTGGAGATCAGCGGGTTGGCACGTAACCTGCGAACGTCTTCGATCAGCGACTCCGGTTCGCTTTCGATGGATTCCCACTCGATTTCTTCGGCAGCTTCTCGGCCGTCCTTAACTCCCTCTGAAACGTGGTCAATGACCTCATCATCCGTACGCTGGGCCATCCCACAGTTGGTGTGGTGCATGACGAAAATGGTGTCGGCGCCAAGCATTTTCGTTGAGGCAACCAGTGAACGCACCGCGTCCTCCGTGACGCGAGCCCCTGCGTTGCGGATGATATTGGCTTCACCGATTTCTAGGCCCAGAACCTTCTTGGGTTCGACCCGCGCATCCATGCAGGTAAGCACTGCTAGGTGTTCACTGGGCCTCCCACCCAGGTTGGCTCGAAAACCGAAGTTCTCAGCGTATTCCTTGTTAGCCGCTAGCACTTCCTTGATTTCAGGCAATGCGTTTCCTTTCCGCTGGGCAGTACGCGGTGATCCTAGAACACGACCATCTGAATCAGCAGGCCGAAGATCAGTGAGAAGACCACGCTGAGGAGCATCGGGAGCAAGAACGAGCTGTTGATCAGGAACGAACCCTGCTTCGTCGAACCGGTCTTGTCGGTCAGGATCGCTGCCTGGCCGATGCCTCCCATGGAGGCCAGCAAGTTGTTGCCGGCAGCAGCACCCATCATGCCGATCATCGGACCCGCACCCAGGCCTGCGGCTGCAGCAATCGGTATCAGGATGGTCATCGAGGCGACCTGGCTTTGGATCAGCGCAGCCAGCAGGAACAGCAGCAGCGCAAAGAACAGCGTGGAAACGCCGATGACGCTACCCACCCAGCTCTCGATCGCCGCGTAGTGGTCGTTGACGATCGTACCGGCGAGTACCGGGACCGATAGCAGCAGCAGCGCAGCGATGAGACCGGTGCCAACGATGGGCTGGTCCATGACCTTCTTGGTGTGAACCTTGCAGGCAACCATGATCAGGCCGGCAGCGGCGAACATGACCACGGGGATCATGAAGGACATCGGCACGCGCTGGACGATCATCGAGCCGTCCGTCAGTTCCTTGAGGTAGGTCGGACGCAGGGTCTCGAAGAAGCCCAGGATGGTACCGACGACGACCGAACCGATGAAGATGTAGGCCGACAGAGCAGCGCCCGGCTTCAGCGGCGGGAGGTCGGCATCGTCAAGGCCCTCCGGAGGTTTGATCTTGCCCTCCTTGAGGCGGCGCAGGTACTCGGGGTCCTGGTCAAGGTTCTTACCCTTCCGGCTCATAACGAGGGAAGTGAGGATCGTGGCGATCAACGTCGTTGGGATGGTGACAAGGAGAATCTTGCCGAGGCTGGTGCCCTGGTCCTGAGTGAGTGTCAGGAAGACGTAGGTCGGCGCCGCGACGGGGCTCGCCATCAGTGCAACCTGGGAGACGACGGTCGCCGTCGAAAGGACGCGCTCGGGGCGGATTTTGGCCGCGTAGCTGACCTTGTAGAGGATCGGGATCAGTGCCAGGGCAATGTTGCCGGTGCCCGAGAGAACTGCGAACAGCCACACGAACAGGGGGCCGACCACGGGAATTGAGCCAGGGTGCTTGCCCATGGCTTTGCCAGCCAGGCGCACCAGGTAGTCCATGCCCCCTGCGGCACTCATCGCTGCTGTAGCACTGACGACGGCAAGGATAATGAAAACCGCCGAGGTTGGCGGCGTCCCGGGCTGGGTGCGCATGAATTCGACCATGACGAAAACTGAGACACCGGAGGCACCAATTAGTGCCATCGGGCCGTACTTCGCGCCCAGTCCCAATGGGATCAGGAATAAGATGATTTGGAATACGACTGTTGCGACTTCCATCGGGTCCTTCTACGGCAGTGGGGATAGGAACGATCACAGCAACCAGTGACCGGAGGGCACCGGGTGTTCGCTGTCGTGCCCCAGGACAGATTCGAACTGCCGACGCCCGCTTTAGGAAAGCGGCGCTCTATCCCCTGAGCTACAAGGGCGGGATTTGAGTTGAAAGCGAGTTTACCACGGTGCAGCAAAGATGCCCTGTTGAAAAGTCAAGAGGCTTTGAGGCCTAATCTGAGTGGAGTCGGTCTCAGTTGTAGGGAGGGGCTGAGGCGCGACCTGGGACCATTCACTCCGGACCCGATCCCTCTTTGGTTCGGGCATTCCGAGCAGCCGGTCGCCTGAGGCGTTGCGTTCTCTTTCCGCCCGCTCACAGCCTCGACCAGTCGTCATTGCCCAACCCTTCAGCTGGACGTCCGCCAGCCGCTTCGTTGCGGCCCTTCCTAACCAGGTGCGGTAACACCGTCTGGACGCGCAAATGGGGGAGAGGTGGCAGACGAGGAAACCGGAGTGACACACTGATCCGGTCCAAAGAAAGAGGTGCCTAGATGGTTTCCTGCCGCAAGTCCGCAAGTTTGCCGAGTTCTGCTGTAAAACTGACCTTCGTGTCAATCTTCCTGCTGGGAATCAACGGGATCATTGGTTCAGGCACCTTCCTGATGCCGCAGGAGATCTACAAGAACGCAGGCTTCTTGCTGGGGATGGGCGTGATCCTGTTTGCAGGAATCTCAACCACTCTGATCGCGTTCGCTTACGCGGACATGTCCGGAAAGTTCAGTGAGGGCGGAGGTGCCTGGCTCTACGCTTACACTGCCTTCGGCAAATTCACAGGGTTTCAGGTCGGCTTCTTCATGTGGTTCGCGGGAATCGTCGCAATCGCCGCTGAGATCGCCGCCCTTATCCGCATCTTCAAGAACGTTGTGCCCGCCCTGAAAAGCGACGTGGTTTCAATCCTGTGCGGGACAGTTGTAATCCTGATCCTGGGGTTGATCAGTTGGTTTGGCGTGAAGAGCGTCCAGTGGGTCAACAACATTTCGACACTCATGAAGGTTGGGACAGCTGTCCTCTTCATCGTTGTCGGGGTCTTCTTCCTGAAGTTCTCCAACTTCGAGCCGCTCACCGTGAGCGAGTCAGGCGGCGGAATCTTCTCTGAGTTCAACGCCACCTACGCCATCGTTTTCTACATGTTCACCGGGTTTTCGTTCCTGCCTGTCGCTGCGCGGCGTATGAAGAACCCGCGAAAGGACCTCCCCCGGGCCCTGGTGCTGGTGATGCTCTCCGTGACAGCCATCTACCTGCTAGTGCAGTTCGTTGTGGTTGGAGTTCTGGGGCCGGAAACAGCAAGAACGACGATTCCTGTCGCGACGGCCATGCTGCGCACGGTCGGTGAGTGGGGCTACTACGTGGTCGTCGTTGGGAGCGCGGTTTCCGTTTTCGGGGTGGCTTTTGTTTCCTCGTTCGAGGTGCCGCTAATCGCCTCAACTCTGGCTGAAGAACACGAACTACTTCCACCGATCCTCGGGAAAACCAACAGGTTCGGTGCACCCGCAGTTTCGATTCTCTTGACCGTCGTCATCAGCTCTCTGCTGCTCTGGACCGGGTCCTATGTCTTCCTCGCCACCTGCATGGTTTGCGCGAACTTCATCCAGTACGTGCCAACAATTCTGGCCGTCATCAAACTGAGGAACAGGCCCAGCGCGCCCGGCGCCCTCACGCTCAAAGGCCCGTGGGTTTGGATTGTCTCCCTGCTGGCCCTCGCCAGCTCGATGTACGTTCTGACCGGGTTCAACTGGAAAGTCATCCTGGTTGCAGTAGCCGTCTTCGCGGTGGCAACAATCATCTACTTTGCAGACGGACGCATCCGGTCCGCCGGCCACCAGGTCTCGGTTGAAGGTGCAGCGAAGACCGGCGCTAGGCTGCAGGCAGCTTCCGAGGGCTCAGCTCACGTCGGAAACGCCGCGACCGCAGGCCAGTGACTGAAACACTCTGGCCCTCCGTCAGGACCAGGGGTCGAAGACCGACACTCCCCGGTGCTCAAAGCTCGGCAACCTAGACTCAAGACGTGAGTGACAAGGCCCCTGCCGGTGACCGCACCCGCCACGGCGCCCCACCCCGCTTCGGGGAGCCGCTGGACGCACTGCGAGGCGTCTACGGATACGAAGCATTTCGAGGAGACCAGGGCGAGGTCATCTCAGAGGTGATCGCCGGCCGCGACGCAGTCGTACTGATGCCGACCGGCGGAGGCAAAAGCCTTTGCTACAACATCCAGTACCGGATTGAGCCAAAAGCCCGGGCGCGCGACCAGCTCCTAGAGTTCATCACCTCGCAGCCGCAGGGCACCGCCGGTATCCTCTACGCGCTCACTCGTAAGTCGGTTGAGGAGACCGCCGAGTTTCTATCCAAGCGCGGAATCGATGCGGTCCCCTACCACGCGGGAATGGACCCTAGCGAGCGGGCTGCGAGTCAGGCGCGCTTCTTGCGCAAAGACGTCCTGCGTCGCGCTTCGACAAAAGCACGCGCGCCCGAAACCCTGGCACCAGCAACACTGGATCCGGCGGATGAAGACCTGTTCCAGAAACTGCGGGCCTGGCGAACTGAAACGGCGCGCGAGCAGGGCGTGCCCGCCTACGTCGTGTTCCCTGACGCAACGCTGAAGGCCCTCGCGCGGGCCCGCCCCGCCGCCCTAGAAGAACTCGACGGCGTCAGGGGGATCGGCCAGAAGAAGCGAGACGCCTACGGCCCGGCCCTGCTCTCCCTAATCGCTGAACCCTAAGAAAAGCCCGATCGCTAACCAAGACCGCGAACCGCTTCAGACGCCTCCAGTCGAGTTCGCAGACCCAAGTTTTCTAGCGTCTTGCAAACATCGTTGCCGTCGTCGGTTGAGAGTTCGTCTGGTCCAGACCAATAGGTAAAGGAGCATCTACTCCGGCTGCGCCCGCGAACTCTGCAGGAAGAAAAGGCCTGCGGTCAGCACGCGTCATAGCCTGAACAACGCGATGCGAAAAATCCGGAACTAGCGACAACTGGGAGCCCCTTTCTTCACAGAATGTGAAGACATCTTCTTACTTCGAGAATTGTCAACCGTGGGGAGGGCGCTACAACAAGTGCTTGCGCTGCATGTGCGCGAACGCTATTCCCCCGAGCGGCACTTGAAGGTAGAAGGTGACCAGGCGGAAAAGCACCGTCCCGGTCGCGGCGAGCGCCGTCGGCACCCCCGCCAAAGTCAGCGCTCCAACCGTCGCCGCGAGCGTCGTCCCGATTCCACCTGGAACAGGGACCGCACTGCCAAGTGTGTTGCCCACCAGGTAGATGGTGATACCCATCGCGAAGGAAATCGGTGAGCCGACCGCTTCCATGCAGAGCACCAATGCCAGTGCGCTGGCGCCAGTTTGGAGCACCACACCCAAGAACGCCCACAGCATTGTGATCGGCCGTTCCTTCACGAACCCAATCTGAGGTTGGACTTGCCCCCAGTACTTCTTCAGTTTGCTGAGCAGGAAATCCCGCACACGCCTAATCACCAGGAGGGCGGATAGGACCAGCAGAACCAGCGCCGTGATGATCAGGATCTTCCGCATCGGAAGGTCCATCTTCGGAAACTCGTTGTCGAATGGCAGTGCCACAGCCAGCATCGTCACCGAGGTGACAACCTGCGCGATTTGGATGAGGGCAACGATAGCAACCGCGGGAGCCGTCTCGGTCCCCCGCCGCTTCAGGTAGTCCAAGTGCAGTGCGACGGGCCCTAGCCCAGCGGGAGCGGCGACACCAACGAAGGACGAGGCCATCTGGACCTCGATA
>ERZ1032852.293-NODE-293-length-12996-cov-7.391237_pt1 | contig 12996 bp, 4 predicted proteins | sample MGYA00516689_ERZ1032852 | MGnify/ENA primary metagenome ERZ1032852 (study PRJEB33719, sample SAMN04262499) | wastewater metagenome | biome: rural village; feature: composting latrine chamber; material: composting feces with ash | place: El Salvador | collected...
TTGCTGACCTGACGTTTGGTCATGCCAAGAGCGCGGAGCAACCCGTTTTCTCGGAGAGCTATCTTGATGGCGAAGGCAATCCTATATATGCCGGCGATGCGGATTATAGAAAAGCGGATGGCTGGAGAATGCGCTGGTCTAACACGCTTAACTATGATTTCTCTTTGAACGACATTCATAGAATTAATATTCTTGGAGGTCAAGAAGTAACTAACTCCGGTGGATCGTTCATGCGTATCCAAGGAGATAAATACCCGGCCAACTTCACGAAGGAGAATGCTTTCGCGATGATTTCGCAATATGGTTCTAACTTACGTATCTCATCCGGAACAACTACTCCGGCCAGGATTTTATCCTATTTTGGCAGAGCCAACTATTCACTACTTGACAGGTACATGCTGACACTCACGTTCAGGGCTGACGGTTCGTCTACCTTCTCACCGGAACACCGTTGGGGATACTTCCCGGCTGCTGCACTCGCCTGGCGTCTTTCGGAAGAGTCATTCATGCAAGATGCCGACTGGCTCGATGACCTGAAGGTACGTATCTCTTACGGTCAAGTAGGCAATGATGCCATCAGCTCCGACCAGTGGTCGCAACTTTGGGCTGCCGAAACAGATATCCGCAACCTACACGCCATCAATAACACGTTGATTCCCGCGTATGATTTGGCATCAGATCAAATGGCAAACCGCAATTTGAAGTGGGAAACTACCACAACACGAAATATCGGTCTTGACTTCACGGTACTCAAAAACCGCGTGTGGGGAACCATCGAATTGTATAAAAACACGACTTCGGATTTGTTGATGCTGACTGACATCCCATCCATTACCGGGTTTACAACCAGCTACGCGAATATTGGACAAACCAGCAACAAGGGGGTTGAATTCTCTCTCTCGGGTGTACTCCTGAACACGACGGACTGGAATATTTCAGCCGGTGCAAACATCAACTTCAACAAGGGGAATATCGACAAGCTATCGGAAGGATTACAGAGTGCTTACGGAACGGGATACTTCCAGTCAGGTATTCCCAATACGGACTACGCCCTTCATGTAGACCGCCCGGTTGGCATCGTAATGGGATACAAGATGGATGGTAAAGGGTATTACACCCCGGAAGATTTCAATTACAACGCTACTACCGGAATATACACTTTGAAAGACGGAATTCCTGATCTCGCCAGCTCGTTTGTATCATATCATGGGGGGTTAGTTCCTGACGGACAGTATGCATATCCGGGGCTTCCCAAGTTCCATGACGCAAACCCCGATGGCGTGATTGATGAGCGAGATTACGTTGAAATAGGAAACATGAATCCGGTTCACACGGGCGGGTTTAACATTAACGTGAGTTACAAGAACTTCGACCTTGGCACCTACTTCAACTGGAGCTACGGCAACGACATTTACAACGCGAACTTACTCGCCACGCTCTATAACGGTGAAAAAGGAGGAGGCCTCTACGGGAATAGGATGGACGTGGTGAACAACACCTATAAGCTGTACGAAATACAGAACGGTATGCTATCGCGTTTAAATACCCCCGAACAGCTTAATGCTGCCAATCAAAATAGTACCTTACCCCTTACGTACTTAAAACAGGGATATGTTGCTGATATAGGAGTCGAAGATGGCTCGTACCTCCGTTTGAACACGCTCACCTTAGGCTACACGCTTGCCGACAAAGCGGTCAGCAAATTAGGGATGAGCAATCTGCGACTATACGGTACCATTTACAATGTGTTTACCATCACCCGGTATTCGGGGCTTGACCCGGAAGTGAACTCTGATCCGGACAGAGCACGTTACCCGACTCCCGGACTTGACTGGGGTACGTATCCTAGAGCTCGTCAGTTTGTAGTGGGACTCAATGCAACTTTTTAATTAGTAACCTTTATAAACAAGCAATATGAAAAAAATAACATATCTCAGTTTATCACTGATAATTGCGCTCGCGGTTGGTTGTAGCGATTTCCTTGACACAACAAATCCGGGTCAGTCTGACGATGCGTTCGTTATGTCGACCGTCGAAGAAGCTTTTAAAACGCTCTCGTACGCCTACGGCACTTACAGCAGGGACGTGGCACACGGCGGCAACTACAACTACCAAGATCCCATTGGATCAGACGCGGAATACATGAGCGAACACCCCACGGCAAACAACGTGATCGCTAGGCTACAACCGGGATCAACCACCATTGATGCAAGATCGGGGCAATACAATGCACTCAATATCATACTCGCTCGATCTGCACGGATAGCCGAACTGATAGCTAATAAACCCGAATATCAGGAAGATGTGGCAGGATCAACTCCCACTGAATGGACGCAGCTCTACGGCGAAGCCAAAACACTATGGGCGTTCTGTGCTTGGGAGTTAGTTCGTCACTTTGGAGATGTCCCGTTCGGCTACGAAAACAAGTACATTGAAGAATACGAACTAAGTTCTCGTTTTAACATCATGGACCAAATCATGGAAGAGCTTAAAGCAGTTGAAGGGAAGATGTTTGTATTGGGACAAGGCGGAATTACCGTGGAAAGGCTTAGCAGGAGCTTCGCCAACGCGCTCATCGGTGAAGTTGCTCTCCACGCTGGTGGGTGGCAAACCATCCGTACCGATATACCTAACCTATATGGTGAAGTACAATTTGAGTACAAGGGTGCCGATGATGGCCAGTGTATATACGCGCGCAGAACCGACTACTTAGATTATATCAGAACAGCGGAACAATATTTAGGCCTTGCCATCAACACACATAATGGAACAGCAAAGTTGATTACCACAGATGATAGACCTGTTAACAACCCATTCCAAAAGCACTGGCAAGAAATCAACTCGAGACGCACCAGCGAGGAATCGTTCTTCGAGATAGGAACTGCCGCAGGAGCCGGTAACATTGAACACCCCTACAGCATGGGACGACCCGGATCTAATAACGCGGCAGAACGGTTATTAAACACTTTTGCGGCCGTCCGAATTATTCCCACGTTCTTCTACAACGCGTACGAGCCAGGGGATAAGCGTCGCGACGTGAGCATGGTGGTGACCGGCAGCAACGCCGCTACAGGTCAAGAAGATCTTGTTCCACTAGGTGTTGGTACCCGGATTGGTGGAGGTGGCCCAAGCATCAACAAGTGGGATCAAAATAGAGGCGACAACCCTGTTTACCCCGATGCCACGTTCCGCTCATCAGGAATGAATTACACGATTCTTAAGATGTCTGACGCGATGTTAATGCTGGCGGAGGCGAAAGCCATTCTTGGTACTGACAACGCGGGAGCCATCTCCTTGGTAAACCAAGTACGCGGCCGCGCATTCGGGAACTCTACCCACAACATTTCGGGACTTTCGGGTGAAGCCCTGCTCGATGCCATATACGAAGAGCGTAAACTAGAGCTTCTTGGAGAAGGAGATATCCGTTGGGATATGATTCGCTCCGGAAAATTCAACGAAAGGGCAATCGCGGTACGTAAAGCGATGAAAGATATGGCAGACGGTCTTGAAGCGGATGGCTACTACACTTTCCCCAGTGGCCGAACAATTTCTAACTACGTGTGGACGAAACACGTTCAAATTGGGAACAGCGGTGAAGCAGTCGTGACCCAAGAAGCCCCAGACGACACCGATCCTGCTCTTTATCCCGGTTGGCGCGGTATCTACAATTGGGGTGCCCTGGCTCATACTGCACCTGCTAAAAACTTGGCCATTAAAGGGCTTTATGAATATATCGATCCAGATGGACCTGAAGCGGCCGCGTTGGAGGCCGACGGGTACAAAAAGGTTAATTGGGGAATAAACGTGTGGAACGACGTCAATGCGGTTGCCATGTTTAACGCCGCGATACTGGACGGCGTGGTAGGACGCGAGAATATGGCTCCGCGTTACTTTCACCCTCTACCCGTTACTGTCATCGACCAGTCGAAAGGCAATGTAACGAACGGTTATGGATTGCCCAACAACTAACAACACGTGTAATATATAGTTAATTAGGATCGGTGGAGAAGGAACTCTTCACCGGTCCTGTTACCAGAAACATGGTTTTCTTGCATCCGGTAAATCATGAGGATTTACATTTTGGAGGCTTATAACAAACAAGTCAAATGATCACAAATCTGAGAAGTATTGTTCTATTGTTGATGTTTTTGCTATCTTGCCTGCAAGTTGCGAAAGCCCAATCACAACATGTTAACTCGTTGAACACCGAAATCACGTTCATAGGCGACCGCATCATGTATAAAGGTCAGGAAATTGAGCTTGGTCCCAATGCATTCTACGTGGATGGACAACTATCTGACGATTTGGTAAGCAAACATAAATATGTATTCAACTCGATAAATGATGCGGCAAAAGAGCTCAAAAACGGAACCGAAAAGTCACCCATGGTTCTATATATAGCACCATGGGTTTACTGGATTGATGATCCGGACGATCCCGAAATACGATTACCCAAAAAATCAGGCAAAGCTCCCATCGGACTAGAAATCGAATGCGAATGGCTCAAATTTCATGGCTTATCGGATAATCCTCGCGACGTTGTACTTGCTAGTAACCGAGGACAGACCATGGGTGCAAAGGGTAATTTCACCATGTTTTCAATCAGGGGCAATGGCACAAGTTCCGAAAACGTCACCTTTGGCAACTATTGCAATATTGACTTGGAGTACCCGCTCATGCCTAGTTTAAATCGCTCGAAAAGAGGTTCAGCTATTGTTCAAGCGCAACTCCTTTTCACATATGGAGATAAACTCGTTGCACGGAACACTCACTTTGTAAGCAGACTTAACCTCGCTCCTTTTTGGGGAGGAGAACGAACGTTGTTCGACCAGTGCCATTTTGAAGCGACCGATGACGCGTTAACCGCCACGGGGGTTTATTTAAACTGCACGTTCGATCTTTATTCTTCGAAACCATTTTACCATACAATAGGAACTGGAGCAATATTACTAAACTGTACTATACAATCCTTTACGCGCGGACAGCAATACTGGCTAAAGAACAATGGACAGCTCGCTATTATTGACTCCAAAATGGAGAGCAACAGCGTTAATTACTGGGGATGGAGCGCAACTCCTGATATTGAGACAAAATATTATTCTTCCAATAACAATATCAACAACGAATCCATGATAATAGGTTCGTTACATCCATCCACGACAGTGGATATGACCGGAAAAAAACTGCTCGACGCCTACCGGTTCGAGCACAATGCGGAAACGATTTACAATACGTATAACCTCTTGAGAGGGGACGACGACTGGGATCCCATGGAATTAAAAGAAACAGTTTTAGCAGCTGAGAAAGCTAATGGTTCGCCATACATCAACCTACCCACACAATTAGTTCTCTCTTCAACGGGCGATACCATAGAAACTGGCAAAGAAAGCATTATATTATCTGCTAAAGCTTTCAGGTTCGGAAAATTCGAAGCAGAGTCCCCTAAAGTGAACTGGTCTGTTGATCCTGAATTCGAAACATTAGTCCGTCTCGAAGTTTTGGATAACAGCAGTTGCAGGATAATTCCCACGCATGAGGGCGACAATATTACCATGGTGGTCATTAATGCCTCCACCGACTACGGACTTGAAGCCGCTTCTCGAGTATACGTATCACCTGAAATTTTAGACGCGCCAAAATTTAGCCTTTTGCCTGAACTCGTGATAAATTCCGAAGGAGATGTAGCCGTTACTTACGGTTTAGATATGCCTTTTAGAGATGAATCACTCGTCACGTGGTACAGGTGTAGCGACGGAAATGGGAGCAACCCAATTGAAGTAGCAGTGTCTAGATTCAATGAGCCGCTTCTCAACTACGAGCTAACGGCCGGCGATTGCGGCTGGTATATCATGGTCAAAGTGGAAGCTAAGCATCTTCGCTCCCAACTTGGAGAACCTTCTTACGCTATCACCAACAGAGCAATAACACCAAGTGACATCAAAACTGACAGCCACCTGATAAATGTGAACCTAAGGAATCTGTCAACCAACTATCAACCGGAGGTAAAAGAGGGTTTCTTTACGCTCGACACGTTCGCCCCGGTAGATACTAGAGAATATGACTGGGAGTTCAATGATAACTCCCAGTCATGGTACTACGGGAAAGGGATAGATGGGGCAGCTAATGACACCGGGCTGGTTCAGGCAAGCAAAGGGGCACGGCTACGGTATACCCCGGTGGGCGACCACTTTGGAGACATGAAGATACTCTTTACCGCCGTTCCGGCAAAAAGTGCCGGACAGGGATTTAGCAGTGCACGCCAACAATACATGGACATTTTCATCAAATATGATACACGTACATCCACCGGCTACGGCTTACGCCTCATTAGAACCACGAAGTACAGCGACGCTATCGATTTTATACTGATGAAGTACGAAAACGGAGTAGCTACACCCATAAGCGAATCCGTTTCGGCAGACTGCTATCGACCTAATTGTCACATCGAGCTCAAAATAGAAGGAAACAGGTTCGCGGTTCATGCCGAGAATCCAATTCCCTATCATATTATTCCTAATCGCCCCGAAGTGGTACAGGTTGTTAATATGGAAGCATATATTTCTCCCGGGAACCACGGAGGATTTGGATTTCAACACACGGGAACGGTGGGAGGAGGAGCCACGTTAATTAAGGATTTACAGGTAGAATGGAAACCAACCAATAGAAATATCACCCGTGCTCGATGGACGACCATAGCCCACCGGATGCCAACGGAATGGTACGCTTCAGCAGAAGCAAAGAAAGTCGCGGAGAACTTGCTGATCAGTCAGAAAGAGTATGGAGGATGGGAGAAGAATCAACCGTATCACCTTCATTTCTCAGATTCAATCAAACAGTATTACCTCCAATCAAAGAATGAAGTAGGAGGAACGTTCGATAATGGTTCAACGATTACTGAAATGAGGTTTTTGGCTAAAGTATATGCAAACACGGGGGACCCGAGGTATAAGGAAGCATTTGAAAAGGGATTGAATTATATCTTTATGGCACAATATCAAAACGGGGGATGGCCCCAGTTCTACCCAGCAAGAAAAACGGAAGACGAGATCAGAACCGACAACACGATCCCTTACTCGATGCATATTACCTATAACGATAACGCCATGCTAAATACAATGAATTTATTAAAAGATATATTCATGAATAGCAACGATTTCGCTTCGTTAAACCTAGATGAAGAGACTAAAAGAAAAGCAAAAAGAGCTTTCGACGCGGGCATCGAATGCATCCTTAACACCCAGATATTGCTTGATGATCAACCAACCGTATGGTGTGCACAACACCACTATCAAACCTTGAAACCAGTAGCTGCCCGCTCCTATGAACTGGAATCTTTCAGCGGCGCAGAATCGGTAGGGGTGGTACTCCTATTAATGGAAGTCGACAACCCATCAGACGAGATTATTGCTGCTGTAGAAGGCGCGATAAACTGGTTCAGGAAGAACAAGATTGAAGGAATTAGGGTCGAAAGATTCACGGATGAAGAGGGGGAGAGAGACGCCCGGGTAATAGAAGATGAAAACGCTCCCCCGTTATGGGGACGTTTCTATGATTTGGAAACAGTGACCCCTTTCTTTTGCAGTCGCGATGGAATTAAGCGTGGCTCCATGGAAGAGATTGACAGGGAACGCAGGGCAGGCTACGGGTGGTACACCGATGCTCCTTCCACGGCATTAAAAAGATACCCGATATGGAGAGAAAAAATGCACCATAAAACAGCAAATAACTAAAACGACAGTATTAAAATCATGATTAGAAAAGTTTTGTATTGCTCAATTATAATGGCTTGCGTCATTATAACAAGTTATGGACAAGAGAGGTACAGGGACAAAACATTATCGCCGCGGGAGCGAGCAGAAGACTTGGTTAGCAGGATGACACTGGATGAAAAAATAAGCCTGATGATCGATGTCTCCCAACCCGTGGAGCGCCTGGGAATCAACCCCTACAACTGGTGGAATGAAGCCTTGCACGGCGTGGCCCGCTCAGGTCTTGCAACAGTATTCCCTCAACCCATCGGGATGGCAGCCTCGTTCGATCCCAATTTGGTGAATAAGACCTTCACGGCCGTTTCGGATGAAGCACGAGCTAAAAACACCCGCTCTTCGATGGAAGGAAGCTACAAACGATACGAAGGCCTAACGATGTGGACACCAACGGTCAACATTTACAGGGATCCCCGATGGGGAAGAGGAATCGAGACCTATGGTGAAGACCCTTACCTGACCAGCGCCATGGGTGTAGCCGTCGTGAAAGGGCTACAAGGGCCTCAAGATTCGAAATACGATAAACTTCACGCTTGCGCGAAACATTTCGCGGTTCACTCGGGCCCCGAATGGAATCGCCACTCTTACAATGCAGAGAATATTACCCTCAGAGACTTGTATGAAACTTACTTACCCCCCTTTAAAGCATTGGTGCAAGAGGCAGACGTGAAAGAAGTGATGTGCGCGTACAATCGTTTCGAAGGAGAACCATGCTGTGGCAGCAATCAACTATTGATGGAAATTTTACGCGAGGAGTGGGGATTTGACGGGATTGTGGTCTCCGACTGCGGAGCGATTGCTGATTTCTATAATGAGAGAGGACATCAAACCCACCCTGATGCCGCTACCGCTTCGGCAGACGCTGTCTTAGCAGGCACCGATCTCGAGTGTGGCTCCAGTTACAAATCGCTGCTTCAAAGCGTGGAGCTAGGGTTAATATCGGAAAAGGATATCGATGTATCGGTTACTCGGCTGATGAAAGCTCGCTTTGAATTGGGAGAGATGGATGATCTATCGGATGTGTCGTGGACAGATATTCCCTACTCCGTTGTTGCCTCGGAGGAGCACGACAAAGTGGCCCTGGAGATGGCCAGGAAATCGATGACCCTATTGGTGAATAAAAACAACGCCCTTCCATTGAAAAGAGATAAGGGAGTTATCGCCGTTATGGGGCCTAACGCCAACGACTCGGTAATGCAATGGGGGAATTATAACGGAACTCCCAAGCGAACAACAACTATTTTGGAAGGGATAAAGAACGCGGTAAGGAACAACGGGAAGGTTATTTACGAGAAAGGGTGTGACTTGGTAGAGAGAACGCTCTTGAAGACAGCTTTTAATAACTGTGTATCGAGCGAAGGCCCCGGCTTTACCGCACGTTACTGGAACAACAAAGAGTATGAAGGAGATCCGGTTGCTTCGGACCAGATAACCACCCCCTTTAATTTCCAGACCGCGGGAGCAACCGTTTTCGCGCCCGGTGTGAACTTAACGGACTTTTCTGCTGTCTATACAAGCGTCTTTACTCCTGAAACATCCGGTGAGGTAGAGTTCGACTTCTACGCCTGCGGTCATGTTAAACTGTATGTCAACGAGGAAGAAGTCAGGGGCGTTCGAGCCAATCACGGTGCTCGTAGAATGTCTCATCTCTTGAGAGTGAAGGAGGGTGAGTCGTACGACATCAAGATTAGCTTCGAGTACACCATGGGGGATGCCCAGCTGAATTTCGACCTCGGATTTAAAGAACATTTAAATATCGCGCAGTCCATCGAGCGAATTAAAGAAGCAGAAACCGTTATTTTTGTAGGCGGTATATCTCCTGCCCTCGAAGGAGAAGAGATGGGAGTGAACCTGCCCGGATTTCACCGGGGTGATCGTACCGAGATTGAATTACCCGATGTTCAAAGAGAACTTATTCAAGCATTACACGACGCGGGGAAGAAGGTCATTCTCGTTAACTGCTCCGGATCGCCTATCGCGTTGGAGCCGGAGGTTGAAAACTGCGACGCGATACTTCAAGCTTGGTACCCGGGACAATCGGGTGGCACAGCCGTGGCCGAGGTACTCTTTGGGGATTATAACCCCGCGGGACGATTACCGGTCACCTTCTACAAGAACATCGCTCAGTTACCCGATTTTGAAGACTATAACATGGCAGGGCGTACCTATCGCTATATGACCGAAGAACCCCTCTTTTCGTTCGGGTACGGGTTGAGTTATTCCAATTTCAAACACGGGCTGCCCACGCTTGATAAAAAATCCATAAAAGTAGGCGAATCAGTAATTATTACCATCCCGGTAAGGAATGAAAGCATGCTGGATGGTGAAGAGGTTGTGCAAGTTTATCTCCGGAAAAAGGACGACCCCGAAGGACCCCAGAAAACACTGCGGGCATTTAAACGAGTAAATGTCCAAGCAGGAGAGACGAAGCTGGTAGATCTCCAGCTATCTGCTGAACAACTCGAATGGTGGAACGCGTCCACCGGGCAGATGGAAATACAAGCCGGCACTCATGAAATACTGGTTGGCAGTAGTTCCCATGCCAGCGACCTCCAATCGATGAATTTAATTATCCTCTGAGTAAGGTGAAAAACCGTGTTACGAAGAATGACACTTAGGGAAAAAGCGCCACGGGGAATAACCGGCAAGTTAAATCAAAATAACACCCTTTAAAAATCAATTCATCACACCTTTACTAAAAGGGAAACGACTAATTTTATGGCATATTAATATCTTCTGCTTTTTTATTTGAAGTGTGCAGTTAATATTCAATACTTGAACTAGCTTTAATTGTCATAAGCAGAAAAAATATACAAGATAATACTCAATACAGTATCAGAATGAAACAAAATGTGTCCCTGCTTCTTCTCGCGATTCTATTCATGGCATGTAGCAAAAACAACATTACCGGCAATTCAACGTACAAGTACGAGTACTTGTATGAAAATCTCCCGTTCGACATGCCCCGTGTCCAAGTTCCTGTCTTTAGGAAAGATAGTGTAAACCTGTTAGACGTTGGTGGCAACCCGGATGGGATCACGCTAAACACGGAAGCGTTCGCTCATGCCATGCAGGAGTTATCCGAGAGAGGCGGGGGCACGTTAGTTGTCCCTAAGGGAATTTGGTTTACAGGCCCTATCGTGTTTGCCTCGAACATAGAGATGCATCTCGAGAAAGGTGCCTTGATACTTTTCTCACCCGACAAGGATCTTTACCCGCTAATGGAGACGATCTTCGAGGGACTCGAGACCCGGCGTTGCCAATCACCCATATCGGGACGTAACTTGGAAAACGTCGCGATTACAGGGGAAGGCTCCATCAACGGGTCGGGGGAGGCATGGCGGCCACTCAAGAAAGGAAAAGTATCCGAAGGGCACTGGAGAAGCGTGGTCTCTTCGGGGGGAGTAGTACAAAACGGAGATTACTGGTTCCCATCGGAAGGAGCGCTCAAAGGGCATGAAATGAGTGACATGAATGTGCCTCGCAAGGAGATGTCGGAAGAGATGTGGCTGGAGATAAAAGATTTTCTTCGTCCCGTGATGGTTAGTTTCATTGAATGTAAAAACCTATATTTGCAAGGTGTACTGTTCGAGAACTCACCGGCTTGGAATATTCATCCGCTGATGTGCGAGAACGTTATCATCGATGGCATCTTCGCGCGCAACCCGGGTTATTCACAAAACGGCGACGGCTTGGACCTCGAGTCCTGCAAAAATTCTATTATCGTGAATTCGCTCTTCGACGTGGGAGATGACGGCATCTGCATCAAGTCGGGGAAAGACGAAGATGGACGTTTGCGCGGACGCCCCACCGAAAACGTGATCGTGGAAAATTGCAAGGTATTCCAAGGCCATGGTGGCTTTGTCGTGGGCAGCGAGATGTCGGGAGGAGTCAGGAATATTTCAGTGAGAAATTGCCAATTCCTAGGAACAGACGTGGGCTTGCGCTTTAAAAGCAATCGCGGGCGCGGAGGCGTTGTCGAGAACATCTACATCTCCGATATATACATGTTCAATATCGCGACCGACTCGTTCCTGTTTGATCTCTTTTATGGCGGTAAGTCTGCTTCCGAGGCATTAGCCGACGGGGACACCACTCCCACGGGCGAACCCCGATACCCGGTCACGGAAAAAACCCCTGTCTTCAGGAATATTTTCGTGAAAGACCTCGTATCAAGAAATGCCCGCCGAGCGATGTTTTTTAACGGCCTTCCCGAGATGAATATCGAAAATATCCATCTCGAGAACGCGTTCATTACTGCACGCTTTGGAGCCGAATTTTCCGAGTCAAAGGATATTGTTCTTACGAATGTAACCGTTGTCCCGGAAGAAGGTCCCGCGTACCTGTTTAATAACGTGAAGAATTTTAAAACCGACAACTTGGACTTCGAGGTGGGTGAACAAACCACGGTAGCCAAGATCACGGGGAAAGACACCGCGGGAATAGAGCTGTCGGGGTTACCCGAAGAATCGGTGGATATCGCGGGTAACGTGAATAAAGAACAAGTGGTATTCAATTAGCAAAGAATCTTAACGAGTCACGACGAGATGAACACGAAAATAATCTTGTATGCTTGCCTCCTCCTCACGATTGTATGGATGGGGTCTACCCGCGCACCGGTGAAAATATTGATGGCGGGTGACTCAACGATGGCCGATAAACCGCTTACGGTAAGTGGCAAAGACACCATCACCAACGAAACATTCACCGAAGAGAACCGGGAGAGGGGATGGGGCCAATTGCTGCCGGAATTTATCTCTTCCAAAGCAACAGTAGTGAACTACGCGCGAAACGGCAGAAGCACGCGTACATTCATTGAAGAGGGCTTGTGGAGTGAACTTATTGAAAATACTTCGGCAGGGGACTTTGTCGTCATTCAATTTGGACACAATGACGGGGTAATCACGAAAAAAAGTTATACCAACCCAGTACAATTTCGATTGAATTTTGTCGCTTTTGTAAACGAGGTACAAGCCAAAGGAGCCCACCCCATACTCTGTACGCCGGTTGCCCGGCGCAAATTTAACGAGCAGGGGAACCTTGAAGCGACACACGGCGAGTTTCCCGATATCATTCGGGCCGTTGCACGACAAGAAAATGTCCCGTTGATCGACATGGAATTTTTGACCTCGAACTGGTTGCAAAAAGAGGGAGTAGAAGAGTCGAACGACTACTTTAAAAAAATCCCTCCGGGTGTTAGCAGGATATACCCGAATGGATTAGATGACAA
>ERZ1032852.294-NODE-294-length-12978-cov-7.925791_pt1 | contig 12978 bp, 8 predicted proteins | sample MGYA00516689_ERZ1032852 | MGnify/ENA primary metagenome ERZ1032852 (study PRJEB33719, sample SAMN04262499) | wastewater metagenome | biome: rural village; feature: composting latrine chamber; material: composting feces with ash | place: El Salvador | collected...
TAAATTTGCTTTCTGCACATCGCTTATCGAAAATATTCAAGCAAGCTTGGCTCTGCTCATTTAGCTTATCGCGAATATTCCATACACCATAGTGTAAAAAATGAATTAATCGTATGAAATCTGTCAAACAACAAATCGAAGCGCTCCGTAGAGAGTTGCACGAGCATAATTATAACTATTACGTGTTGTCGCGACCGGTGATCTCCGATTTCGAGTTCGACCGGATGATGAAAGAATTGACCGGGCTGGAGGCGGCCCACCCGGAATACCACGACCCCAACTCCCCGTCGGTTCGGGTGGGGAGCGATCTATCTAACAGTTTCACGCAGGTTCCGCATCGTTTTCCGATGCTCTCCCTGCAAAATACCTACTCCGAAGGGGAGGTGGCCGATTTCTATAACCGCGTGCAGCGGGGCCTGAACGAGGAGTTCGAGATCGTGTGCGAGCTGAAGTACGACGGCACCTCGATCTCGCTCGTCTACGAGAACGGCCGCCTGACGCGTGCGGTAACCCGGGGAGATGGTACCAAAGGAGACGACGTGACGGCCAACGCGCGGACCATCCGTAACGTGCCGCTGATCTTGAAAGGGGACGATGTACCGGACTACATGGAGGCGCGGGGCGAGATCGTGATGCCGTGGAGCTCGTTCGAGGCCCTTAACAAGGAACGGGCAGAACAGGGCGAACAGCTTTTCGCAAACCCCCGCAACGCGACCTCGGGTACCATGAAGCTACTGGACTCGCGGGTAGTGGCGTCCCGGGGCCTGGAGTCGTATATCTACAATATCACGGCAGACCCGATGCCGACCCATAGCCATTACGATAACCTGGCACGGGCGAAACGATGGGGGTTGAACGTCTCCGACTCGACACGAAGATGCCGCACGATGGAGGAGGTGTTCGACTTCCTGAAGCAGTGGGATATCGAACGGAAGAGCCTGCCGGTAATGACCGACGGGATCGTGTTGAAGGTGGACTCCCTCTTGCAGCAGCGCAACCTGGGGGCAACCTCCAAGTTCCCCCGCTGGTCCATCGCCTACAAGTTCAATGCCGAGCAAGCGGTAACCCGTTTGGAGTCGGTTACCTACCAAGTGGGGCGTACCGGTGCGGTTACCCCCGTGGCCAACCTGGAGCCGGTGCTCCTGTCAGGGACTACCGTCAAGAGGGCTTCGCTCTACAACGAGGATGCCATCGAAGCGCTCGACCTGCATATCGGCGACCAAGTGTACGTGGAAAAAGGAGGGGAGATCATCCCGAAAATCACGGGAGTGAACAAGGAGGCTCGCTTCCTGATAGGCGATAAAATCACGTTCGCCAAGCGGTGCCCCGACTGCGGTACTCCCTTGGTACGTAACGAGGACGAGGCGGTGCACTATTGCCCCAACAGCGAGGGGTGCCCCCCGCAGATTAAAGGGCGCGTGGAACACTTCGTTAGCCGCCGCGCCATGGACATCACCATCGGGCCGGAGACCATCTCGCTGCTTTACGATAAAGAATTAATTCATGACGCGGCCGATCTTTACGTCTTGCGCTTCGAAGACCTCGTGAACTTGGAGCGATGGGGCGAGACCAGTGCCAACAACCTAATCGAGAGCATCCGGGAATCGAAGCAGGTCTCCTACGAGCGGGTGCTGTTCGCGTTGGGCATCCGCTTCGTGGGAGAGACGGTGGCCAGAAAATTAGCCCAGGCATTTCCTGCGATCGATCAGCTAAAACAAGCTACCGAAGAGCAGTTGATGTCGGTGGACGAGATTGGCGAACGGATCGCGCGAAGCGTGACCGGCTATTTTAAGAAGCCGGAGGCGGTCGACTTTGTAACCCGGCTGCAACAGCACGGCCTCCAGTTCTCTCTCAGCGAAGAGCTGCTATCGGCACGAACCGAAAAGCTAGAAGGGCTCACTATCGTCATAAGCGGTACCTTCGAGTTGCACTCGAGGGACGAGTACAAGGCGATGATCTTGCAGAACGGGGGGAAAAACAGCGGCTCGGTATCGAAGAAAACCGACTATATCCTTGCCGGTGATAACATGGGACCGGCCAAGCTGGAAAAAGCCCGCAAGCTGGGGGTGAAGATTATCGACGAGAAAGCCTTCCTGCAAATGCTGGAATAGCACGGGCACAACCGTGTAGTCACGGAGATAAAGTTCAACGAGTGATCAGGGGGGCCACGACTAATCGTTCATAGAAAAACTGTATGAACCGATATGATGGCCGTCCGCGAAGATGTCGGCCTGGTAGGTGCCCGGCATCAGGAACTCCTCGATATCCCAGTACATGGTGACCGGGATCTCTTCCCCGCCATACTCCACGATGCGACGCATGGAATAAAGGATATCGCTGTTTTCGTAGGGGAAGGTATTGGAAGGGCTCTTGGAGAGCACCGACCCGTCCGGTGTCATGAGGCGCACGTAGATGGTGCGTTCCCCTGGTTCCGCAGTGATGTTGCGGGCTACCGTGAAAGAAACAACAAACTGGGTGCTACGGCTGAGCCGGGTCTGCTCCCTCCCTCGGTCGTTTACCGCTTTGGCGCTGATATTGGTGGCGACCAGCTGGGCCGCGAGCGACACCTTTTCGGAGAGTTTCTCCCGCTCTTCAGCGACCTGGCGCAGAGTCTGGGTAGTACGTTGGTATTGGTCGGTAATTTGACGGTTTTCGGCACGAAGTTCCTCGTTTAGCCGGTTCAAGGAGTCAATTTGCTGCACATAAGAACGGAGTATCCGGCGCAGGGTGGCCAGCTCGTCGGTCAACCGCTTGATCTCCGCTTTGTCGGTCGCACTGGTCATCCGCAACTCCTCCTGAAGACGTTGAACTTTCGCCTGCTCGTTCTCCAGCTTGTAGAGCAATGAGTCGTTCTGGACGCTGAACTTGAATCCCTCGTACTGGAGTGAAATGGCTTCATACTCGTCTTCCAGCTCCTGCTTATCCAACACGAACTGCTGTTGCATGTCGCTCATTTGGCGATTCTTGGTCACGAGAAACCCGATGAGGATGGCCATCGCGATAGCCAACACACCAATCAAGGCAATCAGTTGAGGCGTCCGTTCTTTAAAGTCTATCTTCATCTACCTGTACCTGCTTATTTTCAATAGAGGGCAAAAATACAGGATTTCGCGCTAAAAGCCAATGTTTAAGCGCCCTTTTTTGTAAATTTAAGGATTTCTCTCCTTCTTCTTTTTTTTGTCTGAACTACGCGACGAATTTCCTTGTTTCAGTTGCCCCTCTCCCTCGATCTTCCTATCTTTATCGCCTTTTAATTGAAAAGTTAGTAAACATAATGCGAAAACTGTTTTTACTCTTGTTGCTGGTACTCTCTTTGGGAAGAATTGCTGCCGACGAGGGAATGTGGATGTTGCACTTGCTGAAACACCAGAAGTTGCCGGAGATGAAAGCAATGGGTTTGGAGTTGGATGACCGGGATATCTATGACCCTAACGGTCCGTCATTAAAAGATGCCGTGGTGCAGTTCGGGAGAGGGTGCACCGGCGAGGTGATCTCTTCGGAGGGGCTGGTGCTGACCAACCACCACTGCGGCTACGGGCAAATTCAGCAGCACAGCTCGATCGAGAATAACTACTTGGACGATGGTTTCTGGGCCATGACACGAGCCGAAGAACTGCCTAACCCGGGACTGACCGTCACGTTCATCCACTCGATGGAAGAGGTGACCGGGTACGTGAAAGAGTGCCTCGAAAGGGATAAGGAGGAGGATACCCAAGGCATCTTTTTCTTGTCGCCCGCTTATCTGAACCGGGTCGCCCGCGAGAAGGTGGGCGAAGCGTTTCTGACCGGGAATCCCGGTACCGAGGTAGAGATAAAGCCCTTTTTTAATGGCAACCAATATTACCTGTTCACCAAGAAGGTTTATCCGGACGTGCGGCTGGTGGGGGCTCCCCCCAGCTCCATCGGCAAGTTTGGGGCGGACACCGACAACTGGACCTGGCCACGCCACTCGGGCGATTTCGCCCTCTTTCGGGTGTATGCCGATAGCGAGGGCAACCCCGCGGCGTATTCGCCCGATAACGTGCCGTTGAAACCCAAGCGCTGGCTTACTATCGCCGGACAAGGAGTGGAGGAGGGGGACTTCGCGATGATGATGGGCTTCCCCGGTACTACCCATAAATATTACACCTCGTGGGAGGTGGCCGAACGAAGGGACATCGATAACAGCGTGAGGATCCGGATGCGAGAGGTGCGCCAACAAGCCATGCTGGAAGAGATGCTCAATGACCCGGAAGTGAAAATCCAGTACGCGACGAAATACTCCGGTTCCACGAACGCGTATAAAAATGCCATCGGCACTAACTGGGCCATCGACCTGCGTGATTTTGAAGGCGTGAAGCGGGAACAACAGGAACGCCTGATCGAGTGGGGCGAGCAACACGACTATCCCCGCTACGCGGCGGCATTGCACGAGATTGAGCGGATCGTGGAAGAGCGGGCCGGGCTTCGTTACCGGAGCTGGATGCTGAACGAGGGAATTACCCGCGGGATAGAATTTGCCACGGTGCCCTTGGCAGGATGGGAGAGTTTGGCGCGCGCGATACATGAGGCCCGGCAGGATGGAGGTGACGGGATGCAGCTCACGGGGCCTTTAGCGGAGGCGGTCGATCGGCTGGTACGCGATCACGACCGGTTTGCCGATAAGGATTACAACCGGGAGGTGGATAAAAAGGTTGCCACCGCGATGCTCGCCGAGTATATCAAGGAGGTGGATAGAATGGACCAGCCCGCTTTCTTGGAATCGGTTTACTCCGAATTCGATGGCAACGTGGAAGCATTCGTGGAGTATATCTTCGAATACTCGCTTTTCGGGAACAACGAATATTTCAACCGGTTCGTGTCTGATCCGGAGGCATTCCTTGCCGATGAAGAGCGTAGGATTCGATTGGTGGCCGACCCGATGTTCCTGTTCGCGCACGGGGTTGCCGAGGAGGCGGCTTCTATTCGTGCCCGACTGGAAACCTACGACATTCCTTTCGCGTTGGCAAGACGTGCCTACCTGGAGGGGGTTTTGGCCATGGATGGCCCACACGCTCATTTCCCTGACGCGAACCTTACCCTCAGGCTGACTTATGGACAGGTAAAAGGATACCACCCTCGCGACGCGGTATACTACGCGCCGTGGACCACCTTAGACGGGGTGATGCAGAAAGAGGATCCGGAAAACTGGGAGTTCGTGGTGCCGGAGCGATTAAAGGAGCTCCACGAAGTGAATGATTACGGCAACTACGCGCTGGAGGATGGCCGGATGCCGGTCAACTTCGCGGCCACTACCCATACCACCGGCGGTAACTCGGGAAGCCCGGTATTGAATGCCCGGGGAGAGCTGATCGGCATTAACTTCGACCGGAATTGGGAGGGCGTGGGAGGAGATATACAGTACCTTCCCGATTACCAACGAAGCATCATCGTGGATATCCGGTACGTGCTCTTCGTGATAGACCGGTTCGCGAACGCTACCCACTTGATCGAGGAGTTGGATATAGCGTGGTAACGTGACCTCGAAGCACAAAAAAAGCGGTTCCATCGTGGAGCCGCTTTTTTTGGATTCTCGGGAAGGGAGTATTACAGTTTCTGCAATGCCCCGTCCAAGTCTGCTTTGATGTCATCGATATGCTCCAGCCCAAGCGATATACGGAGCAGGTTGGGATAGACTCCCGCGGCCACTTGCGCTTCGTCTGATAACTGCTGGTGCGTGGTGCTTGCCGGGTGGATGATCAATGTCTTGGCATCTCCCACGTTGGCCAAGTGGCTGATCATGGAGAGGCTGTCGATGATTTTCGCGGTTTGCTGCACGTCGCCCTTCACGAAGAAGGAGAGAACGCCCCCGAACCCGTCGTTCTTGAGGTATTTCTTTGCCAGGGAGTGGTACTTGTTGCTTTCCAGTCCCGGGTAATTCACGCTCTCCACCTTGGGGTGGCTCTCCAACCAACGAGCCAGTTCCAACGCGTTGGAGTTGGTGCGCTCGGCACGTAAGGAGAGCGTCTCGAGCCCTTGAATCAATAAGAACGAGTTGAAAGGGCTATTCACCGGCCCCAGGTCGCGCAGCCCTTCCACGCGGCAACGAATCGCGTAAGCGATATTGCCGAAGGGCGATTGATCGCCAAACGTGTCCCAGAAGTTGAGGCCGTGGTATCCTTCCGATGGTTCGTTGAACATGGGGAATTTGCCGTTGCCCCAGTTGAAATTGCCCCCGTCGATGATCACGCCACCCATCGTGGTGCCATGCCCGCCAATCCACTTGGTGGCTGAATGCACCACCACGTTGGCTCCCCATTCGATGGGGTTGAAAAGATATCCACCCTGCCCGAACGTGTTGTCCACGATCAGCGGGATGCCGTTATCGCGTGCCACCGCGGCAATCGCTTCAAAATCGGGGATGTTGTACTCGGGGTTCCCGATGGTCTCCAGGTAGATCGCCTTGGTCCGGTCGTCGATAAGCGACGCGATGCTCTCCACCTTGTCCCCGTCGGCAAACTTCACGTGAATGCCCAGCCGGGCGAACGATACCTTGAACTGGTTGTAGGTCCCGCCATACAGGAATGACGAGGAGACAATATTGTCTCCCGCCGAAGCCAAGTTATGGATGGCGATGAACTGCGCGGCCTGGCCCGACGAGGTGGCCACGGCGGCCACGCCTCCTTCCAAGGCTGCCATGCGAGTCTCGAAGACGTCGGTCGTGGGGTTTTGTAGACGAGTGTATATATTCCCAAATTCTCTTAACCCGAACAAGTTAGCGCCATGCTCGGCACTCTTGAACGCGTAAGCCGTGGTTTGATATAACGGAACTGCCCGCGCACCGGTAGTGGGGTCGGGGACTTGCCCAGCATGAATCTGCAGGGTTTCAAAATGTTTTTTTTCCATGTTTCTTAAAATGATTATTCTATAATAATAAAAGAAATAACGGAAAATTGATGCATATTGTTCTTAATACGCGTTAAATTAACAACTATTCCGCGAATAGCCTGCTCCGGGCCACCATGCAAGCACCGATAATACCCGCCTTTTTCTTGAGTTTAGTAGTCACGATACGCGAATCTTTATTGACCAGGTTGAGCGAGTACTTCCGGATAGAACTGCGAATCGGTAGCATGATAAATCCTTCCGTTTCGGCTACTTGTCCCCCGATCACTACCAGTTCGGGGTTGAATATGTTAATGAGGCCAGCGATATATTTTCCTACCGTGTAACCCACCTCTTCCACGATCTCTATGCAGAGCGGGTCCTCCATGTTGGTGGCCCGGATGATGTCGGTTAACGTGAGCTTCTCCAAGTCCTTGACCATTTCGGTAAGGACAGTACTCTCTCCCTTGGCAATCCGCTCCATGATGGTACGGTGAATGGCTGACCCCGACGCCTCGGTTTCGAGGCATCCCTTTTTCCCGCAATGGCAAAGAATCTCGTTGTCGAAAATAGGGAAATGGCCGAACTCACCTGAAAACCCGGATTTCCCGTAATAGGGCTTCCCGTCGATGATAATGCCAATACCGAGCCCCCACGAGATATTCACGAAGATGACATCTTTCTCTCCTTCCACCGCTCCTTTCATGTATTCACCGTAGGCCATGGCACGGGTGTCGTTATCGATCCCCACGTTGTAATTCAACCGCTTCGTCAGCGTCTCGGCGAGCGGGATCTCGTTGAAATAAAAGCTGCTATAGCTATAGCCCGATTCGGGATTTACCCTCCCCGGTATGTTAAGGTTGATGTTGTAGATCTTTTTCTTGTATTCACCCGTCTTGTTGATGAAGTCTTGAATATGGCTGCATAACATGTCGAGCGATTCCGGCGTGTTCTCGTAGGTGTAGGGAATGCCCATCTGGTGGTCCACGATATTTCCCGTGAAGTCCATCAGGGCGAGATTCAGGTGATGGCGGGTCATGTCAACTCCCACGAAATAGGCCGACGAGGGGTTCAAGCCATAGACGATGGGGTGGCGTCCCCCGGGCGTGTGTACCTTCCCGAATTCATCAATTAACCCTTGCTCTTTCAGTTCCGTGATAAATTTGGTCACGGTGGGCACGCTGAGTTCAAGTTCCTTTGACAACTCGGCGATGGTATCGTTACCCGCGGAAATAAAATGGTTGATGATATCCCTCTTGATGATTATATTTTTCAGGCCCTTATCGTTCTTTAAAAAAAAATTCTTTACCATGATGCATACGTGTTAAATGAAATCTCGTGGGTGTTGGTTGCTACTTTCCGTCTATTTTAATTGTCTTAGAAGAAGGGTGAATACGATAATAAATATATTTCGACTAAACTGCAAATTTACGAAATGTTTTGAGGAATCAAAATAGAATTCCCGTATGATTGAGTTTATATTGATTCTTAGTTATTTTTACCTGTTTTTTTTAATATCTTTGTATAAGATTAGGATGCGCCTCTGCAATTACTCGAGCAAGCTCGATAATCATATCAAACCTAAAAATATTGAACATGAACTACTTCTATCTTGTACCCGCTGCCTCGATAGCAGCATTGATCTTCGCGTACTACTTCTTCAAAAAAATGATGAAAGAGAGCGAAGGCACCGAGAAAATGAAAACCATTGCGCAGCATGTGCGTGAGGGAGCCATGTCTTACCTGAGACAACAGTACAAAGTGGTTGTGGTGGTTTTCATTATCCTCGCGGTGCTCTTTGTTGCCATGGCCTATTTTGGCCTTCAAAATAATTGGGTTCCTTTTGCCTTCTTGACAGGCGGATTCTTTTCGGCATTGGCCGGTTTCTTTGGTATGAAAACCGCCACGTATGCTTCCGCGAGAACGGCCAACGCGGTCCGTCGTTCCCTCAATAGCGGGTTGCAGGTCGCTTTCCGATCGGGTGCCGTGATGGGGCTCGTGGTCGTGGGGCTGGCTCTTCTTGATATCTCGGCTTGGTATCTCGTGCTCGATCATTTCGTGGAGGACGCGGACGCCGGGCATAAGCTAATCATGATTACCACGACCATGCTAACCTTCGGAATGGGAGCTTCCACGCAAGCACTTTTCGCGCGCGTGGGGGGAGGCATTTACACGAAGGCTGCCGACGTGGGGGCCGATCTCGTGGGAAAGGTGGAGGCGGGAATCCCGGAGGACGATCCGCGTAACCCGGCTACCATCGCCGATAACGTGGGTGATAACGTGGGGGACGTGGCAGGGATGGGTGCCGACCTCTACGAGTCGTATTGTGGTTCTATCCTCTCTACCGCGGCATTGGGCGCCGCGGCATTTATCTTGAATCCCGAGATGCAGCGGAATGCCGTCTTCGCGCCCATGATCATTGCTGCCATCGGTGTATTCCTTTCCATACTGGGTATCTTCTTGGTGCGCACCAAAGAGAACGCGTCGGTGAAGCAACTGATGGACTCGCTGAACCGGGGGGTGAATGTGAGTGCGATCCTGATCGCCGGTTCCACGTTTGGTATCCTGTACTTGCTGGGTTTTAGCAACTGGGTGGGATTGTCCTTTTCGGTGATTGCCGGCCTACTTGCAGGAATCATCATCGGTCAAGCCACTGAATATTTCACGTCGCACTCTTATAAACCTACCCAAAGGATTGCCGCGAGCGCTCAAACCGGGCCAGCCACGGTAATCATCTCCGGGATGGGAACCGGTTTTATTTCTACTGCCATACCGGTGCTTACCATCGTGCTGGCTATCGTGATCTCTTACCTTTCGGCGATACGTTTTGATGTGCATAATATGGTGTCGGCCGGGAACCTGAGCATGGGATTATACGGTATCGCCATCGCGGCGGTGGGGATGCTCTCCACGCTGGGTATTACCTTGGCAACGGACGCGTATGGCCCCATCGCCGATAACGCCGGTGGAAATGCCGAGATGAGCGGGCTGGAGCCGGAAGTGAGAAAACGTACCGACGCGTTGGATGCGCTGGGTAATACCACCGCTGCCACCGGAAAGGGGTTCGCGATCGGGTCGGCCGCGCTCACGGGATTGGCACTGCTCGCGTCTTACATGGAAGAGATCCGGATCGGGATGCTCCGGTTGGGAGACGACCTGCTGGAGTTGGCTAACGGTGAAACGGTGGAGGTGGCGAAAGCCAGCTTCGTGGATTTTATGGACTATTTTCAGGTAACGTTGATGAACCCGAAGGTGTTAGCAGGTGTTTTCCTGGGGTCGATGATGGCGTTCCTGTTCTGCGGGCTCACCATGAACGCCGTGGGGAGGGCAGCACAGAAGATGGTGGACGAGGTGCGTCGCCAATTCCGGGAGATAAAAGGGATCCTCACCGGTGAGGCAACGCCCGATTATGCCCGCTGCGTGGAGATATCTACTAAGGGAGCCCAGCGAGAGATGTTGCTTCCTTCCCTCTTGGCAATTATCGTGCCGGTACTAACAGGACTGTTGCTCGGCGTGGCCGGGGTGATGGGACTGCTCGCGGGAGGACTTGGCTCGGGATTCGTGCTGGCAATCTTTATGGCTAACTCCGGGGGAGCATGGGACAACGCGAAAAAATACGTGGAAGAAGGGAACCTGGGTGGAAAAGGAAGCGAAGCACACAAGGCTACCGTGGTGGGTGACACGGTGGGTGACCCCTTTAAAGATACCTCCGGGCCGTCGTTGAACATCTTGATCAAGTTGATGAGCATGGTGTCAATCGTGATGGCTGGCCTCACCGTATCGTGGAGTTTGTTGTAAATAGCCTAACGTTAGTGAATATTACCAATCCTCTTACGAGGGGTCTCGATAACATTTTGTATATTTGACGTCCGAAAAAAAAGAGTCAATAAACATTCAAATATCATTAATTATGAGTTTTTTAACGAACGACAAATTAACAATTGTAGGGGCTGCCGGCATGATCGGTTCCAACATGGCTCAAACCGCGGCCATGATGCGTTTGACACCTAATATTTGCCTTTATGACCCTTTTGAAAAGGGATTGGAAGGAGTGGTGGAAGAGATGCGGCACTGCGGTTTCGAGGGAGTGAATTTCACCTATTCCACCGACGTGAAGGAAGCTTTTACCGGATCCAAGTACATGATCTCGTCCGGGGGAGCTCCCCGCAAGGAGGGGATGACGCGCGAAGACCTGCTAAAGGGTAACGCCGAGATCGCCGCTCAACTCGGGAAAGACATCAAATCGTACTGCCCCGATTTGCAGCATCTTACCGTCATCTTTAACCCGGCCGATATTACCGGTTTGGTGGCATTGATCTACTCCGGCCTGAAGCCATCGCAAGTAACCACCTTGGCCGCGCTCGATAGTACCCGTTTACAAAGCGAGTTGGCGAAACACTTCGGTGTGGAGCAAAGCAAGGTAACCGGTGCTCGTACATACGGCGGGCACGGGGAGCAGATGGCTGTTTTTGCTTCTACCGCTAAAGTGGATGGCGCCTTGCTAACCGACCTGATCGGAACCGACAAGCTGACCAACGAGGCATGGGCCGACCTGAAAGTGCGTGTAACCAAGGGAGGCGCCAATATCATCAAGCTACGCGGCCGCTCTTCATTCCAGAGCCCGTCTTATACCTCGGTAGAGATGATTCGTGCCGCGATGGGCGGCGACGCGTTCCGCTGGCCTTCCGGCTGCTACGTGAACAGCCAAGGATTCGAGCACATCATGATGGCGATGGAAACCACCCTCGATAAAAATGGTGTTTCATACGGTGAGCTCAAAGGAACCGACGAGGAGATTGCTGAACTGAAACAAAGCTACGGCCACCTGGTGAAGCTGCGCGACGAAGTAATCGCGATGGGCATCATTCCCGCGACCGACCAGTGGGGCAGCGTGAACCCGAACTTGTAAGATAAGATAATCGCGTGGTCGAGTGGCGTGAGAATGCCGCGAATCACTGCGTAGCAATAATAAAGTCGGCTTCGGGCCGACTTTGTTGTTTTCGTACGGGTATGCTATTTGCAGTAATCACATTCTTGAAATATTACTTCCGTTATTTTTTTCAGAATTGGCGTGACTCGATAGCAAGCGATGCGCGAAATGAACAATATCTATACTAATCTGTTGTGAATAATACGTTCTTATTATTTATGTTAAATAAGTGCGGTATTAAGTTTATTTATTTAAGGATCACAGCTATGAGAAAAATCTTGTTTGCAGTATTGCTGCTAATGGGTACATCTTATCACGTTCACGCGCAAAAGCACCAGGTCAGTGCAGGAGTCGGAGCCCCATCTACAAACCACATTGCCGACGTTTTTTTTACAGTTACGAAAGACCTTATTTCCAATTTAGCAGGAAGTGACACCAATTTGGAAAACCAGCGATCGCTGGGAGAGTTTCGACTTGGGTATGCCTATTATCCCCTTGAACGGTTGTCGGTAGGAGCGACGGCTTCTATCTTGCATACCTCTTCCGATGCGGTTAGAAACGGAGTCACCGCGGGTGAATATACTTCGAGATACTTGACCTTCGCGGCCGAGGGGGCTTACAGCTACTTCTCGAGAGGAAACGTGAGGCTATATGGTTTGCTCGGGGCCGGGTTCACGAACCTCGATTCAACCTACCGGGGGGAAGGCAAAGACGATAGCGATGCGATCAATTATTTTAATTTTCACGTGAGTCCCATCGGCATAGCTTTTGGAAAGCAGTTTGGAGGTATGGCCGAAGTGGGGATAGGCTACCGGGGAATCGTGTCGTTGGGGCTTTACTACAAGTTTCAGTAATGCTCCAACGTTGCTTATCGCGTTATGCTTCCCCACGTATCATGGTGAGTAACATCTTGAAACGCTCCACGGCCTTTAACGCGTGAGGGATGTTGGCCGGCATGATGATGCAATCGCCTTTTTTCAGCAAGTGGGGTTGCCCGTCGATCCGGATTTCTGCTTCGCCGTCGAGTATTTGCACGAAGGCATCGTAGTTCGCGGTATGCTCGGTGAGTCCTTGCTCTTTATCGAACGAGAACAGGGTGATGTTCCCCGCCTTGTTCCTCGTGACTTGCTTGCTGATAACCCCGCCCGACGCGTAATCAATCGACTCTTCCAAAGCGATAACTTTTGATTTTTCGTATGTTGCCA
>ERZ1032852.295-NODE-295-length-12976-cov-8.896989_pt1 | contig 12976 bp, 14 predicted proteins | sample MGYA00516689_ERZ1032852 | MGnify/ENA primary metagenome ERZ1032852 (study PRJEB33719, sample SAMN04262499) | wastewater metagenome | biome: rural village; feature: composting latrine chamber; material: composting feces with ash | place: El Salvador | collected...
TTGTCGGGATGAGAAGATTCGAACTTCCGACCCCTCGCCCCCCAGACGAGTACTCTAAACCGGACTGAGCTACATCCCGAAAAAGTGACTGCAAAAGTAGTACATTATTTTCAATTCCGCAAATCTAAACCCATTTTTTGTTTAATGTAAATTATGATTTAATATGGTAGGGATAAAAAAAAAAGTTGTTAATTTGCACTTCGATAATTGATATTGAGAGGCTGGCCGAATAGTCGACTGATTATATTACTTAAAAGGATAGTTTTTCTAATAAATCGATGCAGTCTCTAAAAAACTACGATTAAATGGTTTTTTCAGCAAAACAAATTGCCGACTATCTAAAAGGAGAGATCGTTGGTGATCCGAATGTTACGGTGTCTAACTTTTCGAAAATTGAAGAAGGAAAGACCGGCACGATCTCCTTTCTCGCTAATCCGAAATATACTCCCTATATTTATACAACAGAAGCCGATATCGTACTAGTAAATAGTGATTTCGTGCCAGAGAAACCCATTAAGGCTACCCTCGTGAAAGTCCCCAACGCCTACGCCGCGTTAGCCTCGTTGCTGGAGATGGTTAACAGTGCCACTCCACGTAAGTCAGGGCTCGAGGAGATGAGTTTCGTTTCGCCTGCTGCCACGTTAGGAGAAGAGGTGTATGTTGGAGCGTTTGCTTACATCGCGGATAACGTGAAAATAGGAAGCAAAAGTGTTATTTATCCACAGGTCTACGTGGGAGATAACGTGACGATAGGAGAGGGATGTATACTCTATCCGGGGGTGAAGATATATAGTAACTGCGTGATTGGCGACCGGTGCATTATCCATTCCGGGGCGGTGATAGGTGCCGACGGGTTTGGTTACAGCAAAGAGAGCGAGGCATACCATAAGATCCCGCAAATAGGGAATGTGGTTATCGAAGAGGACGTGGAAATAGGTGCTAACACCACCATCGACCGGGCCGTGATGGGGTCAACGGTGATTCGCCGTGGCGTGAAGCTTGATAACCTCATACAAATCGCGCATAACTGCGATATAGGGGAACATACGGCGATGGCGGCGCAAGTAGGTGTAGCCGGCTCCACGAAAATTGGAGAGAATTGCGTTCTCGGTGGCCAGGTAGGTATCGGTGGCCATATAACTATTGGTAAAAACTCGCAAGTTGGAGCACAATCCGGCATTATCAGCAATACGAAGGAGGGATCGGAGATCATGGGATCGCCAGCCATCCCGGTGAAAAGCTTTTTTAAATCGAGTATCATCGTGCCCAAACTTCCCGATATGTACCGGCAATTAAATGCCATGGAGAAAGAGCTTGCAGAGCTCAAGAAGAGATTGGACCAAGGCAGCTAAAGCAATCGTTTTGCATACAAGATAGACAATCAAATCGCGAAATCGACGGAATTTCGTGCTTTTGGTTGTATATTTGCACGTTTATAGATGAAATGTGTAATTAATTATAGATAAAGTGAAACAGAAGACATTACAAAACAGCTTCACGCTACAGGGAATCGGACTTCATACCGGGTTGGATATCGAGGTGACGTTTAACCCGGCTCCTGTTGACCATGGGGTGAAGATAAAGAGAGTCGACCTTGAGGATCAACCAATCATCGACGCGTTGGCAGAGAATGTAGTGAATACCCAGCGAGGTACTGTCGTCGGGAAACAGAACGTGACCGTGAGTACCATCGAGCACGGTCTTTCTGCCCTGTATGCCTTGGGAATCGACAACTGCTTGATTGAAGTGAACTCGTCCGAATTTCCTATCTTGGACGGTAGCGCGATCGAATATGTACATTGTATTCGCGAGGTGGGCATAAAAGAGCAAGACAAGGACAAGGACTACTACGTGGTTCGCAAGAAAATTGAAGTGTCCGATCCCCAAACCGGATCTAAACTCACGTTGTTGCCCGACAATGATTTCTGTATTAATTCCTTTATCGAATTCGACTCGTTTTTCATTCCCAACCAGTCGGCTAGCATGGATTCGGAAACCGACTTCGAGACCGAGATTGCTCCCGCGCGAACGTTCGTGTTTGTTCGTGAAATTCAACAGCTGCGGCAGGCAGGCCTCATCAAGGGAGGAAACCTGGACAATGCCATCGTGATTTACGAAAGGCAACTACCGCAGGAGGAACTGGACGAGATTGCCGACGCGTTGAAGGTTCCCCGGCAAGATGCCAGCGAGATGGGCTACCTGAATCATAGGGAACTCACGTTCCCTAACGAACCGGCTCGCCATAAGCTGCTCGATATTATCGGTGACATGGCGCTCGTGGGAAAACCCATCAAGGGGCGTCTTATCGCTAATCGTCCGGGGCACAAGATCAATAATCAATTGGCAAGGCTTATCCGGAAGGATATCAAGCTTAACGAGGTACAACCCCCCGTCTACGATCCCAATATCGAGCCGGTGATGGACAATATACGAATACGTGAGCTGCTCCCTCATCGCTACCCGTTTCTGATGGTCGATAAGATTATCCAGATGACCGATACATTCATCGTGGGCGTGAAGAATATCACTACCAACGAACCGTTCTTCACGGGACACTTCCCGCAAGAACCGGTTATGCCGGGCGTTTTGCAGATCGAAGCGATGGCCCAGACCGGTGGCCTGCTCGTGCTCGCGCGATTGGACGAGCCGGAGCGTTACTCCACCTATTTCCTGAAGATTGACAACGTGAAATTCCGGCATAAGGTGGTCCCGGGAGATACGGTACTCTTCAGGGTGGAGCTGACAAGTGAAATGCGGAGAGGAATCGCCACGATGCGAGGCCTAGCGTTTATAGGAGATAAGGTGATTTCGGAAGCCGATTTTACCGCCCAAATCATTAAAAATAGATAAATTACACCGAAAATTATATGACGACTGTTTCTTCTTTAGCATTCGTGCATCCCGAGGCTATTCTTGGGGAAAACGTGATCGTGGAGCCCTTCGCGTATGTCGATGAAAATACGGAGATCGGAGATGGTACACGCGTGATGGCTCAGGCAACAGTGTTGTCGGGAGCCCGTATCGGTAAAAATTGCGTGGTTTTTCCACACGCCACCGTTTCCGGTATCCCGCAGGACCTCAAGTTTAAAGGCGAGGAGACTACCGCGATCATCGGGGATAATACTACGATCAGGGAGTGTGTGACCGTGAACCGGGGTACCGCATCGAAAGGGTTTACAAAAGTAGGTAGCAACTGCCTCCTCATGGCATATACCCACGTGGCACATGACTGCGAGATCAACAATAACGTGATCTTGGGCAATGCCGTGCAATTGGCCGGCGAGGTTGAGATCGACGATCACGCGATCCTCAGCGGGGGGGTGCTCGTGCACCAGTTCTCGCGAATTGGCGCGCATGTGATGATCCAAGGTGGCTCGAAGATACCCAAAGATATTCCGCCCTACGTGATGGTAGGACGAGAGCCCATCGTTTACGTGGGGCTGAACGTGGTAGGCCTCCGCAGGAGAGGATTCACCAGCGAGCGCATCAACTCCATACAAGAGGTGTATCGTTACCTATACATGTCGGGCTACAACGTGACCCAAGCCGCGGAACGTATCGAGAAAGAGTTACCGGCGGGGGAAGATCGGGACCATGTTTTGGAGTTCATCCGTTCATCGAGCCGCGGTATCGTGCGAGGGAATATGGAGGGATAATCCATGAATCCTGTTTTTTTTCCAGCCGAGTGGTATCCCCAGAGCGGGGTGCAAGTGACGTGGCCCCATCGCGATACCGACTGGAGCGATATGCTCGAAGAGGTAACACGGTGCTATATTGCATTCTCGAAAGAGATACTTAAGAGAGAAAAGCTGCTGGTGGTTTGTCGCGATGCAGGGGAGGTTACTGCTTACTTTTCAACGACTGAAAAGGAGAACCTGATCCTCGTGGAGATCGAGAGCAACGACACGTGGGCCCGTGACCATGGTGGTATCGCGGTGTTCGAGGAGGGACAACCCGTGTTGGTCGATTTTGGTTTTAACGCGTGGGGACTGAAGTTTGCCGCGAATCACGACAACCTGATTACCTCGAGGCTGTACGAGAAATCGGCCTTCTTGCCCGGGGTGGCTTATCGGAACCGGCTGGATTTTATCATGGAAGGTGGATCCATAGAGTCGGACGGGAAGGGTACGATCTTGACTACTGCGGCATGCCTACTCTCGCCTAATCGGAACGGGGCGATGACGAAAGACCAGATCGAAGAGCAGCTCCAGGAATCGCTCGGGGCTAGGCGAGTCCTGTGGCTACAACACGGGTACTTGAAAGGCGACGATACCGATAGCCATATCGATACCCTCGCTCGCTTTTGCGACGAGCGGACTATCGCCCACGTGCAACGCGGGGAGAAGGGAGAAGAGCATTTCGAAGAGTTGAAAGCGATGGAAGAGGAGCTGAAAAGCTTCGTAACAGTGGAAGGAGAACCCTACCGCCTGATCGCGCTCCCCATGGCCGACGCGATATATCACGAAGGAAAGCGGCTACCGGCCACCTATGCTAATTTTTTGATTATCAATGGTGCGGTCTTACTCCCGTTTTATGGTTCCTCGAAAGATGAAGAGGCTAGAAAACAACTGCAAACCGCCTTTCCAGATCGGGAAGTGATAGGAATTGATTGCCTTCCCCTCGTTAAGCAGTACGGCTCGCTCCACTGTGTAACGATGCAGTATCCCAAGGGTTTTCTTTGATTCATTCAATCTACTAATCATCACATCAACTAATCATCACATCAATACAGTATGAAGGTAGGAATTATTCAACAAGCCAATACGTCCGACAGGGCAGAAAACATACAGCGATTGCAACAAAAAATCAGGGAACTCGCGGAAGACGGGGCAGAACTGATCGTGATGCAAGAGTTGCACAATGGCCTTTATTTCTGTCAAACCGAAGATACCGAAGTGTTTGATCAAGCGGAGCCCATTCCTGGCCCGTCAACTGATTCGTTTGGCGCGCTGGCGAAAGAACTGGGCGTGGTGATCGTGCTGTCGCTCTTCGAGAAACGGGCAGCAGGCCTCTACCACAATACCGCTGTCGTGATCGAAAAAGATGGCACGATCGCCGGCAAATACCGCAAGATGCATATTCCTGATGACCCGGCCTACTACGAGAAATTTTATTTTACTCCCGGGGACCTCGGGTTTGAACCTATCGACACGTCGGTCGGCCGATTGGGCGTGTTGGTCTGCTGGGACCAATGGTACCCGGAGGCAGCCCGACTGATTGCCCTCGCGGGTGCAGAGATATTGATCTATCCTACCGCCATCGGATGGGAGTCCACCGATACCGACGACGAGAAAAAGCGCCAACAAGACGCGTGGATTACCTTGCAACGGGGGCACGCTATTGCCAATGGCATCCCTGTAATCGCGGTGAATCGTACCGGGTATGAACCCGACCCGTCGGGCCTGACCAACGGCATACAGTTCTGGGGCAATAGCTTTGTCTGCGGGCCTCAAGGGGAGTTCTTGTATCACGCGCCCGAGGGAGAAGAGATGGAGATCGTGGAAATCAATAGAGCGCGCACCGAAAACGTCCGACGCTGGTGGCCTTTCTTCCGTGACCGTCGTATTGACGCGTATGATGAATTGACCAAACGCTGGATCGATTAAGTGGTATAAAATCAACAAGAGCTATTAAATAGATAAGGTCGCCCGCGGTGGACGACCTTTTGTATGCCCGCGTGGTTGGAAAGGTACACGCGAGAGTTAATTCTTTAAATTAGTTACCTGCGACCGGAGGAGGTCCTCCCGGTGCTGCTTCTTGATGTGGCAGAATTGTCATTGCTCCGGCTCGACGAAGAGGAACTCGATCTTACCGTGGCACTGCTTCCGCGGCTGCTGCTTGAAGAGGAGCTCGATCTAACAGTACTGCCGCGTTGGTTATTGGATGATGAGCTTGACCGTACCGACCCGCTGCTTCGGTTGTTTGACGATGACGAGCTTGACCGTACCGTCCCGGCACTTCGGTTATTGCTGTTTGAAGAGGAGCTTGACCTTACCGCGGGGCTATTAGTCGTAGCATTCCGGTTAGTCGTCGTGCTTCTGGAGCTGTTCACGTTGCCCGTGGTAGCACTCCGGTTGGTGGTACTGCTCCTCGAGGTGTTGTTATTAACGCTGCCGGAAGTCGCTGTGCGGTTAGTCGTGGTGCTCCTGGAGCTGTTAACGTTGCCCGAGGTCGCTGTACGATTTGTAGTGGTACTTCTGGGGTTGTTATCAACGTTACCCGTGGTAGCGCTCCGGTTGGTCGTCGTGCTTCTGATATTGCTATTAGAAACATTCCCTGTCGTTGCACTACGTGTTGTACTACTTCTTCCGCTGGCTTCGGGCCGGTACACCCTTACCGAGTTGTTATTTACCACGGTAGCTCTTCCCGATCGGTTGTTGCTGCTTTCCAGCCTGCGTACTGTGGTCGATCTGCCGGTGGCGCTCCTGTAATCCGACGCGCTTGGTCCACTATAGTAACGGTTGTCGTTGTATATATACGTGTTGTTGATAACGGTCGTTCGGTTATAAATGGAAGGGCTATACCGGCTATAGTGCCTGTGCATATTGCGATGGTACATGTGCTTGTGCGGTAAGAAAGTCCAGTAACGCCCCGGGAGATTTATATTGATGTTGATATTCACGCCTGGTCCCATAGGTGCCCAACCGTAGTAGCCTCCGCCGCTTCTCCAGGTCACCCACGCAGGTGCCCATTCGTAACCGGGAATCCATGCCCACCCGTAATAATCGTCCCAGTACCATCTTCCGTAGTGGAACGGAGCCCATCCCCACGAGTAGTTAGACACCCACATGTTACCGTGATCGGTCATCACCCAGTAACCATTGGTGGCATAGGGATGAAAATCCCTGCCCACACCCGGAACCCATACACGGCCGTACGAGCGGTTGTTGACCCACCTGCCATGAGGCCTAAGCTCGTTGTAAAACACGTTGAAATTCACGCCTCCGTGGTCATAGTACTCTTCTTCGTAGTAGCCGGAATTACCGTATCCTTGAGAGTACACGTAGTTCCGTGGCGTGCCGCACGACCAGAACACGAGCGCGATTACCGCGAAAATGATGGGGTGTCTTAAAGCTTTCATATCTGTACTTTTTAAAGGGTGGAACTTCTGTTATTTAACATTAAGACCCCCATTTAATGGAATGGTTTAACACACTTGCGGATGAAAGAATAAAAATAAACGGGCAAAACGGGGCGATCGTGCATACCTCTTCTTAGAATGATTGGGGATGGATAGCCTACTTGAAAACTTGATCGATGCCCGAGAAGCCCATGAATGCCATGGCCATGATACCGGCAGTAATCAGGGCAACGGGGATTCCCTGGATGGCCTTGGGTACCTTTGTGAGTGCCAATTGTTCCCGGATGCTCGAGAAAATGACCAGTGCCATGGCATACCCGATGGCGGTAGCAACCGCGTAAACCACCGACTCCAGCAAGCTGTACTCTTTCTGGATTACTAGGATAGCTACCCCCAAGATCACGCAGTTGGTGGTGATAAGCGGCAAAAATACGCCGAGGGCTTGGTAGAGCGCCGGGGATATTTTCTTAAGCACGATCTCGACCATTTGCACCAACGCGGCAATCACCAAGATGAAAGTGATGGTTTGCAGATACTCCAAGCCGAATGCCTCCAAAATGCCTTTTTGAAGCAAGAATGCGACAATGGTGGCGATGGTGAGCACGAAGGTAACCGCAAGCCCCATGCCGATCGCGGTGTCCACCTTTTTGGAAACACCCAAGAAGGGGCAGATCCCGAGGAACTGCGACAACACCACGTTATTCACAAAGATGGCAACAATGATAATTCCAATAAATTCCATAACTGTTTATTTCTTAGTTGGCTTCATTGCGTTGAAGCTTGTTGAAAATAGCAATCAGGTATCCCAGCACGATAAAAGCACCCGGGGCCAAGATAAAGAGGAGTGAGCCGAACTCTTCGGGAAAGAGCCCCAGCGAGAAGATTCTTCCGGTTCCCAGCAGTTCGCGCAATGCACCCAGCAAGGTGAGGGCAAAGGTGAATCCCAGCCCCATTCCCGCTCCATCGAAAATAGACGATATCACGCCGCGTTTCGAGGCGAACGCTTCCGCGCGCCCCAGCACGATGCAATTCACCACGATCAGCGGAATGAAAATCCCAAGGCTGTCGGCCAATGCTGGTACGTACGCGTTCATCAGCATCTCTATGATGGTCACGAAGGTGGCGATCACCACGATATAAGCCGGTATGCGTACCATATCTGGTATCAGCTTCTTCAACATCGAAACGACCGCATTGGAACACATCAACACGAACATGGTGGCTAACCCCATGCTCATCCCGTTAATAGCTGAACTGGTGGTTGCCAGCGCGGGACACATCCCCAGCAACAACACGAAAATGGGATTCTCTTTGATAACGCCGTTTACCAGCACTTTCAGGTTATTATTCATCGATGCTTCCTCCTTCTTCCGTTAATGGTTTTTTCTCTTTTGGTTGCCCCGTGATGGACGCGGGGGCCTCAGTTGAATGCACTTTCAGGCTTTCCAAATACGCGGCGTATGCCCGGTTCACCGCTTCTAAAAACGCACGCGAGGTGATGGTAGACGCGGTGATCGCGTCTATATCCCCTCCGTCGTTCGTGACCGCTAACGTGCCTTGCGACAGGTCGCGTCCGATTACCGTCCGAGAGGTGCGCTCCGCATCCCGGAACCATTCCGACATCTTAGAGCCCAGCCCCGGGGTCTCGGCATGTTGCAGCACCGAATAGTTCACCACCCGGTGCTCCATGTCTAACCCCACCATCAGCTGGATATTCCCGCTGAAGCCATTGTTCGAATAGCTATTCATCGCGTAGCCCACGATCGCGTCGCCCCGCTTTGCCGGGTAAACCAAGATGGAGTCCCCTTGTCCGGCGGCCATCAGGAACGCTTCCGCCACGGGATCGTTATCAAATTCCGGTACCACCTCGCCGATGGCACCCTGCAGCTTCATCGCTTTCGCGTCCGCGATCGGTTTCGCGGTCATCTTGTTCACCTGCGCCAGCAGTACGGCCACGGTAAAGCATATCAGTGCCAGCGAAAGGAACATATTCTTGAACGTGGATTCTAATTTAGCCATGTGTTACTACCTCCCCGAATCGTTTTGGTGTCGTGTAATTATTGATAAGCGGCGTGAGGGCATTCATCAGCAGGATGGCGAACGATATCCCCTCGGGATACGCTCCCCAGAGCCGGATGGCCATGGTGACGAAGCCGATGCCCGCGCCGTAGATAAGCATCCCTTTCCGTGTCATGGGCGAAGTCACGTAGTCCGTGGCCATGAAGATAGCTCCCAGCATCAATCCCCCCGAGAAGAGGTGGATAAGCGGGTTGTATAACGGTACCGGATCGAACAGGTAAAGCACCCCGCTGAACAGGGCCACGGTAGCCAAGATGGACACCGGGATATGCCACGTGATAACCCGTTTCCAGAGCAGGTAGCCGAGCCCCAGTAGGAGGGCCAACGCGCTTATCTCTCCCAGCGAACCGGCGACGGTACCCAGGAACATCTCTTGCAAGGCCGGCAGTGCCTCGGGAGTGTCTTGCAACAGGCCGAGGACGGTGGCCGTGCTCACCGCGTCAACATCGGCGGCGAGCGCCGTTGCCGGCCACGTGGTCATCTGTGCCGGGAACGATATCAGCAGGAAAATACGCCCCGCGATGGCCGGGTTAAAGATGTTGTTCCCCAGTCCCCCGAATGTGAGCTTTACCACCCCGATCGCGAAGAGGCATCCCAGTGCCAATATCCATATTGGGAGGTTGGAGGGCACGTTGAATGCCAGCAACACACCCGTGATAATAGCCGATCCGTCAAGGATAGCCGGCTCTTTTTTCAGGATGTACTTCACGATGAGGTACTCGAATCCCATGCAGAAGAGCACCGAGCAGGCGGTGATCACCAGCGCGTCGAGGCGGAAGACGTACAACGCCACGAGAAAAGCGGGGATAAGGGCAATCAATACCCCGTACATGTTTTTTTGAATCGTGTCTCCGCTGTGCACGTGCGGTGACGGGGAGACAACCAGTTTATGTTTCATATCTTATTTCCTCTTCGTGTTAGTTTTTCCTGGTTCGAATAATCCCGTTCACCTTGTTCTTGCCCAAGCGGATGTAATCCAACAGCGGCCGGTCGGAAGGACAGGTATAGCTGCACGAGCCACACTCGATGCAGTCGGTTATCGCATTTTTCTCGGCCCGGTCCCATACCTCGTACTCGGTCAGGTTCATCAGCAGGGTAGGGTTCAGCCCCATGGGACAGACGGCCACGCACTTGGCACAACGAATACAGTCCTTCATCGCCTTGCGCCTCGCCTCCAGCGTGGGGATGAGCAATATGCCCGACGTCCCTTTCGTCACCGGGACGGCGATATCGGCCAATGCTTTCCCCATCATGGGGCCGCCGCTGATGATTTTTCCGGTGGTCTCGGGAAGTCCTCCCGCCGCGTCGATCAGCAGGCTCACCGGTACCCCCACGCGGGCACGCAGGTTACCCGGTCGCTTTACTTCTTTCCCGGTGACCGTCACCACCCGCTCCACGAGGGGTTTGTTTTTCTGTACCGCCTCGTAGATCGCGAAGACGGTGGCCACGTTTTGCACCACGGCTCCCACCGACACGGGCAGCGCGCCGCTCGCTACTTGGCGGCCCAGGAGCGCGTCAATGAGCTGCTTCTCGCCCCCTTGCGGGTATTGTACTTTCAGTGCTTCCACTTGGATATTGGGATATGCTTTGGCACTTTTCTTGAAACGCACGAGGGCATCTTTCTTGTTGTTCTCGATACCGATAATGGCCTTGTCCACGTTGAGCGCTTTCATCACCAGGGTAGTACCCACCAATATCTCCTCGGTCTTCTCCATCATCAGCTGGTGGTCCGACGTGAGGTAAGGTTCGCACTCCACCCCGTTAACGATCAACACCTCGGCTTTCGTGCCAGGGGGCGGGGTAAGCTTCACGTGGGTGGGAAACGTGGCGCCGCCCATCCCCACGATGCCTGCCTCGGCAATCTTGTCGATGATCTCTTTGGCGCTTAACGTGCACTCTTTCACGAGGGTGTCGGAGCGGTCGATGTGCTCTTCCCAGTCGTCGCCCTCCACGTTGATGAAGACCGCGTCCCGTGGGTAGCCACTCGCGTCGAGGGCTTTGTCGAGTTTCAATACTTTACCCGATACGGGCGAGTGGATGTTGGCAGATACAAAACCCACCGTCTTCCCGATAAGGGTACCCACTTTCACCGTGTCGCCTCGTTTTACCACCGGTTGGCAGGGCGCGCCAATGTGCTGGGCTAGCGGGATAATCACCTGATCGGGGATAGCAAGGGGTTGTATTGCTTTTCCTGCCGATATTTTCCGTTCCTTCGGGTGAATACCGCCAATTCGAAATGTTTTTAACATATAATGGGTTCTTAGCTTACGCGTTTACTGCTTCCTCTTTTGGCACCGGCGGTTTTTCTTTCCGGGGTGGGAAATTCAATTCCAAGATAGAGTTCGTGGGACATACCGGGGCGCACTTGCGGCAGAGCCGGCACTTGTCGTCGATGATAAACGCGAGGTTGTTTTCAATGGTGATGGCGTCGAACTTACACTCTTTTTCGCATTTGCCGCACCCGATACAGGCCACGGCGCATGCTTTTTTAGCCACGGCACCCTTGTCCTTGTTCACGCAGCTCACGTAGATGCGGCGCGACTTGGGCCCCTGCTTCCGGAGTTCGATGATATCCTTGGGGCATGCCTTCACGCACGCGCCGCAGGCGGTGCATTTATCCTCTACCACCTCGGGAAGCAGCGTCGCCGGGTTGATGTGGATGGCGTCGAAGGCACACGATTCCACGCAATCGCCCAATCCGAGGCAGCCCCACGAGCAGCCGGTGTCGCCCCCGTACAGGGCCGCGGCGATGGTGCAGTTCGATACGCCATCGTACAGGTTAAGGCGGGGGCGGTTGTCGCAAGTTCCCTCGCAACGCACCACCGCGATCTTCTTAGCAGTCACGGGGGCGGTTTGACCGAGGATGGAGGCCACGCGGTCCATGGTCTCTTGACCGCCCACCGGGCAGTTGAGCCCTTCTAATGTCTCCGCTTTCACGCAGGCAACGGCGAAAGCAGCGCAACCGGGAAAGCCGCACCCGCCGCAATTGGCGGCCGGAAGGGCTTCTTGTACCTCTTCCACGCGAGGATCTTCCTCCACTTTAAATCGTTGCCCCACGAGGAACAAGATGGCCGCGCTCCCGGCACCCAAGGTGCCCAGCATGGCCACGGCAGTTAATAATATACTCATAATTCTAAGTTTAGACTCGATCTCGCACTACAAGACAGCCGGGTTACCCCGCCCGCTTTACACGGCGAGACATTTCATTAATTTGTATTCTTAATATTGAATCTGAACGATTTTGCCATTTTATCACGGAGCAAGTATAGCATCAGGTAGTAAGGGACCAAGGCAACCATCGCGGCGACGGCTGCTTCCATCTCGCTGAAACCCCAAAAATGGAGAGAAGCTACCAGTATAGCCAAGAGAAGAACGAGCGGGACCACGAAAGCCCAAAGAACGGCTTTGTAACCAATGGATTCCTTTCCCTCGATGATCACCCGCTCATGAATGGCATAATGTCCCGCCGCGTCCGGTATATCCACCCGTTTTTCCTTCGAATCGGCCACCATGCACGTGCCTTTGGCGTGGCAGTCGCTGCATGCCGACTGCTGTAGGATACGTACGGTAATACGGTTGCCGTTGATCTTTTCGATTATTCCTTCGTGTTCAATCATGAAGCCTCACGGTGAAAATTACTATATTCTGCTCACTTGTATTGTATGCGTGCAAAGTTACGGAATATTTTCGGTAAGCGATGTGCAGAAGTAAGTTTATTTACATTATGCCGTCGCGAGTACTTTTGCGTTAAACGAGAGCAGAGTGAATTTATTTACTTTGCCGAGTGCAGCAAAAGTCTGATAAGAAAATATCTAA
>ERZ1032852.296-NODE-296-length-12936-cov-16.494527_pt1 | contig 12936 bp, 12 predicted proteins | sample MGYA00516689_ERZ1032852 | MGnify/ENA primary metagenome ERZ1032852 (study PRJEB33719, sample SAMN04262499) | wastewater metagenome | biome: rural village; feature: composting latrine chamber; material: composting feces with ash | place: El Salvador | collected...
TCTCAGATATCGCCGGGGGGGGCGACAACCACCTCTCCTTCGAGGAGTTCCTGGAGGTGGCCGCCACCCACTCGGCGCGCATGGTCGAGGCCATGGTGGCCCGCCTTGCCGCGTTGCCCGACGAGGCCCGCAGTGAAGCGGTGGCCGACGAGGCCTGACCCCCGCCCACCAGATCAACGGCGCACCACCGCCCTTCTTCCTCTTCCACGGCACCTGGGACCGCCTGGTGCCGCTGGACCACAGCACCGACTTCCAGGCGGCCTTGGTGGCCAGCGGCGGCGAGGCGGAGCTGTACCTCCAGCGCGGCCGCGGGCACTTCCTGAGCTTTCTCACCCGCGGCGGCGCCATCGACGCCGGCATCGACTTCCTGGAGCGGCAGATACGCAGCCTTGAACGCCCTACCCACTAGCGGATCTGCCACTCCGGCGCCAGGCGGCGCCAGTGTTCGCGCAGCAGGGCCTTGTGCTCATGCGCCATCGGCAGCGCCTCCAGCATGTCAGGCCAGGACGCTCTGGCGCACGCCAGCGCGTCCTGAAGCTCAGCTTCCACCACGGGCCAGCTGACACCCACGCGCTCGGCCCAGTGCCGAAAATCATCCTGCTTCAGCTGCTCCCAGAGTTTCTTGCCATTCAGGTTCAGCGCCGCCTCCCGCTCGTTGGGCAGGTAGGCACGCGTCGTCACGATGTCGTAGGCAGGCGACAGCCGCGGCCTGTAACGATCCGGGTAAAGGAGGCTCCAGTTCTTCAGGTGCGCATCGCCGTTGGCCAGCAGGAGGTTCACGAGCAGGCGGCGCGCCATCTGCGCCGCACACGCCATACCGTCGGCGGAGAACTCGCGCACCAGCCGCCCCAGCTGCTCATAGCTTGGCCCGGCGTACTTCTCGTAGGGGTAGCGAAACAGCACCTGGGCGAAGTCTTCCGCGTGCACCCGCCCACCCTCTGCACGATCGAACCGCTTGATGGCATAGGCCAGCGGTTCGTCCGGCAGGTTCAGCGCCGGCAGCCCCTGCAGCTCCTCGAGGGGCACCAGTCGAATCTCGGGAATAAAGACGCCTGCCGCCTGGGCCAGGCGCATGGCGGAATATTCGTTCTGCACAAGCCAGGGGTGGTGAGGCGATGGCGGCTTGACGATCCAGTCACCGGGCAGCGCGTCGCCAGCGCCGAAGAAACGGCCATCCTGCTCGCGCATGGAAAACTTCATCTGCACCCCGGCCAGAGAGAACCCCCTGCCCACGGCTACCCGTCTCGGTCGAGGCGTTACGCTCTGCCGGTGCGCCAGCACCCACTCGGGCATCTCGTCCGGCGCCACCGCCGCCACTTCCAGGCCCCCCGGAAGGTCGTGCCCCAGGGCCGCCAGCAGGGGGAACTCGTTGTCGGGATGCACCTTGAGTTCGGCGGCCAACCAGTGGCGCAGCGCACCCTCCGGCAGCAGGTTGGAGAGCCAGGGGTGGAGCCGCTGGCGGCGCATCCAGGGCGCCTGCAGCAGTCGCTGGCTGTTGGGCGCCGCGGCCATGAGCGACAGGGACAGGGTGGGACGATTCTCGTCGAGCCGCCAGGCGTCGTCGAACACCAGCACGTTGCGCCCACCGCGATAGCCGGCCAGCCAGCCCAGGCGACGGCCGTGGAGCCAGAGCGACAGCATCTCGACGCTTTCGTCCGTCACCTTCACTCCTCCCGGTCGAGCAGCCCCTGCCAGGGGTCTTCATCGAGGGGCACCGAGCCCCCCTCCCCCTCCTCGAGCAGCGCCTGCACCTGATACCACTTTTCGATGGGAATCAGCATCAGGCGGGCATTGAGTCCATCGGCGGCCAGCTCAAGGGTGTCCAGCCGGGGATTGCCGCCGCGCTCCAGGCGCTGGTACTGCTGGCGGGTCATGCCCACGCGCTCGGCCACCGTCGCCTGGGTAAACCCAAGGGCGCGACGGCGGCGCTTCAATTCATCGTGAAGGCTCATCGGCCAAAGCCCATCGTATGCACCATAAGCGTTGCTTTGATGGCAATATAGCAACACCTATGATGCATTACCACGCCCGCCTGGTCGCGCAGTGGCGCTATGCCGCGGCCGCCGTTAGGCAAGCTTCCAGGCCAGGGTCTCGCCGGCGCGCAGGGGCACGATGCGCGAATCGCCCACGTAGGCCAGGGACTCTGGCAGCTGCCAGGGCTCGCGTACCAGGGTCACGCTCTCGGCGTTGCGGGGCAGGCCGTAGAAGTCCGGGCCGAAGTGGCTGGCGAAGCCCTCCAGGCGATCCAGGGCGCCTGCCTCCTCGAAGGCCTCGGCGTAGAGCTCGATGGCCGCCGGCGCCGTGTAGGCCCCCGCGCAGCCGCAGGCGCTCTCCTTGTCGCCCTGGGCGTGAGGCGCGCTGTCGGTGCCCAGGAAGAATTTGGGGTTGCCCGAGGTGGCCGCGGCCAGCAGCGCCTGGCGATGGCGCTCGCGCTTGAGGATCGGCAGGCAGTAGTAGTGGGGGCGGATGCCGCCCACCAGCATGTGGTTGCGGTTGTAGAGCAGGTGGTGGGCGGTGATGGTGGCCGCCACATTGGCCGGCGCCGCCGTGACGAACTCGGCGGCATCGGCGGTGGTGATATGTTCGAAGACCACCCGCAGGCTGGGGTGGCGCTCGAGCAGCGGCTTCATGACGCGTTCGATAAAGACCGCCTCGCGGTCGAAGATATCGATCTCGGCATCGGTGACCTCGCCGTGGACCAGCAGCGGCATCCCCAGCCGCGCCATGGTGGCGATGGCCTCGTCACAGTGGGCCAGGTCGGTGACCCCGGAGTCGGAGTTGGTGGTCGCCCCCGCCGGATAGAGCTTCACCGCCTTCACCAAGCCGCTTTCGTGGGCGCGCTCGATCTCCTCGGCCGGCGTCCGGTCGGTGAGATAGAGGGTCATCAGCGGCTCGAAGGCACTACCCGCCGGCAGCGCGGCCAGGATGCGCTCGCGGTAGGCCCTGGCCTGCTCGGTGGTGGTGACCGGCGGCTTGAGGTTGGGCATGATGATGGCGCGGCCCATCTGGCGGGCGGAAGCGCCCACCACGGCGGCCAGGGCCTCGTCGTCACGCAGGTGCAGGTGCCAGTCGTCGGGGCGGGTCAGGGTCAGTGAAGTCACGGCGTGTCCTGTCTTGTCGGGTTCATTCAAGGGTCGCCCCAGTATACCCAAAGCGTCCCGCCGCGACTGCCGGAGCGCACAGACGCCACCCGGCGAGTCTGCTAGCATGCTTACCATTTGCCGCCACCCACCAGGTTCCCGATGCTCGACCCCAACGCCCGCTCTCCCCTGCGCGCCGACCTGCTGCTGCTTCTCGTCACGGCGCTGGCGGCCGCGGGCTGGATCTTCTCCAAGGAGGCGCTGAACGGCATGCCGCCGCTGCTGTTCATCGCCTCCCGTTTCCTGCTCGCCGGCCTGGTGCTCTGCGGCTTTGCCCTGCCTGTGCTGCGCCGCCTCAACCGCCGCGATCTGCTGGCCGGGGCCGGCGTCGGCGTACTGTTCAGCGCCGCCCTCGCCTTCTGGATCCTGGGCCTGTACCACTCCGAGCATCTGGGGGAGAGTGCCTTCATCAACAGCCTCGGCATCCTGCTGGTGCCGGTGATGGCTCGGCTGCTGTTCGGCGACCGCCCGCCCCGCACCACCTGGATCGCCCTGCCCGTCGCCGGGGTCGGCTTCGCGCTGCTCTCGTTGAATGCCGGGCTGCGCATCGAGGCGAGCCAGGCGCTGATCACCGTCTCGGCGGTGCTCTTCTCGATTTTGATCAACGTCAACTCCCGGGTGGTGCACCGCCTGCCGGCCCTGCCGCTGACGGCGATCCAGCTCACCGTGGTGGGCATCCTGCTGGGGCTCGTCTCGGCGCTGGTGGAACCCTGGCCCGCCCGCATCGGCGGCGTCACCCTGGGCTGGCTCGCCGCCAGCGTCGTGCTCGCCAGCATCCTGCGCTTCCTGCTGCAGGTCTACGCCCAGGGGCTGACCACGCCGAGCCACGCCGCGGTGATCCTGATGCTCGAGGCGGTGTGGACCGCGCTGCTGGCCGCCGCCTGGTATGGCGAGACCATGAGCCTGCTGCAGTTTGCCGGCTGCGGGCTGATCTTCGCGGCACTGCTGATCAATCGCTGGTACTGGGTGCGCCACCTCGTCACCCGGCGCTGAATTGCCGTATCATGCGCGCAGAGATAACAGGGGGAACGAGTATGCCGAAGGTGCGCCACTATGCCGATCTGGTCGCCGTGCTGGCCGGGCTGATGTGGCTGGTGGTGTTCTGGTCGATCAGCCTGTCGATGCAACTGGGCAACGTCGAGCCCACCATGGCGGCGCTGCTGCTGCTGGCCGCCCTGGTGCTGGTCAGCTTCGTGCACCGGCCAATCCGCGTCCTGCTGCGCCGCTACCATGTGAGAAAGCGGCGCACCGAGATGTGGATGCACATCCTGGCCCTGCCGCTGACCCTGGCCTTCCTGTTCGGCGTGGTGATCGAGGAGCTGCTGCTGCCCCTGGACGGGCCCGAGAAGATGCTGCTATTCAACGTCTTCGCCACCGCCGGCTGGCTGGTCTTCGTAGTCACCGTACTGATCAAGCTCTTGATGCACCTGCTGCGCCGGCCCCAGGGGAACAGCGAGGCATAGCGCCAAGCGGAAAGGCCAGAACGGAAACGGGCGCCCTTGCGGGGCGCCCGTTTCGTGTCACGGCTCCGGTATCAGAAGCGGTCGGCCCGGAACGGCGCCATGTCTACCGCCGGCTCCTCCCCGTCCATCATCTGGGCGAGCAGCTCCCCGGTGGCTGGGCCCAGGGTAAACCCCTGGTGGCCGTGGCCGAAGGCGAGCCACAGGCCCTCCTTGCCAGGGGCCGGGCCGATCACCGGCTTCATGTCGGGCATGCAGGGGCGCGCGCCCTTCCAGGGCTGGGCGTCGCGACGCTTGCCCAGGGGGAACAGCTTGCGTGCCACCTTCTCGGCGGCGGCCAGCTGCTTGTACTGGGGCGGCGAGTCCAGGTCGGCCAGCTCGGCACCGGTGGTCAGGCGGATCCCGGCGCGCATCGGCTCGAGCAGGAAGCCCTTCTCGGCGTCCATCACCCAGTGGTTGAGCTGAGCCCCCTCCTCCGCGGAGTAGTGCATGTGATAGCCGCGCTTCACGAAGAGCGGCACGTTCATGCCGAGCTTGCTCAGCAGCTCGCCGGTCCAGGGGCCCATGGCCACCACCACCTGGTCGGCCTCCAGGGCGCCCTCGCTGGTCTTGACCCGCCAGCCGGTGCCCACCTGAAGCACCTCCTCGACGCTGGCCTGCATCACATGGCCGCCCTGCTCCGCGAAGCTCCTCGCGTAGGCCTGCACCAGGCCACCCGGGTCCGAGACCATCCAGGGCTGCGTCCAGTGGATCGCCCCGATCAGCCCCTTGGCCAGGTGGGGCTCCTTGGCGTAGAGCGCCTCGGCGTCCAGCACCTCGTACTCCACGCCGAACTGCTCGTGATTCTCCTTCGCCTCCTGCAGCCGGTCGTCGAACTCCTTGCGGGTGCGGTAGAGCTCAATCCAGCCCCCCTTGCGCACCAGCGCCTCGGCGCCGGCGGCCTCGATCATCGGCGCATGGGCATCCTGGCAGCGCATGATCAGCGACGCCCACTCGCGCACGATGCGCGCATAGCGCTCACCGCCGGAGTTGAGCCAGTAGTTCAGCAGCGGACCCGCAGCACTCACCATCCCGGTGGGACGGTAGCGGATATCCACCTCGCGGTTGGGCAGCACCCGCAGCAGGGTGCCGATATCCCGGGGGAAGGCATAGGGGCGCACCGCCTCGCGCTGGATGATGCCGGCGTTGCCGAAGGAGGTCTCGAGACCCGGCTCGCGGCGGTCCACCAGGGTGACGTCATGGCCGCGACGCGCCAGATGCCAGGCCACTGACACGCCGACCATGCCGGCACCAAGAACGATGATATTGCGGGACATGAAGGTCTCCCTGACGAGGCATAGAGAAAGCCCCGCCGTCGGGCAGGGCTGTCATACAGGGAGTCTAGCAGCACCTTTCAGATAATCGGCAAGGTGCAGAAAATTAAGATGATGATTCTATACAGGCCTTCTGGTACAGAGCTTTTTCAGCGAAAACATCCTAATATCAGAGGATCTTACGAGTCCTCACCGTGAGCCTGAAGCTTGGCGCGGATGAAGTCGCCGTGGCCGACATGCAGGAGATCCGCCAGTTGCCGGATACGGTGCTCCTCCAGATGGTGGTGCTCCCCGTCGGCCAGGGCGAGGTCCCACATCAGCCGCACCAGCTCGCAGCGCCTGGGGTAGTCGTAGTGCTGCTTGATGAGGCTGACGAACTGGTAATGATCGACGGACCTCTCCGCCTCCTCCCGGGCCAGGGCCAACAGTTCGTCCACCGCTTCCCCCTGCACGCCCAGCTGCCCGGCGAGCATCCCGCGCAGTGCCGCCAGCTGGCTCGGGTCCTCCTGATAGTCGGCCCGCATCACCTCGCAGAGCAGCGCCGCCACGGCGAGCTCCAGGGTGAGCGCCTCAGTCGCCTGGTGTTCGGGGTCGGCCAGCACCTGCTGAAAGAATCGTTGAATATCTGCGAGCATGGTCTCTCTCCTGGCATCTGGAAGCCTTTCGACCCACACGCCCAACTCGGGTTCGCCGGGATCACCAAAGCTCAGTTGGAGGCCTGACCCCGACCACAGCGCCAGCGGGCGAGGAGGTTGAGCAGCGCCAGGGCGAGGAGCCCGGCGGCGAGCCAGCCGAGGACATTGACCAGGTCGTGGTAGCCCGCCGGGGGGGACTGGGGGCGCCGGGTCATGCCGAACTCCACCAGGCGCGTCACGCCGTAGAGAAGCACGGCGAGGAAAGCGAGCGGCGGCGCGGAGTAACGCCTGGCAAACCAGAAGGTCAGCCCCCAGGGCTCGCTGGGCACCGTCTCCTTCTGCTTGCGGGCGGCGGGCTGGCGGGCCGGAGCCGCCCTGCGGGGCGCCGGCGCCTTCTTCGCCCGGGAGGCCCCCCGGGGCTTGCCGCGTCCGCGAGCCGGGGTACCGGCCACCAGACCCCACAGCCCGAGGGCCGAGCGCCACAGCACCCAGCCGAGAGTGAAGCTGACCGACAGCGCCAGGCCGCCCATTACCAGAACATACGCCATTCGGCGGATCCTTCCTTGCCTTGCGAACCGCCTATTGTGCCATATCGGCTGTGGTGTCCGCTGCCTGGCTCAGGGCACCACCAGGACCATCGCAGTTACCGACAGGGAGAGCGAAAGGCGCCGGGGACAGGTCGGAGAGGGGGTCCGAGGACCAAGGATGGCCGAGGTAGCCTACAAGGAAGTACTCGTAGCGCCCCCTCGAAGGCCTGTCGCCGGAACAGCCTTGCGCGGTACTGCCATCTGCGATTAGCCTCACGGCACCACGATGACCGGAATAGGGATGCGGGCCAGCACCTCCGGGTCATCTTCGAAGAGCCGCGTGAGCGTGCCCCGGTTGACCACCAGGGCGCCGCTGCGGGCACGGGCCAGGAAACGCTCCAGGGTCGGGGCATCCATGAGCGCCAGCTCCTCGCGCCCCAGAAACAGCGGATGGCGATGAACGGCCTCGGCCAGGGACTCCCCCCAGGGCAGGCGCGGCGGCTCCCCCCGGAAGTAGCGCAGTGGCCCCGGCGCCGGCGGATGGCGCTCATCCCAGATAATCACCGTGCAGGGGGCCTCCAGTACCAGCCGGCGGCTGGTGGAGCCGAGCCGGGAGCTCCAGCCCCAGCGCGACGAAAGCCCCGCCTTGCCCAGCACCAGCACGTCCTCCGGCCCCGCCTCGGCCAGGGCTTCGCTCACCACCTGGCCGCGGCTCACCTGCAGCCGGTGTCGCAGCTCACGGCCGGCCACCGCCTGCTCCAGGGCCCGGGTGATGCGCTGCACCTGGCGAGTCAGGCTCGCCTCGAGCTCCTCGCTCTGCAGCGGCCGGGTCAGCCCGGTGCTCGCCCCCACCTCGCAGGAGAAGGGAAAGGCCGCGCAGCGCAGGAGATCCAGGTCCTCGATGAAGAGCGCCACCAGCTCGGCGCTCGCCTCGTCGGCCAGGGCCACCGCCGCCGCCAGGGCCGCCTGGCTCTGACGGGAGTCGTCCAGCAGCGCCAGTACGCGCATGGCATCGCTACGCTCACTCATCGCGGTCGCCCTCCTCCGCCGCGTCAGGGGCGTCGGGCCCGGCGCCCTGCTTCTCGTCATCGCCCCGAGCCGCTTTCACCGCCTCCCGGAAGGCCACGAGGCGCGCCTTCACCCGGCCATTCAGGCTCTCGGCCGGGAACTGGCCGGCGTCATCGGGCGCCCCGGGGGCCTCCCCGGTCAGCAGCGCCAGGGCCTCATCCACGTGGCGTATCGCGAAGATCCGGAACGTCCCCGCCGCCACCGCCTCGCGCACTTCCGCCTTGAGCATCAGGTGCTCCACGTTGGCCACCGGCAGGATCACCGCCTGGCCGGAAAGCTCGCCCCGGGCCCGGCAGACGTCGAAGAAGCCCTCGATCTTCTCGTTGACCCCACCCACCGCCTGCACCTCGCCGTGCTGGTTGATGGAGCCGGTCACCGCAAAGGCCTGATCCAGGGGCACCCGGCCGATGGCCGAGACCAGGGCGCACACCTCCGCCACCGAGGCGCTGTCCCCCTCGATGCCACCATAGGACTGCTCGAAGGCGAGGCTCGCCGAGAGCGACAGGGGCGCATCCGGCGCGTAGCGGCTGGCCAGGAAGCGCGACAAGATCATCACCGCCTTGGTGTGCAGGCGCCCGCCCAGGCGCGCCTCCCGTTCGATATCCACCACCTGGCCGCTGCCGGGGCGGGCGGTGGCGGTGATCCGGGTCGGCTGGCCGAAGGCGAAGTCGCCCAGCGCCAGCACCGAGAGCCCGTTCACCTGGCCCACGGTGCTGCCCTCCGTGGCGATCATCACCGTGCCCCGGGTGATCTGCTCGTGGCTGCGCTCGCGCAGGCGCCCGGCCCGATGGATCTGCTGGGCCACCGCTTTCTCCACATGGGCCCGGGTGATCACCGTGGCCTCCTCCATGGACGCCCAGTGGTCCGCCTCCTGGAGCAGGTCGTTGAGGTCCCGGTGACGGGTGGTCAGCCGCTGCTGGTCGTCGGCCAGGCGGCTGGCGCGCTCGATGGTCGCCGCCACCCCGCTGCGATCCAGCGGGCGCAGCGCCGACTCCCGGGCCAGGGTCGCCACCATCCGCGCGTAGAGCGCCAGGTTGGCCTCGCTGCGCGGCAGCTCGTCCTCCAGGTCCACCTGCACCTTGAACAGCTCCAGGAACTCCGGGTCGTGCTCGCAGAGGAGGTAGTAGAGCAGCCGCTCGCCGAGCAGCACGATCTTGACGTCCAGGGGGATCGGCTCGGGCTCCAGGGTCACGGTGCTGATCAGCCCGTAGGCCTGCTCCAGGGACTCGGTGCGGATCTCCCCGGCACGCAGGATGCGCTTGAGGGTCTCCCAGGCGCCGGGCTGGGTCAGCACCGCCCGTACGTCCAGCACCAGGTAGCCGCCATTGGCGCGGTGCAGGGCGCCGGCGCGGATCAGCGAGTAGTCGGTGAGCAGGGTGCCATTGTGCACATGGTGCTCGATGCGCCCCACCAGGTGCTGGTGGCCGGGGAGATCCTGATAGATCACCGGCGCCCCTTCGGTCTCGGCGTTGTCGACGATCAGGTTGAGGTGGATGCGGCTGAACACCGCCTCCGGGGGAATCTCGGGCTCCTCGGAGAGGAAGGCATCCACGTGGGTGAGGATGGCATCGCGGATCGCGGTGAGGTGGGCCACGACCCCCTCCTCCTCGGCGTAGCGCTCTTCCAGCTCCGCCAGGGGGGCACCGATGGCGGTCTGCATCACCTCCTCGTTGAGGGCCACGATCTGCTCGCGCAGCTCCTTGGCGAGCTTGGGCATGCGGCGGATCGCCTGGGTCAGCTTGCGCTGCAGGATCTCCACCGTGTGCTCGATGCGGTCGCGATCCTCCTTCGGCAGCTTCTCGTACTCCTCCGGCGACATCATCTTGTCGTCGGCGTCCGCCGGGGCGAAGGTGAAGCCGTTGGGGGTGGAGAGCAGCAGGACGCCCTGCTCTCGAGCCTCCCGGCGCACCGCCTCGATGGCGTCGCGCTGCCGCTCCCCCATGGCCTGCTTCAGCTCCTGCAGGCGGTTCTGGTACTCCTCGCTCTCGAAGACCGCCGGGATCGCCCCGCGCAGCTCCTCCACCAGCTCCTCGATGTCCCGCCGCAGCTGGCGGCCCATGCCCGGCGGCAGGTAGAGGTAGAGCGGCACCGAGGGGTCATCGAAGTTGTAGAGGTAGCCCCAGTCCGGCGGCGGCGCCTCATTGCGGGAGCGCTCCTCCAGGAAGCGCCCCACCAGGCTGTGCATGCCGTGGCCCGGCTGGCCGAGCACGAAAAGGTTGAAGCCGTCGCTTCTGATAGCGGTGCCGAAGGCCAGCGCCTCCCGGGCCCGCTCGTGCCCGCTGAGCAAGTCCAGCGATTCAAGCTCGCTGGTCACCTCGAAGGAAAAGGCCTCCTCCGGGCAGCCCCGGTAGACCTCGGAAACCGTCAGCGCCTCGACCATGGCAGTCACTCCCCCTTGTCCTCTTTCTTCCAAGATGACTCATATAGGCGTCGGGGTCGAGGGGCTAGGCTCGCCGCAGGATGGTGCCGCGGTCGCCTACCGCGTAGACGGCGCCGGCCCGGGACGCGCAGACCGCCCGCAGCCCGCGGTCGGTGACGCCGGGCTCGGTGATCCACTGATCACCCTCCAGGCGCAGCAGGCAGCCGCGGGTACCCACGGCATAGGCGTGCCCGGAGGCGGTGCCGGAGACGCTCAACAGGTCGTCGCGCAGCCGGGTGGGCTGCAGCTGCCAGCGGCTCCCGTTGAAGTGCGCCAGGGTCCCGGAGAGGCCGACGGTGTAGATATCGTCTAGGGCCGGCCCCCACACGCCGTAGAGGAAGTTCTCCGTGCCGACGTTGAACTCCGCCCACTCCTTGCCGTTGTAGCGCAGCACCAGGCCGAAATCCCCCACCGCCAGCAGGTGCCGGCTGTCCCAGCCCCACAGGCCGTAGAGCGCCGACTGGGTGCCGCTGGGCATGCGCTTCCAGCCGAGGCCGTCGAAGTGCAGGATGAGCCCCTCGTCGCCCACCGCGAAGATCGAGTCGGGGGCGCTGCCCCACATCGCCAGGATGGTCAGGTCCAGGTGCAGGTCGAAGTGGAGCTGCCAGCGGCTGCCGTCATAGCGGTAGATTCGCCCCTGCTGGCCGGCGGCGAAGAGCCCCTGGCCGCTGTCCCAGACGCAGTGCACGGCCAGCTCGCTGGGCGCCGGCAGCGCCCGCCAGCGCCCCTCCTCCAGCACCAGCACGGTGCCCGCCTCGCCACAGGCATAGCAGGTGCCGTCGGCCGCCTCGTGGACGCCCCAGAGCTGACGGTCGGTAGGCGACGCCATGGCCGTCCAGGGGCTGGGCGCGGGGGCCTCGGGAGGCGGGGCCAGGGCGGCGGTGAAGTCCTCGGCGGCGGTCATGATGGTGCCAAAGTCGCCCACGGCCAGGGCCTCGCCGGTGGGCAGTGCCACGATATCCATCAGGTCGTGGATGCTGTTGCTCTCCAGGCGCTCCAGGCGCAGCTCCTTCAGGTAATAGAGATGCCCCTGGTCGCCGACGATCAGCACGCCCTCCTTGTAGGCCTTCACCGCTCGCAGCCGCGGCATGGGCGTGCTGAAGGTCAGCGCCTGGAACTGGCCCTCGCGGTAGCGCACCAGCTCGCCGCGAAAGCCCCCCTGGTCGACGAAGTAGCGCCCGCCGGCCAGCAGCAGCTCGTCATCGCCGAGCAGCAGCATCGCCTGGAAGCCGGAGCCCAGGGGGCAGTCGAGGGAGGTCCAGCGGCCGTCGAGGTCGCGCTTGAGCACCGTGCCCTCGCCACCGGCGGCGTAGACGGTGCCGTACCCGGCGCAGGCCACCGCGCGCAGGTTGATGCGGGTCGGAGCGCTCTCCTGCCCCCAGTCGCTGCCGTCGAAGTGCAGGATCATGCCGTCGTCGCCCACCGCCCAGGCCTGGCCGTCGGCGTTGCCGTCGATGGCGAACAGCGGCGTGTTCTCGGCGCAGGCCGCGAAGCGGCCGCTCTCGTCCACCACCCCGCCGCGGCGCTGGTGCCACTCGCGGCCGTCGAAGTGCAGCACGCAGCCCATCCAGCCCACGGCGATCAGCGCATCGGCACGGGGGCCCCAGAGGCTGTGCAGCGGTAGGTTGCCGGGCACCGCCATGCGCTCCCACTGCCGGCCCGACTCATCGGGGGCACCGGTGTAGCGCAGGATCATGCCCTCGTCGCCCACCACGAACACCTCGCCATCGCCGGCCCAGCCCGACCAGAGCACATCGCCGTCGCCGGCCCCCACCTCCGGCACCCGGCGCCAGGGAGTACGCTGCGGCGTCTGGGCGCTGGCGGTGTCGAGCAGCTGACGAAAGAAGCGGCGGCGGTCGGCATTGGCAGCCTGGGTCATGGTGTGAGGTCCTTGCAGAAAAGAGAGGTTCATCGCACTTTAGCGTGAACATGTTTAGCAGGCTTCAAGGTGGGAGGCCGGCTCTGCCGGGCGAATGGAGGCCGAAGGACTCCCAGGCGGCTAGCGCAAGCGTCAACAACACCACTGGGGCACCTTCGGCGCCATTCGCTCGGGGAACCCGAGCTCCCACAAGGCAGCTTCACGATGATCAGCGAAGAGCCAAAAGCGATGGCGGAAGGCGGCTAGCGCTCCGGCTCCGAGGGGGCCTGCGACGCACTGCCGAGCAGCTCGGCCAGCTCCGCGCGCAACGCGTCACGCTGCTCCGGGGGCACGGCGGCCAGCGCCTCCTCGAGCTCCGGCGAGTCCTGGGCCTCCTGATGCATGGCCTGCAGGGAGCCGGCGGCAGCAGCCGCGAAGCTCTCCCTGGCCCGGGCGATGCAGGCATCCACCGCCGGCTGGAAGGCAATCACCCGCTCGTCGTCAAGCGACGGTGTA